>ERZ1643249.4063-NODE-4063-length-12537-cov-8.568178_pt1 | contig 12537 bp, 13 predicted proteins | sample MGYA00579263_ERZ1643249 | MGnify/ENA primary metagenome ERZ1643249 (study PRJEB29033, sample SAMEA4952264) | chicken gut metagenome | biome: Broiler Chicken; feature: Gastrointestinal Tract; material: Caecum | place: Ireland | collected 2018 | study: Broiler...
GGAGGAGGAACTCCTAGTAGTTTATCTGATAGTGAGTTGGAAAAATTATTTTCTATTTTATCTGTTTTAAAAAAATCTTCTTCTTGTGAAGTTACGATTGAAGCAAATTTTGATAGTATTACAGAGTCTAAGTTGGATATTTGTAAAAAATATGGAGTAAATCGTATTAGTTTTGGTCTAGAGTCTACACATGCTTGGATTTTAGAGAGGATGGGACGCAGTTTAGATTTAGATTATGTTCACCATATCATTGCTTATTGTAAGAGGATTGGTATTTGTAATATTAATGTTGATTTGATGTATGCTTTTTTAGGAGAGAGTTTAGAAGAGGTGGAAGAAGATATCCAATTTATTCAAAGTTTAGATATTCCTCATATTTCTACTTATTCATTGATTTTAGAAGAACATACAAAATTATATTTAGAGAAAGAACAATCTATTTCCGAAGAGTTAGATGCGAAGATGTATGAGGTGATTTGTTCTAAGTTATCTGATTATACGCATTATGAGATAAGTAATTTTTGTAAAGAGGGATATTCTTCAAGGCATAATTTATGTTATTGGCAGAACCGGGAATATTATGGTTTTGGACTTGGTGCTAGTGGATATTTAGGAGATATTCGTTATACTAATACTCGTAGTATTACACATTATTTACAAAAGAAGTTTCGATATCTGGAAGAAAAACTAAGTATTTATGATAAAATGGAGTATGAAGTGATTTTAAATCTTAGGACTAAGAAAGGTATTTCTAAGAAGAATTTTTTTGATAAATATTCTATGAAATTAGAAGAGTGTTATCATTATCAGGATTTGGTTAGAGAAGGGTACTTTGTAGAAGGTGATGAGTATTTAGCTATTCCAGAGAAATATTTTTATCTTAGTAATGAAATCCTGGTTAGATTATTGGAGGAGTGTTGTTATGAATAAAATAGATGAGTTTGAAGTAGAATTAGGATATATTAAAGATGAGACTATTCAAGAGGATTGTCGTACAATGATAGAGTTGCTACCAGATTACTTTTTTTCTGTTCCTGCATCTTCTACTGGTAAATACCATCCTAGTTATTCTTTAGGAGAAGGTGGCCTTCTTCGTCATACGAAGGCTGCGGTTAGAATAGGGTATGAGTTATTACAAGATGCTTCTATTGGAGATAAATATAGCAGTGTTGAGAAAGATATTATGTTAATGGGACTTTTGCTTCATGATGGATTAAAATTAGGTATTCCTAGAGAAAAATATACTCGTTTTGATCATCCTGTTTTAATGGCTAATTATATTATGGAACATAAGGCAGACTTACTTATGAGTGATGAAGAGATTGATTTACTTTGTTCTGTTATTAAAACACACATGGGACCATGGACTCAGGATTATGATGGGAATGAAGTATTAGAAGCTCCTAAGACAAAGTATCAGAACTTTGTTCATATGTGTGATTATTTGGCTAGTCGTAAATGTTTACTTGTACCTTTTGATGATAATAATAGAATAAGTGTTTAGGGATACACTTATTTTTTGTTGCGATAATAATTATTTTTTGATATGATAAATTGGGATATCAATGATAGGAGTGATTCTATGCGAGGTAAAATTATTGTTATTGAAGGAACAGATTGTTCAGGAAAAGAAACACAGTCTGTTTTACTAGAACAGAAGTTAAAGGAACGTGGAAAGAAATGTGTTCATTTCGGGTTTCCTATGTATGATACACCAACGGGTAAAATTGTAGGTGGACCTTATCTGGGTAATCCAGAAATTTGTTTAGGTTATTTTCCAGAAGGAGCAGACAAAGTTGATCCACATATCGCATCATTATACTATGCTGCAGATAGAAAATATAATATGGATAAGATTCTTCCATATTTAAATGATGGTTATTATGTTATTTTAGATCGTTATACTACTTCCAATCTTGCTCATCAGGGAAGTAAGATACAAGATAAAGATGAAAGATTTTTGATGTATCAATGGATTGATAAATTAGAGTATTGGTTATTGCAACTTCCTAAACCTGATCAGACTATCTTTTTACATATGCCTTATCAATATTCTTTGGAATTAAGAAAAAATAGAAAATTTTTAGATGAAAACGAACGTTCTTCTGAACATTTAAAAAATGCAGAGGATGCTTATATAGAACTTTCTGAGATGTATAATTGGAAGAGAATAGAGTGTGTTCAAGATGGAAGGATTCGAAGTGTTTCGGATATTAATCAAGAAATATTAGATTTTTTAGAAATTTAATTTTAGTCATAATAAAACCCTAGTTGCTGTTTGCAATTAGGGTTTTATTTTAGGATGGTGTAATTTTAACTAGTGGAATTGGTGGTTGAGATGGTTGTTCTTTCTGTTCTTCTTCTTGTTGTTGCTGTCTCATTTGTTCTTGCTGTTGTTTCATTTGTTCTTGTTGTATTTTGATTTGTGCTTGTATTTGTTGTAGTTGATCTGCTGGTTGTAACTCTGGTTTTATATTGTTATTTATTTGACCTGATGGAAGTTCTATAGGATTGGTTATTTTTTCATTTATTGTTGGGGATATTATTTGTTGATCAGGTTGTTTTTGTGCTTCTTTTTCTTGTGCCTCTGGCTTAAGTTGTTCTGGTTGTTGTGAAGTTACTTGTTCTTGTGGTAGTGTCGTTTCTTCTACTTTTGATTGTTGCTGTTCTGGTTGGTTTTGTGTTTGAGGTTCTACTTCTGGTTGAGGCTGAGGTTCAGGTTGTTCTTGTTGTACTTTTTGTGCTGCTATATTATTTATTGTTGTAGAAATAGGATTAGGTTTGATTGGTATTTTAGGGGCATGAACTGGTTCTTCTTTCTTTTCGTCTAGACTTTGTATCTTTTCTAGTGTGTTTATTGGTTTACTAGCAGTTGTTGTTTTCAATTGAGTAGGAGTGCCTTTATCAATTGTTGTTGGTATTACTCTTGGTGTAGCTTGTGTAGTGGTGTTTTTCTCAACTGGATTTATGTTTACTTCTTCTAGCGTTGTTTTTGTTGCAGGAGAAGTTACTTCTTGTTTTGGTTGTTGAGGTTGAGATTGAGACTGAGTTTGAGGTTCTGACTGTTTTACAGTTTGTTGTTGTTTTTGTTTTTCTTCTTGTTTTTCTAATTCTTCTTTTATTTTTTCATCTTTTTCTTGTTCTTTTTGCTTTAGTTTTTCAGCTACATCATTTTCGAAGAAATCTTCTGCATCTTCTATTTCAATTACACGTAATACTTCTTCAAAACTAGTTGTTCCATCTACTACTTTTCCTAGAGCATCTTGTAGCATAGTGATTACTTTGTCATTATATACTAATTTTGTTAAATCATCTTTACTTAGATTTTCGTTGTTTAAAGCATTACGCATTTCATCATCTAATTCTAGTACTTCTTGAATAGCGACACGGCCTTTATAACCTTTACGACAGGCATCACATCCATCTGGATTGGCATCCCAGATTTTTTCTATATCTTTTTTTAAGTATTTTTTAAATACCTTTTTTTCAAACTTTGAAGTGTCACGTTCTACACGACATTTTGTACATATTTTTTTGGCTAATCTTTGTGAAATAATACCAGTTAATGCGGTTGATAATAAGTAACGTTCTACATTCATATCTAGTAAACGTTCTACGGTTGATAGTGTATTGTTCGTATGGATTGTTGATAGAACTAAGTGTCCAGTAATTGCGGCACGTACAGCAATCTGTGCTGTTTCACTATCACGAATCTCTCCGATTAGTATAACATTGGGATCTTGACGTAATATGGAACGAAGAGCAGCAGCAAATGTCATACCAATTTCTGCATTAACTTGTACTTGATTCATTCCTTCAATATTCATTTCGATAGGGTCTTCTACTGTAATAATATTGGTTTCTTCTTTATTTAATGCTTGTAATATAGAGTATACGGTTGTAGATTTACCAGAACCTGTTGCTCCGGTGATAAGAATAATACCATTTGGTACTTGAATCATACGTTTTAATCTGGCTAGGTTAGATTCATTAAATCCTAAGAAATCTAATCCTTGTAGACTTCGAGAATAATCCAAAATACGAATAACGATTTTTTCTCCTTCGTTTAAAGGAAGACATGATACACGCATATCCAAATAAGTACCACCAAAGTTTCCTTTGATGGCTCCATCTTGTGGTAGACGAGATTCTGTAATATTCATATTTGCTAATAGCTTTAATCTTGTTGTTAGATTTCTTTCATATGTTTTTGGTATATATGTAAAATTTTGTAAATCTCCATCTATACGAAACCGTATCATCATTCCATCTTCTCTAGGATCGAAGTGGATATCTGATGCATTTGATTTTGCTGCTGATATGATTATATAGTCAGCAATTTGCGTAATCGGCGTCTTTGTAAAGTCAAATTTTATCATAGTGTCACAACCCCTTTGTTTTGAACTATCTTTGTTTTTACTATGGTATTTTATCTTATTTTATTATATAATAGTTTTAAAATAATAGCAAGAAAGTAGAGTGAAAAGATGAAAAAAAATAATAACGGTTTTGTATTAGTTGAGACTTTGGTAGTTACTGTTTTTGTTATGGCGATTTTTTCTGTTATTTATGTTAATTTTTATCCTTTAGCAGGTGAGTACGAAAGACGTGAGTTTTATGATGATGTCGATAGTAAATATGAAACTTATTGGATTAAGAGATTTATTCAAGGTAGTTCTTATGATTTTTATAGGAGTGGAGGACCTGCTGATACTATTAGTAGTAATGAATATGTTGTTTTTAAATGTGATGATTTAACTTCTACTGAAGATTTGAATTTTTGTAAAAATATGTGGGACCGTATGGAAGTCAAACAAGCAATTATTACGGATTATAATTTAACTGATTTTAAAAATGTTCTTCAGAATAATAATAGTGTAGCAAACTCACTAGGAAATGTATTTACTGCTTATATAGAATATTTGCCATTTTATTCTTATTCTTCTTTAAATGGTGCACAGTACCGTGTTTTAGTTGAGTTTGAGCGCCATATGAATAGTGATGAAAATAGTGCTGTTTATAATACTTATTCTACTATGGAAATATTGAGACCATAATTTGAAGATGTAGGTTTCAGATTTTGTTGATGTAAATTTAGATAAATGATAAAATATATAATAGGTAGGGTGATGATAAGTTATGGTCAAGAGATTAAATAATAAAGGTATGACAGCAATAGAGATATTAATTACATTTGCGATTGTTGTTGTTATTGTGGTTTCTATGTATAATGGAATTGCAGATTTAAAAGCTAAGGAAACTGTTTCTTCTTATAAACTTAGTTTAGTTACCTATAAGAATTTGCTTACCAAAGATATTCAAGATGATATTATAAAAAACGGGCTTACTGCTGCGACGATTGAATCTATGGAAGAGGCTGGCAAGAAAGTTGGTTATCGTGTTGCTTTAACGCTTCGTGATGGTACTAGAAGAATATTAGAGGTAAGACAGATTTTTGGTTGTGCAGCAGTTGATTCTTCTGAAGTTGCCGATTTATGTACTGCTAGAGGTATTGATGCTAATCAAAGTGATGAGTTTACTATTAGTTATGGCCCTGAAGGAAATTTAACAGATTATCCATTGCCAGATTTAGGACATGAAGAAATTGAAAGTTTTGATGGTAGTAGTGCTACTCGTATTATCTATAGTCTTCAAATTAGTGAAGTTAAGCTTTCTGTAGAGGATTCTATTTTCTCTATTCATGTTGTATTATCACATCCAGATTTAGAGTCTAAATATTCTATTAATATTGTTTCACCAATTAATTATTATTAGAAATAGTATACAGGCAATTATTGTTTGAAGAATTCTGCCTATTAGAAAATTTTTATAATGTATTTTAGTATCAGAAATGATACTTTTTGTTTGCATATGTACAGATATTCCTCCAAAACAGAAAAAGAAGATAATGTAGATACTTCTTAATATGTTATTACTAATTAAACTTGTTAAAAATGTTCCATTGGTTAAGTCAAAAATACCATTTATTAATACATATTCATTTAAGGGAAATTTAATGTAATGATTTATCACTGTAATAATTAAATAGAAAAATATTGATGTTCCATAAATGATAATTAAAGTTTTACATGATGATATGATTGCTTTTGGTAATATTTTAGAAAAAGAGGAAGTTTCATTTCTTTTGGTAGGAAGATCATTTTTTTCTCTAGGATGATTTAGGAAAGCAATTATAAAATTTGCTAGTATTATACAACTAAGTATTTTCCAGGTATATTCTTTGCTTGGAAATAATAGGGATACTGGTCCTAATATGAATAAGGGATTTGGAAAATGGGTAAATTTGATTAAATAGTTAGCATTTTTTTCTGTAATTAAATTTTTATCTAATAATTCTTTTGTATATTTACTACCACTAGGGAATCCACTAATTAAACTCATTGCTATTACATAAAAATTAGCACCATTTATTTTTAGAGTATTACTTATTTTTTCTATAATATTATATTCTATTAATAATGTTGAAAAAGTAAAGAATAAAAAACTTGCGGGAAATAACTTTTCTATGAATAGTTTTGTATATTGTAATATGTGTTTTGTTATTAAGCTTGCGTTTATTACATATAGAATCATTAGACATATTAAAGATATTAGAATTATATTACTTTTTTTATTTTTTTTCATATTTCCTCATTTCTTTGTTATAATGTATCATGGAGGTAGTTTCATGTTTAAGAAAGTTTATGAGAAAATTAAAGATTTTATTAAAGCAGAATATAAATTTATTTTATTTTTAGTTATTTTTTATGTAATTTGTATTTTTCCTGTTAATTATTATATTATTATTGGCGGAGGTATTAGTGATATTTCTAGCCGTGTTGTTGTGGATAATGGTTATGAGAGTAAAGGTAGTTTTAATTTGTCTTATGTTTCTGAATTAAAGGGAACTACGCTTAGTTATTTATTAAGTTATGTTATGCCTAATTGGAAGAGAGTTAGTATGGATGATTACAAATATACTACGGAAGAGGATTATAGGGATATTGAGTTTCGTAGTGAATTAGATCTTAAATATTCTAATAGTAATGCTATTTATTATGCTTATCAGTTAGCAGGTAAGCCATGTAAATTAGTTGATACTAATATTTATGTTATTGTTACTTTAGATGGATATGATAATCCTTTAGAAGTAGGGGATGAGATTGTAAAAGTAAATGGGAAAGAATGTGCTAGTTTAGAGGATGTGCAAGAAGAATTGTTGAAAGTCCAAGGTAGTGAAGTTTCTATTACTGTTATTAGGGATGAAGAAGAACAAGTACTTACTTGTAAGTTGTATGAGGAAGAAGATAGGAAACTTTTAGGTGTTGCATTACAAGTTGTTTCTACTTATGATGTGGATCCTGATGTAGAGTTTCATTTTGAGGCTAATGAATCCGGTCCTTCGGCAGGACTTATTACCACGTTATCTATCTATGATCAATTAACTAAAAAAGATTTGACAAAGAAATTAAATATTGCTGGTACGGGTACAATTGAGGCAGATGGTTCTATTGGTGAAATCGGAGAAGTAGAGTATAAATTACTTGGTGCAGTACGTGGAGGCGCTGATGTTTTCTTAGTACCTGCTGGAGATAATTATAAAACTTGTAAAAAAGTTGCTAAAGAAGATAATTTAGATATTGAGATTATTCCTGTTAAAACGATAGAGGAAGCAATTGAGAAGTTGGAAGAATTGTAATTTGGAGGAGAATTATGAGTGATCAAGAGTTATTAGAATTTGGAAAGAAATATATGGGGCAAGTAGAAGGGTTTATTAAGCATAATCAGTATCGTCTGGTTGATATAAAACAAAATTGTTGTGTGATGGAAGCTGATATTAGAGAGGAATGTCTAAATTATTATGGTTTAGTACATGGTGGATTTATCTTCGGACTTGCTGATACAGCAGCTGGTATTCTTGCTAGAGCTACAGGAAGAAAAGCTGTTACGTTAAATTCTCATATTGAATATTTACATGCAGCTCGTGGAGGAAAAATAAAAGTAGTTGCTAGTGCTATTAAGACTGGACGAAATATTTCTGTTTATGAAGCTAGTATTTATGATGATCAAGATGTGATGGTTGCTAAAGCTATTTTGGATTATTTCTATATTAATTAGAAAAGAATATTAAGGTGATAGTGATGAAGGTAGCGTGGAAAGTTTTTAAGGTTGTTGTTATAGTAGTGCTTTTTTTAGTTTCTGTATTTTTTCTTTATAAAGGATATTTAGTTTATTTTAAGTATCATATTCGAAATTTTCAATATACTCCTGTACAAAGAGAAAAAGCTATTCGTACTAGTAAGGAGTGCAGTTTAAGTCTTGGTGATTTTTCTATCTGTCTTCCTGATAGTTTTTCTTTAGATGTTGATAAGACTTATGTGAAAGATGGTATTAGTTATTTTGATTCTTTTGGACATGTTATTATTAGTGTTGTGCGTGATAATGATTTAGAAGCTGATATTCGGCGAGTAACTGAAGATACAGATGAAGATTTTAGTAGAGTTATCAATCGATATCAAATTTATAATTTGATGGATATATTACATTATTTAGATGAGCATATGAATGATTCTATTAGTGTTTTATCTTCTGTTTCTGATATTCAAATGTCATATATTAGTAAAAAGTTAGTAGATGCTAATCTTCCTAATGGAGATGTTTATTATTTATCTGGAAATTATCAGGGATATCTTGTTAAGCAATCTCGTAATTATTATATTTATATTTATCATGATGATAAAATCTATGAGTTTACTTTTTTAAATTCACCTAGTGATACTGATTATTTTAATGATGATATTGTTCTTGATATTTTAAGTAGTGTGCGTTTTAAAGTGGAAATTTAGATTAATATGTAATATAATAGGTCAGAGGCGAAAAGGTGTATGGAGTTTTATCCAATTAAAGGACAGTTACAAATGAAGAAGGTGGAACCTACGAATGAGAAGGATTTATGGTTACTTCATCATTTAACGATGGATGAAGATGTCTATCTTAATCCCCTCAAAGTAGAAGCAGAGGAAAGACAAGGTTTTCTTTGGAATTTAGAAGAAGAGACGTTTTTAAATTTAGGATATTTGGAACATGATGAGTTATATGGTTCGGCTTTTTCTATTTACTATGGAGATTTTCCTATTGGCTTTTTAGATATTTCTGGTATTTTGTATACACCAAATTCCTCTTATGTTGATTTTTCTTATGCTTTAATAAAAGAAGCTAGAGGACATGGATATATGCGGGATACGTTACGTATGGTTAGTGATGATATTTTAGGTAGTAGAGTATATTGTCTTGATTTTTGTGAATGTTTTATTAGTCCTTTTAATCCAAATAGTATTAAGGTTGCTTGTGCTGCTGGTTTTTCTAGAGATGCTACGCGAGAAGAGAGTAAAAATGCCATTTTACATTGTTATACAAAGAAAAGAAAATAATTTGCTTTCTTTTCTTTTTTCTTTGATATAATGATATCATAGGAGAGGGTATAGATGAAGAGTGATGCTAAGAATATTAAACTTATTATATGGTTACTTATTTTTGTTTTTGTTGCTTATTTAATTTGCAAAGTGTTTATTGTATATTTTGAATATAGGATAACAACGGATCCGGTTATCGCTTTTCGTGATACAATTCCGTTAAAAATAAATAAGACTTGTGATTATACCTTTGGCAATTTTTCTGTTTGTGTTCCCGATGGCTTTTCTTTACTTAATGTAGATGAAGATGTTATTGGCTATACAGATTCGCAAAACCGTTTCGTTTTAGCTGGTGAAGTACAAGGAAATTTTGATGATGATATTTTGTCAATCGATGATAAAGTAGATGTTTTGGAGTTTAAGAAAAAGTATCAATTTACTTCTACGTTAGATGTATTACATTATTTAGAAGAACATCAAGATGAGGATTTTAATTTATTTTCTAAAACTTCTGATGTGAGGTATTATTATATTATTTGGAATTTGGTAAATGATTTGTTACCTGAAGGAGAGTTATATTATATCGAAGGAGATTATCAGGGTTATCTTATCAAGCAAAAAAATAATTATTATTTCTATTTCTATGATGATAATGGTGATAAATATCATATTTCGTTTGGTAATTCTGGTTTAGATGATGATTACTTTGATGATGATAATATATTTTCTTTTCTTGGAAGCATTCGTGTGGAAGACTAATTAGTCTTCTTTTTTTCCGTAATTTCCCATTTTTTTATCAAATAGTTTTCATAATACTATTTTATACTGGTAGCATGAAAGGAGGATATGATAGAAAAATTGTTCATTGGAAAATAATTTCCCATAATTTCCCATAATTATTTAATAATTCTTACACATTTATGCGATATAGTTATATTGTCAAGAGGAGGATGATAGATAAGAAAAAAATAGAAAACAGATTTAAGATTATTAATATTTATTTTATATAGATTTGGAAAGGATGGATGTGGATTAGGAAAATAAAAAAATATCATTAAAGGAGGCGATGCCCGTAAGGTTATAGAAGAATTCAGGGAATAGTGTTATACTATTGGTAGGTGGTTAATATGTATACAATTTGTTTTGTTGAAGATGAAATTGACTTATCAAACCTTATTCGGACCTATTTAGAACGTTCTGGTTATCAAGTTGTTTCATTTACCAAAGGACGCAATGCGATTGATTATATCGGTAAGAAAGCTGATCTTTGGATACTGGATATTATGTTAGGAGATGATGTCAATGGCTATGATATAATCAAAGCTATCCGGGAGCAAGATAGCAATGTACCTGTGATTTTTACTTCCGCAAGAGATCAAGATTTAGATAAAATCTTAGGATTAGAATTAGGTAGCGATGATTATATTACAAAACCATATTCTAGTAAGGAATTAGTCTTACGTGTAGATAAAATTTTAAAAAGAGTATATAAAGATACTCCAAAGCAATTAATTAAATATGATGATTATACAATCGATGTTGATAAACGTGTTGCTTTCGATCAAAAAGGAAAAGAAATTAAACTTACAACTTTAGAATTTGACTTGTTGTTGTTATTTGTTCAAAACAAAAATAAATGTTTTTCAAGGGAAGAAATACTTGATCCCGTTTGGGGAAAAGATTATTTTGGAACCGATAGAGTAGTGGATGATTTAGTAAGAAGACTTAGAAAAAAGATGCCTTTGCTTAATGTTAGTGCAGTTTATGGATACGGGTATCGCTTATCATGAAATTTAGAAAAACAAAACTAAGTCATCAATTAATTGCTTTAATCGGTATAGCGTTTGTTATTTTATTTATTTCCTTAGGTGTTATTCTTCCCAAGATGTTAATACCAGTAGCCGAAAAAAATATTTATACTTACTTAAGTGAACCCTTAAAATTTGTAGGTAATAATCGTATCGATAAATCCTTGCTGAATACAGAAGTTGCTTATATTTATATTGTAGATGATACCATGACAACCAGTGAAAATATACAACAAGTAATTAACATCAGTGATACTGATAAATTATTATCCTATATTAAAGATGATTATGGTAAGTTTAACTATAATCATGATACTTACTACTACTATACAATTACCAAAGATAAAATTACTAAAGTTGCTATCTCAAATGATAGCTATATCAACGAAACAAAAGCCGCAATTTTAAGTGCTATCTTTCCAATAGTTTTATCTACTTGCTTATTAATTGGTTTACTTCTTGTTATTTGGTCTTCCTTTATTGTTAAAAGAATAGAAAAATTAAAAGATAAGATAGATCATATTGATAACCAAGATTATAATCATAATATTAATTTTGAGATTGACGACGAGATTAAATCACTTGCTTTAGCAATCGAAGATATGCGTATTTCTTTAATTAACCAAGAAGAATATCGCAATCAAATGTATCAAAATATATCACATGATTTTAAGACACCTCTCACCGTTATAAAATCATATATTGAAGCTGTTGAAGATAATGTTGAAGATAGTAATACCGCACTTCGGGTTATCAAACAGCAAACCGATAAATTAGAACAAAAAGTACACTCACTTCTTTACTTAAATAAACTTGATTATCTTAAAAATTCTAAAAATATCGAGTCTAAATTAGTCGATATAGGGCAAATTATTACTATTGAAGTCGAAAAATTTAAGTTTCATAGAAAAGAAATTAATTTTGTTACGGATATTGATAAAAAGTCAAAGTATTATGGTACTATGGAACATTGGGAAACCATTTTTGATAATTTGCTTTCGAATTTTATGAGATATGCCAATACTACTATTAAAATTACTGCTAAACAAAACAAACTCGTCCTTTATAATGATGGTGAACACATCGATGAGGATTTTCTTGAAGGAATCTTTACTCCGTTCCGAAAGGGAATCAAAGGAGAGTTTGGTCTAGGTCTTTCGATTGTTAAAAAGACTCTTAATATTATGAATTATGATATTACAATTAAAAACGAGAAAAAAGGTGTATCCTTTATTATAAAAAGAAATTCTTAAAATAGAATTTCTTTTTTTGGTTATAGTAATAGTAGGTGATTTTATGCGTGTCTTAATTACAGG
>ERZ1643249.4064-NODE-4064-length-12535-cov-4.410256_pt1 | contig 12535 bp, 11 predicted proteins | sample MGYA00579263_ERZ1643249 | MGnify/ENA primary metagenome ERZ1643249 (study PRJEB29033, sample SAMEA4952264) | chicken gut metagenome | biome: Broiler Chicken; feature: Gastrointestinal Tract; material: Caecum | place: Ireland | collected 2018 | study: Broiler...
ATCGGAGAAAGTGAAATTTTCCCCGTAGAGAAGGGCGTATATCTACGGGAGAAAAAGGGTTTCCGCGGAGTCTGCCGTAGAAAAAGCGGAGGTTCTGCGGCAGGATCGGAGAAAGTGAAATTTTCCCCGTAGAGAAGGGCGTATATCTACGGGAGAAAACAGAGTTTCCGCAAATCCTACTGTAGTCATACGCTGAAATCTACGGTGAAACAGGAGATTTTTGATATCCAGCCGAATCCCATGGTGATTTTCTGCTGTACAATTTGCGTTTCTTTATTTTCCGCCGTAGACAACCATTATTTCTCGCTGCTGCAGCCTTTTTGAGATCCTTTTCTATAAGTTCTGCCATGGCGCCGTATGCCAGAGCATATTACAGGCGCAGCGCTCCTGGAGAAGCGTGGTGTGAAGCATCGCATTTCTTCAGTGCTATCCCATTGCCGTTTCTCCGGGAGGGTGAGTTGCAATCGGTACTGCTGTAACTGGCACCTGTGAAAAAAATATGAAATAGGTTGCCCGCGCACCCAAAATGGAATATAATAAGTAACAGTGACGCTGTAGAAAAGAGAACATGACAGCGTAAGTTGACATAAAATCCTGGAGGAAAATATGAGTAAGTTAAGTACAAAATTGGCATGCGGTATGCTGGCGGCGGCGCTGGGCGTTGGCGGGCTGGCCGGATGCGGGAGCTTAGATGGAACCCAGACGGTGGCCACCGTGGACAGCGAGGGAGTGACGCTGGGACTGGCAAATTATATGCTTCGTATGAACCAGGCAGAGATGGAGAGCTATTACCGTATGCTGGCGGAAAGCTATGGCATGGACGGAGGAGAGTACTGGAGTACAGAGACTGAAGATGGGATAACCTACGGAGAGGATCTCAAGAATAATGTGATGGATACCATCAAAGAGCTGTATGTTATGCGGGCGCATGCGAAGGATTACGGTGTAAGCATCACAGAGGAGGAACAGGCATCCATCGATGAGGCGGCCCAGACCTTCATGGATAGTAACGACGCGGAGGTGCTGGAGGAGCTGGCAGTATCCGAGGAGGATGTGAAAACTTATATGGAGCTGTACACCATCCGCCAGAAGATGCGGGAGCCCATGGTTGCCGATGTGGACCGGGAGGTTTCTGACGAGGAAGCGGCTCAGACCCGCGTGACTTTTGTGGAAGTGTCCACGGAAGGAACGGAGACGGATGAGGACGGCAATACGGTGGATCTGACCGATGAGGAGAAAGCGGAGAAGATGGATCAGGCGCAGCAGATTCTGGACAAGGTGGAAGCTGCGGAGGATCCGGCTTCGGCGGATATGGATGCCCTGGCCAAGGAAGTGGACGAGAATCTGTCCGCAGTGGAGCGGACTTTCAGCTCCAGCGGAGAGGGCGATGAAACCACAGACCAGGCTATCAAGGACGCGGTGGCAGATCTGGAGGACGGCCAGGTGGTTTCCCAGGTAGTAGAAGGAGAAACCGCTTACTATGTGGTTCGTCTGGAGCAGCAGTTTGACGAAGAGGCCACAGAAAATGAGAAAGAACTGATTATCAGCGACAGAGAGGACACCCAGTACGAAAACCTGGTGCAGGAGTGGACGGACGCTGCTGAGATGGAAGTGGAAAACAGCGTCTGGAATAAGGTGAAGGTGACGGATACCCAGCCTTATGAATTGAAACAGGCGGAAACAGAGGATACCGGAACAACAGACAGTACCGGAAGTACGGACGGCACCGGGGACGCTGCTGACAGCACGGAAGAGGCCGGAAGCGCGGAAGCTGCGGACGGCGCGGAGAGTACAGACAGCACGGATGCCGGCCAGGCCGCGGAAGACGGCGAGGATACTCAGACAGACGGAACTGCCGAAGAAACAGCGGAAGAATAAGAACGGATCACTTGCGGGCCGGAAGAAAACGGCATGGAAAGTGGGCGGATACGCGATGGCGCCTGATTCGGCAGGATCAGGCGCCGTTGTGTATCCGCCGCAAAGCCACAAAGAGAAAGGAATATCTATGACACGACAGGAATTTGACAAAATGACACAGGAGGGGGTGGTTCTTCTGGACGGGGCCACCGGATCCAATCTGATGAAAGCCGGACTGCCCCGGGGCGTGTCCGCGGAGCAGTGGGTGACGGAGCATCCCGATGTGCTGCAGGAGCTGCAGCGGGCCTATGTGGAGGCGGGCAGCAAAATCGTCTATGCCCCCACCTTCGCGGCCAACCGGATCAGCCTGGCCAATTTTGGGCTGGAAAGCCAGGTGGAGCAGCTGAACACCCGGCTGGTGAAGATTTCCAGAGAGGCGGTGGAGGGCCGGGCGTTTGTGGCCGGAGACCTGACCACCACCGGTCAGCTGATGGAACCAAAAGGAGATATGACTTACGAGAAACTGTACCATGCCTACCAGGAGCAGGTGCGGGCGCTGGCGGATGCGGGGGCCGACCTTCTGGTGGCGGAAACCATGCTGAGCGTGGAGGAGACCATAGTGGCCCTGGACGCGGCTCAGTCCGTCTGTCAGCTTCCGGTGATGTGTACCCTTTCCCTGGAAGCGGACGGAACCGCCATGTATGGAGGGAACGCGGTGGAAGCGGTGGTTACCCTGCAGGAAATGGGAGCGGCTGCCGTGGGCCTGAACTGTTCCGTGGGACCGGATCAGCTGGAATCCGTGGTGCGGAACATGAAGGAGGCCGCCACGGTTCCGGTGATTGCCAAACCGAACGCCGGAATGCCCTCCATCAATGAAAAGGGAGAGGCTGTTTACAGTATGAATGAGGATGATTTTGCCAGATATACAAAAATCCTGGTGGAAGCGGGAGCGGGTATTGTGGGCGGCTGTTGCGGTACCACACCGGATTATATACGAAAACTGGCGCAGATTCTCGGACTGCGCGGATGACGGGGGAATACGAATACTATGGCAAAGGTAAAAGAGTACGACATTGAAGAAATGGAGGAACTGTACGATCTGGGAAAAGCGCTGGCGTCCCCGGTACGGCTGGAGATGCTGAAGCTGCTGTATGACAAAAGTCTTATTATCGGTGAAATTGCAAAGGAGATGAATCTTCCGGCTTCCAGTACAGCGTTCCATCTGAAGATTATGGAAAAGGCAGGACTGATCCGTATGGAAGAACAGCCGGGGACCCGCGGCACCACAAAATTGTGTACCCGGAAGGTGGATTTCCTGCATATTAATCTGGTGAAGAAAAATGCGGAGGTCAACGAGCTGGTGAATATGGAAATGCCTGTAGGCGCCTATACCGGCTGCCGGGTATCGCCGACCTGTGGTCTGTGGGCGGAGGAAGGTGTTCTGGGAAATGAGGATATGGAACAATGCTTTTACTATCCGGAACGGATACGCGCAGGGGTACTCTGGACATCCTCCGGTTATGTGGAATACAAATTCCCCAATAAGGTTCCCAAAAAACGGACGCCAAAACGGCTGGCATTTTCCGGGGAAATCTGTTCGGAGGCTCCCGGTTATAGAGAGGACTGGAAGTCGGATATTACCCTGTGGATAAACGGAAAGGAATGTGGAACCTGGACCAGCCCGGGAGATATGGGAGCGCGCCGGGGCCGGCTGAATCCGCCCAGTCTTCCTGACGGGAATACCCAGTATGGATTCTGGATTACCTGGGTGGTAGACCGGGGGGGATGCTGGATCGGCGAGGAACGTGTGGGAGACACCACCATCGATCAGCTGCTTTTGATGGAAGAACCCTTTATAAAAGTACGCCTGGGCAACAGAAAAGATGCCAGATATGTGGGAGGATTTAACCTTTTCGGAAAACATTTCGGAGATTATGACCAGGATCTGGTGATGACAATAGAATATTAATTTTCCGGCTGAAGAAAAGCGGAAAAAGAAAAAGGAATTCCGGGCTGTGGAGTTCCTTTTTTTGGCGGATAAATGTCTTACGAATTAATTACTAAAAAGGGAAGCCCTCTTTTGTGCAAAAATACAATTACCAACAGAAGTGATAATTGCCTGCCCTGTTTTGAAGAAAAATATAACAGCAATAATGTTGGAATGAACAAAACAAGCAAAAATCAGTAGTAAAAATGACGGAAAAACAAGAAAAACATGTTGACAAAACTATAGAAAGTGGTATTATAAGAGCAAATGAAACAGAAATGCTGTTGATAAATACCTGTGATATCATCCGATCAGGTATGAAAACAACAGCAGCTTTGTTACATAGCTTGGCCGAGCGAAAGTAATATGGAAACAAGGAGGAGAAAGATGAAACGTAAAGTATTAGCTACCTTTTTAACGGCGTGTATGGCAGTTGGTATGCTGGCTGGCTGTGGAGGCCAGGGGGGGGGTACAAGCAGCTCCGATACATCCTCTGATACCGCAGCGGAAGATACCTCAGGAGATGAGGCTGCAGCAGAAGAGAGCAGCGAAGGCGGATCCGAAGGCGAAGTAGATGTAAACGAGGATGGTACTGTAAATAACCCGGAAGCAGTGGAAGTTGACGAAAACAAACTGGTAGTTTGGTCTCTGTTTAGCGGTGGTGACGGCGAGTACTTTGATCGCGTGATTGAGGATTATAACTCCGGAGATCCTACCAAACAGGTACAGTCCATCATGCTGGTATGGGATGACTATTACACCAAGCTGCAGACGGCAGTAGCGGCACAGCAGGGACCGGATATCGGAATTTCCCATGCGTCCAAACTGCCGGAGCTGGTGGATCAGGGCGTTGTGGAGCCTCTGAATGATTACCTGGATGAGCTGGGTGTGGATATTTCCACCATGTATCCGGAATCCAACCTGGAATCTGTAACCTTTGACGGTGAAATCTACGCGATTCCGTTCGATACCCACGCGGAGATGATGTGGTACAACACGGACATCCTGGCAGAGGCCGGTGTTGAGGTGAACGAGGACGGAACCCTGAATATCGGAAGCTGGGATGACTTCAAGGCCATTCTGGACAAGTGCAAAGCGGTTATGGGAGACGGCGAGTCTGTAATCTCTCTGACCAACAACGGCGACGATCCCTACCGTATCTGGTGGGCAACCTACTTCCAGATGGGAGGAACTCCGCTGGTAAGCGATGACGGAAGCGAAGTTACCATGGACAAAGAGATTGCCGTACAGGCAGCCGACTTTGTGAAATCTCTGTATGACGAGGGATACGTTGCAGAAGGTATCACCGATCATCAGCAGTTCTTCCAGGGCGGAAAAGCAGCCTTCTACTTCGGCGGAACCTGGGGCTACGGCGCGCTGTCTCAGACAGATGGCCTGAACTTCAGCGGTATGGCATGGCCGAACCTGTTCGGACAGGATGCCAGCTGGGCAGATTCCCATACGCTGATCCTGCCGGTAAATCCGGACAGAACCGAGGAGGAGACTCTGGCAGCCGTTGAATTCCTGGTTGGCGCTTCCAATGAGGGCGGCATGATCTGGGCTGAGTCCGGACAGATTCCGGCAGCCAAGGCTGTAAACGAGAGCGAAGAATTCCTGTCCATGCCCTGCAGACAGAACTATGTATCCACACTGGATACCGCTGTGATGCCCACCAAGAACCCGCATTTCTATGCGATGAAGGCTGGCATGATCGAGAGCCTGAATACTTTATGGTCTGCGACAGCAGATTCCGCGACAGCTATCGATTCTCTGTACTCTGAGCTGGAATCCAACCTCAGCTGACAGTAAGCGGAAGTGATGAAGGGGAGCTGCAAAGCTCCCCTTTTTAATCAGAAGAATCCATAAAGAACAGGAGGAAGATCATGAGCAAAGCGAGAAAAAGAAAAACCGCCCTGGTGGCACTGGCTTTTATTCTTCCGTTTTTTGTCCTTTACACGATTTTCACCATCTGGCCGGTGATCCAGGGCTTTTATGTAAGCCTTCACAAATGGGGCCTGATGGGAAAACAGGACTTTATCGGACTGGATAACTATACGAAATTCCTGGGCGATAAAAACTTCTGGGGCGCTCTGAAAAATACGGCGATATTTACCGTAATCACCACCCCGCTTCTGGTAATCACGGCGCTGGTGCTGGCCATCCTGGCCAACCGTGCCACAAAGATGAAAAAAGGGCTGCGTATCATTTACTACCTGCCCAGCGTACTTTCCGTATCCGTGGCGTCCTTCATCGCCAAATACGTATTTTCCCCGTACACCGGACTGATCAACGGTATTATGCATGCCATCGGCGTGCTTCCGGCAGATCAGGAAATGCAGTGGCTGAACGATCCCGGACTGGTATGGTGGACTATTTCCCTGATGACCGTATGGTGAACCATCGGCTTCAGTATGCTGCTGTATCTGTCTGCTCTGCAGGATATCTCCACCGACATCTATGAGGCGGCGTCCATCGACGGAGCCACCAAACGGCAGCAGCTGTTTTCCATCGTGCTGCCGCTTCTGAAACCCACCACCTGGCTGGTGATTCTGCTTCAGATGATCGCCTGCGTGAAGGTTTTCGGTCAGATCTATATGATCACCGGCGGAGGCCCTGCTTCCAGTACACGTCCCATGGTGCAGTACATCTATGAAAATGCTTTCGAGAAACACAACATGGGCTACGCGGCGGCCATGTCCTATGTGCTGTTCGCCATCCTGCTGATTCTGTCTCTGGGACAGCAGATGCTTCAGAGAAAGGGGGAAGAGTAAATGACAAAGAAAACGCCCGGCTACTGGGTTCTGAACGTTGTTTCCATCCTTCTGGCGCTGATGTTTCTCGGGCCGATTTTATGGGCACTGGCTGTATCCTTCCAGAGAGAAGGGAAACCCATCACCTCCGTGGTGGACTGGTTTACGCCGCCCTATACCCTGGAAAACTATCCGAAAATCATTATGAATTCCAGCGTGCCCACCTGGCTGATCAACAGCCTGATCATCGCGGTGATCGTTACCGCCCTGACGGTGATTTTCTCCGCCATGGCAGCCTACGCGCTGGCAAAGCTGAAATTTAAAGGAAGCAACGCGTTCTTCATGTATTTCCTGATCGGTATCCTGGTGCCCGGAGAGGCCACCATCGTACCGCTGTTTATCACGGTAAACAGCATGCACATGATCAATACCTATGCGGGTATGATCCTGCCGTCCATCGCCGGTTCCATGAACCTGATTATTATGATCACGTTCTTCCGGAATCTGCCGGATGAGCTTCTGGAAGCGGCAAAAATCGACGGCGCAGGCGAGGTGCGTATCTTCTTCCAGATCGCGCTGCCTCTGTCCAAAACCATCATCGCCACGGTCTGCATCTTCGCTTTCGTGGGAAGCTGGAACAACTACCTGTGGCCGTTGCTGTGCGCCATGAGCGAGAACCTGTTTACCCTGCCCATCGGTATCCCCACTTTCGCGGGAACGTATTCGGTGGACTATGTACAGCCGCTGACCGCCTGTATGGTGGCGTCTCTGCCGATGATTATCATGTATATCATCTTCGAGCGGCAGATCGTTGCCGGAATTACCTCTGGTGCTGTAAAAGGCTGACGGGATGACGAGGGGGAGAAACAGGGAGATCGACATTTGCAAGGGGATTCTGACAGTGACCATGATCCTCTGCCACTGTATTCAGTTCTTTGGATTTGAGGAACAGGGAGTACAGAAAATCCTTGTAAATGTCATCAACCTCACCACGTTTTCCGGCTTTCTGTTCTGCTTCGGATTTGTCAGCAACCTGGCTTATTATGAGAACAGAAGCTTCAAAACCAGCGCCGTAAAGCTGGCGAAAAATGCCCTGCGCCTGCTGGTTGCCTTCTATGTATCCGGCATTGCCTATATGGCCTTTGTGGAGGATAAGATTTTCCGGTGGGATTTCATCACAGAGATTCTTCTGCTGAAACGGTATCCCGGCTGGTCGGAATTTCTGGCTTCCTTCGCGGCCATGATGGCGGTGGGAATCCTGCTGTATCCCGTGCTGAAACGAGTGAACGGTTGGGTGCTGGCGGCGGTGGCCGTCATCAGTGGCGCGGCCTGCTTCCTGCCTTATGCCAGTATTCATAATTCCTGGCTGGCGCTTTTTGCCGGATCCAGGGATTTTACCACCTTCCCGATTCTGCAGTACATGGTATTTTTCGCGGCGGGAGCGTGGATATCCAGAAAAAGGATCTGGTGGAAACCGCAGGTCCTGGCAGTGGTCCTGGTGATCAGTCTGCCGTGTATCATTCAGTTTGTCAGGGACGGTTATCTCCCTGAACGATTCCCGCCCTCCATCTTCTATATCGCGGGAGGAAGCCTGTTCGTGTATCTGGATTACCTGATTGCCGGCGGGCTGGAGAGGCTGCGGGGAAAGGCGCGGGTACTGGAAGTGGTATCCGGCTATCTGGAGAGATGCGGGCGAGCGTCTCTTCACTACCTGCTCCTGAGCAATCTTCTGATTTTTGCCCTGGACGGATCCTCCTTCAGCTTCCGTTCCAGAGAGTACGCTTTCGGAGCATTTCTGGCGATTCTTCTGCTGATCGCCTATCTGCATCAGCTGAGAAATGAAGGAAAAGTGAGCCGTCCGGCGGAGAGCTGAACGGCCCCAGAACAACAGATACAGTCCGGAGACAGCTCCGGCAGTATCCACCGGAGCCGGCGGCAGTGCATCCGGGAAGTGAGACAAAGGCTGCCGCAAATGTGATTGAATTCATGGAGGAATAACACGATGAAGTGCTATGTGAAGGATTATCCGAGACCGCAGTTTGTGAGAAACAACTGGGAAAACCTGAATGGAACCTGGGATTTTGGATTTGACGACGACAACTGCGGCGAGCGGGAAAAATGGTTTGAGAATTTCAAAGGCGACAAAAAGATTCAGGTTCCCTTTACCTACGAGACGGAAATGAGCGGCATCCAGGATGAAAGCCGTCACGACAACATCTGGTACCGGAGAACGGTGCAGGTGGATGGAAGCCGTCTGGACAAAGACAACTACATCATTCATTTTGAAGGCAGCGATTTCGTCACCAAGCTGTGGGTCAACGGCCAGTTCGCCGGAAGCCACAGAGGCGGATATGCCCGGTTCACCTTCGACATCACCGACCTGGTGCATGACGGGGAAAATGAGCTGGTGGTGAAGGTGGAGGATTCCTTCGATATGCAGCAGCCCAGAGGAAAACAGCGCTGGATCGATAAGAATTTCGGATGTTGGTATGTGCAGACTACCGGTATCTGGAAAACCGTTTGGACCGAGTATGTGCCGAAGGTCAGCCTGGATTCCGTAAAAATGACTCCCAACCTGGAGGATTACAGCCTGGAGCTGGAGTACAACGTAAATGCTCCCGAGTGCATGATGAACGGGGATCTGATGGTGGAAGCGGTGGTTTCCTTCAAGGATATGGTGATCAACCGGACATACACCGCCATGATGGCAGGCCATATGGAGACGAAAATCGATATGACCGTAAAGAAAGCGGACTGCCTGGAGTGGACCGTGCAGACCTGGAGCCCGGAGGAGCCCAACCTGTATGATATTGAGTTCCGCCTGGTGAACAAGGGAGAGGTTCTGGACGAAGTGGGATCCTATTTCGCCATGAGAGAAATCCGCATCGACGGCCCCAACATTCTGCTGAACGGCCGTCCGCTGTACCAGAGACTGATTCTGGATCAGGGTTACTGGGGACCGTCCCACCTGACCCCGCCCAGCGAGGAGGCGCTGATCGAGGATATCGACAAGATCCACGCCCTGGGCTACAATGGCCTGAGAAAACATCAGAAGACAGAGGACGAGAGATTCCTGTACTGGTGTGACGTGAAGGGTATGCTGGTGTGGAGCGAGGTTCCCGCCGCTTACCAGTACTCCGACTACGCGGTGGAGGAGTTCACCAGAGAGTGGATGGAGATTGTGCGTCAGAACTACAACCATCCCTGCATCATCACCTGGACGCCCTTCGACGAGTCCTGGGGCATCAGCAAGGTGGAGACCAACCGGATGGAGCAGCACTTTACCGAGGCCATTTACCATCTGACCAAGAGCTTTGACAAACACCGCCCGGTGATCGTCAACGACGGATGGGAGCATACGGTGTCCGACATCATCACGCTGCATGACTATGAAGAAGTGGGCGAGATCCTGAAGAAACGTTATACAGAGTTCAAAGATGAGATCATGACCACCGAGGTATACCACAGCAACCACAAGTCCGCATTCGCCAACGGCTATGAATATAAAGGACAGCCGGTAATCATCAGCGAGTACGGCGGAATCGCCTTCAACAACGATGATTCCGGATGGGGCTATGGAAATAAAGTAAATACCAAAGAGGATTTCATCCGCCGGTTTGATAATATCACCACGGCAGTGAAAGAGATTCCCTATGTGTGCGGTTTCTGCTATACCCAGGTTTCCGATGTACAGCAGGAGATCAACGGACTGATGGATATTAACCGGAACTTTAAGGTGGAGCCGGAAGTGATCAAGGAGATCAACGAGCGGAAGATCGGATACTGGAGATCCTTTATGTAAACCAAATCATGGCAGCGGACGGTTCCGGCGGAAACTGCCCCGGAGGAAGTTGTTCCGGGGAGGGATACCGGCGGAACCGTATTGGCCATGATCAGACAGCAGGCAGCGGCCAGGGCCGGAGAAAAATCCGGCATGCTGCCGCCCCTGGCTGTCAGGAAAAGCAATGTGATAGAGAGAAATTTGTATCACGTTGCTTTTTTTGACAGAAAATTGGGGGGAAAGAGGCTCGCGGACGGGAGAAAAGATCCTTAAAAACGGGGAAGTTGAAACAGAGGAGGCTATCATGCACCGTTTAATAGCACATGCTCTGATTAAAAATAATAAAGGAGAGCTTTTAATTCTGAAAAGAACAGAGCAGGAGAATGGTACAAGGAACTTTGAGGGCGGAAAATGGGATATTCCGGGTGGTAAAGTTGAGATGTTTGAAACTCCGGGAGAAGCCGCAGTGCGGGAGACAGAAGAAGAAACCGGGCTGAAAGTAGCAATAAAGGGTATCGTATTTGAACATTCCAATTTGGACAGACGGAAAAATCAGGTATTCACCACGTTGATATATTTGTGTGGATATGACAATGACAGCGAGATTACTTTGAATCCGATAGAACATACAGAATATAAATGGGTGGCGCCGGAGGATATTCTGGAAATGGGAGATAAGGAACTGGTGCCTTATATGAAGGGGCTGATTCTTGCAGTGAATAATAAATAGGAGCAATATGAAAAATTTTATTATATGTGACGGGTTGGACTGTAAATGGGGTTCCTGGATAAACCGTAAATATGGATATCCGCTCAATACAGACATTTTTACAGAACCGGATAGCTGTGATCAGTTTGAAGAAAATATACGGAAGCTTCTGTCGTTTTATCAGAATACCGAACTGGTTTCCATGCATGGCCCCTATAAAGATTTATGTATGGGGAGTAAAGATAAGCTGATCAAAGCAGCCACTATGCAGCGATTTCAAAGCGCATATGAAATTGCGAAAAAGATAAACTGCAGTAACATAATTCTGCACCATGGCTACATTCCGGGAACAAGTATACCGAAGTATTGGGTAAAAAGGACCAAAAATTTCTGGGATGAATTTTTAAAAGATAAGGACGACAATGTCTGCTATTATCTTGAAAACCAATTTGAACATTCGCCGGAGCTGCTTTTGGAGGTGGTAAATGCTGTGAATGATCACAGATTAGGGATCTGTCTTGACGTAGGCCATGCCAACTGTAATTCCAGAACTCCTGTGATGGAATGGATCTCGCAATGCAACAGTAAAATTAATTTTGTCCATTTACATAACAACAATGGATTTCAGGATCAGCATTTGGGAATTCATAATGGAACGATGGATTTCCGGCAGGTTTGTGATGCGCTGGAAAAATATGCGCCGGATGCCGTTTGGGCGTTGGAAGTCAACAGCCCGGAGGATGCGGAGCAGTCTGTCCGGTGGCTGATGGATAATGGATTTTTGAAATCTTCAAAGAAACCTGATGCCAGGAGGTGCGGAAGTGAGGAAAATCGTAACAGTAACTGTGGACAGAAAAATGGGAACCTTCCATCCGGAGCATCCGGATATTTTCTATGAAATCAATTATGGATATATCAGTGGAATTCCGGCGGGGGATGGGGAAGAACAGGATGCTTATATCGTTGGCGTGGAGGTACCGCTGGATAGTTTTGCCGGTGAAGTGATCGCTGTGATTCACCGGAAGAACGATGTGGAGGATAAATGGGTGGTGTCTCCGCCGGGTTCTCATTTTGACCGGGAGGAGATCCAAAAACTTACGCATTTTCAGGAAAAGTATTTTGATACTGAGATTGAGATGCTGTAGCTGTCGAGTATCCGCGGATGGAAAGGCTATTCCAGGCGCAAGGTACTGCATGACCGGTGTGCGGAGCGGCTCGGATGAGGAATGTGACAGGAAGGATGACATTATGATTGGATTAAAACGGGGAACGGTAAAGTTATATGACCATGAAAAAGAATGGGAACTGGAAGCTCAGAATACCATCATGCGGCTGAAGAAAATTCTGGGAAGTACCGCCAGAGATATCCAGCATGTGGGAAGCACCGCTATTTTTTCCATAAAGGCCAAACCGATTATTGACATTGCGGTGGCGGTGGATGATTTGGCGGA
>ERZ1643249.4068-NODE-4068-length-12532-cov-4.474633_pt1 | contig 12532 bp, 11 predicted proteins | sample MGYA00579263_ERZ1643249 | MGnify/ENA primary metagenome ERZ1643249 (study PRJEB29033, sample SAMEA4952264) | chicken gut metagenome | biome: Broiler Chicken; feature: Gastrointestinal Tract; material: Caecum | place: Ireland | collected 2018 | study: Broiler...
TTTACCACCTGGCATCCAATCCCAACCGGGTGTACACCCGTGACCAGCTGCTGGACGAGGTATGGGGGTTTGAGTATTACGGCGATTCCCGCACCATCGACGTCCATGTGAAGCGCCTCCGGGAAAAGCTGGAGGGCGTTTCGGACAAATGGTCCTTAAAAACCGTTTGGGGCGTCGGATACAAATTTGAGGTCCCGGAACTTTTATAAGCGCAGACGTTTTTAACCGCGCCGCACCATTAAGAGATGCGGTGCGGTTTCTCTGCTGGAAGGATGTGAAACCATGCAGAAAAGCATTTTCAGCAAGTATTTCCGGGTGTGCGCCGTCACTGTCCTGCTGGCCATCCTGGTGCTGGGGGTCATGTTTATGGCTTTTGCCGCCCAGTATTTTGTTCGGGATAAGCTGGACCTTTTGACCGGCACCTCCCAGGTGGTGCAGAGATATATCCGTTTGTATGCCTTGGAGCATTCCGAAACCCAGACGGTGGAACTGGAGGAGTCCATACTGGAACCCACCCTGACCACCCTTTCGGAATCCAATAATTCCACCATTTTCCTGACGGACGTAAACGGCAGCACCCTGTTCTGCACCGAAGGCTCCCGCTGCGAGCTGCACAAAACCTACCGGGTGCCGCCGGAGATCTTAAAGAAAGCGGACGAAGGGATCTACGCGGAAAACGGCAGGCTGGGCAATTATTACAAAACGCCCCAGTACACCGTCTGCACGCCTATCCAGGTGGACCAGTCCACCACCATCGGATATTTGTTTGTAGGGTCCACCAGCGAGGATTTGCAGGATTTTTTAAAGGAAATGGTGAAAATTTTCCTGATCTGCGCCATTGCGGTGCTGCTGGCCACCTTTATCATTACCTATTTTGTGACCCTAAAAATGGTGCGGCCTCTGCGGGAAATGTCGGTGGCCGCCAAGAAATTCGGCCAGGGGGACTTTACCTCCCGGATACGGATTGACAGCGACGACGAAATCGGCCAGCTGGCCATGTCCTTCAACAATATGGCCCAGTCTCTGTCCACCTTGGAATCCATGCGCCGGAGCTTTATCGCCAACGTTTCCCATGAGCTGAAAACGCCCATGACCTCCATTGCGGGATTTATTGACGGCATCCTGGACGGAACCATTTCCCCGGAACGCCAGAACCACTATCTGCGGATCGTGTCCGACGAGGTGAAGCGGCTGTCCCGCTTAGTCCGCAGCATGTTAAATCTGTCCCGGATTGAGGCAGGGGAGCTGAAGGTCAACACCGCCCCCTTCGACATTATGGAAGTCATCTGCGAGACGGTGTTCAGCTTTGAGCAGAGCATCAACGGCAAGCACCTGGACATCCGGGGCCTGGATACGGACAAGGTCATGGTGGACGCGGACCCGGATTTGATCCATCAGGTGGTGTACAACCTGGTGGACAACGCGGTAAAATTTGTAAACGAGGGCGGGTACCTGGAATTTTCCTTCAATGTGGACGGCCATATGACCTATATCGGCATCCGCAACAGCGGCGAGGGCCTTTCCAAGGAGGAAATCCCCAAAGTATTCGACCGGTTCTACAAAACCGACCGGTCCCGGGGCATTGACAAAAACGGCGTGGGCTTAGGGCTTTACCTGGTCCGGTCCATTATCAACCTCCACGGCGGGGATATTATTGTGAAAAGCGCCCAGGGGGAATACACGGAGTTTGTCTTCTCCGTCCCCACCGCCCGTTCCAAAAACCCTGCTTTGGTAAAGGGACGGGAAAAGGAATACCCCGGCCAGCAGAATGCTCAGCTTCCCCATACGGATGGAAAGCCCCAGGCGTAAGGGAAAATTTCCAATGATTTCTCCAGATTATCAAATAACGTTCACATTCCCGCGTTATAATAGGCGTATGAAATGAAAAGGAGGTTTCCTTATGAACGAAAATGAAAACAGAAACAATCAGGACCCCAAGGGCCAAGCCCCCGGTGAAAATCCTGCCGGCTATAATGCAGACTCCCAAAACAATCAGTCCCAGGGCCAAAGCTCCGGCGGCCAGTTCCAGGGGTGGCAGAGTTACCAGGGGGACTCCCAGCAGGCGGGAGGCCAGAATAACGGCAGCTTCCAGAATTTCGGAAACGGCGGGAACCCGCCTCCAAACCAGAACACCCAGGGGACGGAATACCAGTGGAATTTCGAGGATTACGACCGGATCTCCAAAGGACCGGAAGGGGCCAAGCCCAAGTCCAATACAGGCCTTAAAATCTTCGCGGTGGTTATGACCGTGGTGTTCCTGATTACAGCGGCGGCTTTTGCAGGATTTATTGTTTTCCAGACTCAGAGAACCATGACCCTGGAAAGCAGCGAAGCTGTGACAGAGGAAAGCTCCCGGGCAGACGGACCCCAGCTGTCCCTCAACAACCGTCCGGCCCCTGACGAGGAGGAATACACCGATGGGGTGCTGTCCACGGAAGAAATCGCCGCCAAGGTTCGGCCCTCTGTGGTGGGCATTGTGGCTTATCAGAGCACCACTTACCCTATGCAGTCTTATAACACCGGCTCCGGCATTATCATGAGCACCGACGGCTACATTATCACCAACGCCCATGTGGTCAACGGCGCGGCCGGCGGCATTGTAGTGGTGCTGGACAACGATGAGGAATACGAAGCGGAACTGGTGGGCCTGGATGAAAAAACCGACCTGGCTGTCCTGAAAATTGAAGCCAACAACCTGACCGCCGCGGAATTCGGCAACTCCGACGAGCTGGTTGTAGGCGAACGGATTGTGGCCATCGGCAACCCCACCGGCTTGAACTTAGCCGGTTCTGTGACCCAGGGCATCGTATCCGGCCTGGAACGCAGCATTCAGGTTCAGGACGAAACCACCGGCACTGTCATTGAAATGCAGGCTATCCAGGTTGACGCGGCCATTAACCCCGGTAACTCCGGCGGCGCGTTAATCAACAAATACGGCCAGGTTGTGGGGATCAACTCCTCCAAGCTGTCCTCCACCCAGATTGAGGGCATCGGCTTCGCCATCCCCATTTCCACCGCAAAACCCATTGTAGATGATTTGATCAGCTACGGCTATGTTCGTGGCCGGGTGCTGCTGGGCATCACCTATATTGCCATCAGCGACGTGACCGGCGCCATCAGCGGCTATACCCCCGGTTTGTGGGTGCAGTCGGTGAATGAGGAACTGGATGTGGCGGCCAAAGGCGTACAGCCCGGCGACGTCATTGTCCAGATGGACGACCAGGACGTGCGGGATTCCGACGACGTCAAGGCCATTATGGAGGGTAAGGAGCCCGGCGACACCATTAAGCTGAAAATCGTCCGTCAGAGCGTTACCGGCAAAGTGACCAACTTTACCGTAGAGGTAGAACTGGCGGAGGACAAGGGAAATTACAGCAGCTCCTCCAGCACAAACGGAAATACCCAGCCTGACCAGGGCCAGCAGGGCGGATTAGTCCAGCTCCCCACAGAATAATGCGGTAAAACAGAAACACCCCGGATTCACAAGAAAATCCGGGGTGTTTTTCGTTTAACGAAATGAGCTGCCAGCCCTTTTGGGGTCAGGAACCCGTCCTGATTAAAACAGGTCCATTACATGGCTGGGTTTTGCGTAAAATACCTGGTCAAAGGGGGCGTCCGGATGGAACACCGTTGCTTCCGGCATCATGGGCAGTTCGTCCGCTGTGCGGATGCCGCAGATTAAGGCGCTGAAGGCGCTGATGGGCAGGGAAATGTCCGGCGCCTCCGCCGTGCGGGACACCCGGTTGGGCAGGCCTTCCGCAAATTCCAAAGCCCAGGCGCCGGTGTTTTCCGGAAGGACCGGGTCGGATACGGCGATTTTTACCCAGCCGCTGCCTTTGCACCGGCAGTTTTCCAGCGCCAACGGCACGGATACCGCCCGCACCATGCCGTTGCTGTGGCGCTGGCAGGAGGTGATGCCGTTGCCCTCGGAAACCAGGTAAGACAAAGGAATATAGCCGGGCAGGTTCAGCCGGATGGCGTCGTAATCCGCCGCGAAAGTGGTGCGTGCAAAGTGGAAGAGGGCTTCATACGCCCGGGCGTCCAAGGCTAAGAAGGCGTTTTTCATGGGGAACCGGGTGGTGCAGTCCATAACCCGATTTTGCTTCTTGGAAATAAAGAATCCCCGGGGCCGGTTCTCCTCGTCCTGCCAAAGGTAGATGTACCGCTGCTGGCTTAAGAGGTTTTCCTTGGAAAGGGAGGGATCAAATTCCTTCCGGATGACCGAAAGGTTGCAGTTTTTATAAAATTCGTTGTAAATCTCCGTCAGAGGCGACAGGTCGTCCCCCGGGAAAAGCTGTTTGATCTTCCCGCCGGGGTTTTGGGTTTTTAAGGCGGAGAATTGGATTTCCCATTCGTGCATAGGCCCCCCGTCCTCAAAGCCGAACTGCCGGTAATAGGACCGGCTGAAGGGATAAAGGAAGGAGAAAGCAAACCCGTCTTCCATCATTTGGCGGAAGGCTGCGGTGATGCAGGAACGGATAACGCCGCCCCGGCGGTAAGGGGGCAAAGTGGATACGCCGCCGATGCCGCCCATCATCAGCTCTTTGCCGTCAAAGCGCACAGGGTAGCTGTTTACGTTTACGCAGCCCATCATGTTTTTTCCATCGTCCGAAAATGCCCCCCAGCACCGGCTGCTGGGGAACGGCCCCCATTTACAGGGCTGTTTTGCTTTGGCAATTTCTTCCGGCGTCATGGAAAGGGCCGATTCCTTTTCCTTTTCAAAATCCAAGCTCCCCTCAAAGCACACCGCCTGCACCAGACGGGCCAGGTAAAGCTCGTTTGGTTCCAAAATCCTTGTAATCATGCGTTCCCTCCCACATACTCCACAAAGTCATAATGGTTGCCGTCCGGATCCCGGAAGCCGAAAGCCCGCCAGCCCCAGGGGTAGGTCACGGGAGGCCCGTCCAGGGACACCCCGGCGTTTTTGAGCCGTTCATACTCCGCGTCGATATTTTCCGTTCCAAATTCTAAGCCGCAGCTTTCCGGATGGACCACCGGCGGCGCAGACACCCGGCAGAGCACCAGCATAACGCTGCCGGTTTGGAATTCCACCCGGTTTGGCCCGCCGTGGGAATCGTCTCCGGTGGTTTCAAACACCATGGCGTAAAACTCCCGCATGGTTTCTATATTGGTTGTGGGAATATTGACGCACCGCAGTACCTTCATTTTGCCTCCTCCTTTTTGCATAAAAATCCGCAGATGGAATTTTTATTATTATAACAAATCCTGGCGGGATTTTCTACTGGCAAATCCTATAAAACCCGCCTGCCGGATTGGGCGTTTCCCTTTCCTTTGGAGACGCAGCTGTCAAGGAGGGCACGGTAAGCCAGAATGGTACCCAGGGTGTCTCCAAGCTGTGTCAGGGCTGTGGCAAGGACGGCCAGCTCCTCGTCGGTGAATTTTTCCGCCAGCAGATTGGCGGCCGCCGTTACAAAAGCGGAAATCTGCCCGGCACAGGACATCTCTGCCACCCCCTTTTTCTATCAAACTATGAAAAAAGGCGGCTTATTGTTCCAAAAAGGTCAAAGAACCGTAAGTATCCCGGTAAATATACTCCATTTTCTGGGGGTCGGTGTCGTGAACAAATTCCGGGTAGGGGTATTTAGGCAGGGTAATTACCGTATCCCCGGCCGTGACCTGCTCTTCGGCGGTTTCCCTCCGGGCAACAAAGGTTTCATGGTTTGCAAAGGAAACCTGGAAGTAAAAGAGAAGCCCGGCTCCCGCCAGAAACAGGGAGGCAAACCGCAGCAGCCCTCCCTTTGCCCGGTCAAGGGATTCCCAGTTTACCGTTTCTGCAAAGAGGATAAACAGCACCCCCAGAAGGCAGAGGTAGCACAGGTAAAAGCACCGGGGGCCGATGGGCTGGACAAACAAAAGGGGACCGGCGGAAAGGGGGATGCCCCACAGGAAAAATAACCCCAGACGGCGGCGGTACACGCTTTCCATGGAGGTCAGCAGGGTCAGAAGAATGGACACGCCGAAGAGCACCCACACCGCCAAATCCAGCCAGATGGCGGATTTGAAGATATTGTTCCGGGGCTTGGCCAATACATCGTTGGTCATAAAGCCGTAAACCGGCCCCAGGCAGGCAAAACCCATGAGAAGGTACCGGAATACCGGGCGCAGCCGGCGGTTTTTGGACAGCAGGATGCAGCAGAGGGCGGCGGCCAGGACTAAGATAGGCAGATAGGCCCGGAAGGCGTACCAGACGACAGTTTCATAGTTTTGGGCGAACATCTCCAGAAGGTCCCAGACCCCCAGGTTCATGGTCCGGTAACTGTCCTCATCGGCGGAAATCCGGCTGTAAACCGGGGACAGAAACATAATCAAAGCCCCGATAATGGAACAGGCGGCGTAGGCGGTCATGGTCAGGTTCAGCTTTTTCCGGGAAACCCCGTACCAAATCACCATGGAAATGGACATCACCGTCACGAAGATGGTGAGGTTCTCCGCAAAAAGCTGGGAACAGACCCCCAATACGGCGGCGGAAACCACCGAAAAAGGGGTGCTTTTTACCGCATCCCCCGCCAGGAAATCCCGGATGAGCCAGAGGTATAAAAGGACAAACAGCATCACCGGCACATAATTGAAAAAGCCGGCCATCCAGTTGTAGGTCTGCCGGTACATTTCTTTGGGCATCATGTAAACCGCCGCCCCAATCAGCAGCCCTGTCCAAAGGCTTTGGGGCTGTTTTGGGAAGATGAGCCGGTTTAAAAACAGGATAGTCAGAAAGACTACGGCGGCCTTGACAAGCTCCCGGGCAAAATCCAGGCCGCTGAACAAAATGGCGCAGATATTTCCCAAGACCCGGCCGTTTAAGTTGTGCCATTGCTCGGAGATATTGGCCGCCAGCCCCGAAAGCTCCGTTGTGTGGCGGTTTAAGAAAAACCAGTCGTCCCCGGTTAAAGGGGTCAGGGACATGAGGATAAAAATGGCCAGAAAGCCTGCGCACCCTCCAACCAGTTTCAGCAAAAAGGATTTTTCCTTGAATTTTTCCATGGGACCCTCCTTTGGCCGCTATTTTTGGATTTCTTTCAGGATGTAAATGGGGCGTTTTTTGACTTCCCAATACATTTTGGAGAAATACGCCCCCAAAATCCCAATGCATAAAAGCTGCGCCCCGCCCACTAAAAACAGAGCCGCGCACAAAAGGCTCACATCCAGGGAACAGAGATGCAAAATCAGCATCACAAAGCCCGCCAGCAGGAAACATCCGCCCAGAATGGGAGCCAGAAGCAGCGGCGCGGCGGAAAAGGCCAGGATGCCTTCCAGGGAATACCGAAGCAGTCCCCAAAAGGACCATTTGGTCTGCCCGGCCGCCCGTTCCACATTTTCATATTCCAGATATTTGGTCCGGAAGCCCACCCAGTTGAAAATCCCCTTGGTAAAGCGGTTGCGCTCGGACAATTCCAAAACGGCGTCCACCATCTGCCGGGACATAAACCGGAAATCCTGGGCGCCCTCCACCATTTTCACCTGGGAAAAGGCGTTGTTTACCTTATAGAACATCCGGGCGAAGAGGGAGCGCAGGGGCTTTTCCCCTTTGCGGCTGACCCTCCGGGTGGAGGCGCAGTCGTACTCCCCGGAAACCACCGCCTCATACATTTGGGGCAGGAAGGCGGGAGGGTGCTGCAAATCCGCGTCCATAACCGCCACATAATCTCCGGAGGCGTGCTGAAGGCCCGCGTATATGCCGGCTTCCTTTCCGAAGTTCCTGGAAAAGGAAAGATAGCACACCCGAGGGTCTGTTTGGCGCAGTTCCTTTAGAATTTCCTTTGTCCGGTCCTTGGAGCCGTCGTCTATAAACAAGAATTCAAAACGGGCCTGTCCGGCCATTTTTTCCGCTGTTCGGCAAATCTCTTTGTAAAATACCGGCAGCACTTCCTGCTCATTGTAACAGGGGACTACCACCGTAATACAATCCATGCTCTTTCTCCTTTCGAGCGTCCCAGGCGCTTTTTCTTTCTCGCATAAGATTTATTATAATACAAAATGCAATCCGGACGCAACATTTTTGCAGACTTTTTATCTTTTTTGCATCTTTCCCTTTATATGTGTCAAAAATAGGAGGATTTTGTTGCGCTTTTTTACAGAATTATGAAATTTCCCTTGCAAAACCGGCGGGCTGTGCTATAATCAAATCAGAATCCCAACGATTAGGAGCGTGATTTTGATGAAACAATTCCCTGTTGCTGCACAAACCTTGGAAGCTTTCCGGAAAGGGTTTGCAGCCGATAAATCCCTGCGGGCAGCCGCCAACGCGGCTTCCAAGACGGACTTGGCGGAAATCGCCTTCTGCGGCATGGAGGCCGCCCGGCTGCACCACCATTTTTCGGTGGAAATCCCCACCATGTCCGCTACCAATCAGAAATCCAGCGGCCGCTGCTGGATGTTCGCCGCTTTAAACGTACTGCGGGAGCGGGTGGCCGCAAAGCTCAATTTGGAGCAGTTTGAGCTGTCCCAGAGCTACTGCGCTTTTTGGGACAAATTTGAGCGGGTCAATTATTTTTACGACTGCATCCTGGACACGGCGGAGCTGCCCACCGACGACCGCACCGTCACCTACCTGCTGCAAACCGGCGTCCATGACGGCGGCCAGTGGGACATGTTTGTGAACATCGTGAAAAAATACGGCGTTGTGCCCAAGCACGCCATGCCCGAAACCTGCCAGAGCAGCAGCACCGGCTCCATGAACCGCCTGTTAAACACCAATTTAAAGGCGGGGGCCGCCGCTTTGCGGAAGCTCTGCCGGGAAAACCCGGGGGAAGCCGCCGTCTTAGCCAAAAAACAGGAGCTTTTAAAGCAGGCTTTCGATTTCCTGTGCATCTGCTACGGGATGCCGCCGGAAACCTTCGACTTTGAGTATGCGGATAAGGACAAGGAATATCATATCGACCGGGGACTGACTCCCAAAAGCTTTTTTGAAAAGTATGTGGACATGGATTTGGACTCCTATTTAAGCATTATTGACGCCCCCACTCAGGATAAACCCTATCACAAAATGTACACGGTGAAATATCTGGGCAATGTGGCCGAAGGGCAGAAGGTGGCCTACCTGAACCTTCCCATGGAGGAAATGAAGGCGCTGATTATCCGCCAGCTTCAGGCTGGGGAAGTAGTCTGGTTTGGCAGCGATGTGGGCAAATTCGGCGACCGTGCTGGCGGAACCTGGGACGATAAGTCCTTTGAGTACGAGCTTTTAACCGGCCTGGATTTGTCCCTGACTAAGGAGGAGCGGCTGGATTACCGGGACAGCTGCATGTGCCACGCCATGGTCATCACCGGGGTGAACCTTACGGACGGCAAGCCCAACCGCTGGAAAATCGAGAACAGCTGGGGGGACGACCGGGGCGAGAAGGGCTATTACATCGCCAGCGACAGCTGGTTTGACGAGTTTGTCTACCAGGCTGTGATCCGCCGGGAATACTTGGAAACCTATGACCTGAACCAGGAACTTATCGAGCTGGCCCCCTGGGACCCTATGGGCTCTCTGGCGCGGTAATTTAGATATTTTAGCAGACGAACGTTCAGTGTCCGCCCGTTTTTGGGATGTTTCTGAAAATCGCGGACACTATACTGGTGTACTGCCGGGCCGGGCAACCCGGCCCCTACTATTTTTTAGGGAAAGACGGCGTCTGCCTTTTATGAAGCAAGAAGGACCCCCTGGGGAGCGAATCCCCAGGGGGTCTGGTATAGAAGAAATAATTAGGAGGCGAAATTTAAGTTTTCTTGATAAATTTGCTGCGGCAGAGGGGACAGGTGACTTCCAGCTTGCCCTTGCCTTTGGGAACCCTCAGTTCCTTTTTGCAGTTGGGACAGCGGAAATACACATGGGTTTTGCGGTCGTCCCATTTGCGCTTCTGCTTGGCAAACCACTGCCGGACCCCGTTCCACCATTTTTTTACCTGGTTCCAAAAAACCAGGAATTTTTCATTTTCCCTGGCTCTGGCGGCAGTGTTGCGGGAAAAAACCCGGAAAACAGCCCAGATCATCAGCGCAATGCTAATCAAATAAAGCGGCAAAAACCAGGTCAGGGAGGACAGGAGTGAGAAAACCATCATTCCCACCAGCAGGCCCACGGTCATCTGGTCCAGCCCATACCGGCCCATCATAAAATTCCGAAGCCAGTTCAAGAAAATACCCTCATTTCGTTTGTTGATGTTATTAGTATAACACAATCCTCCCAAAAGGGAGTGAACTTTTCGTAAAGGAATCGTGTCCGCATTCTTATATTTTTAACGAAAATGCCGCGCCGCCGCTTGACAAATTCCAGAGGGAACGGTATACTAAAAAAGAAGTTGCACTCGCAACAATCTGAAGAGGGAAGGTTCTTATATGGAGTCATTTATGCGCTGTATCAGCCGCACCGCAAGGTGCTCCCAGCTTTACCGCAGCGAACGGCTGGCGGAAGTGGGGTTAAACGGCGGGCAGTATGTGTACATTTCCAATGTCTGCCGCAACCCCGGCATCTCCCAGGAGCAGATGTCCCGGCAGATTTTGATTAACAAATCCAACGTGGCCCGGCAGCTGGCTTCTTTGGAGCAGAACGGCTTTGTCCGCCGGGAACCGGATGCAAAGGACCGGCGGGTCATGCGGGTGTACCCCACGGAAAGGGCCATGGAGGTGTACCCTTACATCCAGCAGGTGCTGGCTGACTGGCGGCATTATCTCACAGAGGATTTTACCGATGAGGAGCGGGAACAGCTGGACAGCCTGCTGGAACGGGTTCTGGAAAAAGCGGCGGCTTATGCCGACAAGCGGCTTGCCAGGGAGAAGGAGCCGCTGGAAGGCGGTGAAAAAGGATGAGGATGCTTTTTTCCTACCTGCGCCCCTATGTGTGGAAGATGACCGGCGGCATGACCATTAAATTTATCGGGGCCATTATGGATTTACTGATCCCCTGGTGCCTGGCGTATATTATTGATAATGTCATCCCCACCCGCAGCATCGGATTGATTTTCCTTTGGGGCGGCATCATGCTGTTCTGTTCCGTGGCCGCCTGGCTCACCAACGTCATGGCCAACCGGATTGCCGGGTGGGTGTCCAAATGCACGGTGGAGAATATCCGCCACGACCTGTTCCACAAGATTTCCGGCCTGTCCTGCGCCCAGGTGGACGGATTTTCCATCCCGTCCCTGATTTCCCGGATCACTTCCGACAGCTACAACATCCACAGCATGGTTGGGATGATGCAGCGGCTGGGCATCCGGGCGCCCATCCTGCTCATCGGCGGGATTGTGGTGACCTTGACTTTGGAGCCGGTGCTGGCTTTGCTTTTGGTGGCCACCCTGCCCTTTTTGGCCGTGATCCTGGTGGTGGTGTCCCGGAAGGGCGTGCCCCTTTACACCAGCCTGCAAAAGGGCGTGGACCGAATGGTCCAAGTGGTGCGGGAAAACATCATCGGCATCCGGGTTATCAAGGCCCTGTCCAAAACCGATTATGAGAAAAACCGCTTTGACGAGGTCAATCAGGACGTGGTGGGCCGGGAGAAAAAGGCCGGCCTCACTATGGCCGTTACCAACCCCAGCGTCAACCTGATTTTGAACTTAGGGCTTACCCTGATTATTTTGGTGGGGGCCTACCGGGTCAACGCCGGGGTGAGCCAGGCGGGAAAAATCATCGCTTTTATGAGCTATTTTACCATTATCTTAAACGCCATGCTGTCCGTCAACCGGATGTTCGTCATGTATTCCAAGGGCAGCGCTTCTGCCGGGCGCATCAGCCAGGTGCTGGATACCCTGGAGGATTTGCAGGTAAAAGATGGGGAACAGGACGACGGGGAGGAGCATGTGGCCTTCCGCCATGTGAGTTTTTCCTATTCCGGCACGGAGGAAACCCTGTCCGACATCAGCTTTTCCCTAAAAAAAGGGGAGACTTTGGGGATTATCGGTGCCACGGGTTCCGGCAAAACCGCTATTATCAACCTGCTTATGCGCCTTTATGAGGCGGACAGCGGGAAAATTTTCATCGACGGCCGGGAGGTTTCTTCCATCCCGCCGGAGGAGCTGCACACCAAATTCGGCATCGTGTTCCAGCACGACGTGCTGTTTGCCGACACAGTGGCGGAAAACATCTCCTTCGGCCGGGACCTTCCCCAGGAGCGGCTGGAGGAGGCCGCCCGGGACGCCCAGGCGCTGGAATTCATTAACGAGCTTCCGGGGCGGTTCCAGTATGAACTCGCCATCAAAGGCTCCAACCTGAGCGGCGGCCAGAAGCAGCGGCTGCTCATCGCGCGGGCCCTGGCCGGACGGCCGGAAATCCTGGTGCTGGACGACTCCTCCAGCGCGCTGGACTACAAAACCGACGCCCAGCTCCGGAAGGCCATCCGGGAGCATTACGCCGGCACGACCACCGTCATCATCGCCCAGCGCATCAGCTCCATCCTCCACGCCGACCACATCCTGGTGCTGGAGGACGGGAAGGAAATCGGATACGGCACACATGAAGAACTGATGGAGGAATGTGAAGTGTACCGGGAAATCAGCCAGTCACAGATGGGAGGCGGAAGCGTTGCCTAGTTATCAACACCGGG
>ERZ1643249.4069-NODE-4069-length-12531-cov-8.510981_pt1 | contig 12531 bp, 8 predicted proteins | sample MGYA00579263_ERZ1643249 | MGnify/ENA primary metagenome ERZ1643249 (study PRJEB29033, sample SAMEA4952264) | chicken gut metagenome | biome: Broiler Chicken; feature: Gastrointestinal Tract; material: Caecum | place: Ireland | collected 2018 | study: Broiler...
TATGTTGTGAATTGCTGCAGAACCGCGATTGGTTCCTTCGGCGGCGCGCTGAAGAACACCCCTGCCGCCGATCTGGGTGCCATCGTCATCAAAGAGGCTCTGAACCGCGCCGGCGTGAAGCCCGAGCAGGTGGATGAGGTCATGTTCGGCTGCATCCTGACCGCCGCCCAGGGCCAGAACGTGGCCCGCCAGGCCTCCATCAAGGCCGGCATCCCCTATTCCGTCCCCGCTTACACCGTGGGCATGGTCTGCGGCTCCGGCATGAAGTCCATGATCGAGGGCGCCCGCTCCATCCTGGCCGGCGACGCCGACGTGGTCGTCTGCGGCGGCACCGAGAACATGAGCGCCGCTCCCTACGCCGTTCCCACCGGCCGCTACGGCGCCCGGATGGGTCACACCCAGATGATCGACACCATGATCAAGGACGGCCTGTGGGACGCCTACAACAACTATCACATGGGCACCACCGCTGAGAACATCGCGGACATCTGGGGCATCACCCGCAAGGAGATGGACGAGTTCGCCGCTTCCTCCCAGCAGAAGACCGAGGCCGCCCAGAAGGCCGGCAAGTTCGAGGCTGAGATCGTCCCCGTGCCCGTGAAGGTCAAGAAGGACATCGTGGAGTTCAAGGTGGACGAGTTCCCCCGTGCCGGCGTGACCGCCGAGGGCATCTCCAAGCTGAAGGGCGCCTTCCCCGTGGGTCCCGAGTCCCCCAATCCCCAGGTGGTCCACACCTTTGAGCCCACCGGCATCCAGGAGACCGACGACAAGGGGCAGCAGCGCGTGACCGCCGCCAACGCCTCCGGCATCAACGACGGCGCCGCCGCGCTGGTGCTGGCCTCCGGCGAGGCTGTGGAGAAGTACGGCCTGAAGCCCATGGCCAAGCTGATCGGCTGGGGCCAGGGCGGCGTGGATCCCAAGATCATGGGCGTGGGCCCCGTGGTGGCCTCCCGCAACGCCATGGCCAAGGCCGGCGTGACCATCGACGACATCGACCTGGTGGAGGCCAACGAGGCATTCGCCGCCCAGTCCATCGCCGTGGCCCGTGAGCTGGGCTTCGACATGAGCAAGGTCAACGTCAACGGCGGCGCCATCTCCCTGGGCCACCCCGTCGGCGCGTCCGGCGCCCGGATCATCGTGACCCTGCTGCACGAGATGCAGAAGCGTTCCGGGGCCAAGAGGGGGCTTGCTACACTGTGTATCGGCGGCGGCATGGGAACCGCTGTCGTGCTAGAAAAATGCAGAATGTAATCACAAAAAAGGAGGACAAGAAGAATGTCTACCCCGCTGACGATCAACTCGGTTGAAACACTGGAACAGGCGCTCCCCATTATCCGTAAAGCACAAGAGCTCTACAGCACATTTAGCCAGGAACAGGTAGATGCCATCTGTGAAAAATCCGCCATGGCCGTGTCCAAAATGCGCATTCCTCTGGCCAAGATGGCTTGTGAGGAGACCGGTTACGGTATCATGGTGGATAAGGTTACTAAGAATCAGTACGCCTCCGAGCATGTATGGAATTATATGCGCAATAAGAAGACCTGCGGCGTGATCGAGGAAAACAAGGCCTTCGGCACCATGCGCATTGCTTCTCCAAAAGGCGTCATCGCCGCCATCACCCCCACCACCAACCCCACTTCCACCACCATTTATAAGATGTTGCTGGCACTGAAGACCCGCAACGCCATCATTCTCTCTCCGCACCCCCACGCTGTAAACTGCTCCATCGCTGCTGCAAAGATCATTCGCGATGCCGCTATTGAAGCAGGGCTTCCCGAACACGTCATCAGCTGGGTCTCAGCCCCCTCTCTGGAAATTTCCGATTACCTGATGAAGAACGTGGATCTCATCATGGCCACCGGTGGTTCCGGCATGGTGAAGGCCGCTTACTCTTCCGGTACCCCCGCTATCGGCGTCGGCCCCGGTAACTGTAACGTGGTCATTGATGAGTCGGCGGATCTGCGCATGGCCGTGGAATCCATCATCCACTCCAAAACCTTTGATAACGGTATGATCTGCGCTTCTGAGCAACACATCACTGTTTTGGCTAGTGTGTACGATGAGGTCAAACGGTTACTGAAGGAAGCCCGTTGCTACTTCCTGAAAGATGACGAGGCCGCCAAGGTTGCCGAAGTTTTCTTCAACTCCAAGACCCACGGCGTTAAGCCGGGCGCGGTTGGCCAGACTGCCAACCGTCTCGCAGAAATGGCTGGTATCGACGTTCCTTATGACACCAAGGTCCTGATCTATGAGACCGACGACACCTCTCACGACTGCGCATGGGCCAACGAGAAGCTGACTACCCTGCTGGGCATGTACAAGGCTGAGACGCTGGACGAGGCCTATGACATTTGCTACAAGCTGGTGCTGGAAGGCGGTGCCGGTCACTCTGCTGCCCTGTACATCGATCCCGCCGAGGAAGAGAAGATTACCAAGTTTGGTCTGCGTATGAAAGCTGGCCGCGTCATCATCAACCAGCCCACTTCCTTTGCCGGCATCGGTGACCTGTACAACTTCGACATTGCTCCCTCTCTGACTTTGGGACCTGGCGCCGTCGGTCACTCTGCTTACATGGGCAACACCAACTACGAACAACTGCTGGATATCAAGGTCCTGACCATGCGCAAAGAAAATATGCTCTGGCTTCAGTTACCCAAGAAGGTCTATTTCAAAACCGGCTGCACCCCCGTGGCTCTGAGGGAGATGAAGGAAGTTTATGACTTCAAACGCGCTTTCATTATCACCGACTCCACTCTGTATCAGCTGGGTGCCTGCGACGCCATTATTAACCAACTGCGTGACTCTGGCATTGAGACTGCCGAGTTCTTCGATATCCGTGTCGATCCCCAAATCCAGGACGCTATGAAGGGTTTGCCCAAGATGCATGAGTTCCAGCCCGATGTCATCATTGCCGTGGGCGGTGGCTCCGCCATCGACACTGCGAAGATCATGTGGATCATGTACGAGCATCCCGAAGAAGCCTTCCTGGACATGGCCACCATCTTCCTGGATATCCGTAAGAGAATCCGTTTCTTCCCGCAAATGGGCAAGAAAGCCAAGCTGGTCTGCATCCCCACCACCGCTGGTACCGGATCCGAATGTACACCCTTCACCATCATTTCCGATGCCAACACTGGAATGAAGTGGCCTCTGATTGGCTATGAGATGATGCCCGAAATGGCAATCATCGACGCTGATAATATGATGAAGTTGCCTCCCAGAGCCACTCAGGCCTCCGGCTATGACGTGTTGACCCACGCTGTGGAAGCGTATGTCTCCACCTTCGCTACCGAATACACCAACGGTATGTGCCGCGACGCCACGAAAATGGTCTTTGATTACCTGCCCCGTGCCTATCGCTCCGCATTTCACGATGCGAAGCCCGATCCTGTGGCTCGTGAGAAAATGGCCAATGCCTCTGCTATCGCCGGTATCGCGTTCGCCAATGCATTCCTGGGCATTAACCATTCTCTGTCCCACAAGTTGGGCGGCTGGTTCCACATCCCCCACGGCACCGCCAACGCTCTGCTGTTCCCCTTCGTCTGCCGCTTCAATGCACAGCGTCATCCCTATAAGATGGGCACTTTTTCGCAGTATAAGTATCCCCAGGCCTTTGAGCGCTATGTGGAGTTGGGCGAGTTAATCGGTGTCAAGGGTAAGACCGATGAGCAGACCTTTGAAAACTGGATCAAGGCCTGCGAGCAGCTGAAGAAGGATATCGACATCCCCGAGACCATCCTAGCTTGGTTGCTGGAAGCCCATCCCGAAAAGAGTGCCGAGGAGTGGGAAGCCGAGTTCCTAGCCGCTGTGGACCAGATGGCGGAGTGGGCATTCCACGATGCCTGCACCGGTTGCAACCCCGTATACCCCACCATTGGCGAGCTGAAAGGCTGCTACCTGAAGGCTTTCTATGGCGAGAAGAAGTACGCCGAGAAGTACGGTAATATCTGGGAAGTGGAAGTCAGCCTGCCCACTGAAACCCACGCCGCCTATCCCATGGGCCTCAGCGCCGATTTGGGCGTAGACAAAACTGGTGGCTTCAACTAACCGCTACCTGCTTAACACGCTTTGCACTTCTTTCACCATTCAGGGGGTCGGTGCTACGGCACCGGCCCCGCCCACAAATCTTGTGAGGCGTATATTCATTTCAGAGTGCCTGATATCCACGGAACGGGAGCTTTGATAGGAAAAATAAAGATGGATAATCCTTTGATGTTATCGCTGGATTTTCCTCCACTCTAAACCGAACGTGAATCCTTTCGATTCGTCCAGCTTGCCATCAAGGTATTAGATTGCGTCATACTTCAAACATCTCTCAACATTTGCAAGACTTCTGAGTTTATCAAGTTTTCTTATCTGTTGAGAATCAAGGTTTAGCTTTTTGAGATATTTCCTGATTACTTCGGGATTTTTTGCATGAATAATGTAGGAACTAGAGGTGAATTATGAAGCAAGCGCTGAACCTGCCGAAAAAGATCTATTTTAAAACTGGATCTGCTCCTGTGGCGTTGCGGGAGTTGAGCGATATCTATCATTGTAATCGTGCGCTGTTGATAACAGACCCCAAACTGTATCTGGCCGGAGTAGCAGCTCCGGTGGTAGACCAGCTGCGTCATCAGGGAATTCGGGTGGCAGAGTACTTCACCATTGGTGAGACGGTCTCTTATGAAGACCTCCGGGGTGCACTGCCTAAGTTGAACGAATTCCAGCCTGATGTCATTTTGGGTGTGGGCGGTGAAAATGCTCTGAGCGCAGCTAAGGCATTGTTGGCACTGTATGTCGACTCCGAATTGGATCTGACGGCCGCTGCCGACGATTCCCACCTGATTCCTGCTTGTGACAAAGCGAAGTTGGTTCTGATAGCCGCAGATTGTACGAGCGGTGCGCAGACCTCTCCCTTCGCCGTGCTAAAGGACGATGAGGGCGAGATTCGTGTGCTTAAAAGCATCTATTTGCTGCCTGAACTATCCATTACAGACGCTGATTTTACTCAGTGGTTGACAGCAGAAGGAATTAAGAACGGTGCCCTGAAGGTCCTCTCCTTCGCGGTCCGTACTTATCTGGACCCCAACTGCACAGAATTTACCAACGGTTTGCTGGTGGATGCCATTTCTCTGCTGCTGAAAGACACGAAAGCCGCCATGCACGGCAATCCCGCCGCCAGGGAACATCTACACAATGCGGCGGCACTGGTCGGCGCGGCCTGTGGCAGTGTGTTGGACACTGTGACAACGGATCTGCCCAATTTTCCCACCAATGAGGAACGGCCTACCGGTGATAACGATATCCGCTGCGCCAATCTTGCCGAGCAACTGGGCTTCCATGATTGCCGCGCTTTTTTGGCCAACTGTGACGCTTTGGCTATGTTGTGATTGTCAAGAGAAATCCTCTTTTTACTCCCAACAGGACGCCGGCTGCCGTAATGCGGCAGCCGGCGTTCCCAAATCCATAGAAAGAAGGCTTTCAAGATGAATCATCCCTATAAGACGCGAGAGCGCGGCGCTACGGTGACTGTCTTTGTCCCCTATGACTGCAAAAACCACTGTCCTTTCTGCATCAACAAAGAAGAGTATGCAGACATGACGGGCTTCTCACTAGAGAAAATCTGTGAGAGTATCGGTCGAATGGACAATATATCTCCTCGCTGTGATTTCGTTTTTACAGGGGGAGAGCCCTTTGCGAATTTGGAAGCATTTCAGATAATGATGGACGCGGTACCACCGACCCACAAAATATACATCAACACTACACTTCCGGTTTCCACAGATCAGCCGGAGGAGACAGTGTTGGACTTTATTGAACGGAACATGAGAAAAATTGCCTGCATCAATGTTTCTCGCCATCTTCAGCACTATGTAGTGGAGTCCAACGACTCCCTGCTGGCCAAGCTTCCGGTGCCCTTCCGGGTGAACTGCGTGCTCTATGAAAACTATCCGGTGGATCAGTTGGTGCCCTATCTGGAGCGGTTTCGGAAGATCCCCGGAGCCTCCATTCAGTTTCGCTTCGACTACACCGCCACCACTCAGGAGAACCTGTATGATGAGGAGAACGACAAGATCCTCCGCGATCTCAAGCGGGTGGCCAAGTACACGGGGCTTGACGGCTGCCGGATGCGTTGCGGCTTCCACTTCGACTATAAGGGCATGGAATTGATGTATCACAAGACACTACCCTACTCCACCATCGTGGAGACAGATCCCAAGGACGGTGTCACCTACGACATCCTCTATGACATCCTCATTAAGCAGACAGGTGACATCCACTCCGACTGGGACGGCACGCCCCTGGATGTGGATGCCTATGGAAAGGCCGTGTTTGAGCCCTATGATTTAAAGTGGCTGACGAGATCGACTTAGCAGTTGCAATCGAAAATTTTGCGGATTTTATCAACAGGAGTGATCTTGCATGAGCCGATTGGATATTAAAACCCCCAGCAAGGCCCAGATGGTGGTGGAACATCTGTACCGCAGCATGGAGCACCGGATCGAGGCCAGCCCGCCGGGCCTGTGCCCTATTGATATGGCGCTGAACTTTCTGAACCTCTGCCATGCCCAGACCTGCGGGAAATGCGTGCCCTGCCGGGTGGGCCTGGGACAGCTGTCGGACCTGCTCCACGAGGTCCTGGACGGGCGGCCGTCCCTGGACATCCTCCAGCTGATCGAGGACACGGCGGAGGTAATCGTGGCCTCCGCGGACTGCGCCATCGGCGTCAACGCCGCCCAGCTGGTGCTGACGGGCCTCCACGGCTTCCGGGACGACTATGAGGAACACATCCTCCGCCACCGCTGCCTGGGCAGTTTGAAGAATCCCGTCCCCTGTGTGGCCCTGTGCCCCGCCGGGGTGGATATCCCCGGCTATATCTCCCTGGTGCGGGAGGGGCGCTATGCCGACGCAGTCCGCCTCATTCGGAAGGACAATCCCTTCCCCACAGCCTGCGCCTACATCTGCGAGCACCCCTGCGAGGCCCGTTGCCGCCGGCAGATGGTGGACGACGCCATCAACATCCGGGGCCTGAAGCGGTTCGCCGTGGACCACGCCGGGAAGGTGCCAAATCCGCCCAAGGCGAAACCCACCGGAAAGACGGTCACCGTCATCGGCGGCGGCCCCGGCGGCCTTTCCGCCGCCTACTACCTGGCCCTGATGGGCCACCAGGTCACCATCTATGAGCAGCGGAAGCAGCTGGGCGGCATGCTCCGCTACGGCATCCCCAGCTACCGCTTCCCCCGGGAGCTGCTGGACGCGGAGATCGCATCCATCCTCTCCCTGGGGATCAAGGTCCACACCGAGGTGGAGGTGGGGAATGATATCTCTTTCCAAGAGCTGAAGAAACAGTACGACTGTCTGTACATCTCCATCGGCGCCCACACGGACAAGCGGACGGGCATCCCCGGGGAGGACAGCCAGGGCGTCATCTCCGCCGTGGAGCTGCTGCGGCAGATCGGCGACGGGGACCAGCCGGACTTCCACGGAAAACAGGTGGTGGTCATCGGCGGCGGGAACGTGGCTATGGACGTGACCCGCAGCTCGATCCGCCTGGGCGCGGACAAGGTGACCTGCGTCTACCGCCGCCGGCAGGAGGACATGACCGCTCTGCCGGAGGAGGTGGAGGGCGCTGTGGCGGAGGGGGCGGAGCTGCTGACCCTCCAGGCCCCGGTGCGGATCGAGAGCGGCCCGGACGGCCGCGTGATCGCCCTCTGGACCCAGCCGCAGATCATCGGGCAGGCAGACAAAAACGGCCGCCCCAGCCCCAACGGCGCAGACCAGCCAGAACTTCGGGTCCCGGCGGACATCATCATCGTGGCCATCGGTCAAGGCATCGAGACCCACGGCTTCGAGCAGTCCGGCATCAAGATCCAGCGTGGCGGGACGATCCTGGCTGACAGCGGAACCCATCTGCCGGACATGGAGGGCGTGTTCGCGGGCGGTGACTGCGTCACCGGCCCCGCCACCGTCATCCGGGCCATCGCGGCGGGCAAGGTGGCTGCCGCCAACATCGACGAGTACCTGGGCTATTGCCACACCATCGAGGCGGAAGTGGAGATCCCCGCGCCGCACCTGTCGGACTTTACGCCCCGGGGGCGAGTGAGCACCACGGAGCGGGAGGCCGGAGAGCGGAAGGGGGACTTCCAGTGCATCGAGTGCGGCATGACCTTGGAGGAGGCCCAACGGGAGTCCGCCCGCTGCCTGCGGTGCGATCACTTCGGCTACGGCGTGTTCAAAGGGGGGCGTGAGGAGAAATGGTGACACTGACGATCAATGGACAGACGGTCCAGGTCCCGGCGGGGACAACAATCCTGGAGGCGGCGGAGAAAGCCGGGATCAAAATTCCGACCCTCTGCTATCTGAAAGACATCAACAAGATCGCCGCCTGCCGGATGTGCGTGGTGGAGGTGGAGGGCAGCGACCGGCTGGCCGCCGCCTGCGATACCCCGGTGGAGGAGGGGCTGGTGGTCCACACCAATACCCCCAAGGTCCGCAAGGCCCGGCGGGTCAATATGGAGCTGCTGCTGAGCCAGCACGCCAGCTATTGCTCCACCTGTATCCGCAGCGGCAACTGTCCGCTGCAGAAACTGGCCAACGACCTGAATATCCACGAGATGCCCTACCACGTCCATGTGGCCAAGGGGTATACGGATACCTCCACGCCGCTGGTCCGGCAGGCCAGCAAGTGCATCAAGTGTATGCGCTGCGTCCAGATCTGCGAGAAGGTCCAGACCATGGGGATCTGGGACCTGGCGGGCACCGGCTCCCGGACTACGGTGGACGTCTCCGGCAACCGCACCCTGAAGACCTCGGACTGCACCTTCTGCGGCCAGTGCGTCACCCACTGTCCCACCGGCGCCCTGACGGCCCGGGACGACACGGTGAAGGTGCTGGATGCCCTGGCGGACCCGGAGATCACCACGGTGGTGCAGATCGCGCCGGCGGTGCGGGTGGCCTGGGCGGAGTCCTTCGGCCTGACCGGAAAGAAAGCGGCCACGGGGAAGATGGTGGCGGCTTTGCGGCGGCTGGGCTTCGACTATGTCTTTGACACCAACTTCTCTGCGGACCTGACCATCATGGAGGAGGGCAGTGAGTTCCTGGAGCGGTTCACCCATCGGGACCGCTATCACTGGCCCATGTTCACTTCCTGCTGCCCCGGCTGGGTGCGTTTCATTAAATCCCAGTTCCCCCACTACGTGGACTGCCTGTCCACGGCGAAATCGCCCCAGCAGATGTTCGGCGCGGTGGCAAAGACGTACTTTGCGGAGAAGATCGGCGTCGATCCCCACCGGATGTTCGTGGTGTCCATCATGCCCTGCATGGCGAAGAAGAGCGAGTGCGCTCTGCCCACCATGCGCGACGCCTGCGGTGATCCGGACGTGGACGCGGTGCTGACCACCCGGGAGATGGACCGGCTGTTCCGCAGCGACAACATCCAGCCGGGGGACCTGCCGGAAGAGGCGTTCGACAGCCCCCTGGGCACCGGCACCGGGGCGGCAGTGATCTTCGGCGCCACCGGCGGCGTCATGGACGCGGCCCTACGCTCGGCCTACTATCTCGTCACCGGGGAGAACCCAGATCCGGACGCGTTCACGGCTGTCCGGGGAAACAAACCGTGGAAAGAAGCTGTCTTTTCCATTCCAGGTGCCGGGGAGATCCGGGTGGCGGTGGTCTCAGGGCTGGGGAATACCCGGAAGTTGATGAAGGCATTGGAGAGCGGGCAGGGCCGCTACGACTTCGTGGAGGTGATGGCCTGCCCCGGCGGCTGCGCAGGAGGCGGCGGCCAGCCCATCCACGACGGAGAGGAGTTGGCCGGGAAGCGGGAAGATGCCCTGTGGAAGCTGGATCAGAAGGCCACCATCCGGTTTTCCCACGAGAATCCGGAGATTCAGTCTCTCTACCAAGAGTTCCTGGAGCGTCCGCTGGGAAAGAAGTCCCACCACCTGCTCCATACAGATCATACAACATGGGAGGTTGTGGAAAAAGGTATATGGTTGGACTCTAATTAGATAGTAATTTTGCATATAAAATTGAATTATAAATTGGATAAAACATAGAAAACCGACTGATTTCTCAAATATTTTTAAGACCCGGCAATTACCTTGCCGGGTCTTGCTTTATCCTCAGAACCACAGAGCGAGGTGAGGAGGTGAGGTAATTGGGGCCGTCTGAACGGAGACAGGCGATATGGGAATATCTGTGCAACGCACGGTTCAGCACAACGAGACAACTGGCGGACCGTTTTGGCGTTTGCGAACGTACGATCCGAAGCGATTTGATCGCGCTTGCATGTACATATCCCATCGAAACTTCATTTGGCCCTTATGGAGGCATTCGCGTTTCCAATTGGTACCATCCAGAACAAAAGCGTCTGTCAGCCAGGCAGACATCTCTATTGGTGCGAGTCCGATTGACCCTGGAAGGCGAGGACCTGAAGGTAATGAACTCCATCCTCATCCAATTCGCTCTGCCGGGAAGCTATTAGAAAGATGGACTTTCTGTGGCTTTCGTGTACCTCGAAAAGTGAATATCCGGCAGCGGATTCCCATCAGCTGGCAGTCCCCCGGAAGGGGAAAAGCGATGCGGCGGATGCGCGAAGACCACCTGTGCAGGCGGAAGTCTGCATCAACGACGGCAAGAAAGGTGCGGAGCGGGTCCATCTAGCCCAAAGCAGCTCTGGCAGGCTGTTTCGCCACGACCCTGTCAGCCTATAATGGTACACCTGCCCCGCGTATGCGGGGCCAGCTCGGAGAGATCCTCGGAGGGGTGAGAGTCCCGTGGGCGTTGCCAAACGCCGATCCGTATGTCGCCCATCAGCTCGGGAAGTAGTGTCGAATAGAGCTGAATAACAAGAAATAGATTTTATAAGTGTCCGCCTCAGAGTATGGTTTCACAAGAGAAGCAGAAAAATTCAGAGGTCGGGACACGATTTGCGGGCCGGAGATTGCAAATAATCTCCGGCCCGTGATATATCCCATCTATAAAGCAAAATCGCTTTACAGCAAGTTCCCAGCTTGATTTCAGAAGCTACAGAGATCACAGAAAGAGCTTTTAAAGCAGACGTGGTGGCTGTATTTGTGGAATCAAGACGGTAGCAAACTATAAAAGAGAGGAGCAGACAATATGGCGAACCAAATCTATAAGTCCTTTGAGGAACTGCCTGTAATGCTGACAATCCCACAAGTGGCAAGTGTACTCAGTATATCGCGGGCTGGAGCCTATGAACTGGCCCACAGGAAAAACTTCCCGGCCATGCTCGTCGGAAGCCGGATTGTTGTTCCAAAGGATCGGCTGCTGGCCTGGGTAGACCGGAAAGTGTCTGAACAGATTTAAAACAGGAGATGAAAAAATGTCCAATCGGAAAAACCGTGGAGATGGCAGCATTCGAAAGCGTTCAGACGGTCGCTGGGAAGGCCGTTATACGGCAGGCCGGAACGAGGAAACTGGGAAACTCATTTACAAAAGTGTTCTGGCAAGGACACAAGCCGAGTGTAAGCGGCAGCTTCGGGAAGCGGTCTGGAATCGGGAACATAAAGCAACGCCGCTGACCGGTTTGGCTCAGGAAACGCAAGGAACTTCTGCACCACAAATGAATTGTCAAGAGTACACAGTCGCGCAGTGGCTCCAGACCTGGTACGATCTCTATGCGAAACAAAATATTCGAGAAAGCACCCAAATACAATACAGCTACTTTATGAATCAACTGGTAATCCCGCAAATCGGTGAAGTTCCGTTAAGTCAACTGACCGGATTGCGTCTCCAGATTCTTTATCAAGATCTTCACATCAATGGAAGGGTACATTCCCAGAAACGGGCGAGTTCCGGTCTGAGTCCTAAAACGGTCCGCAGTGTTCATATGTTTCTGCACGCCGCATTGGAACAGGCAGTTCGTGCCGGTATCATCGCTAAAAATCCGACGATGGAGTGCAAACCTCCAAAACTGGATCGGAAGGAAATGAAGGTCATCCAGCCGGAGCAGATCGGGGACTATCTACAGGCGGCAGCAGAGCGGAACGTGCTGCCATTGTTTTTTCTAGAGCTGACTACCGGCCTGCGTCGGGGCGAGCTACTGGCTCTGCTCTGGAGCGATCTGGACCCACAGAACAGAAGCGTCTCTGTGACGAAGTCTGTCAGCCGGCTGAATGGAAAACTGGTGGTGAGTCAGCCCAAGACCCAGCATTCCATCCGTACCCTGATCGTTCCCCAGCAGGCAGTGGATCTACTGATCCAGGAACACAGTCTGCATCCGAATAATCCATATCTGTTCCCTTCCCCAACAACTGGAACCATGTACAGCCCTGAGACCGTGGCACGAATCCACAAGAGAATCCTTCGGGACGCTGGACTGGAGGACTGCCGTTTTCATGATCTGCGGCATACTTTTGCCACCGTGGCCCTCCAGAACGGTGTCGACATTAAGACGCTCTCCGGGATGCTGGGCCACTACTCCTCCGGATTCACACTGGATACCTATACCCATGTGACGCGGAAAATGCAGGAGGAAGCGGCAGAGAAAATGGGGCAGTTCATGGAGATGAAGCTGTGATG
>ERZ1643249.4073-NODE-4073-length-12527-cov-11.289689_pt1 | contig 12527 bp, 14 predicted proteins | sample MGYA00579263_ERZ1643249 | MGnify/ENA primary metagenome ERZ1643249 (study PRJEB29033, sample SAMEA4952264) | chicken gut metagenome | biome: Broiler Chicken; feature: Gastrointestinal Tract; material: Caecum | place: Ireland | collected 2018 | study: Broiler...
ATTCCAAATTTAAAAGTACAGAATATTATTTGAAACTTACCAATGATATGTTTCCGGATATTTTACTAAGGTTTAATTCATATATTGAAGATGCAATTCCTGATATAGGTGGTGAATGTTATGAAAAATAAATTATCGTACTATCTTCAAGCATACCTTAATGAATACCTACCTATACAAAGGAATTTTAGTAACCATACAGTATCATCATATAAATATACTTTTAATGCCTTTCTTAAATTTTGTATATCTGTCAAAAATATAAACATAAAGAATATTTCTTTAGATACTTTTAATAAAGATATAATAATTGAGTTTCTAGATTATTTAGAGTATAAGAAAAATAATTCTATTTCAACAAGAAATAATCGACTAAAAAATATAAAAGCTTTTTTAAAATTTGTATACCCAAATGAGTCTACTAGAATTTTACAATTTCAAAATATTTTTGATATTCCACTTAAAAAAATATCAGAAAAGCCAATGGAATATATGACTGTTGAAGTTCTTAAATTACTATTAAAACAACCTGATTTAGACACAGTTATTGGTAGGCGTGATTTAACTATACTTGCTACTCTTTATGATACAGGAGCAAGAGTCTCTGAACTCATCAATCTTAAAGTTAGAGATATTAGATTTGATACTAATTCTACAACTGTAAAACTCACGGGTAAAGGTAATAAAACTAGAATTGTTCCAATTATAGGAAATACTTCAAACTTAATAAAGCAATATTTTTTAGAACATAATTTAAATGATAAATATGATGAATACATATTTGTTAATAAATATAATTATCCTTTAACTAAAGTTGGAATTAAATATATTATTGAAAAATACAGAAGTATGGCAGAAAAAGAATCTCCTATCATTCCAAAGAATATTTTTCCACATATGTTTAGGCATTCAAAAGCTATGCATCTATTAGAAGCTGGTGTAAATTATGTATATATTAGGGATTTTCTTGGTCATAGCAATATAAAAACTACTGAAATTTATGCAAGAATCAGTATTGAGCAAAAGAAAAAGGTATTGGATTCAGTATATTCTGAAAGTGTACCTATAAACGAAATTTGTTCATGGAATAAGGATAAAGATTTATTAACATATTTAATGGAATTATAAGAAAAGAAATGTAAAGTTAGAATTTTTAAAACTCGGTTATTTCAATCATTTTTAAATTCAACTTTACATTTCTTTTAACTTTACATTCTAACCCAAATGTAATGCTTTACATTTGGGTTAGACATTCAAAGAATATCTTGAGCAAAGAAGGAGGTACAAGAAGATATGAGTTATGCTATTATAAGAAATGATAAATTAACAAGAGTGGATGCACAGGGATTGTATATTCACAATGATAGAAGGTCAAAAGGTCATTCTAACAAAGATATTGACCCTACAAGAACACATCTTAATTTCTGGTGTAAGAAAAATGAACTAACTTATATAAAAGAATTTGATAAAATGAAAAAGGAATACGATTTAAAAGGCACTATTAGAAGTAATAGTAATATCATGTGTGAAATGATGATTACTTCTGATAATGCTTTTTTTAATAAAATTGGTTTGGAAGAAACAAAAAGATATTTCAAAGAAAGTTATAAATTTGTATGTAACTATAATAATCTTGAAGAAAAATATATAGTATCTGCAACAGTACATTTAGATGAAACTACACCACATATGCATTTAGTTTATATACCAGTAGTTCATACAAAAGACAAAGAAGGAAAAGATATTGATAAAATATGTTGTAGAGATTTTTGGAAAGGCAGAGATAGTTACAGACAACTACAAAATGCTTTTCACAAATATATAACTTCAAAAGGCTTTGATTTAGAGCGAGGTTTACCAGTAGAAGAAACTGGAGCAAAACACGAAAAAATAGAAGATTTAAAGAATTTAACTAATTTTGAAAACACTAAAAAGGTTTTAGATACTATAAAACTAGAATTACCAGAAACACCAAATATAAATGATATTAAGTTAATAAAACTTAATAGAGAAAAAGTGGAAAATGAAATTATTAAGCCAAAAGATGATATGATAGAAAAACTATATAATGAAAAAGTTTCTTTACAAAAAGAATTATTAAAACAAGTCAATTTAGTTAATGAGGCTGAAAAATATCAAAAAGAAAGAGATTTTATACTCGCTGATAATAAAGAATTACACAATACTGTAGAACATTTAGAACACGAATATAAAAAGAAAAATAATACTCTTGATTTAAGATTCGAAAATAGAAAAAAAGAATTAGAGCAAGAATTTGAAAATAAGGAATTTGACATTGAATACAAATACAAAAGTAAAATTAGGTCGTTAGAAAAAGAGAATAGTCATCTTCACAAAATAGTAGATAAATTTTATGAAACAATCGAAAAATTCATTGACTGGGTTTGTGAAAAATTTGGTATTTCTGAAAGTGAATCTCTTATCCGTGATTTTCAAAAAGAAACTGACACTTTCATTGATCCAAAAAAGCAATTTAAACGCGAGAAAGATATGGTATATGATTACGATTTTGATAGATAATAAAAATTTAATCCAAAATGAAGTCTTAAATTTTGAACTTCATTTTGGATTATAATATTATATATAAATAATTCACCTTATATAGTTCATAGTTACTTTCCAATACAACTTATAAGTAATTTACATAAAAATCAAAATATAAGAAATTCTATTCTTCTCCATAAACATCTCTTGTATATATTTTCTCTTTGTATTTATTTAATCCTTTATTCCATCTATTTGCAATTATAATATTCGATTTTTCACAAAACACAGCAAAATTTTTAATTACTTCACAATTGTTAAATTTCATTTCTTTTATTAAAGGTTCATATATTAATATTTCAACTTTATTTCTTTTTAATAAATTGATAACATCCAAAACGGCACTATCTCTATAATTATCCGAATCACTTTTCATAGTTAATCTATATATACCAACAATCTTAGGCTTTTTATCTATAATTGTTTGGGCTATATAATGCTTTCTTGTTCGATTACTTTCTACAATAGCACTAATTAAATTTTCTGGAACATCCTTATAATTTACTTTTAATTGTTTTGTATCTTTAGGCAAACAATATCCTCCAAACCCAAAAGAAGGATTATTGTAATGATTTCCAATACGTGGGTCTAAACATATACCATCAATAATGTCTTTTGTATTTAATCCTTTAGTTTCTGCATAAGTATCTAATTCATTAAAATACGCAACGCGAAGAGCTAAATAAGTATTTGCAAATAATTTAACTGCTTCTGCTTCCGTTGAATCCATATATTTAATTATAACATCTTCTTTCAAGCAATTTTCTTTTAGTAGATTTGCAAATCTTTCTGCTCTTTCAGATTTTTCACCAACTATTATTCTTGATGGATATAAATTATCATATAATGCTTTTCCTTCTCTTAAAAATTCTGGTGAGAATATTATATTATCAATATTATATTTTTCTTTCATTGCTTTTATGAATCCTACTGGAATTGTACTTTTTACCACCATTGTTGTATCTATATTCATTGATTTTACTTTTTGAATTATATCTTCAACTGATGATGTATCAAAATAATCTTTTTCAGAATCATAACTAGTTGGTGTACTAATTATGATAAATTCTGCTCCTTCAAATGCTTCTTTATAATCTAATGTTGCTGTAAGATTTAAGTCTTTTTCTTCAAAATATTTTTCTATATATTCATCTTGTATAGGACTTATTCTTTTATTAATTTCTTCTACTTTTTTGGGTATCACATCTAGTGCATATACATTATTTTTTTGACTTAGTAGTGTGGATAAAGATAATCCAACATACCCTATTCCTACTACAGCTATTTTCATTTTTTCTCCCTATTTATAAATTTTGTTATTCTTACCTTCATAAGAATACTCATCTTTAATATTTATCCACTTTTTTTCATTTGCTGATTTTAATATACTTTCAATAATACAATCAATTTTTGTAGCAAAATGAAAATCAGTATCAGATTGAACTCCATTTTTTATATTATTCAATAATATTTGTGTATCTAATATTTTTAATTCTTCATACCCTTTACAAAACCATCCATTTTCATCTGAAATAACAATAGAATAACCATTGTTCCCTACTTTATAAATCATAATTTCATTCATACATTCCAAAGAAAATTTAATTGCTCCTTTAGTCAAATGTATTTCAAACTTCATATCTTGCTTACTACCTGGTGCTACACGATTTGATGCAATGTAACCCATAGCTCCATTTTTATATTCACAAATAAATTGAGCAATATCATCATTCTCAACTTCAATTATATTTCCTTTTAAATCTTTTCTTTTTTTATGAATTACATTAGTCATTCCACATACTGAAGTAATATCTCCAACTAAAAATTGCGAAACTGCTAAAATATTAATTGCTAAATCACAAAGAGATCCACCACTTGCATTTTTCTTAGACATTCTCCATTCAAATGGACTTTTTGGATCTACTAATCTATCATTATCATAACTTCCACGAAAGCAAACAAATTCTCCTAATTCACCTGAATCAATTATTTTTTTAGCATATACGATGGCTGGAATACGTATAATATTATAACAACAATTTGCAATTATTCCTTTTTCTTTTTCTAACCATAATAGTTTTTCAGATTCATCACTATTTAAGCCTAAAGGTTTTTCACAACTAATGTGTTTTCCATATTTTATAGCTTCCGAAACAATTTCATAGTGAATATTATTGGGTACACAAACGCACACAAGGTCTACATCTTTCGCTGATATTGCTTTACGCCAATTTGTTTCTACTCTTTCAAAACCATACTCCTTTGCTAATTCCTTTGCTAAATTTTCATTACTATCACATACAACTTGAAGTTTTACACTATTGTGAGATTTGTAAGCTAATGCATATTTTCTACCTATAAACCCTGCACCAATTAAGCATACTCTTATTTTATCTTTCATTTTACCTTAATCCCTTTCCATATCATTATAAATATTATTTTCCTTTTTGGTTTTAAAAGATTTTTCAGTTTCTTTTATAAAAAAAGGATGATTAAGCAATTCCTCTGATGTAATTCGATTACTTTTATTAAAATCCAGCAATGAGCATAATAAATCAAAACATTCATCAGAAATTCCATTTTTTCTTTTTAAATATTGTGGTGCAGTCTTGAGTGCATCTTTAGTTCTATTATTATAATATGCTGTTTTTTCTGTGTAGTTATCCCAAGATTCTTCAATTATTTTACCAAAGAAATTATATCCCCCAAATGGACATCTTCCTAATACTAATTCCCATAAAATCACACCTACTGTAAACATCTCTGACTTATCATCATATGTATCATCATCAAAAATGATTTCAGGAGCTTGATAACCATTATATCGAAAACATGCTTTTGTTTCTTCATTCATTGGTTGCATATCATCAAAATCTATAATTACAGCACTAATTTTTTTATTATCTTTAGTAAGCATGATATTTCCTGGATGTAAATCTCGATGAACATATCCATTTTCATGAATTACATTTAATCCCTTCAATATATCATATAAAATCATTTTTGCTTGTTCTTCTGTTAGTTTAATATTATTTTTTATTAAAGATTCCAAACTACACATATTCAAATATCTTAAAATATGTCCTACATATTTACCCGATTGTGATACACCTGATTTTAACGGCACACAAAGATTCTCACATGATTTAAAGCTCTCTGGAATATCCATTAAATCAATTTTTGTACTAACCTTTAGACAAAAGTTATCAGAAATTTTCCAGACTTTTCCTGTATACCCTTCGCCAATTAAACAACTTTCAATATTATTTTCTATTCCCAACTTCATTAATATTTTTCTAACAAAAGACTCTTCTTCTTTACAAATTTCCAATTCTCTCATTCCTTACAAACTACTATTTATTTTGCTTAATATATTTTTTCTGTCTTCTGTATTTAAAATATAATTTTCATTAGATTTTGGCAAATATTTGATAATATATTCCATTGACTTTTCAGCTATTCTTTTATTTAATCCACAACGACATTTATCTTGAATATCAGCACGTCCAAAACGAGTTAATTTATCATATACACAACTACCTCCACAAACACGATATGCAATACACTTACAACAAGCTTCATTATAAAATGGTGATGTTTTTTTATACTCATGAATACATTTAGGTAATTTATCTATATTGTCGTAAAACATTTCTGATTTAGTAATTGGTCCTTCACAAATTCCAAATTTTTTATTTTTGCATGCTACTATACGTTTACCACAAGCTTTACATTCATACGGAATTGCATATCCTTTGATAAATGCATCCATTTTTTGTTTTACTTGAACTAAATTTATTCCATTTTTGTGAAGTATATCAAATGCTTCTATCATTTTTTTATGTGTTTCATCAAAAGATGAAATTTTCATTGCGAAATTATTTTCATCTCCATGTGGTAAACAAAGGCCAAAACTATTAGGCTTTTGTTCTATAACCCATTCAATTAATTTATCAAAATGTTTTTCATTATGTGGTCCTATAACAGCTGAAATTCCAGTTTTACAACCAGCCTCTTTTAAATTTTTATATCCACGAATAGCTTGTCTATATGTTCCTTCTTGATTAATATTTATTCTTGCTCTATTATGAAATTCTTCTGGTCCATCCATTGATACAATTACTTCTACTTGATTCTTAGCTAAAAAACTGGCAATTTCTTTTGTACAAAGTGATCCATTAATTACCATTGAAAATTGAATATTTTTATCAAACTCATGAACATATTCAATGGCAAATTTTATTCCATTTATATTTAAAAGTGGCTCTCCTCCGAAAAAACACAATACTTTTAGGTTCCTTTGCGACAGAATAAAACGTATCTATAGCATTTTTTATATCTTCTATCGTCATATTAACAATCTCTGATGTTTTCTTCTGTCTACAATATTTACATCGAAAATTGCAACTTTCAGAAACTGCTAAATATAATTGTTCATAATTCACTTCATCCAAATCAATAAAAGTATCATTAGCTAATTCAAAAAACTGTTTTCCCAAATCTCCGATTTTTTTAGCTATTGCTAATTTCCCATTAATATTATTATAGTAAAGTTTATTTTCTTCTTTCTCTAGAACAAAAATATATTGATTATTTGTTTTTATATACTTCATATTTTCTCTCCTCGTATTGTTCTGTTATACTATTAATAATTTCAGATATCTCTATTACACCATTATCATCAAATAGATTAATTTTATTTGATATATATTTATCTTCTAATTTATTTGCTACATATTCCTTAAAATTTGTTATATCCCTTTCATTTTTTGATAAATTATAAATTTGTTCATAGATATATTTTACTGTTTCTTCCTCTGGTTTATCTTTAAATGTTTTTATTTGTTTCATACTTAAATTACTACTATTCCATCTTAAAACTTTTACATTCCTACAAGTTTTCTCTGCAATTTCTATATTATAAAATTGACTTAAATTCTGTGGAGGCAATATTATCGTTTTAATATCCATTCCACACGTTTCATAAATAGTAGTTAATCCTGGTGATGTTATAAAAAGTTCCGCATTCGATACTTTATTCAAAAATTCTTCATGAGAATATGTGATACTTAAAAGTGTTGGAAATAAAGTATTGGCTAGCTTTACAACATTAGAACCACCTGTTATAATAATATCTTTTTTTGATAGCACTTGTAATAATGCCTTCATCACAACTTCAAAATATTCTCTTCCTTCTCCATAAGGTGAATGAAGACCTCCAAAATTTATGACAATTCCACTTTTATTTTGTTGGTTTATTTTTCCCATCGTTATAGGATTAACCCATACAAATTTTTTAACACTTTTCAATACAGGATTCATTTTATATTCTGGATATTTTTGTGCGCAATAATAATCTACATTATATGGAATAAGATCAGATTTTGTCCACATAAAAGGCAAACTATCCACATATATAACCTTTATCCCTACTTTTTTTAAAAATATTGCCATCTCTGGATCTAATACATCAATAGCATATTTAATATTATATTTTTTTATAAATTCTTCAAGAATTTTTTCATTTTTGGTCCAACAAACATCTATAAATGGATTTTCTTTATAAATTGATAAATCAAGTTTATCACCACAAGCATACCATTCATATTTTTTATTATAATTTATAATTGAACAAAGTTTTCCATTAGGACCAAGTCCAAAACCAACCGCACAAGCTAATATCTTCATAACATCTCCTAAAAATTAAAAATATTTTCATCAATTTTTTCTGGAAAATCAGCACAAAAAGCATTTAATGGCTCACATCCTTCACAAAATTCATGTCCATGCTTAAAATACCAATTAATTTCATCCGTACTATTTTCAAAAGAATTTTTTCTATGTGGTATACAGTTACAAGGATGAAAACTTTTCGTAAACGGATTATAAAAAGTAACCATATTGGTAATATTGCAATCACCATTAGGTCTAATAAAGCTATTTCCTTTCCAAAATTGTTTTATATCTTTACCTGCCCACTCTGCTGAATATCCCATTAGTTCCACATTACAGTCTTTTATAGCATTTTGAAATTTCATATATTCTCGTTTAAAATCTTCAAATTCCATTAAATCGCACCATTTATGTTGTTCTAATTTTATTGGAATTATAGACCATTGCTTTATACAATTCTCATCAAGCCATCGTACCATATTAGGAATATCTGTTATATTTTTTTCACTAACAACAGTGTTCACACGTGTAAGTAAAGATGGATAATTGTTTTTTATTATTTTTAAAGTTTTGTCAATTTTTTCAAATAGCCTTTCAACTCCTCTTAACGAATTATGTAATTCTGCTGTACTTCCATCAACACTAATAACAATTTGATCAAGTCCATTTTTTACTAATGTATCTATTTTTTTATCTAAAATCAAACCATTAGTTATAAGTGAAGTCTTTATTCCTTTTGAATGACACTTAGAAACATATTCTGGTAATTTTCTACAAAGTAGTGGCTCTCCTCCTGTAAATCTAACCATTTTAATTTTTCCGAGCTTGTTTAACACTTCATCAAATTGTTCATCTTTAATTTCCATTTTATCATTTTTCCAAAAATCACACATAAAACAACGAGCATTACAATATTGGTTTACTCGAAGGTACAAAATTTTCATATTTTCCACTTTATTTTTCAACTCCATCTATCAACATCTTATAATAATTTAATATATTTTCAATATCAGGCAAAGCTTCTTTTTCTTCATTTTCAAAAAATATCACTTTACCTGGTGTAATGTTATTAATATTTGCAACTAATGGTGTGTAATTTTGATTTTTATTTAAAACAACTACCATTGTTTTTCCCATAGCACTCATCCATCCTAATTCAACTGCTACTCCCATAGAATCATCTGGAATAGCAATAATAAAATCAGCATTTTTTGCCTCCTCAAAATCCATCAAACAAGAGTAATTTTTTAGTGGTTTAGCTCCATATTCTTCTCTTTTTAATGCTAAAAAAACTGTATCAGCATACTTACCACACAAATCATATAATTCCTCTATAAAGTTCTTAAAATTCTCATTTATAAATTTAGTTCCATCTATAAATTTTATAAACGGACATGCAATAAATATTTTTTTCATATATTCCTCACTATTCTTCGCATTTTTTTCGAATTATTTTTTCTACTTTATTTAAAACATTTTTATCTAATATATCATTATACCAAACAATTTCAGTATTAGTTATATCATTCAAACCAGAGATTAAAGGAGTATATCTTTGGTTACAATCAAGTATTAATATAATTTTTTTATTCATACAACTTGCCCAACCAAGTTCCACTCCTGTACCTTTTGAATCTTCTGGAATTGCAACAACCATATTTGTTGTTTTCATTTCTTCGAAATCAAGCTCTGTGCATTTATCTTTCATTAATTTTTTTCCATACTCTTCTCTTCGTAAAGCAAGAAAGACTTTATCAGCATATTTTTGACAAATATTATATAAATTTTCAATAAATATTTTTAATTCATTGTTAATAAATTTATCATTATTTATATATTTTGATATTGGACATGCAATAAATATTTTTTCCATATAATACTTTTTCCCCCTTATTTTTTTGAAACCAAAAATTCTAGTACTTTTTGTGCACGTATCCCATCTTCAAACGTAGCTATATTACCTTTATTCCCGTTAGATATAGCTTTTATCCATTCAATATCTTGTCTTAATATAGAATCTGTAAAATCAAAAAAGCCATCTGTTTTTTCTCTTTTTACAAATTGATATGTATTTAATTTTTTTTCTTTTTCTATAGAATATAAATTTTCTTGTCGCGAATCATATAAAAATTTTCCATTTTCTCCTGTAATTTCAAAAGCAAATCTAACTTTCTTATCATCTTTTAATCTTGAAGCACATAATTCAAACCAAATTCCACTTTCTAATTTACCACTTACACTGGTATCATAATCCCAATCATCTATATATTTTTGTTTTATTTTACAAGTAGATAATTTTATTTCTTCATTGCATATATAATATATAAAATCAATAAGATGAATTCCTAAATCCGCTAAGACACCGTTCTCTTTAGTATGCCAGTCATTTCTAAAAAGTCTTTTTATTTCTATATGAATATCTTTTATTTTCCCTATTTCATTATTTCTTTTTAAAATTTCTGTTATTTCAAAAAAACGGTAATTAAATCCTATTGAACATATTAAATTTTTTTCTTTCGACATATCAAACATTTCTATAGCTTCCCCAATTTGAATTGCCATTGGTTTTTCACATAAAACATGTTTTCCTCTCTTGATTGCCTCTATTACTAAATTATAATGTGTAAACGTTGGTGTAGCAACAATAACCGCATCCACATTGTTGAATAATTCTTCAATGGTATTCGTCGCCTTACAATTATTATTTTTTTCAAATTCTTCAGCAATATTAGGTGTAATATCATAAACATAATATTCTATATCCGATTTCAAACTTTCCATTATTTTTGAATGTATTTGACCTACAAATCCCAATCCAATTATTCCTATTTTCATATTTACCTCTATATCTATTATCTAACTTTTATTTCATCAACTCAATTTTTGTCCCATTGGGCAAAACAAACCAATTTTCTCTATAAGTATCCATTTTACATCCATTTAACAAAGCTATCTTAATCGTTTCTTCAATATTATTTGTCTCAATTGCAATGTGATCAACATTCGTTCCTAATTGTATATCATCAACTTCCTTTAGTTGAATTCCTTCATAAAACCAAAGTTGTCTTGTTGGAATTTGACCATTTTCTCTTTCCACTGTCATTCCTAATTGTTCAAAGATTTTTTTATATCTTTCAAATTCTGTTGTTGCTATTGCAACATGATGAAGTTTACTCATTATTGACCTCCTCATATGATAATCATATACTCTATACTTATTTTTTAACTTTTATATTTTTGTATATTATGCATTTATCCACTTTTCAATATAGTCTTTTGAAATGTTTAAATCTCCTCTTCCAACTCCAATATTAATATCTGGTTTCTTATGTCCATGATAATCACTTCCACCACTAATAAATAAATTATTATTTTTAGCATATTCCACCAAAATTTCCATTTTTTCCTCATCAGCAGATGGGTGAAAGCATTCTATTCCATCTAGTTCACTTTCATTTCGAAGTTCATTTATAAAATCTATTGTATTATCAAGTCTATATTCAAATGGATGTGCTAAGAAAGCTAATCCTCCCGCTTGATGAATTATATTTACCACATCTTTATATAAAGGTTTAAGTTTATTATCTGAACCTGTATAATATTCACTCTCTGGATTCATCAATCCTTTTCTTATAAAAATATTTAAAGATTCTACAAATTCTCCAAGAATTTCATAATTTTCCTTATGATTCATCAATTCTTTATAAATATAAATTGTTATATAATCTGTCAACGGAATATTTTGTGGTATTTTACTTTCATCATAGATAAGTCCTTTTTTATCACATACATTCAACAATTTTCTCTTTGATTTTTCTTGTTGTTCTTTTAATATATCTTCTGAAAAGAATTTTTGAGACCATTTCTCTATCATCTCAAATTCTTTTATATTATAGCCTAAAACTTCTATCTTTTTATTTTTAAATGTTGCATTCATTTCAACACCCTTTATTATATTCCCTGTAAACAAATTTTTATTTAATGCTTCATCTTCATATTGTTTACATGTATTGTGATCAGTTATTGATATGTATTCCAACTTTTTTTCTTCACACATTTTTAGTATTTCCTCTACTGTTTTATCTCCATCTGAATATTTTGTATGAATATGCATATCTATCATATTTTATCCTCCTTAAATATTTCATTATTACATAGAAAGTATTCTAAAATTTTAATAATTATACCATATATTTCCACATTTTTCAACAATATATTAATAGAATTTTTTCGTTCTTTAAGTTTAAAAGTAAATTCCAGATTTGTCCTAAAACTGGAATTTAGTCTTG
>ERZ1643249.4074-NODE-4074-length-12515-cov-11.496709_pt1 | contig 12515 bp, 12 predicted proteins | sample MGYA00579263_ERZ1643249 | MGnify/ENA primary metagenome ERZ1643249 (study PRJEB29033, sample SAMEA4952264) | chicken gut metagenome | biome: Broiler Chicken; feature: Gastrointestinal Tract; material: Caecum | place: Ireland | collected 2018 | study: Broiler...
ATAAAAAATAAATATTAAATAATAAATTAATTTATAAAAAATAAAAATAATTAATGAAATAAAAAAAGTTATAAAATTAAATTAATAAAAAATAAATAAAATTAATTAATAAAAAAATAATTAATAAAATAATTAAATTAAAAAATAATAAAAATAATTTTATATAAAATAAAATAAATTACAAAAAATAGAATTAAATGAAAAACAAATCTAAAAAATAGAAAAAGAGAATTATAAAAAAATAATAATTTTATTAAACATATAAAAAAACTAAAAAGTATAAAAATAAAAATTTATAAATGAAGGTAGAAAATCAGAAAACTAAAAATATGTTTAAATATAAAATTTAAAAGTTTACCTTAATATAGAAAAATAATCAATTAATGTAAAAAAAGAAAAAGTAATCTAAAGAAAAAATAGGTAATGAAATACTACGTAAATAAAGAAAAAATAAAAATGTGAAATTCGAAGAAATTTAAAACAAAGTGAAAGAGTAAGTGAACATAAATAAAAAATAAAGTTACGTATAAAAAGCTAAAAAATGGTCGAAATGAGTAATTTTTTTAATAAAAAAGAGAAGAAAATATAAATAAAAGATTATAATCAATAGAAGAATTATATAATAAGAAATAGAAAAATAATAATAAATAATTAATTAGTAGAAAATATTTTTAAAAAATTAATTTAATAAAAACAAATTAATTAATTATTATAAAAATAAAAAAGAACTAAAAATACTTATTAAAAATAAAATCATAAAAAATAGATAATTAAAAAAATAAATTAAAATAATTTTATAAAAATAAATATTAAAGAAAAAATAATATAAGATAGTTTATAAAAAATAAATTATAAAAAAAATAAATTAAAGAATTATTAAATAAAAATAAGATAAATAATAATCATAAAAAATAAAATCATTAGAAAAATAGTAAATAAAAAATTAACAAAAATAAAAATAATTAATTTAAATAATAAAAAGAGGTGTTATAATATATGGAAATAAATAAGTTAGAAAATGAAGTAAATGTAGATAAAGAAATAAATAAAAGTGAAATTAATTTTTTAGAAACTACATTAGGAAAGGCTATTAATACTGCTATAGATATTGGAATAAGAGCTTTATTACCAGATTTTATTGATGAACAGATTATAAATGTAAAAGACAATTTAATGAATTATGGATTAAAAGATGGAATTACAAAGACAATAGATGATGCTATTGATGTTGGTAAGAGTGCAATAGGGATATTTACAGGTAATTTTGAAACTGTTTCACAAATGCAAAATGCTGTTCAATCAGGAGGTTTAATTGATGGCATATCTTCATTATTAGATACAGTAGTTGAAAAAGCAAATCAGAAAGGTCTTATAGATTACAAAGTTGCAAGTACTATTAAACAAGGTAAAAATGTTATATTAAATAGTATTGAAAGTAATATAGAAGAAAAATTTAATGAACAATATACAGGTTTAGAAAATATGCAGAATTATATTAATAATTGGAAGAAGCATTTTGATAATAAAGATTTTGAGTCTATGGAAAAAGAGTATAATAAGATAGAAAAAGAGTTGACCAATTTAGCTCCTTTAGAAAAAACAATTAATCAAGCTAAGATAATAGAAAACTTACATAATTTGATAAAAAATAATGGACAAGATTTTAATTTAAATCAAGAACAACTAGCATTGTCAGAAAAATTAATTTAATAAGATAGTTAAAAAGAGAAAATAATATCATTTATTTTTTCTCTTTTTATTATGCTATAATATTATGCCAAGTTATTATAAAAAAGTTATTTCATAAATAAGAAATAACTTTTTTATATAATTATATATGTATAGTAAAAATACTTTTTGTTAATGTATTTGTTACAATTTTCTATTTTCACTTTTTAAAAATGTATTAATTGAACAAGTAAATTCGTAAATAAAATTTAAACCTTCTTTAGAACAAGTATTTAAAATTCTATTTATTTTATTTATTGTTGTGTTTGTTTTATCATTTCCAAATAAAATATAGTCAGTGGATGCTCCAGTAAAGTTAACTATTTTTGTTAGTGTCCTTATACTTAAAGATCTTTCTCCACGCTCAATTTGGCCTAAAAACACACTTGATATATCAACCATCTCTGAAAATTTTTCTCTATTCATATTTAAATTTTCACGTATTTCTCTAATTCTTTCTCCAACTTTAAAATCTTCTTGCATAATGTCACCTCAATAAAAATATTATTAATATTATATTACAAAAAAACTAAAAAACCGACAGACCAAAGGCGTATGACGAAAGTATGCAAAAAGCAAATGCTAACAAAAACAACAGCATGATGATTATATAATATTATAAAAAGAATTATCAAAAAAATAGATAAAGTAGATAAAAAATTATACGAAAAACAAAAATAAATTTATAAAAAAACAAAAAATATGTTGAAAAAATAATATGCTTACAGTATAATTATAAATATAAATTATTAGCATTATAATATACGGAATGTGCACATTGAAAATTACATATCTTTGTTTTGAAAAACAAATCTTAATTAAAGAGAATGGATATATTTTTTAATGTCTTTTTAGTTCTCGATAAATATAAAGATTTGTATAAAGGAAAATTTGTATATGATTTTTCTTTAAAATAAAAGTAAAATGTGCATATTTGTATGAATAATGGAAATAATTAAAAAAGATTAGAGATTACAGAATTTTATTAGAAAGTATATATGTTTTAATATTAAGAAATTTATTTAATTCTGTAAAATTTTTAACAAATATAAATATATACACATAATAAGAAAAAGAGTAAAAAAGAAAAACAAAAGAAAGGAGAAAAAGAATGAGCCAAAAGATAAAGGAGAAGAGCAAAGGTATGGAAATGAAAGCAATTTTAAAATTAAGTAAACAGAATAATAAATCAAACAAAGGTATTACACTAATAGCCCTTGTTATTACGATCATTGTTTTGTTAATATTAGCGGCAGTAACGATTGCAACATTAACAGGAGAGAATGGAATTCTTTCAAATGCAAGTAAGGCAAGAGAAGAAACAGAAAAAGCAAATGCCGAAGAGCAAGTAGGTATAGCAGTAGCAGGAAGTATAGGAACAGATGGAAATGTAAATACAGATAGTTTAAATGATAATTTAAAAAACATAAGTGGATTAACATATAATGATGCGCCATTGTCAGACAGTAATAAAATAGGAAGTTTGCCAGCAAAGGTAAAAGTAGATGGATATGAGGTAAGAATAAATGCAAATGGAAGTATAACAACACAAATAATAAAAGAATATACAACAGATGGAGTACCAATACCAGAAGGATTTTATTATGTAGGAGGAACAAAGGAAGAAGGAGTAGTAATATCAGACAAACCAGCAGATGAAGGAAAAGGAACAAGCCATGAAGTAGCGATACGGACTACAAGGAAATCAATTTGTGTGGGTGCCAGTAGAAGTAGATGAAGATTTTAAGAGATATGATGGATATTATGATGGAGCTTTTGACGAAGGTTTTGCAACAGAATGTGAAGAGCCATACGAGGAAGGATATGCAAATGAGGTAAGTGAATATAATGCAATGAGAACTAGTGTTCTAGAGTATAATGGATTTTATGTAGGAAGATATGAGGCAGGAACAACTAGTACAAGAGATAGGAATTCAGGAATAACAGATGATGTAGTAATTAAGCAGGGAAAAAATGTGTATAATTGGATAGGATGGTCAAATAGTGATGATATGAAAGTAGAAACAGGAGGAGCAGTGCAGAAGTCAAAAGAATTTGCAAGTGCTAATAATTATATATCAGTAACAAGTACATTAATATATGGTGTACAATGGGATGCAATAATGCAGTTTATAGATTCTGGATATAAAAATGAAGATGGAACTTTATATGAAAAAAATTCATTTGTAGCAAATTCAACAGGAAAAGGAAATTATACAGGAAGTTTATTACCAACAGGTTCAAATTCAGACTATGCAGTAAAAAATATATATGACTTAGCAGGAAATGTAGAGGAATGGACCATGGAGTCTTACTACACCAACTATCGAGTTCACAGAGGTCGGTTTTTACAACGATACTGGTTCTGCTTATCCAGCGTCTAATCGCCTCAACTACAATCCGTCTTACAGCGACTTTTATATTGGTTTCCGTGTCACTTTATACTTGTAACGCTGAATGCTAAAGCCGTGAGCTTGAAAAAGTAAAAAAAGTAATTTTAACAGTGTAAATTAGAATATAGAGGTCTTAACAACTTTAGACGTTAAGGAAGGAATTTTTCATAATTTACAAAAGGCGTTTGAAAAACGGTTTTTGCAAAATTAAGAAAAATTCCCACTAACGTGGCGCCACTAACGTGGCGTTTTTTTTGTGTTTAAAGACACAAAAAAATGCCACGAAAATATTAGAAAGTGGTGAAAAATAATGGGATTTAGTAAAATGATGGAATTATTACAAAATAAAAACTTAGGAAAGATAGTTTTTTGTAATATGGGAAATTTTTATATTTCAATAGGAAAGGATGCAGTATTGTTAAATAGCTTGTTAGGTTTAAAGGCAAGTTGTTTTAAACCAGAAATATGTAAGGTTGGATTTCCAATAAATTCATTAGAAAAATATACAGATTTGATACAAGAAAAGGGATATAGTTATATAGTATATTATTTTGATCAACAAAAAGAAGAATTAGAAATTTTAAAAGAATATAAAGGTAAATATATTAATGAAATAAAACTAGAAAATATTAATTGTTATATCTGTTCAAAAAATACAGAAAAATATAAAAAACCAGACAAATATATATTAGCTTTATCAAGATTATATGAAAAAGAACAAGAACAGAATATAGAGTCCAATAATAATTTAGAAAACAAAAAACAAGCAGTATGTAAAAATAATAAGTATATCAATAAAAAAGATGATATAAAAAGGAAAAGAAAAATATGGTTTCAAAACAAGAACAAGAAAATAAATTAGCATTAATACCAAAAACAGAAAGATATATAGAATATATGTTAGATATAATGATAAAGTTACCAAGAACAGAAAAATTTAGCATAGGAACAGAATATAAGAAAAGTATGTATAAAATGTTAAATGAAATTATGTTATTAAATAAAGAAAAGAATATAAATAATTTAAAAAAAGAAAATAGCAAAAATATAGAAGTAAACCAATACAAAAATGAAAAAGATTCTAGATACTATAAACAGATAAAAAGAATTTTAAAAATATTAAATAAAATAGATGCTTATTTAAACACACAAAGGATATATTTAAGAATAATGAAAAAATATAAATGGATAGATGAAAAAAAATTTAAAGTAGCAATGGAATTAATATATGAAATAGGAAAAATATTAGGAGGATTAATAAGATATTATGCCAAAAACAGTACAAAATAAATATTACAAGTATTTAAATTATGAAAAATTATTAGAAGCACATTATAAATCAAGAAAAGGAAAAGGATATAGAAAAGAAATAATTTTATTTAATTTAAAACAAGAAGAATATATAATGTGGCTTTTAAAAAAATTAAAAAATAAAACATATAAACATGGAGGATATAGTGCATTTTATATAACAGATCCTAAAATAAGAAAAATAGAAAAATCAAAATATATAGATAGAATAGTACATAGGTGGGTAGTGGACAATTTTTTAGAACCAGTATTTGTACCACAATTTATAAATACATCATATGCTTGTATAAAAGGAAAAGGAATGCATAAAGCTTGTTTAGATCTACAGAATGCAATGAAACATTGTAAGAGAACATGGAAAGAATACTATATATTAAAAATGGATATAGCAAAATATTTTGATAATATCAATAAAGAAATATTAATTCAAATTTTAAAAAGAAAAATTTTAGACAAAGATTTATTGTGGTTATTAAATGAAATATTATTTGCTCAAAAAAGAGAAAAAGGATTGGAAATAGGAAATTATACTTCACAAATGTTTGCTAATATATATTTAAATGAAGTTGACCAATATATAAAACATAAATTAAAAATAAAATATTATTTTCGTTACATGGATGACAGTGTATTATTTGTGGAAACCAAACAACAGGCAAAAAATGCACTAGATGAAATAAAGCGATTTCTAAAAAATAATTTGGAATTAGAATTAAATAAAAAAACACAGATATTTAAAAGTAAACAGGGGGTTAATTTTTGCGGATATAAAATAAATGAATATCGATTAAAGATACGAGATAAAGGTAAGAGAAGATTAAAAAGGAAAGTAAAAAAATTAAAAGAAAAAGTAAGGCAAGGAGAAATTACAAGTAAAGAAGCACAAAAATATTTAGTGGGACATTTGGGATATATAAAAATTGCAAATACGTATAATTTAGAAAATAAACTATTTTATAATCCAGAAATTAAATAAATAATATAAAATGCAAAAGAATATTAATTTAATTTTTATAATTAGGGATAAATCGAAAGTCTTACAACACCAACAATCGAGTTAACAGAGGTCGGTAATTACAACAATACTGGTTCTGATAATCCAGCGTCTAATCGCAACAACAACAATCCGTCTAACAGCAACGATAATATTGGTTTCCGTGTCACTCTAATACAATTTTGAGATTATATATTTTAAGGAATATATACAGCAAAGGTATTAGTATTAAAGAGATTTATTCCTTCCTAATATAGGTAAAAAAGAATAAGTAAAATAAGTATTAGTAAAATTTATAGTAATTTGAATATACTTATTTTACGATTATTAATAAAACAAAATGTATAATACATAAAATAAGAGAGGGAAGAATGAATATATGTTTTTTAATGGGAAAAATACTGAGTAATATAAATTTTGATTTTATAATTAATGATAAAAATAATATATCTATAGCAACATTTGAAATTGGGCTAAGTAATAAAAGTAAAATAATTGTAAAAGGGTATAATAAAATTGCTGATTATTGTTATAGATATTTAAATGAAAATAATAATATTTTTATTTACGGTAGTTTAAATTTACAAGGAGAAGTAGAAATCATAAGAATATATTTCTAGAAAAATTAAAAAACAAATTTAATTAATAATAAGAAGGAAAATAAATTAAAAATACTGTAACCTAATTAATATAATTTACAAACAAAAGTATAAAATCAAAAAAGATAATAAATAATAAAATAAAAAACATATTTATAAAAGTAGTTAAAAACATAAACATATTGATTAAAAATAGCGAGAGATAATTATTTATAAAGATAGGAGTTGAAAAAAATGAATAATAAAGAAATTAAAAGAAAAAATATGATAAATATAATATATGAAGCAGAAGAAGGAGTGATAGATGAAATAATAAAAAAAACAGATAAGGAATTAAAGGATAAATTGAAAATATCAGAGGTTGATATAGAAGAAATAATAAAAGATTCAAGAAATCCAAAAGAGTTGAAAGAAATATTTAATAAAATAGAAGATGATTATAATATAAAGATAACAGAATATAATAAAAAAATATATAAGCAAGGTTTTATCGATGGAGTCCATTTGATTTTAGATTGTTTAAATATGAATTAAAAAAGTAATGTAGTATTAAGAAGAAGTGAACTTAGATTATTAAATTTTATAATAATTTAAGTTCACTTAATCTTCTATAAATTATTATATACTTTCAAGACCTTTTGTTATATCAATAAAAAAATCAGAACACCATAAATTTAATGAATCTATATCTTCTATAAAAGCGATAACATCTTCTTTTGCTTTAGTATAATTTATTTCTCTAAATTTTTTATTTAGTAAATCTTTTAATATATCAATATTAAATTTTGAATTTGTTGTTATTGCTTTAGATTCAATTAATTTTGACCTAATTAAATCTAAATTTACTTTTACTCCTTTAGATAAATAAAACACGTAATCATATAAATCTCTACCTTTAGTTCTATAAGTCCAGTTTCTACATAATAATGCATGTATTTTCCCCGCAAATTGAGATGGTTCATCATATAATCTTACTTGATGTGGTGAAGGTAATAACTTATATTTAAATTCATAAGTAGCACCACTTGGTGGATTTACATCTACTTCAAATTTTATTTTTATATTTTTTAAGGATGTAGTATTTTTCATATTTTCATTTGGAAAAAATATAAATATGTGTTCCTTTGTATCTCCTTTTAAAAAAGCTGAAAAAATATCAGAGTTTTTTGTTTTTTCCTTGGTAGTAATTTTCAAATTTAAACCATAAGCTAATACTTCTTTTTCAATAAATGGAAAATACTTACTTAAGTCAAAGTTTTTATTAGGCTCTAATAATGCAAAATCTAAATCTTCAGAAAACCTATTTAGCCCATAAAATATTCTTAATGCTGTTCCTCCATAAAAAGCTGCCTCATTGAAAAATCCACCTCTACTTAAACCACAAATAACAATTTCTTGTATAATTTCCTTCATAGCATTAATTTCATCTGTAGTATTTTTAATATCATATTTAGATAACATATTTTTTAATACACTATTCATTTTCTCTTCTCCTCATATATTTATATAATAAATTTACATTTGTAGAATTATAAGAATTTGAAAGTTCTTCTATATCATGTAAATCTAATTTACTAAATTCATCCATATCAATTCTTAAATCGTTAAATAAAAGATTCTCTAATTCTTTCATATTTTTTAAAGGCGATAATGTATATAACTTGTCACATAATGCTTTTTCGGGAGTTGCTATTTGATATGAATAATTACCTTCTTCTATAAGGTTAATACCTAAGGGATAGACTTTCGTTGGTACATCTCTGTATAAATATGTACCAAATTTATTATTATATATTTTTTTCTTTTTCTTATTACAAGTGGCACTTGTAAATGCGGTTACTTTTTCAGGAATAAGTCCGTAATAAGATAAAGCAAAATCAAATGACAAATATGATGGACCATATATACTTCCTGCTAATAAGTAACCATTTACAGATGAATCGGTTTCATATAAACCATTTATTATTTTTGTTAAATTTCCTTTTTTTATTTCTCTACAAATTTTGGTATTTTTGTTAGAATATTCTTTTAAATTTTCTTTTATAATATTATTTGTTAATATCATATTTTCACCTCTTTTTACTATTTTATAATATTTTGTGGTGAAAATCAATGACTTATTAAAATTTTTTAAAAATTTTAATAAGTCATAAGTTATTATATATATTATTATAAATTACTAATTTCTAAATGTGTTTTTTACATAATTATTTTATTTAATCCTGCTAAAATCCTAAAGTTCAAGACTCTAAGAATATTTTTTATGATTAAATTTTAGCAATAAAATATTATAAAGTCAATAAAAAACAGAAAAAAAGAATTTAAAAAATGAGCTATAAAATATTAAAAAAATTATTAAATTTTAATATGTATATAGTTGATGAAATGGTGTAATGTCAACAGATATATAGATTTGTATATATTCTTGGAGTCTTGAACTCAAGGGAGAAACAAAGAAATAAAATACGACAACATATTGACTTAATTCACAAACAAATATAAAATAAAAACAATAAAAAAAGTCTAACAATAGTTTTATAAATTAAGGAATAAAGAACAAAATAAAAGTAAATACTAATACAAAAAAGAAAAAAATATAATAAAAAATACAAAAGAAAGGAGAAAATAAGATGAAAAAAAGCTTAATGAAAAAAGGACAGAAAAATAGAGGTGAAAAAGAAAGAGGTATTACACTAATAGCCCTTGTTATTACCATCATTGTTTTGTTAATATTAGCAGCAGTAACGATTGCAACATTAACAGGAGAGAATGGAATTCTTTCAAATGCAAGTAAGGCAAGAGAAGAAACAGAAAAAGCAAATGCCGAAGAGCAAGTAGGTATAGCAGTAGCAGGAAGTATAGGAACAGATGGAAATGTAAATACAGATAGTTTAAATGATAATTTAAAAAACATAAGTGGATTAACATATAATGATGCGCCATTGTCAGACAGTAATAAAATAGGAAGTTTGCCAGCAAAGGTAAAAGTAGATGGATATGAGGTAAGAATAAATGCAAATGGAAGTATAACAACACAAATAATAAAAGAATATACAACAGATGGAGTACCAATACCAGAAGGATTTTATTATGTAGGAGGAACAAAGGAAGAAGGAGTAGTAATATCAGATAGTTCAGCAGATGAGAATAAAGGAACAGACCATACAACAGCAACACGGACTACAAGGAAATCAGTTTGTGTGGGTGCCAGTAGAAGTTGATGAAGATTTTAAGAGATATGACGGATATTATGATGGTAATTTTGATGGAGGGGTTATAGCAAATTGTAAAGAACCATATGAAGAAGGATATGCAAATGAAGTAAGTGAATATAATGCAATGAGAGCTAGTGTGTTAGAATATAATGGATTTTATGTAGGAAGATATGAGGCAGGAACAACTAGTACAAGAAATTGGAATTCAGGGATAACAGATGATGTAGTAGTTAAGCAGGGAAAAAATGTGTATAATTGGATAGGATGGTCAAATAGTGATGACATGAAAGTAGAAACAGGAGGAGCAGTGCAGAAGTCAAAAGAATTTGCAAGTGTTAATAATTATACATCAGTAACAAGTACATTAATATATGGTGTACAATGGGATGCAATAATGCAGTTTATAGATTCTGGATATAAAAATGAAGATGGAACTTTATATGAAAAAAATTCATTTGTAGCAAATTCAACAGGAAAAGGAAATTATACAGGAAGTTTATTACCAACCGGTTCAAGTTCAGACTATGCAGTAAAAAATATATATGATTTAGCAGGAAATGTAGATGAATGGACCATGGAGTCTTGCAACACCAGCGATCGAGTTCACAGAGGTCGGCTATTGCATCTATGCGGGTTCTGATGATCCAGCTTCTTATCGCAACCCCGACCGTCCGTCTTACAGCTTCGATCGTTTTGGTTTTCGTGTCACTTTATATTTGTAAAGCTGAATGCTAAAGTCGTGAGCTTGGAAAAGTAAAAAAAGTAATTTTAACAGTGTAAAATTAGAGGGTGTATCAAGTTAAATGTGTAAATTCATATAATTATTGAGAGTATATAATTTAGTGATAATATTTTTGCAAACTAGATTATATACTCTTTTTTATATATTAGGAAAGTCATGCTGACTTTATAATATATAAAAATACGTTGCACACAAATTTATTATATAAATTTGGTGCAGAACAAATTTACGGAAAGCCAAAGAGAAAAGATAAAATTAATATAAATTTTAAGGCTTTCCGATTTGTTCTTAAATAGGAAAAATCAGGTATTTCCTATTTAACAAAAAAATAACACTGAAAATGTTATAAACATAGAAAATGTTTAAGAAAGTGCACTATTGTTCTATTTTTCTGTAGCTTAAAAATAAAAAGAACACAAAATATTTATTTCCCTAGTTTTTTAGCTATTTTACTTGCAAAACAAAGTTTGTTTTAGTATAATACAAATGTAGAAATATAAAGGAAGAGAGGGAGAACAATGGAAGAAAGACAAGAAAGAAAAGACGGAAAAATAATAGAAAAAGACATCGAAAAAGAAATGAGAGAAGCATATATCGATTATGCAATGAGTGTTATAGTTTCTCGTGCACTTCCAGATGTAAGAGATGGTTTAAAACCTGTTCATAGAAGAATATTATATGCAATGCATGAAGATGGTATTACATCAGATAAACCATATAGGAAATGTGCAAATACAGTAGGTTCTGTTTTAGGTAGATATCATCCACATGGAGATAGTTCTGTATATGATGCTATGGTTAGATTAGCACAAGATTTCTCAATGAGATATATGTTAATTGATGGACATGGTAACTTTGGTTCTGTAGATGGTGATGGAGCTGCAGCTATGAGGTACACAGAAGCAAGAATGTCTAAAATTGCAGAATACATGTTAACAGATATAGAAAAAAACACAGTTGATTTTATGCCAAACTATGATGATAGATTACAAGAGCCAACAGTATTACCAGCAAGAATACCAGCACTATTAGTAAATGGTTCTTCAGGTATAGCCGTAGGTATGGCAACAAATATACCACCACATAACTTAACAGAAGTTATAGATGGTATTATAAAAATAATAGATGAAGATGAAGTAACAGACGAAGATTTAATGAGTGTTATAAAAGGTCCAGATTTTCCAACAGAGGGAATAATTTTAGGACTTGAAGGAATAAAACAAGCATATAAAACAGGTAGAGGAAAAATAACTTTAAGAGCAGAAACAGAAATAGAAGAGATGAGTGGAAACAGACAAAGAATTATAGTTTCTTCTTTACCTTACCAAGTAAACAAAGCTAACTTAATCAAAACAATATCTGATTTATCAAAAGAAAGAAAAATAGAAGGAATATCAGAATGTAGAGATGAGTCTGATAGAAAAGAAAGAGTTAGAGTTGTTATTGAGTTAAAAAGAGATGCAAATCCTCAAGTAGTATTAAATCAATTATTTAAACATACACAAATGCAAACAACATTTGGTATTATCATGC
>ERZ1643249.4077-NODE-4077-length-12514-cov-4.529978_pt1 | contig 12514 bp, 7 predicted proteins | sample MGYA00579263_ERZ1643249 | MGnify/ENA primary metagenome ERZ1643249 (study PRJEB29033, sample SAMEA4952264) | chicken gut metagenome | biome: Broiler Chicken; feature: Gastrointestinal Tract; material: Caecum | place: Ireland | collected 2018 | study: Broiler...
GGGCAGTGCATGGTGAGCTGTCCCTTCGGCGCGATCGCGGACAAATCGCAGATATTCCAGCTCATCCGCGCCATCCGCAAAGGGGACTATATCGTCGCGGAGGTCGCGCCCGCCATCGTCGGGCAGTTCGGCCCCGACGTCACGCTCGCGCAGATCACGGGGGCGCTCAAAGACATCGGATTCAAGGAAGTGCACGAAGTGGCGAGCGGCGCGGACGTGGGCGCCTGCACGGAAGCCCATCACTATGTGGACGAAGTGCTGCCCGGAAAGCTGCCCTTCCTGCTCACCTCCTGCTGCCCCGCATGGGCGATGCTCGCGAAAAAGCAGTTCCCGCAGCTCATCGGCGAAGTGTCGCAGGCGCTGACCCCCATGGTCGCCACGGCGCGCAGCATCAAGCAGAAGAGCCCGCAGGCACGCGTCGTGTTCATCGGTCCGTGCGCCGCGAAGAAGCTGGAAGCCTCCCGCACCTCCGTGCGCAGCGACGTCGATTTCGTCATCACGTTTGAGGAACTCGCGGGCATTTTCGCCGCGCGCAACATCGATTTCTCCAAGTACGAAAAGGGGATCGCCATTCACGAAGCGACGGGCGCGGGCAGGGGATACGCCGTCGCGGGCGGCGTCGCTTCCGCCATCGAACAGTGCGTGCATGCCTACTATCCCGGCGTGGAGGTGAAGATCGAACACGCGGAGGGGCTGGACGCCTGCAAAAAGGTGCTGCTGCTCGCCAAACTCGGCAAGAAAAACGGCTGTCTGATCGAAGGCATGGGCTGTCCCGGCGGCTGCGTCGCGGGCGCGGGCACCAACGTCCCCGTCGAAAAGGCGGCGGCGGAAGTGCATAAGTTCGTGGAGAATTCCACCAAGAAAATTCCGCCCGAAGACCTGTACGAGATTCAGCTTCCCTGACGGCGGAACGGGGCGGAAACAAATCGGAAAACGGAAATTTTATCCCGGGGGCGTTATTTTCCGCAACGCCCCCGATTTTCTTGCAAAAATCCGCCGGGTGTGATATACTGAAACCATGATCGATTGGAGCGGCTTTTCGGGAAAACGCGTCTGCGCGGCGGTGTCGGGCGGCATGGATTCCGTTTCCCTTCTGCACATGCTGAAAGGGGAAGCGGAAAGGTGCGGCTTTTTTCTGTCCGCCGTCCATTGCGAGCACGGCATCCGCGGGGAGGCGAGCCTTTCCGACGCCCGTTTCGTCGGCGAACTGTGCCGGGATTGGGAAATCCCCCTGTTCGTGTTCTCCGCCGACTGTCCCGCCGAAGCGGCGGCAAAGGGGGTGGGGCTGGAAACCGCCGCCCGGGAATTCCGCTACCGTTCCTTTGAAAGTCTGCTCGCCGAAGGCAAGGCGGACTTTAACGCCACGGCGCACCACCTGGACGACGAAGCGGAAACGGTGCTGTTCCGGCTCTGCCGCGGCGCGTCGCTCACGGGCGCGAAGGGGATGACCGAACGCCGCGGAAAATACCTCCGCCCCCTGCTCTCCTGCACGCGGGCGCAGATCGCCGCCTATGCGAAGGAAAAGGGGCTGGCGTACCGGGAGGACGAGAGCAACAAAGACGCCGCCTTTACCCGCAACAAACTGCGGCTGGAAGTGCTTCCCCGCCTGGAAGAGGCGGTCCCCGGCGCGGCGGGGAACCTCGCGGCGTTCGCGCGGCGGGCGGCGGAGGACGACGATTTTCTGTACGCGCTTTCCGACGACCTCTTTTACAAATCAGGGGGGCAGGGGAGCGACGACGGAAAAATCCGCCTGCATTTTTCCCCCGCGCCCTCCCTCTTTCGCAGGGCTTGTCTCACGGCGTTCAGAGCGCTCGGCGCAGACAGGGACTACACGGCAAAGAACCTGGACGATGCCTTCCGCCTGCAATCCCTGCAGACGGGCAGCCGCGTCTCCCTGCCCCGCGGGATCGTCGCCGAACGGGAGTACGAGTGCATAGCTTTTTATAAGCCGCAAGGGGCGGAAGGGGAAAATTCCGGGGGCGGGGAATGGCATGCGCCCTTCCGGGAAGGAATAACCGACAGGGGCAGGGTTGAGATCATCGTCACGTCCGGCGGGCTTCCGGCGGATATCTGGGGGCGGGCGCTCCTTTTGGATAAGGATAAAGTGCCGGAGAATGCAGCCTTCCGCCTGCGGCGGGAAGGGGACTTCATCGAGAAATTCGGCGGCGGGCGGCGGACGATCAAGCGGTATCTGATCGACAAAAAAGTGCCGCGGGCGATGCGGGAAACGCTGCCTTTGCTCGCGGACGAAAGCGGAGAGGTCTACGCCGTGTGCGGCGTGGAAATTTCGGAAAAACTGCGGGTTTCGCCGGGGGCGGCGGGCGCGCTGAAAATGGCAGTACGCATGAAAAAGGAAACGGACAAATGAATGTGATGGACAAAAGTATCGAGCGGGTGATGCTCAGCGAAGAACAGATCGCAAAGCGGGTGAAGGAAGTCGCCGCGCAGCTGGACAGGCTGTATGAGGGCAGGCGGCCTCTCGTCGTCTGCATCCTGAAAGGGAGCGTCGTCTTTTTTGCCGATCTCATCCGGCACATGACCACGCCGCTCGAACTCGATTTTATGGCGGTGTCCTCCTACGGCGCGGGGACGGAATCGACGGGCCGGCTGAAGGTGACCAAGGATCTGACGACGGACATCGCGGGCAGGGACGTGCTCATCGTGGAGGACATCATCGATTCGGGCAACACCCTCTATAACCTCAAAAAGATGCTCATCTCCCGCGCGCCCGCCAGCGTGAACATCGTCACGCTGCTCGACAAGCCGGAGAGGCGGGAGGCGCCCATGGAACCGGAATACACCTGCTTTGTCATCGAAGACGAATTCGTGGTGGGATACGGGATGGACTACGCGGAGGAGTACCGCAATCTGCCGTACATAGGCGTTCTGAAGAGATCGGTATATGAGAAATGAAGCGCGCGGGCGCGGGGAGGCGGATATGCCCGAAAAAGAGGAACGCGGCCTGACCGCGGAGAGCGGCGGGGAGTTTGAAACGTATATCGTCACGGGACTTTTGCGGCTGATGCGCCGCATGCCGTACGAGAGCATCAAGATCACGGACATCGTGCGGGAGGCGGGCGTTTCCCGCATGACCTACTACCGCCATTTCAAGAGCAAATCGGACGTTCTGGTCAGCCTCGTGGAATACATCATCCGCAGCGTCAATCCCGTCTGCCACGAAAATCGGCGGAACGGGGATTGGTACCGCTTCTGGCTGACTTTGTTCGACTACGCCGACCGGTACGCCTCCGCCCTCAAAACGATCATCGACGCGGGACAGCGCAATCTCATTCTGGAATGTCTCAACCGCTCCGCCTTTCCGCATCTGCAGAAGGAGGAATCGGCGGAGACCTCCTATCGGCTGTATTTTCTCTCCGGGGGGATGTACAACATCTTCGTCGCCTGGCTGAGCGCAAAGGAGCGGGAATCCCCCGAAAAGATGGCGGAGATCTGCTGCGCGTTCATGAAGGGGCTGGTCTCCGAAGAGGCGGAGCCTTCGTCCGAAAACAAGGCATAAAAAAAACGGCGTCGGGTCTTTTTTGACCCGGCGCCCTGTTTTACGGCGTTTTTACTTTTCCCGTCGGACGGAAAGATTCAGGATATGCTGGTATTCGCAAATTCCGCCGACTGCAATTCGTAGACCAACGTGCCGAGCGAGTACGCCAAAGGGGTTTCCAGCCGCAGCATGACGTTCCGGTACGTATTGCGGCGGGTGTCGGTCGTGCCGGCATACCAGGCCGTCTGCGTTCCGCCCGACTGCTCTTCGGCGATGCCGATGGAGACGGGGTAATAAGTGATGCTGTGGGCGCCCTCTTCGCCGCCGATGGAGAAATCGAAGCTGTCCGAATCGGATTCGGAGGGGGTGGCGCGCACCGTCTGCACCCTGTCCACCGAAGCGTTGTACACCTGGAAGGATTTGGCAGAATCGTAGGTGACGCCGCGCAGGGCGAAGAGGAGCTCTTCGTTGTCGATATAGCTGTTGCCGCCCGTCTCGATGGAAAAGTCCGACGTCCGGGGGGAGGGCTCTTCGGCGGTGAGGTCGGTATAGGTGCTCTTGCCGGCGGAGCCGTCGGGTTCGTATTCGATCTGCACGCTGAAGTGATAGTCGATATAGCAGGAGTTCAGCGATTCGGGGGTCAGGAGGGCGGGCGAACGGCTCTCCACTTCCTTGAAGGAGGAAACGGGGCGAAGTCCTGCCTGCGTGCTGCGGAAATACACCTCCGAAGTGACTTTGTCCGCCTTGACGTCCGAAACTTCGTCGCCGAAATAGTACTGATTGGAAATTTCGAGAGAGGTGCGGTAGCAGTAGAGATTTTCGCCGTTTACGGATTCCACGGTGAGCGTCGCCGTGTACGTCCCGTCCGAATACATGACGGAATAGGCGCTGTTGGCGCCGGAATCGGGTTCCAGACCGACGCGGTACACGAGCGTTTCCGTGGTGCCGGCGATGGCGGTGTTCAGCGTGGTGTCCGAGTACCAGTTGGAGGAAAAGCTCGTCGCCGATCCGCTCGAGCAGGAAGAAAGGAGCAGCGCCGCGCAGAGCGCGGAAGAAATCGCCGCTGCAAATTGTCTCTTTTTCATGGGGAATGCTCCGTGCAAAAGCGGGTGCCGCAGGTCGGCGCGCCTTTGCTTCTTTCGATTTTTTTCGATGATGTCCTTTCTATTATACCACATCTTTTTCCGTTTGTAAAAATAAAATCGGGATTTCGGGAAATTTATTGTGAAAAAAAGCTGAAATTTTCCCTTCCGATATGCTATAATAAGAGCGTAAAGACAAACGGCGGACAAATGCCGCGGCGGGCGCTTGTGCCGGACGCGCGGCAGGGAGAGTTTATGACGACGATACTGACAGCTTACACCCTTTCTGAATGTATGGAACTGATGGCGGAACGGGCTGCCGCCGTCGAAAAGACGGGCGGAAAAAATCTCATCTTCTGCGAGGACAGGCTGACGCTCATTGCGGAGCGGGCGCTCGTCGCCGCGACGGGGGGGACGTTTTCTTCCTCCGTCACGACTTTTGCGCGCTATCTCGGCGCGGACGGGCGGATCCTGAGCAAACAGGGCTCCGTCATGGCGGTGGGCGGCATCATGGCGGAATTGCAGCGCAGGGGCGCTTTGAAATGCTTTACCTCCGCGTCCGGCATCGCGGGCGAAGCGAAGAGCGTGTACGAGACGATCGCGCAGATGGCGGCGTCCGAGATCACGGAGGACACCCTGCGCGAAAGTCTGGAAAGCCTGCCCGACGACCTGCTCAAAAACAAGCTCTCCGACCTCGCGGCGATTTACGGGGAGTACCTTTCCTATCTGCGGGAAAAGGGGGTCGCGGACGAGAGCCGGTATCTGTCCCTGCTGCCCGACCGCATCCGGACGGATAAGGAAATCGGCGGGACGACGGTGTTTTTCCTCTGCTACGATTCCCTCACCCGCCAGGCGGCGGAAGCGGTGCGCGCGGCGGCGGAACGGGCGGCGGGCGTCGTGGGGGTATTCTGCGCGGGAAAGGAAGCGATTTACTGCAATCGCGCGGCGGACGCCTTTTCTCGGGCGGCGGAGGAGGGCGGCAGGCTGCGCAGGCGTAACTGCGGCGTCCCTCTCGGCGGAGAGGCGGAGGTTTTGCGCACGGGGCTGTTCGAGCCGGAGAGACTGAACGGGGAGGCGCGCGGGACGGATCGCGTCCACATCGCGGAAATCAAGGACAAGAGCGGGGAGGCGGAATATATCGCCGCCAACATCCGGCAGCGGATCGCCGAAAATCCGGACTTGCGCTGGCGGGATTTCGCCGTGCTCGTCTCTTCGGGCGCCGCCTATTCCCTGCCCTTGAAAAAGGCGTTCGACGAATACGGCATCCCGTACTTCTTCGACGAGAAAAAATCCCTGAAACGGCATCCTTTGGGCAGATTTCTGCTCTCCTGTTTCGACGTCGTGCGGGAGGGATTTTCCCCCGATTCCGTGCAGGCGCTCGCCGCCAATTACTTTTTCGGCGGGAGCGATATCTACCGCAATTATCTTTTGAAGTTCGCCAACTATCGGGGCGGGGCAAAGCGGGAGATCCGCAGCGGCGATGTTGTAAAGGACTATACGGAAGAGGAGTTGGAGGGCTGCCGCCGCTGTCGGGAACGGCTGCTCACGGCGACGAAAAATATAAAAAGGAAGGGGCAGGGCAGAGACTACTGCAATGCCGTGCGCAAAATTCTCGCCGATTTCGACGCGGAAACACAGCTCGAAACGCTATCCTCCGCCTTGGAGGACGCCGCGGAAAAGGGGTATCTCGGACAGATCTCCTCCGCCCTGGAAAGGCTGCTTTCGGAAGCGGAATCGGTGACGGGAGACAGGGAGATGACGGCGGCGGAATTCGAAGCCGTCCTCTCCGACGGCCTGGACGCGACGGATATTTCCCTCATCCCCCTGAAAGCGGACGCGGTGTTCGTGGGGGACATTGCGGACAGCCGCATCGAAAAGGTGCGGGTGTTGTTTGCGGCGGGCATGACGGACGACGTCCCCCGACGTGCGGACGATACGGCGCTTATCTCGGACAGGGAAATCGAGCGGTTGGCGGAAGTCAGGACGATGCTGGAGCCGACGATCGCCGAAGTCAACCTGCGGGCGCGGGAGGCGGTCTGCCTCAATCTCTGTACCTTCACGGACGAATTGTTCCTCTCCTATCCTTTGGCGGCGGACGGCTCGGAGCCGGCGCTCAGCGAAATTTTGCGGTACGTGAACGGATTGTTCTGCGAAAAAGGAGGAAAAAAACTGCCTGTCGAACGCGTAGCTTCCTTTCCCTACCGCTGTTCGGCGCGCGTCCCCGCCATTCGGGAACTGCTTCTGAACAGGCGCGCGTTTGAAAAGGGGCAGGGGGACACCCGCCGCGAATATTCCTCCCTCTACGCTGCCCTGGAAGAGCTTTCCGTGCGCGAAAAGGACGACTATCTGCAAAAATGGGACGGGCAGGTACGCGTTCAATGCGGAGAAGAACTGTTTTTCCGGGAGGGGAGGATTTCGCCGACGAAGCTGGAAAGCTATTTTTCCTGTCCGTTCTGCAACTTCGCCAAGAACGGCCTCCGGCTGAAAGACCGGGACGAGACGATCGTCATGGCGGTCGATTCGGGAAATTTCATCCATAAACTTTTAGAGCAGACGGCGGGGGCGATCGCCGGGCTGGACACGGAGGAAAAGGCGCGCGGATATGCGCGCGCGACGGGGGAAAAGCTGCTGCAAGACCCGTTGTACGTCGCGCAGTCGGACACCGTTTCGGGACAGTACGCTTCGCGCAATCTGCTCCGGGAGGGAGAAGAGGCGGCGGCGGCGGTCTGGCGGCAGATCACGGGCTCGGCGTTCCGCGTGGAGAAGACGGAGAGTTCGGTGGACGCGGGCATTTTCCGCGGTAAGGTCGACCGGGTGGACGGCACGGACAAATACGTCCGCGTCATCGACTACAAGACGGGGAGCATCGACGATTCGCCCGTTTCTTATTACACGGGGCGGAAATTGCAGCTCGAACTGTATATGTCGGCGGTGTGCGGAGAACGGGAACCCGCAGGGGTGTTCTATTTCCCCGCCTCTCTCGCCTATACGGACGGGGAGGAGGTGAAATTCCGCATGCTGGGCTTTCTGAACGGGGACGAAGAGGCGCTGCGGTCGGGGGATCTCGCCCTCTCCGAAGGAAAGGTCAGCGACTTTTTTGGCGCGGGCATGAACAATTCCCGCCGGCCGAAAGTGATGGACGGAGAGACCTTTGCCGACTTCCTCCGCTATGCCGCCTTCGTGTCCGAACGGGGCGTGGAGGAGCTGAAAGGCGGCTTTATCGCCCCTTCGCCCTATAAGGACGAATGCAAATACTGCAAATACGGCGGTCTCTGCGGCTTCAATTATGACCTTGCGGAACCGCGGTACGAAGAGAAGATCACGCCCAAGGCGATCGCGGGGATCGCGCGGCGGGAAGAAGAGGAACGGAAAAATCGGAAAAGGACGGAGGAAGAAAATGGCTGAAAATAAAAGAACGGAAGACGTCGCCGAAAGGGCGGAGAACGCCGCGGAAAAGAAAGAAGAGGATAAATTTACGAAAGAACAGCGCGCCGCCATCGGCGCGGCGGGGCGGACGATCGTCTCGGCGTCGGCGGGCAGCGGCAAGACGACGGTGATGATCGAAAAGATCCTCCGGCTCATCATTTCGGGGACGGACGTGAAGGAGATCCTCGCCGTCACCTTCACCAACAAGGCGGCGGCGCAGATGAAGGACAAGCTCCGCCGGGAGATCATCCGCGCCATCAATCGGAAGGATACGTCGCCGGAGCAGCGGGCGCGGCTGCGCGAACAGCTCGCCGACGTCCCGGGGGCGGACATTTCCACCATCCATTCCTTCTGTTCCCGGCTCATCCGCTCCCACTTTTTCGCGGCGGGCGTGGACGGCAGCTTTTCCGTGATCGGGAGCGACGACGCGGCGGGCAGCGAGCTGCGGAGCAAGGCTCTGGACGAGCTGTTCGAAGAGGCGTACGACGAGGGGGAGGAAAAATTTCTCCGCCTGCTTTCCGTCTATTGGCGGAAAAAGAGCGACAACAATCTGCGGAAGATCCTGCTCTCGCTCTACGACAAGCTCCGCGAACGCGCCGATTACAGGGAGTTTATGCAAAATTCCCTGCCCTTTACCGAAGAAAAATTCGACCGGATCGCGGCGGCGCTCTTCTCCATGCTGCGGGAAAAATGCGACTATTACGCCGCTTTGGCGGAGAAGGAGGAGGAATACTTCCGCGCCGTCGGCAGGACAAAATCCGAAAAGAATGCGAAGACGGTGGCGGGCGCGCTCCGGGCGATCGCGGGCGAGCCGGATTATTTTTCCGCCTGCGCCCTGCCCGCGAAAAGCGGCTTTTCCATCCCGCGGAAAGAGGGTGCCAAAAAGGACGACTCCGAAGAGGATACTCTGCATATGGCACGCCTTGCCAAGATATGCGATTCCGTCAAAAAGGACATTTTTGAAGACTGCGCGAAGGTTCGTTCCCGCGCGGAGGAGCTGGACGATTATCTGCGGTCGGGGGAGATCGCGGAGTGTCTCGTCGAATACCTGCTCCGCCTGGACGACCGGCTTTGGGAACTGAAAAGGGAACGCGGGGTGCTCGATTACAACGATCTCGAACACGTCGCCCTCTCCCTTCTGTCCCAGCCCGCCGTGGCGGAGGAGATGAAGGCGAAGTACAAATACGTGTTCGTGGACGAGTATCAGGACGTCAATCCCGTGCAGGAGAAAATCCTCTCCGCCGTCTCGGGGGAAAACGTGTTTCTCGTCGGGGACGTCAAGCAGTCCATTTACGGCTTCCGCGGCAGCAAGTCGGAATTTTTCGTGCGCAAGCAGCGGGAGTTCGAAGGGACGGAAGGCGCCTCCTCCCTCTTCCTTACCCGCAATTTCCGAAGCGCGGACGCCGTTCTGGACGCGGTCAATTCGCAGTTCCTCCGCGCGATGACAAACGAGACCGCCGGCATCGACTACGCCGCCGGTTCCGTCATGGAGAGAGGGGGCAGGTATGAGACGAACAGCGGAAGGGTGCAGGTGCATATCTGGAAGGACGAAGAGAAAAAAGAGGCGGAACGGGGGGTGTATTCGGTCGTCGACAGCTACCTTGCGGGCAGGAAGAAACTGTCGGAGTACGGAGCGAGAGTGCGCCGCCTGATCGAACGGGAGCGAAACCGCGAATTTTTCGACCCCGATACGGGAAAACGGCGTCGGGCGGAGTATTCGGACATCGCCGTCCTGTCCCGCAAGAAAGGAGGGCGGATCGCGGAGGTCATCGGCGCGCTGACGGAAGAGGGGATCCCCGTCGCCTCCGTCGCCGCCGTCAACATCTGCAAATACCCGGAGGTCGAAACCCTCATCGACATCCTCTCCCTCATCGACGACGAAGAACAGGACATTCCCCTCTGTTCGGCGCTGCTCTCCGCGATGGGCGGACTGACCGCCGAAGATCTCGCCCGCATCCGCCTGGCGTGTCCCGATGGGGGAGAGGACGAAAGGGCGCCGCGGAACTTCCGCGATTGCTGCCGCGCCTATGCCGCGGAGCAAAAAGACGAAATTGCCTTCAAACTCAATCGTTTTTACGGATATCTGAAAAAGCTGAGGACCCTTTCCGCCGTACAGGACGCGGGCGAACTGCTCGTCGGGCTGCTCGCCGAGACGAACATGGAAGCGCGCCTCCTTTCCCGGGACAACGGGGAGGAGTGCCTCCGCCGCATTCATCGCTTCATCGCCGAAGCATCGGAGCCGGAGCCGCTGTCCGTCCATGCCTTTCTCGACCGCCTGCGCGCGCTCGGGTACGACGTCGAGTACAGCGAAAACGGCGGGGAAAATTCCGTGAAAGTGCTGACCATGCACGCTTCCAAAGGGCTGGAATATCCCGTCGTCATCCTGGACGACCTCAGCGAGCATTTTCACGGGGAGGACAGGGACGAAGTGCGCCTCGACGGGGAATTCGGCATCGCCCCCCGCTGCTATCGCCCCGAATCGATGGTAAAGAGCCATACGCTGCTCACGCGGCTGTGCGGCAAACGGCAGGTTGCGGAGGAGGTCAAAGACGAGATGAACCTCTTCTATGTCGCCCTCACCCGCGCCAAGTACGCCCTGCACCCGATCTTTTCCGACGTGCCCGTCATGCCAGACGTGAAATATGCCAGGTCGTTTGCCGATTTCGTCGATTTTTCCGTCTGGGAAAAATATCTCGGCGAAGAGGAGGAGATAGAGCCGCCTAAACAGGAAAAATCGGCGCTCGTCGTCAATGCGGATCGGGAATTGTCAAAGGAGATCGTGCGGGCGTTTTTGTGGAAATACCCGTACGCGGGCGCCGTCGGTCTGCCCGTGAAGAGTTCCGCTTCCGCCGTCCTGAAAGAGTCGTCCGCCGCGCCCCGCGCCTTTTCGGGAGAGTATTTTTCCGTCCCCGAACTCTTTCCCGAAGAGGACGCCCGGGAGACCGGAACGGCGTACCATGCCTTTCTCGAACATTGTTTTTTGCCCGCGGTGCCTTCGGAGGAGTTTGTCCGCGCGGAATCGGAAAGGCTGGCGGCGGAGGGGGCGCTTTCGCCGGAGACGCTCGCGCGCATCGACGAAAAACAGCTCCTGAAAATTCTCGCCCTGCCCGTGTTTTCCGAACTCTCCGGTATGCGCCTGTACAGGGAACAGAAATTTCTCGTCTCCCTGCCCGCGGGGGAGGTTTGGCGGGATAAGCCGGCGGACTGCGCAAAGGAAGAGGTTCTCTTCCAGGGCGCGCTCGACCTTCTGGCGGTCTCCGACGGGGAGATCCGCATCGTCGATTATAAGTATTCGACGAGGGACGCCGAATACCTGCGGGAGCACTACGCGCCCCAGCTCCGCCTGTATCGGGACGCCGTGGCGAAGATCATGGGGGCGGATCCCGCGCATATCCGCTGTACGATCGTCAATATCCGACGGGGATTTCAGACGGACGTTTTGCGGTAGTCTCAACCCTGCCCCCGTCTTATGACAGGGTAAATCGCGGAAAAAGGACAAAATGCGACAAAAGCGCGGGAAATGCGACGCGCGGAAAGGGGTATAATAACCTCCGTCATCATAGCGGAGGTTGGTCTTATGCGGGTGTTTGCGTTTGCGCGGGAGGCGTTCGGCGGCGCTCCGGCCTGGGCGGTCGTCGCGGCTGCGGTTATATGCCTTGCGGCGGCGTTTGCGGCGGAGGTACGCACGAAACGGAAGGGCATTTTTGCGTCGGCGGCTTTGTTTTCGGGGTGTGCGTGCTTTTTTGCGGCGTTCTTTTCGGAAAATTTTTCGGACGCGGATACGGCGGCGTTCGGAATCCTGCTCGGCGCCGCCACGGGGCTTTTTTCCCTGTTGCTGCAAATTGTCGGCGGGGTACAAGACGCCCGCCGCGCGCGGCGGGAAAGGAACGTCGAGGCGGGCAGGCGCGCCGTATATACGCTCCCGGACAGGGAAAATACCTTTGTGCGCGATCGACTGAATACTTCCCTGCGGCAGGAAGAGCCGGCGGAGGAAGGGGAATACGGCATGGAGGACGGGAAACTCCGGCTCGAACACGTGCGGAAGATGCTGCAAAAGCTGAAGACGGCGGATCTGTCCCCCGGCGACCGGCTGGAAGCGGAGGGCATCTCCCGTCGGATCACGCTGTACGCCACCAAGGATCTGCTTTCGGGAAAAGAGGTGCGGGATCTGAACGACTGTCTGGCAAACGTGCTGAAAATGACCGCGAAATACGCGCTGTAAACGAAAATACCGCCTGCGGAAATTTCCGCGGGCGGTAACTCGTCCGTATGGGAAAATGAGGGCGGCGTCATAACAGGGAAAGGGCGTAGTCCGTGCCGGGCAGCAGCTTGGAAGTGAGGCGGATGAGTTTGCCGGACATGACGGCGCTTTTGAGTACGGCACGGGTCACGACGGTGCCCGCCGGGGCATCGGGAAGGGCGACGCCTTCGGGAACGAGCCTGCCGAGAGGAAAGAGAGGGGCGCGTTTGAGCAGCACCGCGTCTCCGATCGCGGAAATGGCGGCGGCGG
>ERZ1643249.4081-NODE-4081-length-12503-cov-4.392995_pt1 | contig 12503 bp, 10 predicted proteins | sample MGYA00579263_ERZ1643249 | MGnify/ENA primary metagenome ERZ1643249 (study PRJEB29033, sample SAMEA4952264) | chicken gut metagenome | biome: Broiler Chicken; feature: Gastrointestinal Tract; material: Caecum | place: Ireland | collected 2018 | study: Broiler...
AATTGAACACATAGATACTCTTTTCCTGTCCTGCATGTTCTTCCCTCCAGAGATCTTTTCCGAGCTGGGCACTGTTATAAGAGCCACTTAATTCCGCCGAAAGCGTCACTGCATAAACACGCTCTTCCTTCCCTTCATAGAGTTCCATATATTTCTCCGGTGAAGGGCAGGAGGACTTGGGACACTCCGGGCTCGCTGCCACTTTCTTTAGAAAATCTGCCTGGTCAAATGTCTCATCATCCACGATCCGGTCCCCGTCAACCTCCATGCTAAGCGGAGCGCTCGAATAGATCCCCTTCTTCTTCATCTTGTGTGTCAGCTCTCCACAGCTATCTACGATAATCTTATAACTCATGATTTTCCCTCCTGGAACACAATGTATATTTTGCACTTCTATTATATGTAGTTTTCAATACCGCATATAATATACCATACATTTCCTTCGAAAGAAAGGACTTTCCATGAATTTTTTGATTATATAAGCCAGGCACAGGTCGGAAAGAATATGTATCCGGGCTGTGCCTGTTAAAAGTCTTTATTCACCTTCCAATTTAATACGGCGCGATATCCCAAGCGCCACCCCCATCTCTGCCATCAGGAACATAACCGCTGTTCCCCCGTAACTGATAAAAGGCAATGTGATGCCTGTAGTAGGCAGCATACCCGTGACAACCGCAATATTTAAAATGACCTGAAGGGCGATATGGGCAAATATACCCGACGCAATAAGTGAGCCGTACAGATCCGGCGAGTTCTTGGCAATAAACATCAGTCGGTACAGGAGAATCCCGAACAAGACAAGTATGACGATCGCGCCGAACACTCCAAGTTCCTCGCATATTACTACGAGTATCATGTCATTCTGCGCCTCAGGTATCACACCGAGTTTCTGGGTGCTGTTTCCAAGCCCTTTCCCGAAAAATCCGCCGCTGCCGATAGCGTACAGTCCCTGCATGACCTGAAAGCTTCCGGAATCTGCTGTGGCCTCCGGGTTCAGCCAGGAGATGATCCTCCTCAGACGAAAGTTGTCACTGTTGACCATTGTCACAGACAGGATAAATATCCCGATGGCCGCCACCGCGGCCCCCACCCCCACGATTGCCAGAAACGGCTTGGTCTTTGGATGAACGATGAAGATTAAAATACAAGTAATTGCCATGACGATGATCGCAGTACTTAAGTTGTCCGTCAGAAACAGAACTCCCCCTGACGCCACTGCCCCGAAAGCAAAGACCCGCATGATGCCCTCCATAGTATACGCCTTCTTTCCCAGACGGCATAATTCATAGGAAATGAACAAGATGACCGCAATCTTCGTAATCTCCGCCGGCTGAAGCGTCAGATTTCCCGGCAGTCCGATCCAGCGCCTTGCACCGTTCAACTCCACTCCAAGAGGCGTCTTCACAAGTCCCATCATGATCATCGCAAAGATGTATATCTCAAACGCAAACGCTCCGTACACATGATAGTCGATCTTAGAGACGATAAACATCACTAATATTCCTGCCGCGCCAATCAATGCCTGCTTGGAAAAATAATACATATCGTCCCCCAGGTCTGCCTGTGCTTCATAAGCACTGACACTGTAAAGCATGATCAGTCCAAAGCACATAAGAAAAACAATGACAAGCAGAAGGTCAAAATCAAAATACTGCTCGTTGGCCGCCCTTTTTCTGCTCCTTGCAATCAGTCCTGCAACACCGCTTTGCCTCTTTGCTTTCGCCGGGCGCGCAGGGCGGCTGTCCGGAAGCGGTTTCGGCGTGCGTATCACCTGACGTCGTTGATCAATGACTTTCTGGTATCCGGCATATCCCGATCGGATGCTCACCGGACGCATAGGCCTAGTGTCAGACAAAGAACTGTTTCTCCCCTGATATCCCGCCCCCCTCAAAGGCTGTGTATCTCCCGGCCTGTTCCTGCTCTTTTTTCGATTTTGGTTTTCCTGTTCCTGCCGTCTGACCGGCCTGACAGTCCTGCTTCTCATATCATCACCTATCTTGTATTCGCCTATCTCGTATTCACAGACGGGTGCACCGGCTTTCCGTGCTCAAAGAATCTGTCATACCATACGAGGAAAATATATACCGTCCAGATCTTACGGCTGTCGTCGGTCTTTTCATTTGCATTTTTTCCCTCGCGGTGATCCTCCAGCATCTTCATGAGCATATCCGTATCAAAGAATTTCTTTGCCGCGCCTGAAGCAAACATGGCTTTTACCCTGTTATAATACTTTTCCTCCCTGAGCCATACACGGATTGGGATGGGGAATCCCAATTTCTTCTTTTCCGCCGTCTTGCTGCGGATATTTCTCTCTGCCGCCGCTCTTAAAGCCACCTTCGTCTTCGGCGCCCTCACTTTATAATCGAGGGGAAGTGTCTGCGCCAGCTTTAACACTTCTTTGTCAAGGAAAGGAACCCTCACTTCAAGAGAATTCGCCATCCCCATCTTATCCCCTTTCATCAGTATATCATGAACAAGCCAAAGGTGCATATCCACGTACTGCATTTTTGTCACGGCATCCTTATCCTGCACTCTCTCGTACAGCGGGCGGGTCACTTCCTGTATCTTCGGCGCACACCCTTTTTTCAGTATCTTATTTGCCTCGCGTTCCGTGAAGATATTCGTCGCGTTCGCAAAATAGCGCTCCTCCAATGTCTTGCCGTGGCGGATGAGGAATCCTCTGCCCTTCATTCCGCGGGGCAGACAGTATTCTGCGAACTTTCCGAGAAGGCGGCGTATCCCCATGGGGATCTTGTTAAACGCCGTGTGCTCCAGCGGCTCGCAGTAAATATTATAGCCGCCGAACAGCTCGTCCGCGCCCTCCCCCGAAAGAACGACCTTCACTTTCTTCGATGCCTCTTCACTTAAAAAATACAGCGCGATCGCCGCCGGGTCGGCCACCGGTTCATCCATATAATACTGGATATCAGACAATTTATCCCAGTATTCCTCCGGGGTAATGACCTTTGCGTCGTTCTGCATGTTGATGCTTGCCGCAAATTCTTTCGCGTCATTGATCTCACTGTACTGACCTTCATCAAATCCCACGGTAAACGTATGATCCACCTGTCCTAAATAAGTAAGGTAGCTGGAATCCACACCGCTGGAAAGATAAGATGCCACCTCCACGTCACTTATCTTATGCTTTTCCACAGATTCCCTCATGACTTTCTCCACATCATCGACAACTTCCTCGAAAGTTTTCGTGTTGTCTCCTGTGAAATTCGGTTCAAAATACCGTGTGATCTTCATCTCCCCGTTTTCATATATGAAATAATGCCCCGGCTGAAGGCAGAACACTCCTTTGAAAAATGTCTCGTTTGTAGGCACAAACTGAAAGGACAGATAATTTCCCAGAGCTTCCTCGTTAAAGATCTTGTCGAACTTCGGATGCTCCATAAACGCCTTGATCTCAGAGGCAAACATAAGCGTTCCGTTCATCTGCGCATAATAAAGCGGTTTGATGCCGAAAATATCCCTGGCCACAAAAAGCCGCTTCTTCTTCGTATCCCAGATGGCAAAGGCGTACATGCCGCGCAGCCGGCCGACAAGACTCTCTCCCCACTGTTCAAAACCGTGGATCAGTGTCTCAGAGTCTGTGTTGGATACAAATATATGCCCCGCTGCCGCCAGTTCCTCTCTGAGTTCCTGATAATTGTAGATCTCCCCATTGAACACAAGGATCATGCTCTTATCCTCATTATAAAGGGGCTGATCTCCCACGGAAGAAAGATCAATGATACTCAGCCGCCTAAACCCCAGCGCCACATCTTCATCCACATATTTTCCCTCACTGTCCGGTCCTCTGTGAATGATCGTGTTCATCATATTTACCAAGACCTGCTCTCTGTCTTCTACCTCTCCGACAAAACCCGCGAATCCACACATATATCTGTCTCCTTTTCCTATCTTTTAAAAGCTGTAACATCAGCTCTCATAATAACAGATAAGGAATCAGTTTCCGGTAAGCCTTTTTACCTGACCTGATCCCTTATTGTAATATTCCTCATCGAAAAAAGTTTGTCTTTAGCCATTAGCATTATAGCCCACCTTTTTTGAAAATGCAAGCCAAAAATGCCTTTACAGTTTTCTGTCTTACATGATAAAAGGCTCTCCTACGGCTTTATCACAAAAGAGCCTTACATCATTTGTCCTTTTAACCTCTACGGCTTTTGAATTTTAACAGCTTCAAATGAACCAATTGCACCGCAGACGCCACATACATCCGGCCGGCTTTCATAGGAGGCGCCGCAGAACATACAGCGGTATCCATCGACCACAACAGTCCTGGACTTACCCTGTTCCGCCGAAGAAGAAGCCTTCTGCCCTTTTATAAGATCAGTAAGAGCAGTGAGAAACTGTCCTTCGTGGTCTTTTTCGATCTTACTGATATTCTCAAACAATGTCGCAATATCTTCAAAACCTTCTTCGCGGGCTGTCTTTGCAAAGCCTGGATACATGGATGTCCACTCGCCATATTCACCTTCCATTGCGTCTTTCAGATTAGCTGTGCTGGTACCGATGCCATTGTAAAGTTTCTGAAAAAGGAGTTTTCCGTGGACACCTTCATTTTTTGCCATACGCTCAAAAAGTTCTTTGATTTCAGGATGATTTTCCTGACCTGCTTTCTCAGCATAAAACAGATATTTGTTCCTGGCCCTTGACTCCCCAGTGAATGCTTCAAATAAATTTTTTTCTGTCTGTGATCCTTTCAATTCCATATTTTATCTCCTTTTTAATAATAATAACTTTTATTATTTTATATTCTACATCATAATATAACAAAAGTCAATTGTTTTCAGAAAGTTGATCACGAAATTCATTATACGCAAAAAGCCGGACTTCCCTGTATCGAAGTCCGGCCCTATTATATCGGGGTGACAGGATTCGAACCTGCGACCTCACGGCCCCCAGCCGTGCGCTCTAACCAAACTGAGCCACACCCCGCTGACTTATACATTATATATAATTTAATGTGAAATGTAAAGCAGATTTTTTCATCTGCACATCTTCTCTCCATCTCCATAATATAATAGTGAGTTGTAACCTACTGAAAGGAGTTGCCTTATGGCAGATTGTCACAATAATATGCGTTCTATGCGCCGTCCGATGCATTCAGCCTCTTCTTCCGCACAGATGTCCCCGCGCCGGATGGACGGCTGCCCGGACACAAGGGATTTCTTCCCCGACGACATCCCCCTCGCCATGGCTTATGTAAGGTGGCAGAGATGGCAGGATCTCTACGAGCCGTGCAAGGCTTTTCAATGCGGAACTATATTCAGGGAACTGGATAAACCGTTCCTTGGGAAAGGAGGAAGACGCAGATGAACCAGATGAACCAGATGAACCAGATGAACCGGATGAACCAGGCCGACCGGATGAACATGGGGAGTCAGGCCGACCGCAGAGGCCAGATGAACCGCCGACAGCTTATGGATCATATCAACCAAGTCAGCTTTGCGGTGGACGAGGTTAATCTCTATCTTGATACTCACCCGTGCGATCAGGAAGCGCTCGCGTATTTCCGCGAGATGAGCCGGCAGCGCAACCGGGCGCTCAAAGAATATGCCGCCGCTTACGGACCGCTGACCATTGACACTGCGTCAGAGTCCTGTTCCGAACGCTGGGACTGGATCAACGAACCGTGGCCGTGGCAGGAAGGAGGGTGCTGATTTATGTGGAATTATGAAAAAAGACTTCAATACCCGGTAAAAATCACCCAGACAAACCCAAGGATCGCACAGGTCATCATTACACAGTTTGGAGGACCCGACGGAGAGCTGGCTGCTTCCATGCGGTATCTGTCTCAAAGATACAGTATGCCCTACAAGGAAGTAACCGGGATCCTCACTGATATCGGCACAGAGGAACTGGCTCACATGGAGATGATCTGCGCCATCGTCCACCAGCTCACAAGAGACCTGACGCCGGAGGAGATCGAGCGGTCCGGATTTGATAAATATTATGTGGATCACACGCTTGCGCTCTGGCCGCAGGCAGCCAGCGGAACGCCCTGGACTGCGACTGTATTCCAGTCAAAAGGCGATCCCATCACAGATCTCCATGAGGATATGGCAGCCGAACAGAAAGCGCGCACAACCTACGACAACATCCTGCGTCTTGTCAAAGACCCGGAAGTCGCTGACCCCATCCGTTTCTTAAGGCAGCGCGAGATCGTACACTACCAGCGTTTCGGCGAGAGTCTGCGCATCGTCCAGGATAAACTGGACAGCAAGAACTTCTACGCGTTCAACCCGGAGTTTGACAAATGACCAGTCTCTGGAATCATAACTGCTTTCCAGAACCATAATTGTTTCTATGATAAGATACAGCGCAGAAGAAACCCCTGCGCTGTATCTTATTTCTTGATATCACTTTATTTCTGATTTTCCCACTTACTGAAGTGTTACGTCAATCGCCTGCTCTTTAAACTCCCCGTTAGACTGAGGCACTTGTATTGTCAGCGTCACTTTCTCTCCTTTCGCATAATACTCAAGCTGCTGCTGAAGAGCATCCATGCTGTCCACGCTGCTGCCATTGATGGCAGTGATGATACAGCCTTTTGTCATACCCGCCTTGTCAGCTCCGCCGCCGGCAGTGACCTCGATTACATATACTCCGGACGGCATCTCAATCTGCTGCGAGAATGCCTCTGATACACTGATGCCTGAGATTCCGATCATTCCTCGGTCAGCTTCCGCCACCTTTGTCTTTGTCTCCTGGTTCATAAGATTCTGGATCAGATCAGACACGTCAGTGATGGGGATCGCATATCCGATTCCTTCCACGTCAGTTCCGACCAGCTTCGCTGAATTAATACCGATGACTTCACCGTTTACATTGACCAGAGCGCCGCCGCTGTTTCCGCTGTTGATAGCCGCGTCAGTCTGGATCAGCTTCGCACTGCTTTCCTGTGTCTCGCCTGTCCTTCCATCTGTTGTAGATACAGAACGATTCACTGCACTGATCACACCCGTTGTTACAGACTGTCCATATCCAAGCGCATTTCCGATGGCAATGGCAGGTTCGCCGACTCTGAGGTTCGTGGAATCACCGAGAGTTGCCACACTGATCTGACTCATCGTATCCTCGGAGATGGACTCAAGAGAAACCGATATCACTGCCACATCGTAGTTTACATCTGTTCCTTTGATATACGCCTCTACGCTTGTCTCATCGTCAAAGCTGACAGTCAAAGTATCGCTTCCCGATACAACATGGTTATTCGTAACGATCAGAAGTTCTGTGTCATTCTTCCCGATAATGATGCCGGTTCCCGCGCCCTCGCTCTTCTGCTCGTAAGTACCGCCGAAGAAACTCTGAACCTCTTCCACTGACATACTCGTGATCGATACGATAGAAGGCATTACTTTCTCCACCACATCCGACACATCTGAAGTCACGACACTGGACGATGTAGAAAGAGATGTTCCGTTACTGATCTTGTCAGAGGACACCGCTGATGAATTTCCGCCATTTTGGAGTCCCAGCAGTCTGCTCCCAATCAGGTTCGATGTCAGAAACACCGCACTCGAAACTACCCCGAAAAGAATTGCGAATCCCACAATCGCCAAAGCTTTCGGCACCCCCCGGCGGGGTCTCTTCTCTTTCTTCGGCGGTTCCGGCTCCGTGTGTAAATCGGGTCCCCCCGGCTGCCTGTCTCCATAGTGATAATTTTCATTCGGATTATAATAATTGTATTGACCTTCCATAAGATCACCTGCTTTCTTTCTTTTTACGGTTTTATCATATCTCTGCTTTGTGACAAAACTGTGTTTAATCCTTTAACAATCGTTGAAAAAGAGACGCCCCATCCCGGAGAAATACTCATCTCCTTCCTCCATGGACCGGCGCCTCTGTCTTCGCACGGAACTATTTTTACACGTCTATAAAGTTAATGTCATAATCCTTTCCTTTTCCATCATCGTCTTCATCGTCATCGTCGTATTCGCCGTACTCGTCGTCATCATCGTACTCATCATCGACGTACCCTTCATCATCGTCTTCGTACTCGTCGTCATACCCATCATCGTCTTCGAAATCATCTTCATCATATTCATCATCTTTCGACTTTGTATCTTTTACAGATGGTTTTTTAGATGTTTTCTTGCCAGTATCTTCCTCATCATCAAATGGAATATCATATTCATCATACAGATCGTCCAACTCTTGATTACGGTGTACCAGCTTCACCGCAAACACGATCATCAGTACAAGAAGAAGCAGACAGATCACGGCCGCTGTCACCAGAACCACCATAATATGATCGCTGATAAATTGTCCGAACTTTCCCGGGAGAACTCCGCCTGAGCCGCTTTCCTCTGTATCTGCCGAAATCTCAAAATACTGGTATGTTCCATCCGCGTTGTCGTACTGGTACAGGCCCTCTTCGTTGGTACGTGTGTTCAATGCGTAGATCACATAGAATCTGTCAGACACTGTCGGATCGGACCACATCGGGAAAGCATATCCCTGAACTGTCAGAGTAGACTTCTCATAATTGTCCGGAAGCCTGACAGCCTCTTCATTATCTAAAGGTATAAGCGAAGTGGTATCTGAAATGGTTAACTGTGCATAGGGAGCAAACGTAGCATCCTCCGAGTTAAACAGGAAGAAACTTCCTGCTCCTGATGTATCCACCAGATATCCAAGGGCAGTCCCCGCTTCATTGGAGACAAACTTTCTGTCCTCTCCGTTAAATGTCATTGTCGTCTCAGAGTAGCCTTCCGGGATATCAGAGGTTGTAAATGCCTCGGAGAAACTATATTCCACCCCGTTCACACTGACCGTGATACCCGTCGCGGCAGGAGTCTCCGACACCGTGCCTGAGGGCGCCACGCTTGTCGTTCCATCGTCAGCCGCCGCGATGGAGACCGCGGAAGAACCTTCATCGAGATTCAGGATATCTCCTGAAGAGAGAGAGGCAGAACTGCTGTTCACTGTAAGCTGGGTTTCTGTCTGCTTAAGCGCCCGGAACGTCATTGTACTGCGAAGTTCGCCGCTGCTGCCTGTGCCGGTATAAGTCAGGCTCCCAGAACCATCCGCAGAGAATCCGTCGCCGCTGATGAACTCAAGTGCCGATGTATCGTAATTCATCGTCACGCTTACGTCTCCGACCGTACCGCTGCTGCTCCGAACAACAAGATCAATGCTTACATTTTCCCCGACCTTTGTGGAGGGATCTGAGAACATCAGAACGCCGTCCGCCGCGAACACAAGTGTCGGGAACATTGGAATCATAAGGCACACCGCAAGAATCAGTCCTGCTAATTTTTTAAATACTTTCATATAACTACCTCTTCCGTAATTTAATTTTCATAATTTCCTGCTTCTGGTTTCAAACGCTTTTTCATAACTATTCGATTGGGACACCGGCTTCCCCGCTTACGTCTCCTTCACCAGTTCCGGCTCCGTCCAAGCCTTCACCGCTTGAGGTTCCGGAGTCACCGCCTTCAGCTGCACTGCTGCCGCCGGTATCATCTGCGTTGCTTCCGCCGGTATCATCTACGCCGCTTCCCGCCGGGGGCTGCTGTTCGACATAGCTGCCACTGCTGTCCTCTGATTGATCGTCCGTATAACTGTCATCATAGCCACTGTCGTCGTAATATGTGTCGTCGTCATCATCGGTCTCTGATGAACCCGCTGAATTAACTGTATATTGAATGTTACTGCTCACATTCTGCACTGTTGAGGAGGGCGTGTAGCCTGTCGTGCCAAATAAGAACTCGTGGAGCTTTGTTACATTTGATACAAGATCATCGGGAACAATAATACTTCCTAAGCCTGACACCGTATCCATATAATTATCCTGGGGGAATCCCATGTTTCCTGCCAATGTATACTCACTGTATGCTGATGCATACATCAAAAGCTCCTGCAGTGTAAAGCTTGTAGACACTTGTGGAAATACTTTGTCTATGATCTCATTGATCGTAGCCAGATCTGCTTTCTTCGCTTTCTCAAACATCTTTTCCACAACAATGCGCTGCCGTTCTGTACGGGCAAAATCACCGCCTGCAGTAGAACGGATACGGGCGTAAGTAGTTGCCTGAACTCCGTCAAGAGCCTGTAGCCCTGGCGAACCGATAAAATATGATTCCTTTCCCGCGGAATCCGCTGTCTCCAGCAGATATTTATTCAGTACCGGAACTTCTTCCTCTGTCAATTCAATCTCTATCCCGCCCAAAAGATCGATCGCATCAGCGATAGCTCCAAAATCAACAGTCACATAGTCTTCAATATCCAGATCCAGATTCATGTTCAGCATATTGATCGCCAGAACAGGGCCGCCGTAACTGTAAGCGCCGTTGCATTTCTGATATGTGCCTTCTGAAAGGTCAAGCAGAGTATCCCTGTAGACAGAAACCATCTTGATCTCTTTTGTCTCATTGTTCAGGCTGGCAACAATGATACAGTCTGTTCTGTTTCCTTTTCCCAGGCTTCCGTCTCTGGAATCCACTCCGAACAGAGCAACGTTTTTATATCCTTCACCGAGATCCAGTTCTTTATTAAGCTTGATCTCCTCATTGATCACAATATCCTCGGCTTTGATATCCTGTGTATCGATCTTGCTCCACTTCGCATAGACATAAGCCACAGCGCTGAAGAACACACATAAAACAATGACCGTTGCAATAGGCAGTATTCTCTGCCACAGCTTCATATTTGTAAACCAATTGCCTCTCTTTGCGCGTGAACGCCTATGTCTCCGCCGTATTCTGTTTTTCGACATTTTTTTCACCTTTTATAGAGTTTCTACGCTTTCCCCATAGTACAACATAGTACAACAAGATTCAAGTAATTTTTACGGATTTTCAAACCTCTTAAGCTCTTCAAGTATACAGCCCGCCTTTTCCTGCCATGTATTTTCGAGAGCTTCTTTATCCAACAGTTTCATATACTCTTTATCTTCATGTAACGATATTGCACGGTCAAGCAGCTCAATAAATTCCTGGTGTGAATGGGCGATCAGAACGGAATCATATTTTCTGCATTCATCCATATCCGTTGTTACGATAGGCTTATTCAGCGCCATATACTCAAAGAGCTTGACAGGTGAAGTAGCCTTTGTAATATCGTTGATAAGAAACGGTATTGTCAATACGTCAATATGCGCGGCATAATTCTGTAATATATCATAAGGTTTTGAACCGCAGAAATGAATATTTCTGCATTGGTCAATTCCGGATCTGTCATAAGAATCATCATATTTTATCCCAAATAAAACAAACTGATACTTTCCGGTCTTATCAATCTCTTTGAGAAGATCATAGTCAAACCATTGTGCCAATGCACCGTAATAGCCTATGACCGGCTGGCCCTTCTGAAGTATCCCCCGGAAATCCGGCCCAAGCTCAAAATCCGGTACAATTTCATCATGAAAGTGATTATAATCCACTCCGTTGCCTGAATATATAAGCCGCCTGTCCCCTCTTTTAGAGAGAACATCCTGTCTTAGGGCCTCTGCGGTCACCACAACAAAAATATCCTGATCAGACATTGCCATCTCATACTTATCTTTTACGTTTACCGGGAGTTCCTCCGTTCCCGCCAGGTGTGGACTTAGATCATCGATATATTCATATATGACACCATACCCCCGGTTCTTATATTCTCTTATCTTCTCTGCCGGTATGGTCCAGTCAGTAGAATAGAATTGGATATATCTGGGAACATTGCGTTTCTCCAGTTCATGAAAAAGCAGTTTCGAAAAAGCAGTATTTGCATAATTCACAAGATAGAGATTGTCTGCCTGCTTTTTGATACGCTTTACATCATCTGTAAACCGGGTCACTTCATAGAATACAAGAGTTCTCTGTTTTGCAAAATTAGTAAAAATATGCTGGGGTCTCTGGTAAAGAGGCACGTTCCACCCGAACGAGCTCCGCCATATAACGATCCGGTCATATGAATTTTTCTTAAGTATCCTGTCAATCCCGTCGATAAACTTTTTTCTGTTCAATGCAATATACAGTCTCTCTATAATCGAGAGCTTTACCATGTAGTTGGAATAAATATAGCCCGATGCTTTTTTAACTGTGCCGAATACGCCATATTTTTTTGTCAGATTTTTGAGTTTACTGATCTTATCCTTCATCCTTCTCCCATTGAGACAGATATATCTTTAACTCCTTTGCTTTCGCTTCCCAGTCGTTATCCCACGCACACTGCCTCAAACTCTCCTTTCTTTCCGCATCATCGCGCTGCGCCCAGCATTTTCTGACCATGCATACAAATTCTTCTTTATCTTTGGCTATATTGACCAGATCATATTTCATACATTCGGGAAGGGCTGTAGTGACTATCGGTTTTTCCATAGCCATGTACTCAAACAATTTTACCGGTGAAGTAGCACGGGTGATCTCATTCACAGCGAACGGAATGATACACACATCAAAATAGTGCACATATCCTGCCAGAGACTCATAATCCTTTTTCCCGAAGTATCTGACATTATCCCGGCTAAGCAGAGCACTCTCTCTCAAAGATCCGTCGTGCTCCAC
>ERZ1643249.4083-NODE-4083-length-12499-cov-4.952347_pt1 | contig 12499 bp, 7 predicted proteins | sample MGYA00579263_ERZ1643249 | MGnify/ENA primary metagenome ERZ1643249 (study PRJEB29033, sample SAMEA4952264) | chicken gut metagenome | biome: Broiler Chicken; feature: Gastrointestinal Tract; material: Caecum | place: Ireland | collected 2018 | study: Broiler...
ACCTGTTTGGAGAGAAATTTGATTTTTGCGCTTCAGGTTTTGTCCGTAACGCGCCGGGCAGTCTTGTGTTTGAATTTAATGGATGAAGCGCACAAGAAAAAGATCCAGGTTGATATTCCGTGCTTAGAAGATGCGTTGGGGATTCCAGTTGTCCCGTGTACCGCCGCAAAAGGCAAAGGGCTGAACTGCCTGATGGAAACGGTTGATCGCATGTTGTCGGAGGAACACCTCCAAGGTAAACATTTGCCAGATCGGCAGCTTGCAGACGCTAACCTGGCGGATTTCGCCGCTCGCGCCGAAAAGATTGCGCAGAAAGCAGTCAGTTATGACCCTGCAGGTCAAAACCGGGACCGAAAAATTGATCATATCTTAATGAGCCGGTATGGAGGCATTCCCGTAATGATCGCCCTGCTGGCCCTTGTATTTTTTATCACCATTGTTGGGGCAAACTATCCATCTGCTTGGCTATCAAAATTGTTATATTCCCTGGCAGCCCCCTTCTCTAATGTGCTGATCTGGTTGCATGCTCCTGAATGGCTGCGGGCTATGCTGATTGACGGTGCTTGGCGCGTAACGGCCTCTGTCGTCTCTGTGATGTTACCGCCTATGGCGATTTTCTTCCCCTTGTTTACTTTATTGGAAGATATTGGCTATTTGCCCCGTATTGCATTCAATCTGGACCATATATTTAGCAAGGCATGTGCGTGCGGCAAACAGGCATTGACTCTGTGCATGGGTTTTGGGTGCAACGCGGCTGGCGTGGTAGGCTGCCGGATTATTGATTCAGCACGTGAGCGCATGATAGCAATTCTAACCAATGCCATGGTGCCTTGCAATGGGCGTTTTCCTGCCATGATCAGCCTTATTACACTTTTTATTGTGGGTTCGACACGGTCAAATTGGCATACTTCCCTATTGGCGGCGATTTGTCTAACCGCTGTGGTGGCACTTGGGGTACTTATGACTTTGCTGGCCTCGTGGCTCTTGTCAAAAACGATTTTAAAGGGGCTACCATCCGCATTTTTCCTAGAACTTCCGCCCTACCGCCGGCCGCAAATTGGGAAAATTATTATTCGGTCTATACGAGACCGAACGGTATTTGTCTTGATGCGCGCTGTTTGTGTTGCCGCACCTGCAGGACTGCTCATCTGGTGCATGGCAAATATTGCCACGCCAGAAGGTTCATTGCTTCAAATCGTGTCAAATCAATTGGACCCCTTTGCACGTTGGATTGGATTGGATGGAATAATCTTATTGGCCTTTGTACTGGGTTTCCCGGCCAACGAAATTGTCGTTCCAATTATATTGATGGGATATCTATCGGCAGGAAGCCTGGTTGAGATTCATGATTTATTTGATCTTTCCACATTGCTGCAAGCGAACGGCTGGACAACCGCGACAGCGATTTGTTTTATTATATTTTCGTTATTTCATTGGCCCTGTTCGACAACTTGCCTGACCATCAAAAAAGAGACCGGCAGCTGGAAATGGACAATGATCAGTATACTCTTGCCAACCGCATTTGGCATAGTGCTATGCTTTTTGGTACATCTGGTCGCGGTCTATGGATTTGGTTATTGAATCATTGAATGGGGCAAGATCTAGAACTACTGTCTCATGTCCCCGGGCACATTTAAATTTTATGCATGAACTGCGATGCAGATTTAGCCATCAAGCGTTTCGTGCCTTTGGCAGTGAATGCAATTTCGAGCAATTGATCGCCGCCCATTGGCTTAACCGATGTGACCATTCCCTCGCCAAAAGCCTTATGCATTACACGATCTCCACAGGCGAAAGACGGAGCAGGGCCAAAAGAAGCCGCAGTTTGCAGTGCTGATGCTGCACGATAAGAGGGATTGACCGTAGAACGCGGCCGATAATTTTTACGTGGTTGGGCAGGGGCCGGTTCTGAATTGCGGGCGCGCTCGGTCAAGTTGGAGTCTAAAAGGTCTTGCGGGATTTCTTGGAGGAATCGAGATGGATGCGCATAGCGGGTCTGTCCGTACATAAGACGACGCTCCGCACAGGTCAAATACAGCTGCTGCTTTGCTCGTGTGATGGCGACATAACACAGACGGCGTTCTTCTTCTAGATCCTCCTCATTTTCTTCGGCGCGAAAGCTTGGGAATAGCCCATCCTCCATACCGCACAGAAAAACAGTGGGGAATTCCAAGCCTTTAGCAGAATGCATCGTCATCATCAGGACAGCATCATCTTCGGCATCCTCCCCGTCTGCATCCGTGTATAATGCCATTTCTTCGAGGAAACCCGCAAGAGATGGCTGTGCTGCCTTGCTTTCATATTCCACGATATTGGATTTTAACTCCATGATATTTTCCAGTCGGGAGCGTGATTCCATATCATTTTTATTTTCTAATGCCGCTTGGTATCCTGTAATATCCAACATATGATCATAAAGTTGGGACAAAGACATCGTATTGCGATCTTCCCATAAGGATTCTATCATTTCGCCAAAGCGCTTCATTGGAGTGGCACCGCGGCTGAGCTCAATATATGCATCGGCATGGCATACGACCTCATATAAAGTGATATCATTTTCCGCGGCCAACTGTTCGGCGATTTCAATAGAACGCGCTCCTATTTTCCGGGCAGGAACATTGATGATCCGCTTTAAACGCAATGTGTCCGAAGGGTTTTCAATAACCCATAGATAGGCAAACATATCGCGGATTTCAGCACGGCTAAAAAAATCACGACCCTTGTAGATCCGATAAGGAATCGAATTCCGCCGAAAGGCAGACTCGACGGCATTCGATAAGACATTGTTACGATATAAAACGGCAAAGTCACTCCATTTTTTGCCGCTTGCTACTCCTTCTAAGATTCGGGCGGCGATATATTGCGCTTCACTCTCCTGTGTGTCTGAGCGATGCAACTTGATTTTGTTGCCGCTGGCTTGATCGGTCCAAAGCTCTTTGCCTTTACGATTCACATTATTGCGGATAAGTCCGTTGGCGGCATCGAGAATGGTGCCTGTAGAACGATAGTTTTGTTCCAAACGAATCGTATATGCGTTCTTAAATTGTTTTTCAAACTCCAAAATATTGGTGATTGTTGCACCCCGAAATTTATAAATGGACTGATCGTCGTCGCCTACGACACAAATATTTTGGTAGCCTCCAGCAAGCAACGATGTCAATACATATTGTGCATGGTTGGTGTCTTGGTATTCATCGACAAGTACATAACGGAATTTATGCTGATAATGCTCTAAAATATCTTGATTTTCTTGCAGGAGCTGTACGGTCTTCATAATAATATCATCAAAATCCAGCGCATTATTTTCGCGCATTTCCTTTTCATACAGGGTATACAGCTCAGCCATTTTTCCCATATAGTACTCGCTGCGCTGCTCTACAGCAAACTGTCGGGGCGTAATGAGGTTGTCCTTCGCACGGCTGATTTCGGACATAACCTTGCGGGGTTCGAAAATTTTGTCATCCAGTTTCAGGCGGCGTATAAGATCGGTGATAACACGTTTCTTGTCATCTTCGTCATAGATAGTAAATGCGCTGCTATAGCCTAAGCGGTCGATATCACGCCGCAAGATACGCAGACAACAGGTATGAAATGTGTACGCCCAAATTGCAGAGGCGTCATACTCCCCGACCGCACGTGTAAGACGCTCCTGTAGTTCGCGGGCGGCTTTATTTGTAAAAGTAATCGCTACGACTTCCCAAGGTTTGGCTGGATCTACGGCACATAGGCGTAAAGCACGTTCCCTGCTTTCCGGTTGCGGATTTGCCATATAATCAGCCAGAAAGGCAAGATCTTCCATGGTTGCGCCCGGTGTTGCATAAGGGCTGTCATAACCGTGACCAAAGCGCAGAATATTGATAATACGGTGGATTAATACTGTGGTCTTGCCACTACCTGCGCCAGCTAAAACTAGCAGCGGCCCCTCGGTGTGAAAAATAGCTTCTTTCTGACGATCATTCATGCGTGAAAAAACTTGTTCGATGACGGCCTTTCGGATCGCCGCAAATTTACAGTCAAACTTTGTCGGTTCCATTGAGGTATCCTCTCTCTGAATTTACAATTTTTAAAGTCTATTTTATTATAGCATGCAGAGCGTAGCCTGTAAAACGGTTTCAAAAAAGAACGGTATTTACAGATGCGTAAATACCGTTCTGCCCTTAAAATTCTAAATCCTGGCGTAATAATGTGAGTGCTCGATGCTCTAATCTTGAAATTTGCACTTGAGATACCCCAAGAACACGCGCAATCTGCTGCTGTGTCATGTCGCGCCGATAGCGCATTGTGATAATCTGAGCAAGGCGAGCGGGGAGCCTGTCAATTGCCTGCTGAAGGGATAGGTGGGTTGTGATATCTTCTTCAATGTCTTTTCCGGAAAGTCGTGCTAACAGCGGGAGGCCTTCAGTGTTTGTGCTCTCCTCAAGCGATTGTATCGGTTGGATGGCTTGGATCGCCATAGCAGCCTCCTCCGAAGACAGGCCTGCTTGTTCAGCAAGCTCAGAAATTGTGATATAACGTCCCAGTTTATGTTCCATATCGTTTTGCAGCTGTAAGAGACGTATTGATTGCTCTTGTAAAGTACGGCTGATTTTAACAGGACGGTCATCTCGAAGAAACCGTCGGATTTCTCCTGCAATTTTGGGCACGGCATAGGTCGAAAATTGTGTGCCATATTGTGGGTCAAACCCACGCACAGCTTTAAGAAACCCGATGCTGGCAAGTTGGTATAGGTCATCGGCTTCAACACCGCGGCCCAAGTACCGTCGAACAATACTCCAGATCAGACCATTATGCTGACGGAGCAGATACGCCTCGTGGCTCTCCATCACGCAATATCCCCGCGGCCAGTGATTTTGCGCAGCATAATTACGGTCGTTCCCCTGCCGACCACAGAGCGAACTTTGAGTTTATCCGAAAAGCTTTCCATGATGGTAAATCCCATCCCAGACCGCTCGTGATCTCCCGTGGTGAAGAGTGGTTGACGTGCCTGGGAGATATCAGAAATGCCGCAGCCATGATCTTTGACTTTGATTTCAACGATTTGGTCTTCCAACAAGCGGACAGCGACCACAATTTCACCGACCCGATCCCGATAGCCATGAACAATTGCATTCGTTACAGCTTCGCTGACTACGGTTTTGATGTCGTTCAGTTCCTCTAATGTAGGATCAAGCTGTGCGACAAAAGCAGCGACTGTCATACGGGCAAATGATTCGTTGATCGATTTGCTGTCAAACCGTAAGGTCATTCGATTTAATGCTTGCATGGTTTATCCGCCTCCCCCGACTCTAAAAAGTGAATCTGCTTTTCTAAATGTGCAGCATGAAAAACGCGCATAGCCTGTGAGGGGGCGTGCCGGATCGTGAGTTCTCTGTCGTTCATTTGTAATATGCGATGCAAATTCACTGCGACGGCCAATCCTGAACTATCCATAAATGTCAGCTTGCTCAGATCTAAAACAATTGGTTCGGTTGGATATAAGGTTACGATACGGTCCAGGGCTTCTATGGTATTTCGGGCACAATGTTGGTCAAGTTCGTCAATTAAATATATGACAAGATTGTCTCCTTCTCGCTCGTGTATAATTTGCATAAATTTTCACTCCACTACTATCATTCGTTGCATGATTAGTATAGCAGTGCATTTGGAAAAAATTTACATTTTTATGTCGTGGGCAAGAATTTGTTCCGCCTCACCGGCGAGATACAGGGAACCACATAGAAGAATAAGGTCATTGTCTGCAGATTCTGTCTGGGCCTGGGATAGCGCATCTGCACAATCTTTGCAGATTTCAATTTCGTTGAACCGGGTTTGAAGTAAATCGGCCAGTACCTGGCAGTCTGCTGTGCGTTCGTTTTGCAGCGGTGTAAGATAAAATTTTTTAACAGGAAAGGTAAACTCCTGAACAGCTTCTTGAAGCAATTTATCTTTGCACATACCGAGAATCACGTGGACTGAACCTGTAAAGTGAAATGATTTTACAGTTTCGGAAAGTCGACAAATTCCATCCGGATTGTGGCTTCCATCTATAATAATCCTAGGACAACTGTCAATTATTTGAAATCGTCCTGGGATATATGCACGCCTCAGTCCTGCTCGAATTGCGGCGTCTGGTATCTGCCATCCGCGTAAGCTCATCTGCTGTAAAGCGAAAATACTTGTCACAGCGTTTTCTATTTGATAATTACCAATCAACCGAATTTCATAGGGTTTGTTTTCCCAATAAAATTTTGAGCCCGTCAATTCGCAGGTAATTGCTTGCGCAGAAGATGGGACAAGCAGATCAGGCGCTTGCTCTGTCAAGACTTTGTAAATTTGAGGAGATTGGTCGCAAGCTGCAATGTGGATGCTCCCAGGCTTAAAAATACCAGCTTTTGTGCGAGCAATTTCTTCCACCGTATGGCCAAGTACACCAATATGATCTAAAGAAATGGATGTAATAATTGCAGCTTCCGGAGGCGCAATTATATTCGTTGCATCGTATTCTCCGCCTAGGCCACATTCCAACACAACGATGTCACAAGCCTGCTCTAAGAAATAGAGAAAGGCCATTGCGGTTACAAATTCAAATTCCCCTATATGCTCTCCGGCAGGAAGACTGATGCGATTCGCCGCGTCTTGAACTGTTTGAAATAGCTGAGAGAGATCATTGTCAGAGATCATGCTCCCGTTAATGCGGATACGTTCATGGAAAGTAATGAGATAGGGTGAGGTATACAAACCGGTTCGGTAACCAGATTTTTCTAAGGCGGAAGCCAGCATAGTTGCAGTGCTGCCCTTTCCATTTGTCCCTGCTAAATGAATAAATTTTAATTGATCTTGTGGATTGCCCAAAGCATTACAAAGGGCCCGCATTCGGTGCAGACCAGGTTTGCCAGAGAATCGTCCAAGAGCATGAATGCGTTCAACGGGAGACAAAGCGTGTTGCAAATTTTTCACTCCTCAAATTGATAAAAAGAAAGGACTCAGTCGGAGTCCTTTCTTTCGTCGGATTTATTTTAGCGCAGACAGATTAACCTTTAGCTTTTCCATCAGTTCTTCTAACTGTGCAACTTTCTCGCGCTCACGTGCGACGACAGCTTCCGGGGCTTTGGCAACAAAACCAGGATTATTCAGCTTTTTGTTGACAAAGTCTAAATCTTTCTGTACTTTATCCATTTCCTTGGTCAGTCGAGCACGTTCTTTTTCAAAATCAATGAGCTCGCCCATTGGCATATAGGCCGTTGCGCCCTTTGTGACAACAGAAACCATAGCGTCTGCATTTTCAGGAACCGCATCAACAAAGGTAACCTCAGATGCATACGCTAGTTTACCGAAGAAGAGTTGACCAGCCTGATAGGCGGCCCGCTGTTCGGTCAGAAGGATTACCTGCGCGCGCTTAGAGGGCGGGACATTCATTTCCGAACGACGTGCACGGATCGCGCGAATCGTATCCATGATAGTTTCGACCTGCTCTGCCTCTGCAGCGAAGCACAGAGACGGCTGATATTCCGGCCATTTCGAAACCATGACAGAAGGTCCTTCATGGGGCAGCGCCTGCCAAATTGTCTCCGTGATAAATGGCATAAATGGATGCAGCAGTTGCATGGTAGCACGCAGGACATAGCACAGGACGCGCTGTGCACGCTCGTTCGCCTGCATGTCATCATGGTTCTGAAGACGCGGCTTCACAATTTCGATATACCAGTCACAGAAATTATCCCAGATGAAGTCATACAATTTTTGGGCTGCGATGCCAAGCTCATACTTGTCGATATTGTCTGTGACGGCCTTGACGAGTTCGTTATACTTATGAACAATCCACTTATCTTCCAAAGCGAGGTCGTCGGGCAGCTCAGCCTGTTCAATCGTCAAATTCATCTGAATGAAACGTGAGGCGTTCCAGATCTTATTCGCAAAGTTGCGGCTCGCCTCAACCTTTTCGGTCGAGAATCGCATATCATTTCCGGGGGAATTACCGGTCACTAGAGTAAATCTCAAAGCATCTGCGCCATACTGATCGATGATTTCCAGGGGATCGATACCATTGCCGAGCGACTTCGACATTTTTCTGCCCTGCGCATCACGCACCAAACCATGAATATAGACCGTTTTAAAAGGTTCCTGATGCATTTGCTCCATGCCAGAAAAGATCATGCGGGCAACCCAGAAGAAAATAATATCATAGCCCGTGACCAAAACCGAAGTCGGATAGAAATAATCCAGCTCCGGCGTCTTATCCGGCCAACCGAGGGTAGAGAATGGCCAGAGCGCAGACGAGAACCAGGTGTCCAGTACGTCTTCTTCCTGGTGCATATGCGTTCCGCCACACTTAGGACATACTGTAACATCCTCCTTTGAGACGGTCATTTCCCCGCAGTCATCGCAGTAGTAGGCAGGAATACGATGACCCCACCATAGCTGACGAGAAATACACCAGTCATGTACATTCTCCATCCACCGCAAATACGTATTCGCAAAGCGGTTGGGGACGAACTTAACTCGGCCATCTCTTACAACATCCATCGCTGGCTTAGCAAGCGGCGCCATCTTAACGAACCACTGTGCGGAAGTCATGGGCTCCACCGTTGTACCGCAGCGATAGCAGGTGCCAACATTGTGCTCATGCTCTTCCACCTTTAGTAGATAGCCGCCTTCTTCAAGATCGTGCAGGACGGCCTTGCGGCATTCATAACGGTCCAGGCCTTGATACTTACCGCCGTTTTCATTGACAGTAGCATCTTCATTAAAGACCAAAATCTGTTCCAGATTATGCCGCTGACCCATCTCAAAATCGTTCGGATCATGGCAAGGCGTCGTTTTGACGCAGCCAGTACCAAACTCCATATCGACGTAATCATCTGCAAAAATAGGAATTTCGCGGTTCATAATCGGAAGAATACAAGTTTTTCCGACTAAATGCTTATAGCGTTCGTCATTCGGATTTACAGCAACGCCTGTATCACCCATGAAGGTTTCGGGACGAGTTGTTGCAACTACAACATATTCGTCCGAATCTTTGATGGGATACTTGATATGCCACAGCTTACCCGGCTGCGTCTCGTATTCAACCTCGGCATCAGACAGCGCAGTGGCGCAATGAGGGCACCAATTGATGATGCGGCTTCCCTTGTAAATCAAACCTTTCTTATATAGATTTACAAAAACTTCTTTTACTGCTTTGGAGCAGCCCTCATCCATCGTAAAGCGTTCACGGCGCCAGTCGCAGGAAGAGCCAAGCTTTTTGAGCTGAGAGATGATTCGATTCCCATATTGATGCTTCCAGTCCCAGACGCGTTTCAGGAATTCCTCGCGCCCCAAATCATAACGTGTTTTACCTTCGTTCACACGCAGGTTTTCTTCCACCTTAATTTGGGTTGCAATACCTGCATGATCGGTTCCGGGCATCCATAAGGCAGAATATCCCTGCATACGCTTCGTGCGGATGAGGATATCCTGAAGGGTCTCATCGAATGCGTGGCCCATGTGCAGTTGGCCCGTGACATTCGGAGGCGGGATAACAATTGTAAACGGCTCCTTATCGGGATCTACCTCAGCATGAAAGAAGCCAGAATCATTCCAAAACTGATATAGCTTATCTTCAACGGCTGAGGGATCATAGGTTTTTGGAAGTTCATTTGCCATATAGATCTCTCCTTTGTATTCAAAGTATTTTCAGCAAATTTTAAATCCATACTTGACTTGCTAAAAAACAAAAAAACGGTTTTCGTCCCCTATTAGGACGAAAACCGTAAATTTCCGTGGTACCACCTAAATTCGCAGAAAACTGCGCACTTTCCGCCGATAACGGGACGTTCCGGAAACGCTTACTAAATATTCGGCGTTTCAGCTCCAAAGCGACCTTCCCTCCTTCGGCTTACACATCTTTCACCACTTAATGTGTTCTCTAAGAAGCCGGATGAAGAGGTACTCCTCTTTTTCACTGCAATATTGCGATATTCACGAAGAAATGGAGGTACCACCCAGAATCGAACTGGGGATCAGGGAGTTGCAGTCCCACGCCTTACCGCTTGGCTATGGTACCAAATCAGTTCTTGTATATTATATCCACTTCATGCGGGTTTGTCAATCAAAAAATTTTATGGATTCTGAATGAATTTAGATGAGATTTTTTATGACCAGGGCTTGCAAATTCAATGCTCCTGTGCTATAGTGATAAAGTATTCTATAAATATATGTATAATTGCGATGAGCAGGAAAAGTAGTTTGGCCTATACCCCCCTTCAGAGAGCAGCGGTCGTCGGCTGTAAGCCGTTGCAGAGGGAAGCTGAATGAAGTTCACCTGTGAGCAGGGACATTGAACATTAAAAGTAGGTGTTCCCGGTCTCTCCCACGTTACGGGAAAACGAGCGCGCAGATTTTTATCTGCGAAGCTAGGTGGTACCACGGAGTTATGCGGCCTTCGTCCTAGTTACTGGGACGAAGGCTTTTTTCGTCCATGATGCGCACAGTAAGCCGCAGAAACATGTATGATAAGATGACAATATGTGACAAGGAGTGTTCCACTATGAAAGAACAGCTCGAAGCCATCCTTACCCAAGCGAAGGAAGCGCTGAGCACTGTGAAAACCGCGCGTGAGTTGGGCGATATCAGGGTCAAATACCTTGGTAAAAAAGGCGAGTTGACCTCGATCCGCAAAGGCCTCAAAAATGTAGCACCGGAAGACCGACCGGCAATGGGACAACTGATTAATGACACGGTTGCCCAGTTGGAGGCTGCACTGGCAGAGCGCGGCGAGGAAATTGATCGCATCGCGCTGGAAGAAAAGCTGGCGAATGAAACGCTGGACGTCACGATGCCAGGCAAGCCGGTGGTATTCGGCAAAAAGCATCCGCTGAATGTCGTACTGGATGAATTCAAGGAGATCTTTTTGGGCCTGGGATTTTCCATCGCAGAAGGACCGGAAGTCGAGCTGGACCATTACAATTTTGAGGCCCTTAATATTCCCAAGGATCATCCAGCGCGCGATACCCAGGATACCTTCTATATTTCGGATAATGTCGTATTGCGTACGCAGACTTCTCCTATGCAGGTTCGTACGATGGAGAAGAAAAAGCCTCCGATTCGCATTATTGCACCCGGGCGAGTATATCGTTCGGATGCTGTAGATGCAACCCACTCCCCGCTCTTCCACCAAATTGAAGGGCTGGTTGTGGACAAAGGGATCCGTATGAGTGACCTCAAGGGCATTTTGGAACTGTTCGCAAAGAAGCTGTATGGCGATGATACGGTGGTTCGCTTCCGCCCCCATCACTTCCCGTTTACCGAGCCTTCCGCTGAAATGGATATCCAGTGCTACCAGTGTAAGGGAGCCGGCTGCCGTCTGTGTAAGGGAGAAGGATGGATTGAAATCTTGGGCTGTGGTATGGTCCATCCGCATGTTTTGGAAGTCTGCGGTATCGATCCGAATGAATATTCTGGTTATGCATTTGGTATCGGACTGGAGCGTATGGTTATGGGGCGTTTTAAGATTGATGACATCCGTCTTTTCTATGAAAATGACGTCCGCTTCCTACATCAGTTCTAATCGTATAGCATACCGCTTATTATCCATATTGGGAGGAACAAAAGATGAAACTGCCTCTTTCATGGCTGAAAGAATATACAAATATTGATGGTATTTCCTTGAAGGAATATGCAGCCGCACTGACGATGTCCGGCTCCAAAGTTGAGGGCATTGAAAACTTAGGCGCAGAGATCGATAATGTTGTTACAGGCGAGATTTTGTCGGTCGAAAAGCATCCGGACTCGGATCATCTGATGATCTGTCAATTGAATGTCGGCCAAGAAGAACCTGTACAGATTGTTACTGGTGCCCCGAATATTACGCCAGAAACTATTGGCCGCATTTGCCCCGTTGCGCTGCACAAATCTTCTCTGCCCGGAGGCGTTAAGATTACAAAAGGTAAGCTGCGCGGCGTGACATCAAATGGCATGATGTGTTCGTACCAAGAGTTAGGAATCGATCATGGATGCGTGCCGTACGCCTGTGAAAATGGCATCCTGCTGCTGCCGGAAGGGACACCGATTGGCGCTGATATCCGAGAAGTTCTTGGACTGAATGAAGATGTTGTAGAGTTCGAGATTACTTCGAACCGTCCGGACTGCCTATCGATAATCGGCCTAGCGCGGGAAACGGCGGCGACCTTTAATCGTCCCTTTTCCGTGCATGATCCTGTCGTTAAAGGATGCGGCGATGATATCAAAAATTATATCTCTGTAGAGGTCAAAGAACCCGCACTATGTCCGCGATATACGGCAAAATTAGTAAAAAATATCAAGATTGAGCCATCCCCAGCCTGGATGCGTGAGCGTCTGCATGCTGCGGGGGTTCGTCCGATTAATAATATTGTTGATATCACCAACTATGTTATGTTAGAGTATGGCCAACCGATGCATGCATTTGATTATGCCTGCCTTTCTGATGGTAAGATCGTGGTCCGTAGACCAGCTCCTGGCGAGTCGATCCAGACATTGGATGGTCAAGATCGTGCAATTACCA
>ERZ1643249.4084-NODE-4084-length-12495-cov-3.921624_pt1 | contig 12495 bp, 10 predicted proteins | sample MGYA00579263_ERZ1643249 | MGnify/ENA primary metagenome ERZ1643249 (study PRJEB29033, sample SAMEA4952264) | chicken gut metagenome | biome: Broiler Chicken; feature: Gastrointestinal Tract; material: Caecum | place: Ireland | collected 2018 | study: Broiler...
AGCTCAGGTTGGTCCGCACTTTGGGCAGGAGTGCCCCCAAGAACTCAGAGGCGCTGGAGGGATCGTTCCAAATCTGCCGGAGCAGGGATTCCGCCAGTTTCTGCTGCCGGATCATGCGGTCGTAGTCCGTGCCCATGCGCACCCGCGTAAAAAAGAGCGCCTGCGAGCCGGTCAGTGTGTGTTCCCCAGCGGTAAAACCGCCCTCTAGGAAGCTGTCCTGCGAGCTGCTCAGTGCAAAATAGGCGGCTTCCCCTTCGGAGAGTTCCATGGTCAGCCCGCCAATGGCGTTGATGGCCGCTTCCATGTCGCTGGCATCGATCCAGAGATAGCCATCCACGGCTAGGCCGAAATTCTGCTGGATCAACGAGACCGCCTCGTCCCCGTTTTTTTCGGTTTGGAAGAGGGCGGAAAGCGCTTGTTCCCGGTCATCCGAGGTTTTGACCCGCAAGCTGGGAAGGAAGCTGCTGAGCTTGAAGCCGCCGCCCCGCTGGTCCACGGAGACGAGCATCAGGGCGTTGCCATCTCCGCCGTCGTCCGTACAAAGGCATAGGATGTTGGTGATTTCACTGTCGCGGTAGAGGCCGTCACTGCCTAAGATTACCCCTTCGTTGGCAGTGGGCGCGCTGGAAACCGTCTCAATGGGCTGTAAAACGCGCTTTATGGTGGGCACGCCCAGGCCAAAGAGGAGAATCAGGCAGGCGGCCAGTGCAACGGGGACCATCCAGCGCGGCCGTGTGCGCCTGGGTTCCTGCTGTTCTTCTAGGGTGCGGACCAGGTGGTCGCGGAATGCTGGATCCGCGTTTAACTTACGATAGGCGGATTGGTATTCCTGTTTCATACGATTTCCTCCTTCAAGGCTTTTGCCAGCAGCGCACGCGCACGGCTGAGACGGGACGAAACCGTATTAGGCCGGCTGTGCAGGATCTCTGCAATCTCTTTGGTGGAATAACCCTCGAAATAGTATAAGTGGACCACCGCGCGGTATTTGGCAGGCAGGGCGGCAACCGCGGAGACCACTTCAAGTTCCGCGTTGTCCAGCGCTGGAATGCCCTCGTCCAAATCCGCCCGTTTTCGAAACCATGCGGAAGCCAGGTGGTTTTTACAGTGGTTGACCGTCACGCGGAGCAGCCAGGCCTTTTCGTGCTCCTCGCTTTGAAAGATCGGTGCTTTTTCCATATATTTTAAGAGGACCTCCTGTACGGTGTCCTCGGCTTCCGCCCGGTTGTTCAGTTGGGAATATGCTACGCGCAGCAGCATGGTGGCGTATTCGTTCACCACGCGCTCAATTTCTGCGTTTGTGCGCACGTCCTTCACCCCTCTCACTTATAATACCACGAAGGAAGGGGTTTCCTTGCAGGCGTGGGAAAATTTGCAGGCACGCCGTGTGTTTTTGTGAATCTCTGGTTAGGGTTCGCCAGAGGAAGCAATCACTTACAAGAGTATATGTTTTCCGCAGGAAGCCCTGCGGAAGGAAAAACAAACCGCTGCGGAAGAGGGTTCCGCAGCGGTTCGTTTTGTATGCATGAATTTGTTTGCGTAATCCCGTGATTATATGTGGAGCGTCCTTGGGATTATGTAAAATGTTTTCTGGCCGCTTCTGCAATTGTGCGTGAAAAATCATCACGATCTAAATTTGTTTACTTAACATTGTCCCTAAAACAAAAAAGCCATCGTTATTATAGATAAAAGGGAAAAGGGGGAATTCCTGTGAGCAGGCGCGCATGGCTTTCATCCTTGGCAATGTTTGTTTTGGCAGCGGTCATTTTTTCCGCATGCAGCCAAAAAATGCAAACGAGGAGTATCTATGCAGACACACTCTTCGATGCGGGTTCCCTGGAAGAGCTGGAAGACCATGCCAAGTACATCGTGCAGGGTAAATTTCAAGATGATGCAACTGAAGATTTGCAAAGCGAAGCCGGGATTGTTCTCTACGGCGCAACGGTTTCCTCGTTTGAAATTACCAAAGTGTATAAGGGCGATTTCGAAGTGGGCGACGTCATCAAGATTGCCGAGCAGTATTATGTGGAAGAGCAGGATGGTCAACAGACGTTGGTCCATTATGGAAACTATATGCCGTCGGATGTAGGGCGCGAATACCTGATGTTCTTTGATAATCCTCCGGAAAACAGCGAGCGGTGGAAAGATACGTACACACCGCTGTGCCTGGATCGGGGGCGGTATCCAGTGATAAACGCCAAAACGTGGTCGGTGGCCGGCGTGGACAATATGACCAACGAAGGACTGAACCTCGATACAGGGGATTCGTCCCTCTACCGGCAGTTTTACAAAGACGTGATTGAGAAATACATGAACGGATGATGGACTCCGCCGGTATCTCAGGAGGAACGCCGGCGCGAGCCCGCTTTAAAGGGGCTTTCCAGCACCCGCCCCGTCTGGACGTCCCGGTAGAGTGTGACCCGTTCGCCGGGCCGATAGGGCCGGCGGCCCATGCCGATTTCCATGCGGTAGGTCCGCCCGCCCCAGAAACAGAGATAGACGGGGACGTTGACGCGGTTGTTCTCAGCGTCCTCCCGGCGGACATATCCCTGGAACACCGCCAGAACGGGTTGGATGCTCCCGTTGGCTAGCCGCTTCCGGAAATCCCTTCGGTGCCGGATGGTGGAGAAAACGGCGGCAAACAGGAAGCCGCCCAGGGTGACTAGGATAACAGCCGCCGCCATTGCCGGGCTGTCGCTCAAATACGCAGAGGCGCTTCCGGCGATGGACAAAAGTGACAGCGCCACGCCGTAAAGAAGCGTCAGGCATGACGTGGGGCGGCCGGTTGGGACTTCCCGCAGCCGGTCGCTTTTTGCATCGTACCGCATATTCTGCCGCTGCCCGATGGGCGGCGGCAGAATGTTTTTCCGGGGGCCTACAGGACGTTCCAGAATTCGCCCCTGCCAGGGGAACACATAGAGGATGGTCACATCCGGATGGATGTCGGGGATGGAGCCGTCCATTTCGACCCGCCGCACAGTGGCCTGGACCGTTTCACCGCGGGTTGCCCGCCGGAAAAAGGACCGTGCAATTAGCAGCACGGCCAGGAAGATCACCAGGCATACCGCCGCTGGCAGTAGTTTGAGTAGGGAACGTTCCGGCATCGCGCCGCCTCCTATCGAAAAATTCCATCTTACTATATACCGCTTACACCGCGGCTGCCACCGCACCCATGTAAAATTCCGGTAAAATTTTGGATGGGTTCCGTTTGCAGTATGGGAGGGAGCCATATAAAAGCTGCATAGAAAGAGCCGAGGCGTTTCAAATTTTCTAAATCAGGTGTAGAAGATACGGAATGTGCAGGAAGGGGCGGTTTCCTGAAAAAGCAGGGGGAGCCAAGGCAATCCAGCGCAGGAGAGGGCAAAAGGCGCGCGTTTTCCGGGCCAAGAAGAGTGTGCGGGGACTGCGCTGGCGGGCCCCGCTTCCTGCGCATATGAGCGCGGGGCACTTCCTGAAAGATTTCCCATGCCCAGTTGCATTTTCCAGTAAGAATCCTTCGCCCTTTCTCTTGACGGAAAAACGGAACGATACTATAATAAGTTAAATAATAAAAGCGACAAGAAACGCGGTCTCCGCCGCCGGAAACCGACCGGCGTTGGATGCGGTTTAATGGAGAAGGAGTGGCCCTATGATTAGCGGAGCGGAAATCATGGTGAAATGCCTGCAAAACGAAGGCGTTTCCCATTTGTTCGGTTATCCGGGCGCAGCGATCTGCCCATTTTATGATTATATTACAAAAACGGACATCAAACATATCTTGGTGCGGCAGGAACAGAATGCCGCGCATATGGCCAGCGGCTATGCCCGCGCGAGCGGCAAGCCCGGCGTCTGCGTCGCGACCTCCGGCCCCGGCGCAACCAACCTGATCACCGGCATTGCGACGGCATATATGGATTCCATCCCCCTGATCGCGATCACCGGCCAGGTGAACTCCTGGCTGCTGGGCCGCGATGTGTTCCAGGAGGCGGACATCACCGGCGCGTGCCAGCCCTTTACGAAGCATTCGTATCTGGTCAAGGATGCGGCGAACCTGCCCCGCATCTTTAAGGAGGCGTTCCACATCGCAACCACGGGCCGCCCGGGTCCGGTGCTGATCGACGTCCCCACGGACATCCAATTGCAGGAGGTGGAGTCGTTCCACTATCCCGCCAAGGCGGACATCATCGGCTATAAGCCCCGCACGCAGGGGCATCCCATGCAGATCAAGAAGGCGTTGCAGGCCATCAAAGAGGCGGAGCGCCCGATCATCTGCTGCGGCGGCGGCGTGGTCTTGGCCGGCGCGCGCGAAGAGATGATTGCGTTTGCCCGCAACAGCGGCATCCCTGTGGCCGCCACAATGATGGGCATCGGCGTTATGCCGATGGATAGCCCCTATTATCTGGGGATGATCGGTTCCCATGGGCGCACCAGCGCCAACAAGGCCACGAGCGAAGCCGACCTTGTGATCCTGTGCGGCGCGCGGGTGGGCGACCGCGCGGTCGCTGCGCCGGAGAGCCTGGCGGAGAAGGCAAAGATCATCCATATCGACATCGACCCGGCGGAGATCGGCAAAAATATGACCGCCCATATCCCGATTGTGGGCGATATCCGTTTGGTGCTCTCCGAATTGGCGGCCAAAGTGGAAAACAACGTGTCGCAGGACTGGATTGACCGGGTGTTCGGCCTAAAGGCGAAGTACCCGCCGCGCGGCGAGGCGCGCGAGGACTGCGTGGAACCGCGCGTGTTTATCCGCGACCTGTCCGCCATGATGAAGGAAGACGCCATCCTGACCGCGGACGTCGGCCAGAACCAGATCTGGGCGGCGCGCAATTTCAACGTGAAGGAAGGGCGGTTCCTGACCTCCGGCGGCCTTGGCACCATGGGTTATTCGGTGCCCGCGGCCATCGGCGCGAAGATTGCCAAACCCCACCGTCAGGTTGTAGCGGTCTGCGGCGACGGGTCGTTCCAGATGTGCATGTGCGAGCTGGGCACCCTGATCCAAAACGGCGTGGACATTAAGATTATTATTATGGAAAACCAGCGCCTCGGCATGGTGCGAGAGTTCCAGGACCGGCTCTACGGCTGCCGCCATATTGGGACCGTCTTGGAACACGGCAACCCGGACTTCGTCAAGCTTGCGGAGTCCTACGGCATCGAGGCGGCCCGTGCGGAGAACAACGCACAGGCCAAGGAGTTGGCGCAGCATATGTTGCAGAGCAACAAGGCGTTTATCCTGGTGTGCAGCGTCGATCCGGAAATACCGTCCATATAGGGAGGGAGCGCCATGCAATATACCATTTCGATTCTGGTAGAGAACCAGCCCGGCGTGCTGTATAAGGTTTCCGGCCTGTTTGCACGCCGCGGATTCAACATAGACAGCCTCGCGGTTGGCGAGACAGAGGACCATACCATCTCCCGCATCACCATCGTCGTCAACGGCGACGAGCACATTGTGGAGCAGGTGGAAAAGCAGCTGAACAAGGTGATCCAGGTCATCAAGGTGCGCGTGCTCCAGCCGGGTTCGTTCTATAGCTGCTATCTCTCGCTCATCAAGGTGAGCAGCAATGCGCAGCAGCGCGCGGACATTATGAAGATCGCGGAGCTGATGAATGCGCAGATTGTGGACGTTGCCACGGACTGCCTGACCCTGCAGTTCACGGACAGCGTGGAGCGCACGGAAACGCTGATCAGCCTGCTCAAGCCCTACGGCATCAAGGAGATTGTGCGCGCGGGCGCGCTTGCAATTGAAAAGGGGTCCGCTGTGGCCCGCCGCAAGGGGAATTGATTTTGATAGTCTGCCAGGCCGAATTCGGCCTGTTCCAAACTTCTGCCGGGAAACCATCCCCTGGCAGCCAAATAAATTTATTGCCGGCGAACGGCAAGGAGGAAATGTATTATGCCAAAGATCTATTATGAAGCCGATTGTGACATCAACGTTCTGAAGGGCAAAAAAGTTGCGATTATCGGTTATGGCAGCCAGGGCCATGCCCATGCCCTGAACCTGAAGGACAGCGGCGTCGACGTCGTCGTTGGCCTGTATGAGGGCAGCAAGAGCCGCGCGAGAGCGGAAAAAGCTGGCTTGACCGTTATGACCGTTCCGGAGGCGACCAAGGTGTCCGACATCATCATGATCCTGATCCCGGACGAGCGCCAGGCGGATATGTATAAGAAGGACATCGAGCCGTACCTGACCGAGGGCAAGGCCATTGCATTTGCACACGGCTTCAACATCCATTTCGGCCAGATCGTGCCGCCGAAGGATGTCGATGTGTTCATGATCGCTCCGAAGGCGCCGGGCCACACGGTCCGCAGCGAGTTCCAGGAGGGCAAGGGCACGCCGTGCCTCGTGGCGGTGTATCAGGATGCTTCCGGCCACTGCCTCGACATCGCGCTGGCATACGGCGCAGGCCTGGGCGGCGCGCGTGCGGCCATCATGGAGACCACCTTCAAGATTGAGACCGAGACCGACCTGTTCGGCGAGCAGTGCGTGCTCTGCGGCGGCGTGACCGCCCTGATGAAGGCTGGCTTCGAGACGCTGGTCGAGGCGGGCTATGCGCCGGAGAACGCATACTTCGAGTGCATCCATGAGATGAAGCTGATCGTCGATCTGATCTACAGCGGCGGTTTCTCCATGATGCGTTATTCCATCTCCGACACCGCTGAGTATGGCGACTACGAGATTGGCAAGCGCATCATCACCGAGGACACCAAGAAAGAGATGAAGAAGGTCCTCTCCGAGATTCAGGACGGCACCTTCGCAAGCCGCTGGATCGCCGAGAACAAGAACGGCCGTGCGCACTTCAATGCATGCCGCCGCATCGAGGCTTCCCATCAGCTCGAAGAGGTCGGCAAGGAGCTCCGCAAGATGTACTCCTGGAACAACGAGAACAAGTACGCCGACTAATAATAGCGGCCGGCCCCAAGTTTTCTGCGGAAAACAGGCGGGGCGTTGGCTGGACAGGAAGGACCGGCTCCCGGTTTCCGCCGCGCTTGCGGCTTGAAGCGAGGGTGGGTCTGCTGTCCGCTATTGTATAGGACGATCGTTGTTGTATCCATATAAGAAAGCGCCAGCTGGTTCCATGCAGAGTGTGGAACCAGCTGGCGCTTTGCTTTTGGGGAGGGGTGCCCTATACGGATGAAAGGGTCTTCCTGAAAAGTCCACATGTTTGCAAAAAGAGCGCAGATGGGGAAGAAAGCCGCATGAAACAAACAGGGAGGGAATGGATTGGAAAATGGGGAGAATCCCGATCCTTTCCGGGGCCATTCTAAGAAGCAGGGAAATTCTATGTAAAAATAAAGCGCCCCCGCAGGCCAAAGCCTGCGGGGGCGCTTTGTTGAAATGATTCAATTCTGTTGCCTTTTACAAAGATACGAAACGGAAATCCTTAAACATCCCACTCGCAAACATAAGCAAATGGAGTATTAGCGTCGGCATCGTTCCAACCATAACCATAGTTTTTCGTCCGCATAGCTACGCAAGATCCATCACCGCTTGGTTCATTGTTGTCCCAATGCGTATATTCATATGGCTCGCCCGTTATCCATGTCCATGGGCCGGTTCCTTCCGGTCTGCTCAGCCCAATCCAGACGCTCCATTCCCCGATGCAGGTGGTACTGTCCAAGGATTCGATAAAGTCCTGTTCCTCTGAGGAGGTAATGGTTACCAGATGTCCGCCGAGCTGCTCACAGGCAAGCTTGGCTTCTTCCCATGTCAACTGCGGGTATTCCGAATTTGGGCCGGAAAAGACCTTGTAATAGTGTCCGTTGCCTTCCCACAGGACGGCGTCCTCCGGCAGATCTACCGGCGGCTGGTCCTCCTGGAGCGCATCTACCTGGAGTGCCTCTACCTGCAATGCGCCGTGGTAATGCGCCGCCTGGTAAGCGTTTCCGGTGGTCGCCCCGGGCAGATAGCCCGCGATGACATAGGTCACGGTGTCTGCGCCCGCGCCCAGAGGATCGGTGGAATCAAACGGTAAGTAATACGATTTTTCAGAGCCTACGCAGCTCTCGGCGTTCAGGTTTACGTCCGGCACGCGCTGCCAGGCGCCGTCCACTTTTTCGTAGACATAGACCTTCAGCACGTCCTTGAGGTTGTACTTGTCCTCGCAATCGACCTGGGCCGGGTCGCCCGGTTTCACGCCGCCAAAGCCGTTGTCCACCAGATTGGCGATGGTTCCGTTGCAGGGGCCCGCGTCCTCCATCGTAAAGCGCACCTGTGCGGGCAGCGACCCCACGTTTGTCACCGTGACCGGGTGGAAATACACCGGGAGAGGATCAAAGCCATCCGTATTGGGGTTGACAATCTCATCCGCCGCCTTACCCTCAAAGTCCGTCCCATTGAGTTCCGCTTCAAAGGATTCCAACTCCATGGGGCGCAGGTTGGTGAAGGTCATGTCCTGGGTAATAGGGCCGTCGGTGGAGGTGCTCACCTCGATGTCCAGGACGCCTGCTTGGAAGTCCGCGCCGATGCGCTCTGTGTCCGTAAACCATGCCATGGTGCCGCCCGCCAACAAGGCCGGCCAGCGTTGTCAGCACGGCAACACCGGACAGGACGATCCGCTTTTTGCCTTTGCTCTGCTTTTTCACGATTCTGCCTCCTTTTTCGGTGGTCACAGACGGTTGCTCTGCCAGTGCGAAAAGATTCTGGCGTCCGCCTGCGTTTTACGCCGGAAAACAGCCCTGTACAGGACGGCGCCCATACAAAACCAGAGTGCGCGGCACAAAGTGGACCGATTCAAATGGCACACGGGGCTATGTAACGGGATATACTGTGCCCCAATGGTGCAGTGGATTGCGCGGATGGCCCTCAAGCGGCCGTATCTTTTTCAGATGCAAAGCTCTTTTCCGTTATTATACCATAATTTAGAAGGCAAATATATAAAAATTGGTATTTAAAATGAATGATTATGCATTTTCTTCAATCGCAGCCGGGCAATCGACGCCTTTCCGCTCTTGCCCAAGTAAGGGCTCTGCAACGTGGACGCGGAAGAACTGGATCAGCGGGCCTGTCAAAAAGGCGGTGATGATGGTGCCGACGCCAACAATAGCGGAGAGCTCGTTGTTTGCCAATAGGCAGAAGAGGGTGCCGATGCCCACGCAGACAAAGTCTGTGATGATGCGCGCCCAACGGAAGGCGATGCGGTTTTTGATTGCCTTCAAAAGGACATAGGCTGCTGCGTCATAGGGGGCGATGCCCAAATCCGCAGCCATATAAATCCCCGCCCCCGCACAGGTCATGACGATGCCAACCAGCAATAGGGCAATGCGCAGGGCAAGGGGAGATTCCATCCCCGCGTCTTGGGCCAGCCAACACACAAAGTCTGCAATATACCCCACAAATACCATATTGACGACGGTCCCCAACCCAATAAATGAACGGGCTGTAAAAAACACCACGATCAGCAACAGGATATTGGCGATCAACTGCCAGTTTCCAAAGCTCATGCCCAGGAAACCGCTGATGCCCATATTCATGCAGGAAAACGGGTCAACCCCGAATGCAGCCAAGCGGAGCAATCCCACGCTGATGCCGATCAATAAAATGCCAGCGACCATCATCGTCGCCCGCCGTCCCAATTGATGCCTGTATTTCTCCATAATCCTCATTTCCTTTCATAAAAAGCAAATATGGTTTCGTAAGAAAATATTCGTGCTCATTTTATATACGGGGATAATGGAAGTCAAGGGGATGTTTTGCCGAACTTGCAAGCAAGTTTTTGGATAAAAATCCGAACGCCCCTTCCTTCTCCGCTGCCCATCCTATGCATTTAAGGCCGGAATGTGGGCACTGTGTGCCCGCGAAAAACACACAGTGCCCATTGTAGCGCCTATGGTTGCCCAGCAAAGCGGCTGGGGCTTGTTTGTACACATCAGAAATGTATGGCGGCTTTGAAAACCAAACGCATTTACAGGACGGTAAAAAGGCGCGTGGAAGGCAGGGCGCGTGATTCCATATCCCCGGCGGCGTAGGAGGCTCCGCGCGGTTCCTGCATGGGCTAACGCCCGCCTTTATTGGTATTATAGCGCAAATGTGCCGCCGCTTCTTTTCATAAAGCGCCATATACTATAACAAAGACGACAAAACCATAAAAAACGGCTGCCCGGAGGGAGGAACGGAGAGGGAACCCGGCGGGATTGGAGCATTGGCAATGTGGAAAAAAGATGGTATAATAAAAAAGGAGAAACGTGGGGATGTGAAACATATGCGGTTTTTAGCATACCATGGTACCGACCGGGAACGGGCGGAGAAAATTTTGGCAGGCGCGTTCCGGGTTAAGGCAAACGATGAGCATTGGCTGGGGAATGGGGTATACTTTTATCTGGATGTCTCTTTGGCGCGCTGGTGGACGACAAGGCCGACCCGGAAATTCGGGGAGGATGTACACAACCGCGCTGTTTTGGAGTGCGTCCTTGAACCCACTGGCCCAGTTTTAGACCTGCGCAAGCTGGACGACTACCGGTGGTTCGTGGAGGAATATGCGCAGGTGATCGACTATTTGATAGAGAAAACGCATGTGGAGCGGAGCAGCTTCAAAAAACTGCGCTGTTCGTTTTGCGATTATCTTTATAAGCAATACCGGTTTGATTTGATTGTGGGGACGTTCCATTTGCCGGAGCAGCCCTATTTGGACTTCCCGCGCACGCCGGATTTCGACCAATTGCAGCTCTCCTATGTGGAGACGCAGGTGTGCGTGTTCAACCAGGCCGCCATTATCAGCAAGCGGCTGATGGAGAAAGAGTGAACAGCCAGGATGAAGCATAAGAAGATCGATGGGCAGCTTTGGCAAGAAGCCCTGAAAGAAAACGGGATCCAAGTGAAGCCCGCATCCGGCCTTGCGAAGCCAGGCAAGCTCGTCTTGACAGGCGAGGATGGAAAGGCCTATGCGGTTGGGAAAAACCTGGAGGTGGCCCGCGTCCAAACAGAGAACCCGGAGAGGACCATTTTGAAAGCGTCCGTCAAGGATGCTGCCGGGGAGCAGGTGGCCCAGATTGAGAAGGCGGTGGTCGTCCGCACGGTGGGCTTCGAGACGGCCCGTGCGAACGTTGTGAGGCAGTCCGAGGCGCTGGACGAAATGCACCGCAGGGTCGTGCAGGAGGGCATCCGCGTTGCAGCTGCACGCACCGCCCGTGGGGTGGCCGGGCCCAGGGGGAAAACGCGCAAGAAAAAGGTTCTCGCACCGTGCGCCTGGGGCGTAGGCGGCTCAAGGGAGCGCAAGGTTAAAAAAGGAGATGCCGCATCGGATGGACCATCCGATGCGGCGTTTTGCTGTCTATCGGGCTTTTGGGGAGCATATGGATAGGAAAGCCTCCCTCTTTTGGAAAGGAAAGGATTTGCAATAGTTCTTGCGAAGCGGGTCGAAAATGTTTATAATGAATCTATCCATTTTATCTTTTAGATGGGAATGCAATAGGCTGGTTGATACATAAAACGGCGTAGTTCAAACGCTTATATCTGATCGGGAAGAGAGGGTGTTTTCTATGTGGGATCGAAAAATTTTAAAATCCAATGCCAAAACGGCGCTGCGCGGCCGTTATTGGTTGGCGTTTGCCGTGGCGTTGGTGGCAAGCCTCTTGGCGGGGAAACTGTTCGCCGGAGGGCTTAATCCCTGGAGCTGGGGCCAGCTTGGGGAGGCGGCTTCGAGCATTGAAGAGCAGATTACCCCCTATGACGAGCCATATTATTATGATTATTACGGGGATTTTGGCGGATATGGCGGCTACATGGACCCATGGGGCGACCCTTATGGGCGCGGATTTAACCATGGATACAACGCCCCCTATGGCAATTCCTATGGGGATGGCTTTGGCGCGTATGACGGCGTGGTCATCGGCTTGTTGGGGACCATCGGCGTGTTGGCCTTTGCCTTTGGCACGGCATTCCGCGTCTTTGTCAGCAACCCGGTAAACATGGGAAAATGCCGCTATTTTGTACATAACCGCTTTGGGGACAGCCGCTTTGAACATCTTTTCGGCGCGTTCCGCCGCGGGTATCCCACAGCGGTGGGCGCGATGTTTACCACCGACCTGTTGATCGATTTATGGCTCTATATTCTGATCGCGTTGATGGCCGTCTGTCTGGTGGCTGTGATCGGCGGCGCCTACATGATGTCGCTGCTGATGATCGTCTGTCTTTTGTTGTTCATCCCGTATTTTATCAAGCTGTACCAGTATACATTTGTCAAATACCTGCTGGCGGACAATCCGCAGCTCAAAGGGACGCGCGCCCGCCAGCTCAGCACCATGCTCACCAGCGGGGAAAAGGGTTCCCTCTTTGTGCTCGACCTGTCCTTCCTGGGATGGTATTTCCTGGGCGCGCTCTGCCTGGGGTTGGGGCATCTGTTCGTCAACCCGTATTACGAAGCGACCAAGGCGGAATTGTATATCTTCCTGCGTGAGCGCGCCATCCAGAATGGTCTGCTCGATCCCAGGGAGCTGAACCTGTACCCGGTCCCGCCGGTACCCCCGTACGGGGTGCCGCAGCAGGATACGGCGTATGCGGCCTATCAAAAACCGGCGCAG
>ERZ1643249.4087-NODE-4087-length-12481-cov-5.205376_pt1 | contig 12481 bp, 15 predicted proteins | sample MGYA00579263_ERZ1643249 | MGnify/ENA primary metagenome ERZ1643249 (study PRJEB29033, sample SAMEA4952264) | chicken gut metagenome | biome: Broiler Chicken; feature: Gastrointestinal Tract; material: Caecum | place: Ireland | collected 2018 | study: Broiler...
AGGGGATTTTCTCAAAGATAGAATGCTCCAGTCCGCGATTATGAAACAGATTCTGTGCTGTTCCATTGCTTAAGTATTTGTAAACTGTATCGCTCTGGCTGTCTATAACCATATAATCTCCGGCATCCAGTGTTGTAAAAACTTCATACGGATATCCGTTTATCAGCACCCGTGGATTTACACACGGTCCGTATACAATCATCTGGAACTCACTTGATGTTGGATGCTCGACATTCCAGCTCACCTGTCCTTTTTGACTCGGTGCAAAATTAAAAGGAAAATTAAATGGAAAGTTCAGTCCGTCAAGTGTCGTTTCCTGACGGACAGAGAACTGCTTTCGTATTTCTCGCACCCACGAAAGAGTTGGAGCTTCAAATGTTAATTCAATTTCAGAATACACATATCCCTTCCATCCGTCTTTTTCCGAAGTCTTTATTCTGCACCTTAAGAATGTATCATTTACATATAATCTTCCGTATGTGTCCTCTTCTGCGTCAACAGCGATAATTTGATAAAGAAATTCCATATTGCTTCTGAACTCTGACCTGTCTCCAAAAACATCTATAGATATTTTCATTTCATATCCGTCGCTTTTTTCTTCCCAGCTAGAGTCAAACCAGTCTGCTTCTACTGTACGATACGGAGATTTCATAAAATTTATTATTTCGCCCCTTGAATTTTCATAATATGCTATCATGTTAACTGCGGTACTGCTCCTTTCGGTAATGGCCTGTCAATACGTTGCGTGCCGAGATAAATCGGACGGTTACCCTGTTCTTTTGCGACTCTTCTTTGGATTTTTTCAAATCTATCATAGTCAAAGTCGTTTCCGTCATTTTTTGGGTATCTCGGATCAGCTTTAATCTTTCCAACTGACTTATCCTGTTTTGCTGATGTGGCAAATTCTACGTCTTTTTTCAGCCTGCTTACAGCCCTCTCTACTCCAGCATTCATTGCTTTAATCGGTATATTCTTCTCGAATCCAATTCCCATTCCGAGAGCCATCATCTTTCCGACTTCATCACGGAATACTCTGGACGGTGATTTGATTCCCAGTTTTTTCTTCGCAGCATTCAGCGCACCGCCCGCAACATCCTTTAGCTTATTGAACAATGCTCCTGCTGCAGATCCGATACCACCAATAATTCCTTTTATGATGTTTGTTCCGACGCTTCCCCAGTTAATACCCTTGAAGGCAGTTACAGCTCGCCGTGCTAAGCTTTTTGCTGTGCTCGCTATGCTACCAGCCAAAGACTTCAAACCAGAAATCAATTTTGTTATGATCGTTTTTCCAAGGCTCAGCCAGTTTGTGTTTCTGATCGTTGTTAAAATTTTTGTTGCAAGAGTTTTTGCCACAGTCCCTGCGTTTCCGATCAAACTTTTAACCCCGGAAATCAGTTTGGAAATAATACTTTTACCAAGGCTTAACCAGTTTGTTGAAGTAATCTTCTTCCAGATATTTTGAGTCAGCTGGTTGAAGGCATTGATAATATTCCCTTTCGCAGACATAACGCCGTTTTTCAGGCTGGTTATCAATGCTTTCCCGGCGCTCAGCAAGTTGGCATGCGTAAATACGTTAATAATAGCCAGGATAATCTGAGGCAATGCGGCTATCAGCTGCGGGATCGCCTGTACAATTCCAACGATCAGATTTACTATAATTTTTATGCCGGCCGCAATGATTTGGAATAATCCGGTATCAATCGCTGCGCAAAATCCGTTGATAATCTGTGGGATGTACGTTATAAACTGAGGGATTGCATTAATCAGCCCCTGCGCCAAAGATGTTATAATCTTTATTCCAGTACTGATTATGGTTGGCAGCATGCTTACGATTCCCATCGCAAATTTGCCAATCAGTTCTACAGCCTTCGGTATCAATGTCGGTGCTGCAGATGCAATTCCGTTTCCAATGGATGCGATCAATTTCTTTCCGGCCGAGATTAACGCTGGCAGACTGCTGCCGATTCCATCAGCCATTTTGGCGACTGCCTCGGCTCCTTTTGCAATCAATGTCGGAGCTCCGGAAGCTACGGAATTTGCAATCTGAGTAATCAGCTTTACTCCGTAAGTTGCTAATCCAGGCAGTCCTGTTACAATTCCCTGCGCAATCCCCATTACGATTTTTGAACCTGTAGCCGCCATTTCGCCTACATGACTCTGAAGTCCCGTTGCAAGCGCACTGATAACCTGTGGAATTGTCGATGCTAGCCGTGGTATAATTTCACCCAGCGCCCCAGCTATGTTTCCTGCGGCAGTGATAACGGTCTGCGCAAAATCATCTGCAGATCCTGAGCCGTTTAAGAAGTTGTCCCATGCTGCTTTTGCAGAATTAACAGACCCTTCGATTGTCGTCGCTGCTTCTTTTGCTGTTGTCCCTGTTATTCCCATGTTCTGCTGGACAGCATGCAGGGCTCTTACAATATTGTCAAAGGACATACTGTTTGCATCGACGCTTTTATCAAGCTCCGCAGCATCTTTTATCAATCTCTGCAGCTCTGCTTTTGTGCCGCCATACCCCAGTTTTAAATTATCCAGCATTGCATAATTTCCACGAGACAAGCTTTGGTATGTCTGAATGATCAACTCCATGTCCGTTCCCATTTTATTTGCATTATCGGACATGTCTCTCATTGCCATATCAGCCATATCGGCTGCCTTTTCGGTGTCGCCGCCTAAGCCCTGTAATAACGCTGCGGAAAAACTGGTCACGTTTTCCATGTACTGGTTGGCTGAAATCCCGGCTGTTTTAAAGGCGTTATTCGCATTTTTTATAACTTTATCTGCGCTATTTTTAAACAGTGTTTCGATTCCGCCAATGTTCTGTTCCAGGCTAGCAACGGATGTAAGCGATTGCTTTGTAATCATCCCAAAAGCAGTTACAACTCCAGCCACGGCCGTTCCAACGGCCGCCAGCCCTGTCTTGGCCACACTTCCTAATTTTTTTATTCCGGAATTAAATCCGGACTCGTTTATTTTTGTGTCAAAGTTTAAGGACCCGTCTACGCCCATACTAATCTCCTTCCTGATTAGCACGGCTCACGGGCTCACAAATGCTTAAATCTTTATTTCGACCTCCCGACCACAATTTTTACATCTTATATACACGCCATAGCTTTCTGCAACATTGTTGTAGATCAGCAATTTCTTACCACAATACTTGCACCGAAACCATTTTCGCTCTATGGGAGGCCCCATCTTTCTGTTTATTCTCACGCAAAAACATCTCCTATGTCGTAGTCACTCATTTTCTTCTTATGCAGAGCGATTTTTCTCTGTATCATTCTCACTCTTTTACGCTCTTCTTTATCCTTTATTTCCGCTGGATCAATCGTGCGGTACATCATTCGCTGTTTTATCTCTGTATCTTCCGGCAGCCCATGGAACAAAGATAAGAACTTCCACCAATGCATGTACGGAATTTTCTGCAGATCTATTCCGTAACATTCGACAAATGCCGCATAAATACAGCCGGCATCTTCGTCAAAATCAAATGCCGGCTTATTTGAACCTGATCCTTCATTGCCTCGATCCGGATACATGTCTTTTGCAGACAAAAAATCTCCCAGCGCATATATTGCCGCCTCTAAATCTTTCGGTACTTCATGATACCATTCCATCATCAGGCCGCACTTGATCCAGATCGGAACACTATCATCTTCCGTAAGTTCACAAAATCTTATCCACTCTCTGAAATCTGTTTCAATTTCGTATTTTTTCCCATGGATCAGCACAGAACCCGGCAGATTCTCATACAGGATGTTCATTTCTATCTCCTGCCTTTGTTTTTATGGTATTTCTGGTATCTCCGCTGTTGCCTGTTTCCACGGTTCTGCACCCTGTATTTATCATAAGCTTTACCGATGTTCTTGTTTTCTGCTCCGACAAAAGAATAAAAGGAATCGGCCGCTTCCAAACATTTCCCCAGGCTTCTCTTGCCTTGCATGATTTTTTCTGTGGTACCGTCGCCAAAAATGGTATCAAAAAATACAGTAAAGCACCGGATCTGGGCTTTGTAAATTTCGCTGGTTTTCCCATCGGCCGGTACCTTTTTAAACTCATCGCTTATTTTCTCATGTGCAAGTTCTAATGTTTCAACAACATCAACATCTGTCAGATCGATTTCTGCTTCGAAATCTTCAAATTTCCATAGGCTCATTGGCTCATACCTCCATTTTTTTATGAATCAGATTTTTCTGTAAATGTACATGTCTGCCACTTATCCTTCGTTGTGCAGGTTCCAAACGTAATTTCTGATGCGGCTTTAAGTGATCCGCTGTAAATCAATGCGTCTGTTCCGTCTCCGCTGGTATCCGGAATAACGCTGTATGTTCGCTTTCTCGCTTCGCATGCGCCGCCCTCTGCTTCTGTAAACAAATCCACGGTCACAATATCTACCTGCGCTTCTGTTCCTAAAATTTCATTGTCTGCAATTTCTGCAAGCCTTTTTGTTACCGGATCATTTGTATATCTGTCAAATTCATAGTCAACACTCGTGGCGTATCCAACAACATCCGTTCGTTCAGTGTCCTCATCGACATACTGACGGCTGTATTCCACAGGTTCTTTCCCCTCGGATAAACTTGTGAATCCCGTCATCCTCGTGAACGTCTGGCTGCCTCCACTAGCACCGGATGCGTTCATAAACGAAAGACGCTTACTGCGCCCAATTAATTTTTTTGCTGTTTCTGCCATCACATAACCTCCTGTGTGTAAATTAAGCGGCACTCTATCCGATATTTGGCATTGATTCCATTAACATCATATAGATAGCCGCTGTTTAAAGTTTCCAGTGATATAGGGATCTTCCCTGTTCCTAATTCCGGGAAATTATCCGAAAAATTCTGTTCTTCCAGCCACTCTTCAAAATACTGGAAAAATCCGCTGTTATCAATATTGATTCTGGCGTCCTGGTCATATTCTTCCTGGCTGGTAAACGCAAACTGAAACTGCTTCTTTGCTCCGCCATCCGTATACCTCTGTACGACCGGATCGCAAGGCAGTGGATCAATGGAATATCCCATTTCTTCTCCGATATAATCTACGTTAACTCTTCCATCCTGGAGAAACGGGCAAGTCAGGATAAAATTTCTGATACTATCAATTAGAGACATATTTCGCTGCTCCTTTCAAAATAGAGTCCTTGTTTCGGTTCTTCATTCGTTCAAACCAGTAGGACTTCTCTTTGTGTTCATAATATTGCCGGCGGGCATACGGAACTACCTGATGTATTTCTCCGCTTCCGATCGCCGTTCCCAGCGTGGCTGATTTAATCAATGGCGCCATTCTTCTTATACACTCTGAATCAACAAATTGTTGTGCGTTTTCAAATCCTTTTTCTTTTCTCGGAGCAAAATCAGGGTTCCATTCAAGTTCCGCTGTAACTTTTCCATTTTTACTTGCGTATGTATATATTGTTCCTTTTGGGGTTTTTACGACAAACTTCTTCTTTCCTGCCATTTCTAAGCCCCCTTTATCTTTATGTGCGGATTGCTCCCGAACGTATTATAATTTGCCGCTGTGACCTTTAATTTCTCATATCCGTTCAGATCCTTTACAGTATGCATCTCAGCATCACATTCACCTTTTACAATATAATCATCTCTTTTTACAGATACGGTTATATCTGGAATCCTTACTGTGTACACGTCCGCCGTCTTAAGCCCGTCAGTAGTAACGGATGCCTTGTTATCACGAAACCACCAGGCTTCTGGAACATACTCTGCGCTCCATACATCCTGTCTGGTCTCCGGATCATACTGTCTTCGGAAGATTGTAATATCTGTATTGGTAATCATTCGCAATCATCTCCAAAATCCATCATTCCGGTGTTCCCAAGATAGACATAAGCAACCTTATACAGTCTCGCATTCTCTGTGATCGACGTGTCATAGGATACAGAATATCCATCCGTATTTTCGGATGTCTTTCCTGACCGTTTTTCTTCTGCCTGAATAATCTCAGCCATCTGACAGACGGCACTCTTTGCCTGATTTTTCCACTCCTGACCGTTCCACTCGTCGGGGATCCGGTCAAATGTAAAGTGTTTCAACCATTGCTCTGACCTCTCGGAAAGCCTTATCCAGGCTTCCTCAGAGATTTCATTTCCGCCATATGAATCAACATAAAACCTATAATCTGTATTCATAGATCACTCCTATCATGCTTTTGGAACAGTATGAGAATAAATGCCTTCCACTTTATTATCTTTGTATTCAGCAATTCCGACTGTACGATATCCAAATTTCCATGCATCAGCATCCTGATTTGCTTCAGGTGTGATAATCTTAGATACTGTATGTTTCTGGTACTGAATAGCCGCCTGTTTATCCACGATCAGGAAGTTCATGTCTAATCCATCTGTCGCATCTTTTGTATATCCTCCCTCTCCGCTTGCTGTTAAAGAAACCTTGCTGTAAAATCTTTTCTCTGGAACCTTTATAATACCAGCGAAGCCTTCGATCGCCTTCTTTGATGCTGTCGTGTCCAGATCTTCAATCATACCAAGCACTGTTGGATTAATGAACAGATAGCAGGTTGCAAGATTTGCTTCTGCATTTTCAACCGCTGTCCTTGCTGTTCTGAGTGCTGCCAGAGACGTTTTTCCGTCTGTTAATTTTGCGCTTGCCGTCCCAATACCGGAAACCTGTGCATAAGACGCTAATCTCCATGCATCCAGTTCAGGAACAACCTGCGTCCTGAGGAACTCTCCAGACAGACGCCCGAACGCAATACCAGCAGACTCGATATTGTCCATCGCATCTACTGTGAACATACGACCACGATCGTAGCTGCATTTTTTGGTTTCATATTCCAGTGTTACATCGCCTGCGACATAACCGGTCTGTTTGTTATAATCCGCAAGCCCCTGCATGGACATCTTCGGGATCAGGATCTCGTTTGCGTTTGCTCCTTCCTGAACCAGATCGTTCGGTCCATCCAGAACCGCGGTAAGGGATGAAAGTTTATACACCTCATCCAGCAGTGTAGAGTACTGTTTTCTTAAAGTAATTAAATTTGCCATTCTCTTTTATTCTCCTTTCTTTTCTGGAAGTCCCATTGCTGCGCGTATGGAAGCCAGTGCACCCATGCTTTCATCTCCGCCGCTGCCCCCTGTAGGGCCCACCGGATTATTGATAGGCTCCTCTTTTCCAAAAAGATAACCATCTGATTCTTTCGCCGCATCCAGCGCCTTCTTAATATCTGCGCTCTGGTCCTTGGAAGCTTTCAGTGCATCAATATCCAGTAATGCCATGACCGCTTTTGTATTTCGGCCGCCAGCGGTCTGAATTGCATCCTTTAATGTTTCGTTGAATGCACGATCCGCTTCCTTTGCAGCATATTCTGCATCCTTTTTCTCCAGATCGTCCTGAAGGGTTGCGATCTGGCCTTTCAAATCCGCCACATCTACACCATCGAACTCTTTCAGTTTTGCATTCACAGTATTAAGAGATGTTTTATATTCATCTCTCTGTGATACAGCCTTCTCATACTCTGCCTTTGTTCGATAATTTTCTTTCCAGGCTTTGTCGAAGCCTGCTTTTTTATCTTCTGGCACTTCCAGTTCAAATTCTTTTAAAATGTCATAAATATTTTTCATAGTTACGATTCCTCCTGAAATATTTTGTTGACCGATCTTTCATCGGTATGGGATATAGCCCGATGGACCCCGGGCACGGTAGCCGCCCAGTTTAGTGTCGTATGGCAGGACACAAAAATAAGACGCATAACCCTGCGTCTTAAAGGGAGATATTCGGATCACCATCCTTTCTACTCAATCTTTACCATCTGTTTTCTCCTTTCTATGCAATCCTTCCTTTGCCGTCTAAATATATTCGATCACGTTCTTGTCGCAAGCCCATCTTCTTTGAGAATGCACCGTATTCGCTTAGCTGGCCTCTGTATTTTGCTCTTTCCAGCGTAATCCTGTCCTGATCTGCGCCGCCATCTTTTAAAAGCTGCACTTTTTCTCTTTGCGCTCTCATTGCAGTTTCCATTTTTCTTTGCCTCTGCTTCGCCTCATATACGGTATACTCCTTACCCCTGAAATCCTTCGGCTTATTTTCCTTCTGGTTCATCTCTCTAAGCCAGTTGTCTGTCCAATTTCTTTTGGATATGCCCGGAATAAACGGATATCGCTCATGATAGCAGTTTGCTCCTTCCAAGCCTGTTACGGTTCCAAGACCACATACTGTTACCAACTGCTCTTTGCTCCAGACCTTGCCTTGCCAGACTGCGTGCGAAGGACGTGCACCGGCATGCCAGGCTACTTCAAAATACTCTGTTCCAAGCTTTTCGGCATTCATGTCCGATATTTCGCCTGTAAGCTGTGTGATCCCGGTCATAACCGCCCTCCTGGCAGCCACATCCACTCTGTTCGTCCATCCTGATGCATAATCTATTTTTCTCAAGCCGCTGTTTGTTAATTGACCAACTACTCTCCGCAGAACACTGTTATAATCAAACGCTCCTGATACAATGTCCATACTCGCAGAATCAAGATATCTTTGATATACTTCCGCAAGAGGAGTTAATACCTTTTTATTGCCTCCGTAATCAAGGTAAAATCCCAATGATTGTGTTATGTTCTGCAATTCATCCCTTGTCTGCCTGGTCAGAGACTCCACAATCTGCTGAAGCTCTGTATTGTCCTCATACGGAATATATTCCGCATTGATCTGCTCATAAATATCTTTGCTCCTGACATATTCCCAGTCGATCACTTTGTCGTACAACTCAAACATTTCCGGGTACGACGCATCCAGAGTTTCTTTCAGCATCTTCTCAATATCCTCTGTTGAATTTCCCAAGATTATAAGCCGATTAATCTGCCAGTCCGCTGTACTGGTTATTTCCCCAGTTTTGCGGATTCTGCGGACAATATCCTGCATAACCCTCATCTCAAGATCCAGATAATTCTTCTCTATCTTCCTTGAAAGCTTTTCTTTGTATTCCCGGTTCATGCAATCACTCCATTACACTGTTCTGCTCCGGAAGATTTTCGGCAGCAGTTTCTTCGTCTTCGTTGTACCACTTCATTCTATACTCAAGGTGTGACATAACTCCCATGCTCACATCCTGGCGATCCTGCTGGCGTTCAGACTCTTCATCCGTCAGAATCGAATCATTGAACTTGCACATAAACTCATACCCGGATGTATAAAGCCCATTATAGAAAGCCAGGCCAGCGGCAAAATCTTCTAAGCATTCTTCCAGATTGCTCTGGATCGCAGTTACGCGGTTATACTTTCTGGCTTTTGATATTTTGATCTCCGTTGCAGTCTTTTCTACCTCCTGCGCATCTGATAAATCTCCATATGCAAGGCCTACAATAAACTCTATTTCTCTCTTATACTCTTCCAATCCTCGTTTATATGCCTCGTCCCTCATTTCCGGAGAATATTCTTTGTACAGTTCTTTGTCTTTCCCATCATCAAGATTAAGTCCCCTGTACAACCTTTTATTCAGCTTAGCCATTCCAAAACGGCCGGTCTTTCTGTCTTTCTTCAAGGCTCTATCATCGACATGGATCGCCCTTTCCCCTGAATCATATTCCCAGTCCAGGCGCGCTCCCTGAATATCTGCTTTCCTGATCCGTCCTTTGGCTGCTTCAAAAATAGATACTCCGCATGCTGATCCGTCAATCCGGTTCTTGATCGGATTTCTGTAATATCCAAAATCCATCTGCTGCATTCCCGGATAAATAACCGGCCCCGGATTAATGGTCGCCCATTCCGGCACTTCTTCCAGGCTGCATGTCTGTCCAATATCTGACGGATCCTGAGAATGAAAGCATTTATTTTCGATCGTGAGATTTCCGTTTGTAAAATAATGCCTTTCAAACCGTGTAAAATAATCGTTCTGACCTACTCTTTTGACTGTTAAGAATCCAATATCCAATGGTTTTCCATCATCTCCAAACGTAATCGGAACAAATTTATCTGCTGATACAAACTCAGAACCGCTATTGCCGATAGGCTTTAGCACGAAGGAGCCTAATCCCAGCCCTTCCTGCATGTTCTCGTTCAGATCGACAATTGCCTTCTGGTATTTTTTATCCAGGCTGTCAATGCTGATCCGGGTCTCCATCTCGATCAGCGTTGCGTCAGCAAATTCACGACAGATTCCTTCTTCAATCTTCAAAGGTTCTACATAGTCCGTGATCCAGTCCGCTTCTCCATTCAGCATCCGCTTCCATTCATTTATGGCATCAATCATCCTGTCAGAAAGAGTAATATCTTTGCCGACTATATTTTTTAATGTAGTGTATCCAAACATCCGCATTATCCCTTTCCAAATTCTTTTCAATCCATCAAACATTCTGCACCTCTATATCAGATATTTCATATCTCGTTCTATCGTATATTCAAAAGCATCCAGGCTATCAATGTCTGTACTTCCATCATCCAGACGTTCATCCCTGTCTTTCACTTCTTTGTCCCATACAGCATCTGACAGCGCCGTTTCCAAACTCTCACAATCTTTTGTAATAAAAAACCGCCCGGCTCCCATGAGCCTGACGGTGCATCTGATTCTATCGTTAATTGCTTGTTTCTTTGCAGCCTTTACAGATATCCAGGGAAATCTTCTCTCCACTGCATTCCGGATTGAATTGCCGAGAACTGTTTCTGCGTTATCGAAAAAGACCGATTCCAGATTGCAATACTCTACATAATCCCCGCTCTTTTTAATAACAGCGTACTTATCAATCACTTCCTGAACAAAATTGCAGAACAATTCATCCAGTTTATTGCTGTCAATCTCTTCCTTTTCCTCTTTCGGAACAATTCTTCGTGATTTTATGGCAATAACTTCTCTGTAATCATCTGTATATCCTCTTGCAACAAAAGAATGGCCCGACTGTGTTCCACCAAAGTCGAGTCCAATTTCCATTGATACAATATCATTTTTTTTAAATTGTTTACATTCGGCAGCAGGTTCTTCCTGCTCTACGATTTCACAGCGGAACGCTTCTGGATTATCTGCAAATTTCTTATATATCGCTCCTTCTGCACGTTTCCATAGTCCTAAGATAAGCCGATCATAGTAGATCGTGCCCTCATATTCCTTACATAGCTGTTCAACGAACTCCGGATCCAGGAATGGATTATCGAAAATCGTATATCGCTGCAGGTAAATATCTAAATCCGGATTATCCAGGAACTCTTTCAGCCAGTGTGTTGGATGCTCCGGATTACAGCTCCCATCAAAACAGCTGTACGGCTTATCCAGACGGGATTTTAACATCTGGAATACCTCTTTATTCCATTTTGCAATCTCATCGCCATAGCAGTATTTAATGCTGGATCCCTGTATCTTTGCCACTTGGCTGACCTTTTCTGCACCCAGGCAGTAAACATCTTCCCCACATATCCTTGCTACATTTCTGTTGTTTATCGTACCGACCAGCTGGCTTGTATATAACTCACGCATTGGCTGCAGCACATTTCGCTCGATGGACTCTTTTGATACTCCAAGAATTACATTCAGTCCAGGCTTCCCGGCCACCTCACGGATTCGAAAGGGAATCATATAAGCTGTATCGACAAAAGATTTTCCAGATCGCACAGCACCGGATTTTATATTCCAGCGATGTGTGGCGTTTACAATATACTCATTTTGCTTACTGCTTAACTGCATTGCCCCGCATCTCCTTTAATATACTATCCAGTTTATCAATCGCCGTATGATCTTCGTATTCCTGCTTATCTCTCCATTTATCCGGCTTCCTGTTCTTAAGCCAGAAGATCTGCGCTGTTGTGTCAGGAATCACTTGCTTTATTGTGGTTGTCCTCTCTGTTATAACTCCGGCTTCTTCTTTTTCTTTTATTTCCTTGTATTCATAGCCGAGTGCGCGTTTCAAAAGAGCATTCTCGACCTGCCGATCAATGACTTCCTTGCCCTTTTTTAAGGCGTCCGATATGTCCGGATATTTTGTTTTCCAAACATTCAGAGTGCTCCTGGAAATCCCCATATTTTTTGCAATCTGTTCATCTATTAAGCCATCTCTGGCCCATCCTTCAATCTTTAGCAAGCCTTCTGGCGTTAGCCATTCCTGGAACTTGCCTTTCGCCATCCGGCTCACCTCCTCAACTGGTTTAATTATTATGTATATCAGGTTACCCCACAAAATAGGTACGAAAAAAGCACCCCGCGAAGGGCGCCTTAATCAATATATTTTAGAGACTTAATCAAGCATTCCTCATTCCGTCTCTAGTCTATATTTAACCACTTTTTGACCGGACATGACCGGACATTTTTCAATTTTCTTCAAAAAATCTTGCATTTCTTTTCCTGCAGCTTTCCTCACTGTAGGATATCCGGCGTTTCGGAAACATTCGGTTCATCCGGTGCGCTACCTGGATCCATGTCAATCCGTCTATATAATACAGCCTGAACATGATCCGCAGTTCAGATTTCTCAATACTGCCTATGTACTCTTCCACCTGGTTAGTAAGCTCCAGCAGTTCTGCTTCTTTCT
>ERZ1643249.4094-NODE-4094-length-12465-cov-12.319903_pt1:5000-7500 | contig 12465 bp, 3 predicted proteins | sample MGYA00579263_ERZ1643249 | MGnify/ENA primary metagenome ERZ1643249 (study PRJEB29033, sample SAMEA4952264) | chicken gut metagenome | biome: Broiler Chicken; feature: Gastrointestinal Tract; material: Caecum | place: Ireland | collected 2018 | study...
GGAACGCCCGGACGGGGGAGCCGGCGCGCCGCCGGCGGTTCGCACCGCCGCCGCCGCCGCCGCCGGCGCACGGTGGCCGGAGACGGACCCGCGGGGACGCGCGCCGGGCTCGGCCGGACGGACGGGCGGACGACCGGAGGCCGGCAGCCTCGCCCCGACCCGGACCGCCACGCGCGCGGCAGCACGGCGCGTTACCGCCGCCGGTAACGCGACCCGCAGGCAGCCGCGCGCGGGGCCGGGGAGGGCGAGGAGCGCTCCTCCGGGGCGGGGGGCCGGACGAACGAACGAACGAACGTCCGGCCCCGCCGCGCTGCGCCGCGCGACCGACCGGAAAGCCCGGCCGCCCCGTGGGGACGAGCTCGGCCAAAGCGGGCGCTCCGGGAGCGCGGGGAGCTCGGCGAGCTCCCCGACCTGGGTCTCCACTTAGGGGGACGAAGGCCCGCGGCGCGACGCCGCTCGGAGGGGGTGCGGGGGAGGGAATCCGGGCGCCCGAACCGACCGACCGACGGGCGGACGGACGGACGGACGGCGGCCCCCCCCCTCGCGACCCGCCTCCGGCGGGGCGCGCGGGCCTGCGAGGCGCCCCAGCCGCGCCGCGCGGCCGCCGCGGACGGCGGCCATCGGCGATTGACCGTCAAGCGACGCTCAGGCAGGCGTAGCCCCGGGAGGAACCCGGGGCCGCAAGTGCGTTCGAAGTGTCGATGATCAATGTGTCCTGCAATTCACATTAATTCTCGCAGCTAGCTGCGTTCTTCATCGACGCACGAGCCGAGTGATCCACCGCTAAGAGTTGTCTGACTTTCGGCACCGCCCCGCGCGCGCGGGGGGACCGCTCTCGTTCTCTCTCGCCTTGCCCGAAGGCGCTCGGCCCGCGCCCGCGGCCAGCCCCGACGCCGGGGCGACCGCGGGGCGGACGAGCGTCGCCTCCGCTGACCGTACGAGCACACGAATATCGGATGCGGGAGGGAAAAAAAAAGCCGGCGACGGCCGGCCGGCCGGCCGGCAATGAAGCGCGACCCGAACGAGAAGGGCGGGGAGCCCTCGCTCCCGACCTGGGGAAACGACCCTGTCTCGCTTCGGGGACGGACCAGGCGCCCGGCTCGGCCCGGCCCGGGCGGAGGAGCCGCGGACGCCCGCGGGACGGCGCGCGCCGCCCCGGCCGAAGCCCCGCTGCCGCGACGGACCGCCGCCGCCGCCGCCGCGACCGACGGGGACGGGAGCAGACCAGGCCCCCGCCCGCGCCGGCGGCGCCGCCGGCCCGCGCCCGCGCCGGACCGCCCGACGGCGCCCGCGCCGACCTCGGCCCCTTCCTCGCCGTGCGGGAGACGCGCGCACCGAAACGCCCCCGCCGCCTCTCACCTTCCTCCCCCGCCCCTCGTCCTCCGACGCCTCCTCCTCTCGCTCGCCCTGGCGGCGCGCCCGCGGCGGACGCGCGCACGGCGGCGGGCGGGACGGGGACGGATTCGGGAGCGGCGCCCGCTCCCCGCGCCTCCGCGCGGAGACCGGCTGCGGGACGCCCCACGCCGGACCTCCCGCTCGCACGACCGGCGCGGCCGGCGAGGCCGAGGGCGAAAGCGCGGTGGGAGGCGACGGCGGCGGGGACGAAGGAGAGGACGCGGCTTGCGACGGAAGGGGGAAACGGCGGCGAGGCCCCGAGGGAGGGCAGGAGGCCGGGCGTGCGGACGCACGCCGGGCGGACCGGCGGAGCGGAACCGCCGGCGCCGCGGCTGGCGCGGGCGGGACGGCCGGCTCGCCGTCCCGCCGGCCGCGCGCGGCGGGGAGGCCGCGGAACGCACCGCCGCGGGGAGCGGCGGGCGCCGGGCCGAGACCCGCGTCTCGGCCCGCTCCGTACGCGGGCGAGGCCGGCCGGAGCGAGCGCGCGCCCGCGCGCGCGCCGAGCTCTCCGCCCGAGACCGAGGCCGCGGAGAGGGGGGACGGGATGACCCCCTCTCCGGCCCGGGCCCGCCCCGCGGAGGACCGAGGGCGCGGCGACGGCCGACGCCGCCGGCGGGCTCGGGAGGGAGAGGGCCGGCGGGGCGCGCCGCCGCGCCCCGCCCGGAGTCCTCTCTTCCATCCCGGCGTCCCGCCGGCGGGCAGAAGACCGCCCCCGGCCCCCGACCTCGCGGCGCGCGCCGCGGGCCGCCCGAGTCTTTAAACCTCCGCCCGGCTCCGCGGCCCGGGGGGAGGAGGGGGGTGTGGGCGACGCGGCCCGCTCGGGACCGGCGCCGCGCTCCTTCCTCCCCGCCCCCCGGACGCGCGGAGGCGCGGACGCTAGGTACCTGGCCCTGGGGTGAGGGAAACGACCCGAAGGCCCCGCGGGGGTGCCTCCCCCGCCCGCCCCGCTCGGCGGGGCGGGACGGGGCGCCGAGGGGAGACCCGGCACCCGCCAGCCGGCCCCGGCGCCCCTCGGGGGAGCGTCCGCCCGCGGGGGCGCGCCCGACGTCCGCCGCCACCACCTCGCGTTCCTCCCGGGGCCCGGGGTTTCCCTCGGCAACCCGGC
>ERZ1643249.4096-NODE-4096-length-12462-cov-4.670267_pt1 | contig 12462 bp, 11 predicted proteins | sample MGYA00579263_ERZ1643249 | MGnify/ENA primary metagenome ERZ1643249 (study PRJEB29033, sample SAMEA4952264) | chicken gut metagenome | biome: Broiler Chicken; feature: Gastrointestinal Tract; material: Caecum | place: Ireland | collected 2018 | study: Broiler...
ACCGCCGATGGGGAAAGGCTTCTCCGAAAGCCTTTTACTTTTATCGGCGCAAAGCGGAAACCCGCCTCTTTCACAAGGCGCGCTTCCATGCCGGTCGGGGTCCCCGCATACAACACCTCTGCATTCGGGTCGTTTTGAACAAAGCACTGTGCGATGGCAAGGGCCGGATTGATATGTCCGCCCGTGCCGCCGCCCGTAACAAGCAAACGCATAAGACGCTCCTTTCCGCCGTTTTTAAACGGCCGCCTTTCGGCGCTATGTCTTTTCCATAAACGCGTGCCGCGAGATATTTAGTAAAATCCCCATTTCACCAAGCTGCATCATAATCGCCGTACCGCCATAGCTGAAAAAAGGAAGACTGATGCCCGTATTCGGGATCGTATTGGTAACGACGGCGATATTGAGCACCGCCTGCAGGCAAATCTGCACGGTAATTCCGGTTGCCAGCATAAAACCGAACCGATCCGGCGCCTTTGAGGCAATAGAAAAACCGCGAACCGCAAACAGGACAAACAGAAGAATGACGAACAGCGCGCCAATCAGGCCGAGCTCTTCGCAAATAATAGCAAATATAAAATCGTTATATGGTTCGGGAAGGTAAAGATATTTCTGCCGCGATGCGCCGATGCCGCGTCCCAGCAGCCCGCCCGAACCGATGGCGACCAGGGATTGCACCGTCTGCCACGTCTTATCGTTGATATCCGCAAAAGGATTGAGCCAGAACTGAAGGCGTTCCGTAATATAGGAAACGCCTTTAAAGGCGATAATGCCGGCGATTGCGCCGACGCCAAGCCCGCCGATTGCAAGAAAATAGCGAAGCTTCGTCCCGCCGATATACATCATGATGCAGCCTATACCGAAAATCAGGATGGTTCCGGAAAGATGCGGCTCCAGCATCATTAATACAGCGATCACCAATAAGACTACCGCAAACGGCAAAACGCCCTTCTTAAACGTACCCATCCGTTTTTGATAGTGCGCAATAAGATGGGAAAACAAAACAATGACTGCAAATTTCATGATCTCAGACGGCTGGAAGCCAATTGGACCAATATAGATCCAGCGCCTTGCATTGTTCAGCACCCGCCCGACGCCCGGTATCGCAACAAGGATCAGCAGCAAAAGGGCCACGCCGAAAATAATATAGGCAAACCGCCTGTAGAAGTGATAATCGATCCGGGAAATCAAAAGCATAGCTGCAATGCCGGCCAGAACGAACAGTACATGCTGCGAAATAAAATGCAGGCTGTTTCCCGTTTTTTGCAGCGCAGCAGGATAGCTTGCGGAAAATACCATAATCACGCCGTATGCCAGCAAAATCAAAATAATGATCAGAAAGGCGGTATCAAACCGCTTTTGCTTTGGTTTTGCGGCAGCATGCTCGCCGGTGCGTTTCGACGCGCGGCTCATCTTTTTTCTTCCTGCCGTTTCAGATGCCATACCGTCTTTCCTCCCTGTTTTATGTACTTGCGAAGCTGCTGCTTCGCCTATTTTATGCAGATTCCTTTACTTCATACAAATGCGAAAACACCAATCACACACATGATCAGCGTAACGCCGGAAAACAAAACTACAATTTTATTTTCACTCATGCCGCCGAGCTCGAAATGGTGGTGGATAGGGCTCATCCGGAAAATGCGCTTGCCTGTGGTCTGAAAACTGATGACCTGCAAAATAACGGAAAGGGATTCACAGCAGTAAATAAAACCGGCAAAAAACAAGATGAATTCCATGTTCATCCCAAAACCAAGCGCCACAACCATGCCGCCCAAAAACAGCGAACCGGTGTCCCCCATAAACACTTTAGCCGGATGCAGGTTATAGATCAAAAACCCAATGCATGCGGCGGCCAGCGCCGTGGAGAGAAGCTTCATGCCATACTGCCCGGCAATGGTGGATACCACCATAAAAAAGACGGCGACGATAAACGTTACGCTTCCGCATAAGCCGTCGATCCCGTCCGTTAGGTTGACGGAATTCACAATCCCGATAATCAGGATGCCGAGGATCGGATAGTAGAAAAAGCCAAGATCCCACTGGCCTAAAAAAGGCACGTTGATGATAGTGGAACGGTCCCCCGCTATATACAAAGCCGCCAGATACAGCGCCGTAACCAAAACCTGCCCTACGATTTTCTGCCACGCCGTCAGGCCAAGATTGCGTTTTTTTACAACCTTGATATAATCGTCAAGGAAGCCGATCAGGCCGAATAAAAGCGCCATAATCAGGCCGCCGAAGAGCTGCATTTGCTCTAACGGATCCGTCAGTCCGCCATTTGTCAGCCAAAGCACGCAGTAGCCGATCACAACTGCTGCGATGGAGCCCACAATAAACATGATCCCACCCATCGTCGGCGTGCCTTGCTTTTGTTTATGCCATGTCGGGCCGTCCTCGCGGATGCTCTGCCCAAAATGCAGCCTGCGCAGCGCGGGTATCAGCAGTTTTCCGGCAAGCGCTGTAACTGCAAATGAAATCACCGCCGTCAGGATCATTACAACATTCATTTTTTCCACTCCTCACTGACGCGTGCAATCACCTGCTCCAGATGAATGCCGCGGCTTGCTTTATAAATCACAGCGTCGCCCGGGTTTACCGTCTTTGCTATAAACTGCGCCGCAAGCGCCAAGTCGGTAAAATGGTAGACATGCTTCATCCCGACCATCATCGCACCGCGTTTGATCCCGCGCGCAAGCTCCCCGATACAAATCAGGCCGTCCGCCCGGGAGCGGCCGACTTCCCTTCCCACTTCGATGTGTGCTTCCTCCGAAATTTTTCCCAGCTCCAGCATATCGCCGAATACGCACCAGCGTTTTCCGCTGCATGCCGTCTGCATCAAAACGTCAATGGCCGCGCGCATAGAATCCGGGCTTGCATTATAGCAGTCTGCAATGACCGTCACGCCATTTTCCTGCACGATGTTTTGACGCATTGCAGCATTTTTATAAAGCCGCATGCCGTTTACAATCTCTTCCGGCTCCATATCCGCAACAAGCCCGACGCAGAAACCAGCCAGTGCGTTATAAACATTGTGGTGGCCGATGGCTGGGACCATGGCCTCGATGCTTTGGCCGTAATAGCGGACGCAAAACAGTGTGCATCCGTTTTCCGTACGGATATCGGTGGCTGTAACATCGGCCGGGGAATCAATGCCGAAATACATCACGGGCTGATCCGTCAAGTGGCTTACCTCTTTTAACATGCTGTCGTCCATATTCAGGATCAGCGGGGCGTCCGGCGCCATCGCCTCTGTGATTTCCATCTTGGCCTTCAGGATATTTTCGCGGCTGCCAAGCGTCTCGATGTGGGAGACGCCGATATTGGTAATTACGCCGACGTTCGGGCGGCAGACATGCGTCAGGTCGCGTATTTCGCCGAAATTGCTCATTCCCATCTCGAAAACGCCGTTTTTGTATTCATGGGAAAGCCGGAACATTGTCATCGGCATCCCTATCTCGTTATTGAAGTTCCCTTCTGTTTTCAGCGTCTTGCCGCGCTGGGACAGGATGGAATAGATCATTTCCTTCGTAGACGTTTTGCCGACACTCCCGGTCACGCCGACGGTAAACACGCTGAAAAGGCCGCGGTAATACCGCGCAAGATCCAGCAGCGCGCGCCGGGTGTCTGCGACAACAATGATATTTTCAAAGCCCGCCACCGGATGGTCTGCAATTGCGCCCACCGCCCCTTTCTCAAAGGCCTGCGCAATAAAATCATGCCCGTCAAAGCGCTCCCCTTTTATTGCAATAAACAGGCTGCCGGGTTCTATTTTGCGCGTATCCGTGCAGACAGCCAAAACCTCTTTTCCGCTTTGGCAGCACCCGCCAACCGCAGATGCTATTTGTGACAGTGTCAGCTTTTCCATCTCTTTGAAACTCCTTTATTTCGGCAAAAATTGTCTGCTTTCCTCAAGCACTGCGATAATGTGCCGGATTGCCGCACGCTCGTTATACGCAAAGCGCTTTCCCGCCACATACTGCCCGGTTTCATGCCCTTTTCCGGCGATTACCACCGTATCCCCCGGCTTCGCCGTATCCAGCGCATACCGGATCGCCGCCGTACGTTCCGGCAGGGCAATCCGGCGCGTCCCAAGCGGCACGCCTTTTAAAATGTCGGAAAGGATTGCACCGGCCCGCTCCGTACGGGGATTATCGGAAGTCAGGATCAGTACGTCCGCATATTTTGCCGCAGCCGCACCCATCAGCGGCCGCTTTGCATGGTCGCGGTCCCCGCCGCAGCCGAAAACTACGATAAGCTCGCGTTTGGTAAAGCCCCGCGCAGCAGACAGGACCTTTTCGATACCGTCCGGCGTATGTGCATAATCACACAGGATCGTAAGCCCTAAGCGGTTCGGGATTGGTTCGCACCGCCCCGGTATCAGCCCGACGTCCTGAAGCAGCGGGAGCGTTTTTTCCGGTCCGTACCCAAGGAGCGCGCACACCGCGACGGCACACACCGCATTCTCGGCAGAAAAATCGCCGGGAACCGGGAAACCGGCCTGCCACGAAAGGCCGCAGCAGGAAAGGGTAAACTGTACGCCGTCCGCGCTGCTTTTGATATCCTCAACCGAATAGGACGCGTTCCTGCTGGAGCGCGAAACCGTTTGTACCGGGATAGCGAGCGTCTCCGAAAGTTCTTTTCCCCATTGGTCGTCGGTGCATATGACCGCGCGGTCCGCCATTTCAAACAGCTTTTTCTTTGCACAAAAGTATTCTACCATATTTTTGTGATAATCGAAATGGTCCTGTGTTAAATTTGTAAAAACTGCCACAGAAAAATGCAGTCCGGAAAGACGTTTTTGATCCAGCGCATGGGAGGAGGCCTCCAGCATCACATGGGTTACGCCGTCATCCGCCATCCGCCGCAAAATCCGGTGCAGCTGCATCGGATCCGGCGTGGTAAGCGGAAGTGTCTCCTCTTTGTCTTCCCAGCAGGCGCCGGTCGTCCCGATAAAGCCGGCCTTTCTTCCGCACATGCGCAGAAGGCGGTAGACCGTTGTTGCGGTGGAAGTCTTCCCGTTTGTCCCCGTTACGGCGCAAAGCGCCATGCCGTCGCCCGGATGGCCATACCACGCCGCACAGCAGCGGGCATAGGCCTCTCTGGTATCCGGAACGGATATGGCGTCCGGCACGCCGCAGTCATGCTCGCAAAGGACAACCGCCCCTTCCGCGGCGGCGGCCTTTGCATAGCGGTGCCCGTCGTCCTTTGCCCCGGCAAGGCAGATAAACAGTGTGTCAGCCAAATCCCCTTTTGTACTGGTGCTGATCCGGCAAATCTCCCGTTCTCCCACAGAATCCGGAAACGCATAGCCGGCAAGAAGCTCTTTGAGACGCATGCAGAAAACCTCCCACTATTACTGTTTTCCTTTCTACGTCCTTGCCCTCACACGTCAGTCCAGCGTTTCGCTCACACAAGTCAGTTCCACAACTGTGCCGATTGCAGCCTTTGTCCCTTCCGCAATGCTCTGCGACTGGACTTTTGTCTTCGCACTTGACGAAGTACTGCCGCTTATGGTCACATTTAAATTGTACTGCTTCAGCTGCTGCTTGGCCGCGGTCGGCGTCAGGCCGACAACGTTCGGCATTGTGACCCTTTCCTGCTCAGAATCGTCGGTGTACAAAATGACCTTTCCGTCTTTTGGTATTTTAGAGCCGGAGGACGGCACCTGCCGCACGACGGAATCGCCGCTTCCCTTTACAATTGCCCCGCCGGTTATTCCCGAGGCAATCAGCTTATTCTTGGCGCCCGCCACGTCGCGGCCCGTCAGCAGCGGCACTGTTGTTTCCATACTCTCAAGTTCCTCTTCCGAGTAGTTCGGCGAATATCCAAGATAGGGGAGCGTATCCGCCATAATCGCCGCGACAGCCGGCGCACAGATGACGCCGCCGTAAATATCGCCGCTTGTCGGTTCATCGACCATGACGTAAACTGCAATCTGCGGGTCATCCGCAGGCGCCACCGCCACGTAAGAGGCGATATAGGTGTCCGTCTCCGCACCAAGCGTTTTTTGGGAGGTGCCGGACTTTGCCGCAATGCGATAGCCCTTGACAGAACCGTTGGTTCCGCCGTCCGCATTTACAACCTCTTCCATCAAAGAGCGCATTGTCGCGGACGTCTCCTCAGAAACCACCTGACGGCGGATCTGCGTCTCATGTGAAGAGACAACGTTTCCATCCGCATCCAGCACATCCTCCACCACATACGGCTCCACAAGATATCCGCCGTTTGTTACGGCGCAGACCGCCGTTATCAGCTGCAAAGGCGTAACCGACTGCGATTGCCCGAACGACGAGGAGGCGAGGGAAATGTCGGCCATATCGGCTGTATAATACGTGCCGACCTGCTCGCCCGGCAAATCGATCCCGGTTTTTTCAGTAAAGCCGAAACCGCAGTAATATTCATAAAAGCTTTCCGCACCCAAAGAAAGGCCGATATTGATAAAGGCCGGGTTGCAGGAGTGTACCAACGCGTCGGTAAAGCTGATCTGCCCGTGACCAGAGCGCTGGTTGCACCGCATGGTATAGCCGCTCATCTTCACATATCCCGGGCAGTAGAAGCTCGACGAAAGCGAAACCTTGCCTTCTTCAAGCGCCGCTGCCGCCACGACTGTTTTAAACGTAGAGCCCGGATGATACGTATAGGAGACATTTTTGTTGGTCCATTGGTCCGAAAGGGCCGCACTTCTGGCGTCTTTCCGCTCCGTCTCATCCGCAATTTCCGAAATGGACTGCGCCAGCGCTTCGTCATAGATGGTAAACGGATCGTTTAGATTATAATTGGGATAATCCGCCATGGCGAGCACAGCGCCCGTATTGCAGTCCATCACGATCGCGCACGCACCGCCTGCCGGGTTGTGCTGTGCCACAACGTCTGAAAGCGTTTTTTCCACAAAGCTTTGGATATTTTCATCAATCGTCAGCCGCAGGCTGTTCCCGTCCACCGGGTCATACCGCTGCTCATAGCTTTGCGGCATATTTTCACTAAGCGCATTTTTAAGCGCAACAACGTAGCCGTCTGTCCCCTTTAAAACATCGTCGTACTTGCTTTCGATCCCGTAAAGCCCCTGCAGGTCGCTGCCGGTAAAGCCAATGACGGAAGAAGCAAGTTCATTATTGGGATAATACCGTTCTACGTTTTCGGTCAGGTTGATCTCATTGGTATAGCCGTTTTCGGTGATAAAGCTGCGGACAGCGTCCGCCGTTTCCTTATCCACCTTTTTCCCAACCAGCTCATACTGACTGCTCGTTTTCTCCGTACGGGCAAGGATATCCTCGTATTCTCCCCCAAGGATCTCCGCCAAGCCCTTGGAAAGCGTTTCGCGCTTTGCCGTAAGTTCAGCCGAGCCCTCCGTATATCCCGTGGCAATATCCTTTGGCGAAATGCTTACGTCCCAAACAGTCGCACTTTGTGCAAGCACCTCCATATTCCGGTCGTAGATCGTCCCGCGCTGCGCCTTGATCGTCTCCGAACGGAGCTGCTGGGAATCCGCATAATTATCATAAAAGCTATATTGGAAAATGCTGATCCGGCAAAGATTTGCTATGATGACCAAGACAAGCAGAGCTGCAACCACCGATACGTTCCGGTGCAATCGCTTTTTCATTTTGACAGGTGTTCCCGCCGACATACCAACACTCCTTTTATGAACACCGCGAGGGGACAACGCGCATACGCGTCTCCCCTCTCTGGTTCTTCTCATTCTTATTCAAAGACAAACCGCAGTATAACCCTTGTCAGGAAAAGAGCCCGGCAAAAAAATTCCCGATCCGCTCGAAGAACCCCGGCTCCTTGACAACTTCCACTGTGTCTTCCGTCTCAAACGTAATATATTGCATCTGATGGCTGTCCACTTTCTCCATTCCCAGCGTATCCCTTGCGATTTCCTCCACGCTGGAAATCGAAAGCTTGTCCTCCAACTGCTTCAAAAGCGTAGAGTTTTCGCCTTTTAAAGCGGAAAGCGTGCTTGTGGTTTGGTTGTATTCGTTGGCCACTTCAATTTGTACCACACGCGCATATAAGAGCGCCGAAAGCATGAGGACAACGACCACCATCACCGCAACGCAGCGGGCGACGCGCAATTTTTCCTTTTTCGCAGCGCGTCGTTTTGTCCGCACCTCGTGGATCTGCGGCTGCTTTTCGGCCTCTTCCCGCCGTGCAAGGCGCTTGTAGTCATACGCCAGATTATTCTTTTGTGTCACAGCCGTCATCTCCTTGTTTTCATCGCTTTGTTAAAATCCTGAGTTTCGCACTCATACTCCGCCGGTTCTCCGCAAGTTCCTCCGGCGAAGCGGTAATCGGTTTCCGGTTTACAAGATCCGCTTTCGGCTTGTTCCCGCATACGCATATTGGAAAATCCGGCGGGCAGGTGCATCCCTTGCACCAGTTTTGGAAGCGGTGCTTAACCATACGGTCTTCCAGAGAATGGAAGGTAAGCACGACCAGCCTCCCGCCAGGATTCAGCATAGAAAACGCTTCGTCCAGTCCCTGCGAAAGGCTGCCGAGCTCGTCGTTCACAGCAATCCGGATGGCCTGAAACGTCTGCTTGCACGGATTTTTCTCCCTGCGTCTCGCAGCGGGCACCGCCGCTTTGACAATCTCCGCCAGCGCAAACGTTGTCTCTATGGGCTTTTCCTCCCTGTTTTTCACAATAGAGAGCGCAATTTTGCGGGCAAAAGGCTCTTCCCCATATTCCCGCAAAATCCGTGTCAGCTCATCCGCCGTCCAGCTGTTCACCACATCATATGCGCTAAAGCCGCTCTGGCTCATCCGCATATCGAGCGGCGCGTCATGCAGATAGCTGAATCCACGCTCCGCCTCATCCAGCTGATGGGAGGAAACCCCTAAATCAAGAAGGACGCCGTCCACCCCGCAAATCCCCATTTCGCGGAGCACACCCGCCATATTCCGGAAATTTTCCTGTACTACCTGCGCGTTTGGATACGGGGAAAGCCGCTCTCTCGCCGCCTCTACCGCATCCGGATCCTGATCAAATGCAACCAGCCTGCCCCTTTCGGAAAGCTTTGCCGCAATGGCGGCGGAATGCCCCGCGCCGCCGGCCGTCCCATCCACATAAATGCCGTCCGGCTTTACCGAAAGCCCGTCCAAGCATTCTTTGAGCATCACGGAATAATGTATAAACTCCATATCATCGTCCCTTTAGAAATTCAGCTCGTCCATTACGGCTGCGATTGTGTCGGAATCCAGCTCGTTGCAGAGAGCTTCCCAATTCTCCCTGCTCCAAATCTCGCAATGGGTGGAGGCGCCGATAATGACGGCCTCTTTGGAAAGACCGGCATATTCCCGAAGGGAGAGGGGCAGCACAATGCGCCCCTGCGCGTCGGGTTCCGCCTCGCTTGCAAAGCCGCTCAGCATCCGGCGGATGTTGCGCGACTTGTTCTGCGGCATGGCGTGCAGCCGGTCGATAATACTCTGCCATTCTTCCAGAGAATACACACTGATGCAATGATCACTGAGTGAACGGGTGATAATGAAGCGCGCCCCCAAATCTGCGCGCAGTTTGGCGGGAAAGCTGACACGGCCCTTTGCATCCACACTGCACCGATAGTCGCCGATCAGCATTTTTCCCACCGCCTTTCAAATTTAAGGGATGATTCACCTCAAATCACCACCATTCACCACTTGCTTTCCATTATAAAAGCCTGTTTGGAAAAATGCAAGTCCCGGGGGGAAATTTTCACACGTTTTTGCCTGAAAATCATTGGAAAAGCAAAAGGCCCCTGCCGGGGCGCTGATTTTCGTCAATTTATTCGTTTTTTCTTGCAATATCGAACATTTGTTCTTCCACAAAGTTTCCTAACGATGCGCTCTGTATGCCCAAACTAGAAAAAAGGAAGGGCCGTCTGAAAACAGCCCTTCCCTTTCCCCTAAAATATAGAATTAAGGAGATTTGAGAGATGCACGGTTACTTCCGTATTCTTTTTACGCTGCGCCATAAGAGCAGGCACACGCCTCCTGTCATTGCAAAGAGCAGCGGGATCACAGCCGTGGTATAATCGCCGGTGTCCGGCGCGTCTGGGCTTGCCTTAAAGCTTGCCTCGATCTGGGTCGTCCCCGTAACGGTCAGCGTGTATTTCCCGTCCGTGAGCGATACCTCTTTGCCGTCTACCGTGACCTTATCCACTGTATACCCCTCATCCGGCGTGAAGGTGAACGTCACGTCTGTTCCCTCGTAGTACTCGCCGCTGCCCGGCGTCACTGTGCCGTGCTCGCCCGCAATAACTTCGACATAGTATTTTTCATCCGCTGAACATTGGACGGCTCATTTGAAATAAAGTGACAGATTAGCAAGCGTATCATTCTTCCGCAAGAACAAACACCATACCGCTTTCCCAGTCACTTCGAACACAGGATTTATCTGACAGAAACTTCAATCTATTGTTGTCAATTAGCACAAATGTCCATACATTTATTTCATCTGTGAATTTTGTTATCATCGTCACTTCATTTCCGTTCATCATCATTGTACCTGAAGGTTGATACGATACTGAAATAGCCAAAACAACGGTAAGCCTGCCTTCTTGAATTAAAAGATAAGGAACAGCAATATCATCCTCTTCAGATTGTTCAAGAACATACCTGCCATCGTCTAAACAAAAGTTCTCGCCTTGTCATCCCGATAAAAGCAAGGCCGCACATGCCAGCGCAAGGACGCCGGAGCCAATCCGTTTCCCTGCGCCTGTACGTTTCTTCATTCCTCAACTCTCCTTTCAATCAAACCTGTGTACGTGCACATCCAAGGCATACCACCTCTCTTTTTCTACCCGGCACACAGTTCTATGGCTTTATTATAGAGCCGATTTTGATTCCGTACAAGACTAAAAAAGATAAACTGTATCTATTCTGCCCGGCTCTCTACCAGCTTTTCGAGATATCCGGGCTGCCAAATTTCATTTTCCTCCTTTAGCACAAAGAAACGTGTCTCACCAAGCGAATGATCCTCCTCTTCCATTCTTCTCAGCCGTTCCGCCTCACTGTAGCTGAGATATGCCTCTACGGTAACGCCCTCCTCATCCGCTTCCTTTATGCGGATTGTAATTTCCTGATAGGCCGGCCGGCTATCCGTTTTCAAGGCAAAAACAGCCATCCCTTTTACTGCTGTACCGGGCAGTGCAGCCTCCGGCGCTTGGATTTTCTCTGCTTGGGTAGAAAATAAGCTCGCAATATACTGTCTTTCCTTTCCTGTCCCGGTCAAATCGGCAGATTCAGCCCGTATAACGCCATTTACCGCATCCGAAGCAGAAAAGCCGCTGTAAATGCGCACTGTCTCAATCTGCGAGGCCGAAGTCAGACCAATATGCCACGCTATGCTGTTTTCCTCCGCGCCGCATCCGGAAAAAAGCAGGAACAGCAAAAGAAATCCCATACATAAAAGGCCTTTCCGTTTCATCATTTTCCCTTCCCTTCGCTAAAACGCCGATAAGCTACCAAGCCTCCGAAACAATCCGATCGATCGTTTCCGCATCCATCCCCTCGACATCCGAAATCCTTACCATAAAGTAATCTTTCATATTTGATTTCCCAAAGCGCCGATAGGATTCCGAATCTGTATAGGTCAAAATCATCATTGCATTATACGGCTCAATCCCCTGTTCATCCAACCGAAGAACCACAACAGGTTCATACGGGCACGATTCCTCCTGTTCCTGAAGCGTAAATTCCACAATGGCTCCCCTTGAGAAGGGGCCTGTCGAAATCTCCCCGCTTGGTTCCAGTTCTTTTACAGAAACGCTGCCGGACTGAAACCAAGACTGATATTTCTCAAAAAGAGCTCCCTCCTGCACCTGATAAAATCGGCCGCCGCTTTGATAATCAAAGACGCCAGGTCCCTTATCTGCGCTTTCATAGAACGTAACAGACTTTACGCCCTGCATATTGCAGAATGCAGAAAGCGAACTTTTTCCACAGGAAACGAGCAGGAAAGAAGTGCATATTATAAAAAGAGCAATAATAGCTCCAATCCAGATATACCGTTTTTTCATCATGTATGTACGACCCCCTTCCCGCGTAATCCCTGCACAGCACGATATAACTGTCGAACCCAAAATAGCTTCTCAGATATCTCCTACTTAAAATAACGCTGTTTTTTTGTAAACGTGACAAAAGAATCTCCATCCGTCCTATATAATACCGGTCAAAGGGTCCAAATGCTGCATCTCCCCTTGTAAATTTTATAAAAACAAAAAGCAGTGCAATTCAAAAGAACTGCACTGCCCCATTTCTTATATGAGAAAACTTACAGCGGATGAACAGCGTTCGCCTGATCGGCGTGCTCCGCATCAATGTTGTATTTCTTTGCGCGGCGCTTTTCAAAGAATTTCACCGCAACCTGACCGAACTGCGCATAGCTTAAAACGTCTTCTTCCTGCTCGATCCACTCTGCGCATTCCTTGCGGAGGGTGTCCAGCTCCGGCTTAATCAGGTCAGCCGGACGGCAGTCGATCGGTT
>ERZ1643249.4098-NODE-4098-length-12453-cov-4.695757_pt1 | contig 12453 bp, 7 predicted proteins | sample MGYA00579263_ERZ1643249 | MGnify/ENA primary metagenome ERZ1643249 (study PRJEB29033, sample SAMEA4952264) | chicken gut metagenome | biome: Broiler Chicken; feature: Gastrointestinal Tract; material: Caecum | place: Ireland | collected 2018 | study: Broiler...
GCACTAGCCTATTTTTGAACCCCCAGACTATCTGGGGGTTTTCTTTATACAATAAGCTGTGCCGCCCGAAATCGGGCGGCACAGCCGTTTTATGCGCCAGGCGCATAAATTATTTACTTTGCTTTAAACGCCGCTTAAACGGCCTTTAAATGCTTTAAAACGCCAGTCAATCAATCTGATTAACGCTTACGCTTGAGAGATACAATCACAAGCACTACGACGAGCAGAACTACTATAACAGCCATGAAGGTATACAGAGCTACCACGCCGCCAAGAGTATCTTCGTTGTTCTGTGCAACGCCGTTTACAGTACCTGCAACCGCATCCACATTGCCTGCAAGCTCGGTTACCGACTGCTGCAATGTTGCAACCGCTGCGGATATTGCAGTGAGGTCGGTCTGGTTGCCGTCGTCAACAGCGTCAACAGCGTCTCTCAAATCGTCAGCCGTCTGCTGAAGAAGTTCAAGCGCTGCTTTAAGTTCAGCGTTGTCGCCTGCAAGTCCTTCAATGCTCTCGGCCAGTCCTTCAAGCTTGGTATCGGTAGAGGTGAGTGCGTTGTCAACGGCCGTCTTATAGCCCTCAACCGCAGTCTTAAGTGCGTTCTGAGCTTCAGCCAGAGAGCCAATCGATGCGTTTACAGAAGCAAGCGCGCCGCCCACTCCGTCGCTTATGGTGTCAACCTTGCCGCTGACCTCGTCAATAGCTTCGTTTGCGACGTCTACCTTGCCTTCAACCGCGCTGATAAGCTCTTTAAGTTCGGATATAGCAGCAGAGTTGTCTGTGGTAGGAAGCTTGCTTACGGCTGTTGAAAGCTTGTCAAGCTTGCCACTGATTGCACCTACTTCTGCGGTAGCGCTTTCAATAAATGCGTTGAGTGCGGTCTGTATGCCGGCTATTGCCTTACCAAGATAGCTGTCTGCACTGTCGAGTTTTTCAATCATTCCTGCAAGCGTAGAGCCGTCTGCAACACCAAGGTCAGCTTCAATCTTATCGACATTACCCTGAACTTCGGTAACAACTTTGCTTACGTCTTCAAGCATTGCTGCAAGGTCGCCTTCGCCCTCGCCGTCGAACAGAGCGGCAAGACTATCTGCAACACCCTTTACTTCTGCGATTTCAGCCTTGAGGCCGCCATTGCCGTCTGCTCCTTCGAGAACCTCGACTATCGCAGCTTTAGCCTCGTTTATAGCGGTTGTAATCTCATTCTGTGCCTCTTCAATCATTCCGGCAAGGGTATTGTTGCCACCCTCTGTTGCAGGAGTACCGATGAGGTCTTTTATTTCGCCTGCAGCAGTGTTTGCACTATTTGCAAGCTGCTCAATTTTTTCAAGCAGTGCGGAAGTCCAGATGCCGCCTTCGCCCTGGGCAATGCTGAGGGCTGAGATAATGCTGTCTATATCGGCCATAGCCCGGTCAAGTTTTTCAGCCTCGGCCTTAGCCTCTTCGCGTGCTGCGCGGAGCTCGTCTATTTCAGCTTCTGCAACGGCAACATATTTATCGATTTCTGCCGTTGAAGTTGCGCCGTAGATTGCCGAAACCACATAAGTGGGAACAGCTACCACTGTTGCGCCTTCTGTCGTGCCTGCCGCGTAAGCCTCTACCTCTGCAATCATTTCTGCCTTGTAACTTTCAAGGGCTGCAGCTGCGTTTTCTGCATACTCTTCAAGTTCAGCCATGGCAGCAACCTTAGCTGCAGCAATCTCCTCTGCGGTAGCGGCGCTGTAAATTGCGTCGTATGCCTCAAGAACGGCTGCCGCATTTTCTTCGGTGAGTTCGCTCCACTTAATTCCAAGCGCTGCTGCGTAAAGCTTGACGTCGGCCTGAGCCTCGATATTTGCAGCAACGGAAATTGTTGTGTAATATCCGTCTGCACCGAGAACGGGTGCGTCATAGCCAGGAGCAAATATATTGTCGTTTTCAGGAAGAACGGCAAGCTTAGTACCATTTCCTATGAAGCCGCTTATATTCGCGCTGCCGACAGCCGCGTCGAATGAACCACCGCATATAGAAACATTAACATCCTTGCTGGGTATTCCACTCGTTACGGTATCAACTTCGTAGAAGGCCTTACCGTTTTCGCCGGTAGCCTTGAATGTACCTGCTGTAATATTTACGGTTACAGGCAACTCCGTGGTGTGCTGTGAAACTGCTATTGCTATACCGGAAGTTGTTGTTCCGCCACCGTTTTCAACAGCCTCGTATGCACCAGTTGCAACAACCGTTACATTTTCATCAGCTATCGTAAGATTGCCGGCACGCATTTCAATGCCTGTTACACCGGTTATGGTTGTTTTGCCTTCTATTGTAAGGTTACCATACTGAGGATGATAGATTGCGCAAGCCTTTGTGCTTGTAAGCGTGCTGTCTTTGATTACAAACTCAGTACCGTTCGTATTTGAAGAGCCATTACCGGAAACTGCGGGAGATTCAGATACAACAGTGACATTATCTATTGTGAGTTTGCTGTAATTTGCCTCTGCGCCTGCAGCCATAGCATTTTCTGCGGTCATTTCGCCAAACATTGCAATGCCATAGCCACTGGATTCTATTGTTACGTTAGACACAGTTACATCGCAAGCCGCCGTTCTGACAACTGCGTATGTGCTGTAAGCATCTTCGCCTTCGCCTGCCTGATAACCGCTGCCACTGATAGTGCTACCCTCTTTCGAGCTGGTTATGGTAACATTGTCAGCCGTAATTTTAATCACATGGGAATCTTTAAGCAAGTCTTCACCAACAATATCGTAGCCGTTCAGGTCAAGTGTTACAGCCTTATCAATGTTAAGCTGTGCTGTAAGAATTACATCTTTAATAAGGACAATGGTGTCTCCTTCTTCGGCTGCTTTAAGAGCATTTTCAAGTGAAACAAAACGATATGTCAAGTTGTCCCTGACTATCTGCGCACCAGGTACATCTTTAGATACAACATACCCAACCCCGTCATAATTGTTCACAAAAGAATTATCGAGTACTGCCGTTGCTATTGGAGCAGCAAATCTACCTGTTACCCACAACTTTCCATAAGCATATACATCCCATTCCGCCACATTACCATTTGTAAGATATGTATTTGTAGCTTCATTGGATACATTAACTATACCGCCAAAAATTTTAACTGTGGCACTGTTGTTAAAATTAAAGATTGCATAAGCCTCGGCAACAGTTGCCGTAACATTGAGCGTAGCACTATTACGCACCTCAATACTTCCACCATTCAAATAGGCGCCTATATAAGTTGCATTAAATACGCCGCCAAATAATTTAATCGTAGCGTTTGTTGAATATATGGCCGCGCCATTCGAATTACCCGTACCACCACGATTTGTGAAGGTTCCGCCATGGATATTAATAGTACCATTATACGCATAAAGTGTATTATAGTTAGCTGACTCAAATGTACCGCTCTCAATAGTCATAAGAGCATTAGCCCCACTGTTATATAATGCTGCAGCAAAGCCACCTTCCACTTTTATAGTCACAGCATATACAGTAAGTGTACCCTTATTCATTACACCACTTGAATTTGCTGTAATATTGCCTTCGCCACGCAGCGTAAGCGTACCATTATTTACAATGGCACTGCCTCCCGTTACATTTATATCAAACCCGTTGAGGTCAAGAATGATATCCTTATTTGCATCTATAGTTATTGCAGAAGTGAGGTCGGTATAAAGAATAACGGTCGTTTCTACCTTGTCAGCAATATTTTTATAGGCATCAGCCCAAGAAGCGTAACCCTTATATGTTACAACCTCTTCAGTCTCGGTTGCAGTAAGAACTTTAACAAGATTCATACCCTCAACAGTGGTGTTGGAAGCAGCTACCTGATAGTTTGCACCATTTTCGTCCGTGAACAGAGCGCTGTTCTCTGCTATTACGCTTCCGAGTATAGGCTTATCGAAGTTACCACCGCTTACGAACTTGGAAGGAACAATCTCGTTATCGAATGCTTCGGTAAGGAAAATCTCGCCCTGAGCGCTTTCAAACGCGCCACCAGTTATATTGGCAGTAATATCAGTGTAACCGTTACTGTTTACAAGCACGATAACATCCGAGGTAGCCCCGCAACCAGACTGGTCAAGGTTATAACTGGGGGTCTTACCCGTGTAGGTAGACGCAATAGTTCCGCCGCTGATATTGAGTTCACCGCCGCGCATAAACAACGCCGTAGCACCGCTTACTTTGCCGCCGCTGATATTGAGTTCACCATTCTGAGGATGGTAAATAGCAACACTGTTTGCTGCTGTAACTTCACCACCCTTTATATTTATTGTAGTGTAGCCCTCATTGAGGCCGTTACTATCTATTGCACGCCAGCCATCACTTGAAGTGGATATATTGGCTGATGTGGTGAGTGTTGAATTGCCGGCAACAGCTATACCAGTATATATCGAAGATACATTAAGACCTTCGTTAAGCGTTACATTCGCCGACTTTATAAGTGAAATGACTGCACGGGAAACGCTGCCGCTTTCGCCGCCTGCGGCAATGCTTTCAAGTTTACCGTTTGTGATAGTAACATCGCCATTGGAAATGATTATCATGGCAGTGCCGCTAAAGTCTGTGGAGTCAGAAACAGTATAGCCTCCCAGGTCAAGCGTTAATGACTTATCAATTGTTATAGCTTCGCTGCCCGTAAGCACAACATTCTGCAGCAGTGTTATTGTATTGCCGTCCTGAGCCGCATTTACCGCATCTTGAAGGGTTGTATACCCAGCAACATACTGACCATTCGCGTCGGTTTCGAGTGCAATAACCTCACTGTAATCTTCCGGAACAGACTGAGCAACCATGTAATTTGTGCCATTGGTATAAAGATTTGCACCCTCGGCAATGTAGTTGGGATTGAGGACACTGGTAAAAGTGCCGCCTGCAACATTTATGTTTGCTTCGTCTGCATTAGCTAAAGGCTGATAATAGCGATGTACGGAGAGTTCAATATTAAATGTACCTGTATTGCCCTCAGCAAATTCAAGAACTGTATTATCTATCCAGGTATCGTCAGTTACAAGGTCTGACGAACCATACTCTACCTTACCAGTTATTGAGCCGGTAAAGTTTTCGTCAATACATACCGTAACGCCTTCGAAATAGCTTTCACTCAAACCGTAATATACATCGAAAGCAACCTGACCACCTTCTGCAGCAATTATTTCTGTATTGCCGGTAATAACCGTTTTACCGAAGTTATTTGAAACAACATAGGTGTTTGTTTCTTTACCATCGAGAATAATGCCGTCAAGAGTAAGATTGCAATAGTTCTGTATGAGCATTATTGAAAGATTTGATGTGATTTTACCGTTTGTAAGGGTCACGGTATTACCTTTTTCAAGATGGAAACTCTGCGATACCGTACCAGAAGAACCAACCAAATCCTTAACAATTTCATAAGTTAAGCCGTTAAAATCTATTATAATATTTTTGCTATCGCCATTGGCCGCAAATAAGCCTACACCGCCGCCTGCTATTGTTGAATCAGGTTCACCTATCAGAGTGACAGTTACAGGCTCTTCCGTATTATTTGGCACAGCGTTTACCGCCTCCTGAAGTGAGGTGTACTGTTTATTGCCTATTGCGGCGACAAAGTTGCCTGCGATTGCAACATCGTCAGCAACATATGCACCAGTCTCTTCATCCCAGGCTGCTGCAAAGCCTTCTTCAAAATACTCAGCATCAGGCATAGTATCGAAGTTGCCGCCGGAGATGCCAAGAGTATTTTCGTACTGACCAAAGAAGTTGCCGGAATAGGTACCGTCTTCAATAGTCAGTTTTGTTGTTTCACCATTGACTACTACTGCATATGCACCTTTTACAACAGTTTCTTCACCGGATATGGAAACATCTGCACCATTTATGGCAACTACACCATAACCGTTTTCACCGCCGTCAAATGTACCGCCGGTAATTTCCAAAGCACCGACAGCAACATTTGAGTCATACGCTGAATATATAGCACCGTATGCGCCCTCGCCGTCATATGTGAATTCACCGCCGCTTATTGTGGTTTCGCCATAATTCATTACGGCATACTGCGCACTATTACTGAATGTGCCGCCATATATCTCGTTTTTCGAGTGTTCATCCGTCTTTAAAGTATTCAGACCACCGCTGAATGAGCCGCCATATACTTTAAGTGTGGGATTTGCTATACCGCCATTACCAAAATTGGTGTTGTAATAATTTGCATTCTGATAGCCGTTAGCAATAAGGCTGGAATAGCTGCCATTTGCAGTAACTACTACATTGCACTCTTTATTATTTGCGCCAATGTTGAGATTATTGTAATTCTTTATTACATACCAGCTATTGCCGCCATTATCGTCAGGGGATTTACCAGCCTCTTTACTCCTTGTGTATGTGCCGCCGAGCAAGATAGCTTTTCCATAGTTAACAAGTGCACCACGACCATGGTTTACATTATCAACCGTACCTTCGCCAATTATAGTAAGAGTGCCAGAATTTATTATTGTATGAGAGCCTTCAACATTTGTAATTGTGCAACCATTCAAATAAAGCGTAATGACTGCATCTTCTGGAATTGTCACGCTTTCTGTAACGTTACTTGTAAGCGTTATAGTAGCGTTTTCGCTTGCCGCTGCCGCATTGATAGCTGACTGAAGTGAAGTGTATTCAGCACCATCACCGATTGTGGCAACAGTTTCGCCCTCTGCGGCAGATGCCCTAGTTGAAGGAAGGGCAAAAAATACGCCAAACGCAAGAAGCGCCGCCGCCATTACTGAAATCAAAAGTGCCAATATGCCCTTTCTTTTCGCCGTAAACATCAATCAAACCTCCTATTAAAATAGAACTTTTTACGGTATTTACCAGATTCGTTGCCTAAATATTTGCTTCAGACCGCTTTTTTCAGTCAGAAGGGCGCAATTCACCCCTAAATACCTTAAAATTATTATAATAATTATATCACATTGATAGGCATTGTCAATGGGGTTACAACAAAAAAACACAGGCTGTATTATGCGTTTATAACCCCTTATTGTATAGCGTAACAGCCACCCTAAAAAAAGAAGATAACGTACTTTTCGTGCCAGCAAAACAATAGGACGGCACATATTGTGGAATCAACTGAACATTACCGTGAATTTTCTTGCAAAAACAGGTCTGCAAAAAATAAAATTTTGCGTTGTTTTTTGTGCAGATAAACAAAAAATTTGTGCAGGTTGCATATATAAATTAAATAGTAATATTTTTGTTATAAAATTGTAATATATTTGTCAATATGCGTATTTTTTAGTTGCATAGAACGCAGAGACTAAAATTTAATGGCTGAAAGTTTTAAATTATTCAGCAAAAGCAAGCCTTACATATAGCGCCCGCCTTACGGATACAGCGCGAAGTTTATCAGTAACACTCAAAATGGCAAAAAAAATGCAGTGGCGCACAATTTTGTGCGCCGCTGCACCTCTTATTCTTTAAGGAGAGATTTACTATAATGCTGCATACAGCCGCAATGGTTACGGCATATGTATCAGCCAATGAGCAAATTCAGTTTACGCGGAAAGCCGTATGGACGCCTTTCATGGCACTTATAAATCACTCGTGCGTTCCGCGCTTTGCGGAATACCCTTCCGCAGAAAGTATTACAGGCGGATTTTCCTCCGAGCCTGGTTGCAGAGCCTTTGCCCTGCCGCCGCACTTTCCCGCGCGGCAAATTTTATAGCCTGCCTCACTCAATCTCGATATTGTGCGAAGGCAACTGCTTGGGCTGACTCTTGGGTACGTTCAGGGTGAGCATACCGTTTTCGTACTTGGCCTTTACGTTTTCCTTTTCGACGTCGTTGCCTACATAGTAGCTACGACTGCAGGAAACCGTGCACTCCTTGCGGATATACCTTTCGTTCTTATTCTTATCGTTGCCCTCTTCGTCCTTAGAGCTCTTCTGAGCGCTGACGGTAAGGTAGCCGTTTTCAAGAGCGATTTTTATATCTTTCTTATCGAAACCGGGCATTTCAACATCGAGCTGATAGCCGTTTTCAGTTTCCTTTATATCGGTACGCATGCTGTCTGCACTGTCGTCATAGAACACGGGCTTGAAGAAGTCGTCAAACATATCAAAGAACGGGTCACGAACGTAATTTCTTTTCTGTAAATAGTTTTTCATAATTTTGAATCTCCTTTAAAATCATATTTAAAGGATCGGGTCGTTAGCCTTGATTCTTTTTTCACTTTAATTATAACACCATTTAAAACGGCTTAAACACTTGGTAAAAAATTTTTTTTACGAATAATTGATTGGTGTGGGAGCGGAGACGCGGAATTGCGGTGCAAGGACAAGCGGGGACGAGCGGCTTAGGTCGGGCAGCACGAGGCAGGCGGCGCGGGTCAGGCGGTGCGAGGCAGGCGGCGCGGGTCAGACGGTGCGAGGCAGGCGGCGCGGGTCAGGCGGTGCGAGGCAGGCGGCACAAAGCAGGCGAACAAATGTCGATATACCATAATATACAAGATAATATACAAGGCCGCGGCGCGCCGAATGGCGCGCCGCGGCCGAAACCCTTTTTTCTCCCCGCCCGTTACGGGCAGCAACTTTCAACTTGTTTACATAAGCGCATACAATTCAAAGTACCGCTTAAAACTTTTAATCCTTAAGTTTTTTAATTTCGGCATCGCGCTCTATCACCCTGTTCATGACGACGATAGCCTCTTCAACGGTCTGCGCCGCCGCATCAAGCCCTTCGGGCTCGTCCGCCTCCCTTTTGCCGTTTCTGTACTGCGCTATCTGCGCGCGCGCCTCCTCTACCATCGAGGCCACTCTTCCTATATCGGCATACCTCTCCTTGCTTGCCAGAAGCGTGCAGGCATAGGCGAGGTTATCGGCGCGGTAGAGCGTACTTGCGACGCTCTTTAAAAACTCAGTCCTGCCTTCGCCTGATTTAGTCGCAAGCGACTTTATATCTTCAAGCAGGGCGTTCAGCCTGCGCATTACTTCGGCGTGCCTGGGAAGACGCGTCTTTTTTCTTATGAGTATGAGAAGCAGTATGCTGACAGCTATTATCACGGCATATACGACATACTGCACTACGAGCGCGGCGACGTCGGGCGAGACTTCGGGCTGTTCTGAGGGCTGCTCCTGCGAGAGGAGCGCTGCAAGCAAATTAAACATTGCCGTCACCTCCCTTACTATTCTCGGTACCGCCAACCACATTTATCCTGCGCATTGAAGGTTCGGCGCTGTACTGCCTTATCGCCGAATAAATTATCTCCTTTACGGCATTTTTGGCGCCGGAATATGTTTCCACGACAGACCATGCGTAAGCCGTGCAACGCACGCAAGTTTCGCCGAAACTATCGAAAGTAACAAACGGTTCGGGCGTATTGAGTATCTCCTCCCTCTCGCTCAGCTTTTTGAGGATACATTCGCGCACCTTTGAAGCGTCGGCGCTGTACGATATGAAAAAAGGCAACTCGACGCGGCGGAGAGGCATATTGCTTTCGTTTACCAGCGTCTCTGAAAGCACATCGCTGTTGGGGATTATGACCTCTTCGTTGTTGAATGTGAGTATTTTGGTATTGAAAAGGCGGATATCCTGCACAGTGCCTTCGTAGCCGTTAATCATTATGGTATCGCCCTTTTTGAACGGCTTTGTGAAGATTATTATAACGCCGTTTGCGAGGCTGGCAAGGCTGTTCTGCAGAGCGAGCGCCACAGCAAGAGCTATTGCCGAGAACGCGGCTATTATGCCCGCCGCAGAGAGACCCAGCGCGCTGACAACTACTATTACAAGCGCTATATATAAAATTACCGTGATTATGGAAATTACAAAGGTTGCGGCGGCATTATCCAGCTTGCTTCTAAGTACGGCGCGGCGCGTTATCATCTGCACCAGCTTTAAAACCACAAGTCCGAGCAGTGCGAACGCGACGGCGCGGACAATTACAAGTCCGCCTTCGTATGCAAAGTTGGAAAAGAAATCTTTTACCGCCTTTAAAAATTCTTCCAAGGCATTTTCTCCTTTCGGGCAAAACGCGCCCGCTTTTTAAGTTTAGCATAAAATATCTGCCAAGGCAATATAATTATAATTTTTGCCGAAAAATTATTTTTATCCATACATCACAGCCTACGGACAACGGAAAACCGCGGCTCAGCTCCACATACTTATAAGGCAATGCAAAATTTATGGTCATTTTAAGCGCAACCTGCACGCAATGCCAGGCACAAAAACACAACATTCATAAAAAAGGCATACCCGCTTTTATTATTGCAAAAAATATGATATAATTGTGCCATGAAAACTTTTGCTCTTAAAAAACTTAACTCGGCAAAAACCGCGGACGGCGTGGAGGCCGACCTGGAGGCCGCAGGCTTTGTACCGTTTGAAGAGAGCGGCGAAGAAGGGCTTTCGCTTATGACCATATTCAAATCGCGCGAAAAACACACTTCATTCAGACACAAGACGGACGGCGCTTATGTAAAGCTGCAATGCTTTACCTCGCCCGAGGGCGCTGAGGGGAGCGAGTTTATAGCCCTGAGCGCAGAAAAGCGCAGCGGCAGGACGCGCGTGCCGCTCTACTGCAAAATGTACCGAAAAAACATAGAATAATTAAAGCATATGTGCGGGGCAATTAAAATTGCCCCGCACATATCACTTATCTACATAAAATTTCAAAAACAGCGGCAGATATGCCTTAATCAATGCCTAAAAGTTTTAAAACGTTCTCTGTGGGCACAAAGGACTGCGTATACACGCTGCTTGCCGCAATGAGTTTGTTCTGGTCGTTCCCGCCGCCAACGTCCTTTACACCGACGGTAAAAAATCCTGCCGACCTGGCCATACGCGCGGCGTGGGGCGAATCTTCAATGACGGCGCATTGGTCTGCCGGCACGCCCAGAAGTTTCTGTGCGGCAAAGTACACGTCAGGGCCGTCGCTCTTGCTCACGCCAAGCTCTGTGCAGGTGCATAAAGCTTTGAAATAGTGTGCAATGTCCAGTCTTTTTAAAGCCGCCTCGGCAAGGTACCTGTCCGTAGCGGTGGCAATGGCCATAGGTATTCCGCGCTCTGAAAGCGCCTTCAAAAGTTGTTCAACGCCCTCTTTGAGCGGTATTGTTCTGCGGTAACCGTCCTCCATAATTCCGTTTACGCCGTCGGCAATCTCGTCAAGGCCCACTGAAAGCGAGTACTCCTCTTTTAGGTACTCCGCGCCGCCGCGCACTGTTTTAGGCAGAAAATGCTCTGCAAGGTCGGGCGCAGCCTCCACTCCCAGGCTTTTTAGATATTTTGCAGGGGCATTGCGCCACAGCCCCATAGAATCGAGTAAAGTTCCGTCGAGATCGAAAATTACAGCCTTCATACTTCCTCTTTCCGTGCGCACCCGCGCACAAACATTATTTTTGAATTGCACATCAATTTTACATACTTTTAAGGGCTTTATCAAGCAATTAAACGCTTTGCAGGCGTAAAAAATTTGTAATACGCCGCTTTTTGCGCAATACTTGCCGTCAAATAATTCCGTACCCAACACCTGCGCCGCACTTTTGCGCAAACTTATAACCAATGCGTGCATCCGAAGACAATCTGAACATAATGACGGCGGAGCGCGCGTTGCGCGCTCCGCCGTCATTTATATGGCATATTATTAAAACTTTTTTGCGGAAGGCAGATATCTTCTGCAAAGCAGACGGAATATACACACCGTCCGCACACCTTAATACCAATAATTTTTACTGGCAACTTTATCAGGCAGTTTTATACGGATTAACTTTATACGGGTAGCTTTTCGGGTTTTACTATTATTTTATAGCCGCAGGCGCTCAGCAGCCAGTAGGCGTCGTCCATAAGCTGATAGTCGTACTTTATTACGTCGCACTGTTCCTCAGGCACATTGTCGCGCGCGGCCACCATCTCCCTGAATTGTACAAGCCCCTCGAATGTGGTGAGGTTGCCGTGACGGCGAAGTTTATAGTTTTTGCCGTTGGTGTGGCGGAGCTTGCCATCGCGTAGCACAGTCTCGTTCAGAATACAGTCCTTTGTGGCGGGTATCATTCCCTTGCTGAGCATAAAGGAATTCCACCTGTAATGCTCCTGCACGGCCAGCGTGGTGCGCAGTGAGGGTCTGAAGTCCAGCGTATAGTACACTATCTTTTTGCCGTCCGCCTCCAGTCCGAGCGTTGCCGTGTCGGGCATATCGCCCTTTGCATAGACGGACATGTACTGCTCTTCAGAGAGCGGCGCGCCCTCATCTCCTGCGCGGCAGTAGTCAAGGCCTATCATATTCAGTTTTGAGCGCAGGCTGAGGCAACAGTACATACTGGACTCCCTCTCGAGCTGCGATTTTTTAATAAACCAGTTTCTGTCCGCCTGCACCCTGCAGTTTTCAATCAGCGCCTCGTCGACGTGCCCGCCTGCATTGGTTATGGCATACTCAAGGTCGTACACCTCGTTGCGCATATGCGCCATACGGAAGAGCGCGTCGCCCGTTATTTCGTCTATATTATATACG
>ERZ1643249.4102-NODE-4102-length-12449-cov-7.032435_pt1 | contig 12449 bp, 12 predicted proteins | sample MGYA00579263_ERZ1643249 | MGnify/ENA primary metagenome ERZ1643249 (study PRJEB29033, sample SAMEA4952264) | chicken gut metagenome | biome: Broiler Chicken; feature: Gastrointestinal Tract; material: Caecum | place: Ireland | collected 2018 | study: Broiler...
ATCATCTAACCCATAATCGAACAAAAGTAAAACGCCGGGCCGCCCTGTTTGGGCGGCCCGGCGCGCTGTATCCCGCTCAAAAAGGGCAAGGCCCGGCCGGAAAGCCGGATGCGGCCGGCACTTAGCCGGTCAGGACGGTCACCTGGCGCAGGGCGGCGGCGTTGGAATCCAGGTAATCCTGGATGGGGATAATGCCGTACTGGAAGCCATAGTGCATCTGGTCGCCGCCATGGTTGCTGGTCAGCAGAAACAGGTCGGTGTCGGTGCGGGCCAGCACGGTGCAGGCGCGGGAGGAACCATAGTAGTCGTACTGGATCTGCAGCTGCCGCTGTTCGCCGGTGACGGTATTGACCGCGTAGCTCAGGTCGGTGGCATTGGGGTTGCCGGTCTCCTCATTGATCTCGTCGGTGTAGTACGAAACGCTGAACAGCAGCCAATCCCCCACCTTGCGGTCAAAGACGGCGCTGTAGGGCTGCCAGTTTTCCTGCGGGGGCAGCGCCGCCACCGTCTCCTCCCGGCCGTCCGGCACCGTGACGCGCCGCAGCTCCTGCGTGTTGACGTTAAAGACATAGATGCCGTCGTCCGCCACCATGCACTGCAGGTCGCCGGCCGCCTGAAAGATCTCCCTGCCCCGGCTGCCGCCCAGCGGCACCGCCGTCCAGTGGTGCACCCGGCTGCTTAAGATCTTGTCCCTGTTCTCGCTCCATTCCGTGTCAGGGAAATCCTCGTCCGACAGGGTCTCCTGCACGGTGTACAGGATGCAGTAGCCGCTTTCGGTCACGCCCAGGAACTGGGGCGACATCCCCTCCGGCACGGTGTAAAAGCTGCTGCGCTCGCCGGTGTCCAGGTTGACCGAGACCAGCCCCTGCTCCACGTCGGCGCCCGTATCGTCGGTGCGGGTGACCAGCATCACCAGCAGATGGTCGTTGGCGCTGACCAGCGACCGGCAGCTTTCCGACGCATCAAATTCGATCAGCGTCTGGCGGTCGCTGCCGTCCAGCCCCGCTTTTAGGATCTGCATCGGCCGGCCTGCCGTGGTCGAGGGGGACGGGTAGAAAAGCAACAGCCTGTCCCCCACCACCAGCGGGCTGCAGGCGGGGTCCGCCAGCCAGGAGGGGCAGCTCTCGTTGTCGTGGGTGCAGTTGGGCGCGGCGCAGAGGTAGATCTCCCGCGCGCTGGCGTAGTCGATGTAGCGCAGGTTGGCGCTGCCGTCCTGGCGCGCGATCAGCTCGTAAAAGCCCTCGCCGCTGCCGCTGCCGTAGCTGCTGCCGGACACCTGGGTCAGGTTTTCAAATCCGGTGGATACCGGCTGTTCCAGCGGCGCGCCGGCCGAGGGTCCGGCCGATGCGGCGGCGTCCGGGGCGGATGCGGGGGTGGGGGTCGGGGTCGGCGCGGCGGTCCCGGCCGGTGCGCAGGCACACAGCAGGGCAAGAAGCGCCGCGGACAGCAGGGCGGCCGGGCGGAGGGCAGGGTGTTTCATGGCAGGCTCCTTTCGTGGGCTGCGGGCGGGCCGGGGATGCCGGCCGCGCCGCCTTGTTTCTTCCTTTGGGCCCATCTTATCCCCCGGTTGTATCAATACCGTATCAAAATGCGGCAGTTTTGGCAAGACTTTCCACCTTTTCGGCCGGGGGCGGCGTTGCATTTGCTGCGCCGGATATGGTACACTGAAGGGCAGAGAAACCACCCAAACACACCATTTGATTCCATCCATCTGAGGAGGCCGGGACTATGCCGGATATTTCGCTGAAGGGCAAAACCATTGTGCTGGGCGTCACCGGCGGCATTGCCGCCTACAAGATGCCCAACGTGGCGCACGCGCTGGTCAAGCTGGGAGCCGACGTGCATGTGCTGATGACCAAAAACGCCACCGAGTTCATCGCGCCGCTGGTGTTTGAGACGCTGACCAACCGCCGGTGCATCGTGGACACCTTTGACCGCACTTTCCAGTACGACGTGGCCCATGTGTCGCTGGCCAACGCCGCCGACCTGATGCTGATCGCCCCGGCCACCGCCAACGTGCTGGCCAAGCTGGCCCACGGCCTGGCCGATGATATGCTGACCACCGTGACGCTGGCCGCCGCCTGCCCCAAGCTGGTGGCCCCGGCCATGAACACCCACATGCTGGAAAACCCCATCACCCAGGACAATCTGAAAACGCTGGAACACTACGGCTTTACCGTGATCCCCTCCGGCTCCGGGCTGCTGGCCTGCGGCGACGTGGGCTCCGGCCGCCTGCCGGAGGAGAGCGTGCTGGTGGACTACTGCCTGCGGGAACTGGCCTGCGCAAAGGATATGCAGGGCATGAAGGTGGTGGTCTCGGCGGGGGCCACCTGCGAGCCGATGGACCCAGTGCGGTACATCACCAACCACTCCACCGGCAAGATGGGCTGCGCGGTGGCCAAAGCCTGTATGCTGCGGGGCGCCGACGTGACGCTGCTGTGCGCCAGGGACGCCGGGCTGCGTGTGCCTTTTGTCAAAACCGTACCTTTTACCACGGCCGGAGACCTGTTTGAGGCGGTCAAGGCAAACGCCATGGACGCCGACGCGCTGGTGATGGCCGCCGCCGTGGCCGACTACCGCCCCGCCGCCGTGGCCGAGGACAAGGTGAAAAAGTCCGACAATGCGCTGACCCTGGCGCTGGAGCGCACCGACGACATCCTGGCCTGGATGGGCACGCACAAGCCGGAGGGGCTGTACCTGTGCGGCTTCTCGATGGAGACACGGGATCTGATCGAGAACTCCACCGCCAAGCTGCGCAAAAAGAACCTGGACCTGATCGTGGCAAACAACCTGAAGGTACCCGGTGCGGGCTTTGGCGTGGACACCAACGTGGTGACGCTGATCTCCCCCGCCGGCGCCGAGGCCCTGCCGCTGCAAAGCAAGGACGCCGTGGCCATGTGCATCGCCGACGAGATCGTGAAAGCGAAAAAGGGGTAAGCGGTGCGGACCGCGTACCGGCCAGCCGCAGGCCCCGCCCTGTTGTGACCTTTTGCCCATCGGCAGGAACTCTTTGTCTTGGATCGAACTCTTGCAGCAGAGCTGCCCCTGAACCTGAGGGCGGCTCTGCTGCTTTTTGCGGTGGCACAAACGCAGAGCCGATGACTGCAAGGCAGCCTGCCCTGTGTTATCGGCTCCGCGTTGGTGGGCCTGGCCTTCTGGTAACGGACGCCTTGCCGCTGGATCTGCACGGCGCTTCCGCCCTCCGCCACAGCGGCAAGTTCGCCTTCCCTATTTGCATGGCTCCTGCCAAAGAGCGGGAAACGACCTTGTAAAGCTGCGCGCCGGGCCCTGAAAATTCGCTGAGACCCCGCCGCCCTGCCCTGCGTTATCATTTGACCAACGGCAAATTTTTGAAGGGCAAAATGCCATTTTCTTTCGCTGCAACGACAAAAAAGTGGCCGTTATCCAAAACGACCACTAAACTTGTCCAGGGTGGTCAATTTGGACTACGAATTTTTATTCATTAATACGTCACTATTTGTCTACTCCTTCACTCTCCGATATTAAGTCAACAGTTTCTTTTTATTTGCTTCTTCTTTGATTAAAGTGCTAATACTTCCTTAATCTTTTTATCGTCACAAGTTGTATTTCATATTTATTGATTTTTTGTGCTCAATTTCCAATCACCATCTCCACACTATATCCACCAACGAACTTCACCACAACCCGCTCTTTCGAATATACGATGACCTGTTCCACGATTCGTCGGACCAGGTCATCGTCATATTGGGTAAAATCGGCTGGTGCGCGCCAGATGTAATCTAACACCTTCTGAATCCTGTCTTGCGCTGTGGCGTCCATCTGGGATGTACGCTGCAAGCTTTCCAATTCGGTTTGCAACGCCTGTTTTCCTTCTTTCAGCGCCTTGAACTTTCTTTCATAGATACTGGCATCCTCGCTGTGCGCAACCAGGAGCAAAAGGCTACTGGTCTGACAATCAATCTCCTGGATACGGTCGATCAACTGGCGCGGGTCTTGTGCTGCCTCTTCATAGCGCAGAATGTTTTTTTCTGCCTGCATCACATCTTCTTTAACGCTTTCTTTGTTGTCCAGCAGTGTGGCAATACACCTCATAAGGGCTTTCTGCAATTCCGTTTCTTTCAAAGTTGGAGAGTGCTTGCAGAATCTTTTCCCGTTTTCCAAGCGGTTGGTGCATCTCCATACTCTTGTTTTGCTGCCGTCCCGATTTGTATACAGAACGCGGCGGTACATACAACCGCATTCACCACAAATCAATCGCTCTGTCAAAGCAAACTTGCCGGAATATTTACTGCGCCCCGAAATCCCCTTGTTCGGGTTGATCTTGGTTTTGCTTCCTCGTCTTGCCATTTCCAACTGAACAGCTTGGAAAACATCACGCGGAATAATGGCCGGATGATTATTTCGAACATAGTACTGTTCCACTTCACCACGATTCTTCTTGACCGTTTTGGTCAGAAAATCTGCCGTGTATGTCTTTTGCAGCAGGAGATCTCCCACATACTTTTCGTTGTGAAGCATATTCTGAATCGTTGTGCGTGACCACTCTGCTTTGCCCGCAGGCGATGGAACGTGATCCTGCTCCAACTCGGCTTTCAGCTGTGATGGGGTTCTACCGGCCAAGTATCCGTAAAAAATCCGCTTTACAGTTTTTGCCTGTTTGGGGTCAATCTCTGGTTTGCCATCGGGCCCTGGTCGGTAGCCTATGAATGAATTATATGGAAAAGCACATTTACCCGCCTGAAACAAGCGTCGCTTTCCCATCGTTATATTCTGGCTCAGTGATTCGCTTTCCGCTTGAGCAAAGGCAGAGAACCAGGTCAAGAATATTTCGCTGCTCAGTTCGCCAGTGTTCAGCCCCTCTTTTTCAAATTCAATGGCCACACCTAGGCCTTTCAGCAGGCGGATATACTTGATGCAATCCAAGGTGTTCCGCGAGAATCGGCTCAGGGATTTTGTCATGATCAGGTCGATCTTATGCTTTTTGCAATCCTCGATCATGTTCATAAAGCCTGGCCGTATCATATCCCGTACACCGCTGATGCCGTGATCCGCGTAGATCCCGGCCATCTTCCATTCTGGATTGCCATTGATCAACCGGGTGTAATAATCCACCTGATTTTCAAAGCTGCTCTCCTGCTCCTCCTGCTCTGTACTGACACGGCAATAGGCCGCAACCCGCAGGAGACGTTTTCGCCCGTTCTGTTGCGATGATTCTTTTCGCGGAATCCGTATAATGGTTCGTTCCTCATTGCCTGCCATGTCTGTTCTCCCTTAGATAATGGTTCCATTACATACCTGAAACTGAAGGTTTCCATCCGGCTGCATCAGGATTCTTTTCACGCACTGGTTCAACAGTTCGATATTCAAGGTATTGCTTGGCGACACCTCCTGCAGCATACGAACCATTGCATCGCTTTCCACCGCATCCGGCACCTCCTGGCAACACGCATACACATTTTGCACGCACTGTGCTGCCATCTGTAAAAGTTCGGCGGTGGGAGTTTGCGGATTGCTGATGGCGTGATCCAGAATTTGCATATCCCGCACTATCTCCATTGTATAGGTTATATTGCCTGCTTCTGTTGGAATAACTTTTTGTGGCCGCCGGATCATCTCGTTTTGTTTCTCCAGAATAGCGTCCAGCAACGCCTGATCGGTCATGGATGGGAATTGAATGACACAGCGGTCGCACCGCCAGTACACATTCCCCTGTGTATGATAGGAAATCCGTTTTAGTTTCTGCCCGCACTGCGCACAGCATATCTTTGTCCTGACAGAACGGATGGCCGGGTTCAGGCGAACAGACGGTGCCTGATTGCGCTTTGCAGCTACGCGATCCCACAATTCTTTTTGCAGCAGGATTGGGTACCCGTTTGCACCGATATATTTCTCATTGTCCAAGATGCGGCACACCATGTTTTTATTCCACGCAGCACTTCCTGATCTGTACGGAATCTGTAGCTCCGTCATACTATTGGCAATGGTCGGCGTTGTAGCGCCTGATGCAAAGCTTTGAAAGATCACCGCCACCGCTTTGGCTTCCTCTGGATTTGGAACAATGCGTCCCTCTCGCATCGCGTAGCCAAATGGGAAACGCCGCTTTCTTTCCATAATCAGCCTTCTTCCTCAAGGGGACTTGTCAATTCCAGCCCGTTCAACATGCTAAAGGAGATTCTCCCCTCCCCTACCGTCGCTTTTACGATGAGCTGACCCCAGATAACCTCGTCTGTTGGCGTTGCATCCTGCTCAAGAGCATCCATCATTATCCGAGTCTGCCGGATGATGTCCCCGCACAGCGTCGCTTTCGCTTCGTGCAATCTGGCCTTATTTTCAGTCAACTGGTGATCCAGCTCGTTTTTCCTGCTGATAAAAAATCCAGAGTCAATACACCCGCTCGCATACAAGCGTTGGAGGGTATGACTCTGGATTAATATATCGTTGATTGTCTGATACAGATCTTGAACCTGGGGCCGACAAGCCCTGTCATGGGATTCGATCTTCAGCAAGGTCTGCAAGTACCATTGCAGCAGTTCTTTGCTGTAGGTTTTCAATTTTCGGCAGAGACATCGGGCCCCCTGCAAAACGGCCGCCTCCGAATATCCCTTTTCCGTACACCGTTCAGGGTGGTATACGTGATTTTTGCAAATCCAGCATATGCCCTTGCCGGTCACCCTGCGGTAAAGCGGTGCGCCGCAGGATTTGCAAATAAGCTTCCCTGTAAACAGGTAGGTTTTCCGAGGTTCCTCACATCCGAATTGCCCGCGCCGTTCTGCCAAGAGGGTTTGAACGTCATGGAACTTCTCCGCCTCTATGATTGGCTCGTGCGAATGTCTGATATAAACTTGATCCTGTTGACCACAGTTCATAATTTTTCGAAATGGTACCGTATCACTCGTAAAGGATTTGCGCAGAAGCTCATCCCCCATATAGCGTTCATTGCTCAAGATGTATAGGATACCATTCTTCGAGCCGCGGATTCTGGCTTCTGCCGGCAACTGGCACGGCAGTTCTCTGGCGATCTGATTGACGCCGTATCCCGAAAGATAGCGATCGTAGATCCAGCGTATCGCTTTTGCTTCTCCATTCTGAACCGATAGGCGACCGTTTTCATAGTGGTCATAACCGTATGGAAGATTGGAAAGCCGGAAGTTGCCGGAATTCATTCGCATCAGAATGCCTTTGCGCAGATTTTTGGCGATAGAAACGGATTCCTCCTGCGCAAAGGCGCTCATCATGCTGATGAGCATCTCGTTGGCCATCAGACGGGTGTTGATGCGCTCTTTTTCAAAAATCACCGTCACGCCCAGTTGTCTCAGTTCCCGAATCGCAGCAATGCAGTCCGCAGTGTTTCTGGCGAAGCGGGATAATGATTTCACCAGTATCTGGTCGATCTTCCGCTTGCGGCAGTCCTCCATCATGCGCAGAAATTCATCACGTTTGTGGGCATCGGTACCTGTGATCCCACGATCCGCATAGATGTCAACCAGTTCCCAATCGGCACGGGATTCGATGTAATTGGTGTAATACTGCACCTGAGAAGCGAAAGAGTTGAGCTGATCCGCTGAATCAGTGCTGACTCTGGCATAAGCGCATACGCGCAGCTTTGCTGTCACGTGTTGCCGAATCGGTTTAATGACTTCCACCTGCGGCATGACTCAGCCCTCCCTCTGTGATATTGTGTTGTTTGATCTATCTGGTGGCCGACCTTATCACGACAACACTATCACACGGTGAGCGAATTATCCATTCACAATAACCACTAAATACCCCGCCGATTTACGCCGTATAAATTGGCAAGAGCAACAGTTACTTTGGTCGCATTTTCCTGGTCGATCACCCCATTTTCAAGTAGATTTTTTACAATAGATAATGCCAACGCATAGCGAATCTCCTGCACCACAATGGGCGCAGGAGATTCCGTATTATAATCAATTTGCATTATAGCGCCTTCACTCAAGTTCTGCCCGAACTGTCAGCATAGAGGTTGACTAACCGTAATACTGATTCCAAGCAATAAAAAAGCGGAGCGATTCCCCCCTTTTCGAGGACCCGCTCCGGATTGGATTTGTGATCGTTTGATTTTATGGTATGTTGCGCTCTAATTGAGCAGCCACATCACGGCCGCCATACATAACGCGGAGCACAGTCACGGCTTGCGTTTGTCGATCTGAAACATAGAACACAAGATAATGGTCGATGGGCATCACGCGCAAGTTTCGGCTGCGCCATGGGTCCCTATCATAAATGCGGAAACGCTCCGGCATTGTGTCCAGTTTAAGAATGTTTTCTTCCAGACGGTCGAGCAATCGGTTTGCATTGATTTCAGAGGCCAAATCCACCGCGATGTATCGGTAGATGGCCTTCAAATCCTGCTTTGCCTGCGGGGTCAATGTCACGTCATACGTCATGCGCCAACCTCTCCCCGAATTTCATCAAACGCTTGTTTTGCCGGGATACATTGGCCCGCTTGAAGCTGTGCATACCCTTTTTCCAACGCAGCATCCAGCTGTTCGGCAGTCATACGGCTGGCATCCAGCGGATGTTCTGGCAGCCTGACGTCAAACGGCAAGCCGCCCTCCATGATGGATTTACGGAGGAAAATGTTGATGGCATCCGTGATCGTGATACCAAAGCTGGAAAACAAATCTTCCGCACGCTTCTTTGTTTCCGGATCGATGCGCACATTGATGTTTGCTGACTTAGCCATAACCTTCGCCTCCCAGTCATCTTGCTTAAAGTATAACCGTTTGTGCGCACGTTGTCAATCATTCGCATTGCGCCGATTTCGTCATGTTGGTTCTATTGGTATGCATTAATACTGCGAAAATTCATACGGTTAACATTGTCATTATAGTAGAACACCATCTAATCCATGCCGGTAGAGGTCATACCGAAGCTCACACTCAATGGTGGCAACCGTAACGTCATGTTTGTGGAACATCCGCAGCATCCATCCCAACCATTGCCGATGCACAGCCAGCCGGGACAAGCGCGGCACGACCACAACATCTACCAACCGTGCCCGCACCGCCCAAAGCAGGGCGAAGAGTCCCGGCCTCCAGATGCTGTGCTGTCCGCACCGGTCCTCGCTGGTGCCGACGACCTCAAGGCCTTGCTGCTGTGCCGCCTGGAGCGCATTCAGTTTCTGTTCTGCCAGTTGGTGATAATCTCGTGATCTGACATATACCCAGGCGCGGGTAGAACAGCGCCCGGTCTTTTTCCTGATGCAATGCCATCCTCTCTCCTGTTCACTCATCTATCTCATCGTAGCCGGGCAGAATCATCCAATGCCGCCCGCCGGGTTCGATCCATTGGCCATTCTTGGCCCCGAATGTATGGATGCCGTACTGCAATAGCGACATGAGCAGGCCATCCAGTTCCGCCTGGCCGCAGTGCAGGTGTTCCACATCGACCACCATCAGCACATCCACCTCACTTGCAGCGGCGGCGCGCAGTAGATCGACCATACCAGGGCGCAGAGAGAGCGGTTGGGCTTCGCTGCCTGCTTGGGCGAATAATTCCCACACGCAGGGCCACTGCAGTTTGCGCAGAGCGCGGTGGCAAATCAGTTGCTGCTGACGCATGGTCAGGTCTGAATCTTTGACTTCCTGGATAAAGCAGATTGCTCTCATGGTGTTCCTCCATTATATTATCCTGTGTTAATGATTTTCGGAATTCGGAAAAAAATAATCGGGGCTTTTGTGTGCCCGAAGGAATGGTTCGATGTCTTCGATTTTGGTTGTGATCGGGATGCCGTCCGGCAGTGCATCCAGCGCAGACTGGTGGTACCGCCCGTCGAGGGCGGCCCGCGGATCGAGGATGGCGACCGCGCAGCTGTCGTTCTCGGTGCGGATGGCCCGGCCGAAGCCCTGCCGCAGTTTTTGCTGCATTTCGGGCACGATCTCGGCCTGGATGTAGCTGTGCAGGTCAGGGTATTGTTCGCGCCGGGCTTCCCGCACCGGGTCAGGCACTGGGAAGGGCAACCGCACAATTACAAGCAGCGAAACCAGATCACCTGGGAAATCAATTCCTTCCCAGCAGGAGCCGCCCGCCAGCAGCACACCGTTTACCAGTTGCTTAAACTGCTCCACCACTGCCTGTGACCCGCGGCGCGCCTGCAGAATAGGTAAATCCAGTGCATCCTTCAGCAATTCATACACTTCGCCCATCTGTTCGTAGGAAGTGAACAAGACAAGCGCGTGGCCATGCGCCGCTTCTATAAGCTGGCAGAGCTGCTTGGCAATTTGCTCATTGCTAGTTTCCATACGCTTCCGCTTGCCGGATGATGATGGTAACACGAGCAAGCAGTTATGCACATAGTCAAACGGAGAGGATACCTGCAAGGTTCGCACAGGAACGCCATGTTCCAGTCCCAGCAGCCTGCTGGTATTGGCGAAACCATCGCCAGCCGCCAGGGTGCCGGAGGTCAGGATTGTGGGTTTACTCTGGCTCCACAACGTGGTGTATAGATGCTGCGGCAAGTCTTTGGGCACTGCGTTCAGTGAGACAATTTGCTTGCTATCCCCCAGCTCAGCTGCATATTCCACATACATAGTCGACGAATCATTCGGCATGAGGAACAACTGTGTCAACTCTATGACGCGCTGTACTGCGCGCCGCAGCGGTGGCGAAAGTTTTCTTCCGTCTTGTTGAGTTCTTTCGCACAGTTGATGATGGAGACGATCGAGTGTTGCAAGCTGTTCCTGCTGCGGGGCATACGGGATTTCCCGCGCCCGGCCATGCTGCATGGTCCCAAAGGCCGCAACCAGTTCATCCGTGATTCGCCGCAGTTGCTGCGATTCATGTACGAGATTCTCCCTTGCCAGCTGGTCTGCGATATCGTTCAAATCTGCTACCGTCAAGTTCCGGGTTTGCATCTGCTGGTTGACTTCCGGCAGTTTATGTGCTTCGTCAATGATAAGCACGCCGTAATCTCGCAGCAGCGGCTTCCAGCCGTTCTGTCGGTGTATGGCATCCGCCAGAAGGTAATTGTGATTGCAGATTTGAATCAGGAGCGAGCCGCTCCCGCTTTGCTGCAGATACCGCTGGTACCGACATCGGTGGCGCGCAATGCAGTCTTTCGCACATCGCTCCGGCACGCAGATATGCCGCCGGTCATATCCCGACAGGCCTTGGATCTGATCCAGATCCAGGCAGGCATCTGCATCCCGAAGCACATGCAGCCGCCGAGCAAACTTTTCCCCGCGCTGTGCCACTTCCCGTTGCCGTTTCAGCAGGCGCAGGTCACAGACGTAGCGGCCCTTTCCCTTGCGAAGTACAGTTTGTATCGGCTCATCAATACATCCGTTTTGCGTTAGTACGGATGACAAAAATGGAATGTATTCTTTCAGAATTGCATCCTGCAAAGTCACGCTGGCAGTAGAGATGACCAACGGCTGGCGCAAAGGCAGTGCGCGTTGCCGCATCCACAGGATAACGGCCACCAGATAAGCATACGTCTTGCCCAGGCCGACGCCGGCATCGCAAAGGGCCACTTCCCTGCCAAACAGGGCATCCAGCATGGTGTGGCACAGCTGGATCTGTCCCTCCCGCACCGTCATTCCCTGGCGGGGAAAAACGTGGCGGAATATGGTTTCAGCCTGCTGATGGGCAAGTTCGTACCCTGTCGGCATCGTTTCATTCAAACAGAATCCCCCCGTTCCATTACGGTTGATGGCAAAATAATGCGGCGCAACAGCTTGCTGTGCTGCGCCGCACGGGTTCGACATCAACACGTTGTTTAGGTCGTAAAAAAAGAAAGAAAGAAAAAAGGAGTAATAACTTGCCATATTTGCCGCTCGCCCCCTGGCATGGGGAACACGGCAGGCGGACTGCTGGCACACAGCCACTCACTGGTCAAGGGCGAAGGTCTCATGATTGCAACCTGGGCCCGGCCACCCCGTCTGACGCGCGGGGCTGCTGGCGTATCATTATCCCCTGCCCCAGGTCATCGCAAAACAGCCCGCCAGAGCTGCTTTTGGGTCAGATGGAATCGCTCAGCATCATGTCCTGCATGGTGCCTCATGGGGTAGGCATCGTTAGTAATGCAGAACATGGCGCTTCCTGGCGCATCTTCCCGTGTTGCTCGCTGAGGCAGGAACGTACCTGCCATGCTGGGTATGTAATTGTCAAGGTATGCGGTGCGATCAGGCTCCGCGTAGAGTCAAAGCTTCCATGATTTCCTGCATGGTTTCGGCATCCTGTTCAGAAAGGCCTTGCGATAACCGCTCCAGGAGCTGATAGTGCTTTTGCGTCAGACGTGGACGATCACCTTCATAAATGACGCCACCACCATGCCTGCCGCGCACGCAGCGGATGCGGTTGCTTACCGACAACTGCTCGATATCCCGAAAAATCGTTCGAACAGAGACACCAAACATTGTCGACAGATTTTCCATTGTCTCCTGGCCTGTCTGCAAAAATCGCCACCCCAGCCCCATCTGCACGCGATTTGAGCACCACTTTCA
>ERZ1643249.4103-NODE-4103-length-12445-cov-8.835674_pt1 | contig 12445 bp, 11 predicted proteins | sample MGYA00579263_ERZ1643249 | MGnify/ENA primary metagenome ERZ1643249 (study PRJEB29033, sample SAMEA4952264) | chicken gut metagenome | biome: Broiler Chicken; feature: Gastrointestinal Tract; material: Caecum | place: Ireland | collected 2018 | study: Broiler...
ATCAGACTTATTTCAGTTTTTTGTCATAAAACGGAATTCCAAATAAAAATCTACACTTTACTGTTAAATTTATGTTTTGGTGTTTAGTATTTTTATTATTTGTAGTATAATATGGTTGTAATAACTTAGTATAAGGAGTATCAATATGGCAAAGAAAAAGAAAAAGAAGCAAACTAAGGGTGGTTTTGAATATAAATTAGAAGTATATGGTCTATTATTATTGTTGGCCTCTGTATTAGGAATTGGTAAATATGGACCAGTAGGAAGAATGATTTCTTCTTTTGCATTATTTTTAGTTGGTTCTATTTATATGGTGCTATTATTAGTGCTTTTTGTTGTCGGTGCTTATTTACTAGTTAAAAGATCATGGCCTGATTTTTTTTCTACTAAATTGATTGGTCTTTATATCTTTGTAATTGGTTTTTTGATTGTAATGCATCAAGATTTTGTTTTACAAAATGATGGTAATATGATGCTTATTTTTAGAGCAACTATTGATCAGTTAGTAGCATCTTTTAATGGTATTATGAATACTGGTATTTTAGAGGATTGGTATGCTGTTGGAGGAGGTATTATCGGAGGAATTTTTGCTATTATCTTTGATAAGTTATTTTCTTATACTGGTATGCAGATTGTTTCCTGGGTACTCATGGGATGTGGTTTTTGTTTATTTACAGGATTTTCAATTATTGGTTTTGTAAAAGATGGTCTTGCAAAACAAAAAGAAAAACTTGCTCATGTTAAAGAAGAAAAGAAGGAAAAAGAAGAGAAAAAAGCAGTTATTATTAGTGATGGAGAAGAAGAAGAGGAGGCAAGTGATAATGATAAACATATTAAGATTACTAGTATTGATGAGTTAACTAAAGTTCCTGTTAAGGAAAATGTAAAAGATGAAAATACCATAAATGATACTTCAGAAGATAAACAGATTCAAAATACTTCTTATCAGTTGCCACCAATTAGTATACTTGATCAACCTAAGAAGAAGCAGAAAGAAACTGATGGTTCTTCTATTGAGAAAAATATAGAGATATTAGAGAAAGTATTAAAAGACTTTAAGATTGTTGGTAAAGTTGTGGAAGTCCATATTGGTCCTACGGTTGCGCAATACGAGTTAGAGATTGCATCAGGTACTAGGGTTAATAAAATTACTAGTATTAATCGTGAGATTGCCTTGGCTCTTGCTAAGAAAGATGTTAGAATTGAAGCTCCTATTCCTGGTAAGAATACTGTAGGTATTGAGTTTGCGAATGATGTTGCAACACCGGTTAGTTTCTATGAAATTATTAGTAGTAAGAAGATGATGGATGCTCCTGATAAGAAACTTATGGTACCACTTGGTAAGAGTATCATGGGAGATATTGGTGTTTGTGAAATTAATAAAATGCCGCATTTGTTAGTTGCTGGTACTACTGGTTCTGGTAAATCAGTATGTATCAATGGTATTATTTGTTCTATTTTAATGCGTGCTAAACCTGATGAGGTGAAACTGGTGATGGTTGATCCTAAGGTTGTTGAGCTTTCTGTTTATAATGGTGTTCCACATTTAATGTGTCCTGTTGTTAGTGATCCTAAGAAGGCGGCTGTTGCTCTTAGTAAGATGGTTGCTGAAATGGAAAGACGTTATGAGACGTTTAGTGAGACGAAGACTAAGAATATTGAGTCTTATAATGCATATATTGATAAGTGGAATGAAGAACATAAGGCGGATGATGTTAAAAAGGCTAGATTACCATATATTGTTGTTATTATTGATGAGCTTGCTGATTTGATGATGGTTGCTGCTAAAGAAGTGGAAGACTCTATTTTAAGAATTACTCAGAAGGCACGTGCTGCTGGAATTCATTTGATAGTTGCTACACAAAGACCATCTACCGATGTTATTACCGGTTTAATTAAAGCTAATATTCCGTCTCGTATTTCGTTTGCTGTTGGTTCTGGAATTGATTCTCGTACTATTTTAGACCAGACTGGTGCAGAAAAGCTACTTGGTAAAGGTGATATGTTATTTTTACCAATTGGTGTAAATGCTCCGACTCGTATCCAAGGTTCTTTTATTACCGATGATGAAATTAAGCGAATTATTGATTTCACTATTGATCAACAGAAAGCACAATATGATGAGTCTTTAATGAATTTGGAAGTTAGTGACCATAATGTTAGTAATGCATCTGGAACAGAGTTTGGTGATGCTGCTAATGATGATGATCAAATCTATAATGATGTAGTACAGTTTGTTATTGAGACACAAAAGGCTAGTGCTTCTTTATTGCAAAGACGATTTAAGATTGGATATAATCGAGCTGCAAGACTTGTTGATTTATTAGAGCAACGTGGTATTGTAGGTCCGGCTAATGGAGCAAAGGCTAGAGAAGTTTTAGTGCAGTTAGATAGTACTAATGAACAGACTGAACAATAATTATTTAATTGTAAAGGATATTTATCCTTTTCTTTTATTTGCTTTATAATTTTTATTAGATGGAAGGTTTTAATTTATGCATAGATATATAAAAAAATTGTCTATTATGACAGGTTTGGTTTTTTCAGGGTTTTCTTTTGTTGGATGTCAAGATATCAAGGATGATGATATTGTAGAAAACAATAGTTATGTTTTGGAAGAGACCTTGGAAGAAGTAGAAGAAGGATGTCTTGGACTGGGAGAGATTAGTCAGATTGCTGATAGAAAAGGAGAAAAGTTTGTTGGTTTTTTAGTTAATTCTTATGATGCTATCGGTTACCCTTCTTCAGCTTCAATACGATATATGCCTATTTCTAGTTTTTCTGTTTTGCTTTCTGATACTACTTTTTATGTTGTTAAAGATTATCAAAATAATCAAGGATCTTATTATGACTATTTACGTAATCAAGTAGTCCCAGAAAATCTTGCTTCTTTAGAAGTAATTCCATTACATGCTTATATTAGTAATCATTCCTCTTTGTTTTCTGATGCTGTTTGTGATATCTATTCACATTTTACTGTTTTTGATAGCCAGAAATTACTTCAAGAAAATCATGCTACTGTTTCTGATTTAGCAGATTATAAACAACAAAAATATTTAGGAATTTCTAGAGTTTCTAGTACTGAACAAAATACTTGTTATATCCATTATGTTCCTGTTGATGATTTGGATATTGTATATAACTCTTATCAGTGTTATTTAGTAGAAGATTATCAAGAAAATCTTAGCCCTTCTATTTCTCAAATAGATTTATTACGAGGTAGTAAGGTTCCTAATTATTCTGATTTTTCTATTATTTCTTTTTCTGATTTTGTTTTTGAACATCCTGATAATTTTTCATCTCTTATTGATGAATTTTTAAATAATAGTGATGTTGATACATTTTGTATAGCTAGCCAAAGTTTTATGGACTCTTATCAGAGTAGTGTAGCAAAACAAAAAGTTAGGTAGGTGTTTGTATGAAAAAAGTTCATATTTTTACAAATTTAAAAGTATTGTTAATTAGTAGTAGTATTGTACTTTCTGTTTCAGGATGTGAATCTCAGTCTAGTATTTCAGATGTTTCTACAGTTTCTAATTCTATTAGTTCTTTAGATTGGGATGATCCTATGATTGATAATTCTTCTGATATTAGTTCTCTAAATCAAGAAGATAGTATGTCTGATATTAGCTCTTTAGATCAGGATGATAGTATGATTGATAGTTATTCTGATACTAGTGAGAATAAAGAGGAGAAGCAATTTGATTATTTTTCTTCTGATTTATCTAATATCGAAGACTTGATTCAGCAAGAAAGAATAGAAGCTGCTAAAGCAAAGATTAAAGATGTTTTTATTACTGGTGTTGATTTTATTTTTTATGATGAGGCAATTGGTGATGTTTATTTTGATGATTTGACAGCAGAGGGAAAAGCCATTACTATGAATAGTATTGATACTATTGGTAATCTGGGAGAAGAGTTTTTTCCTAATTGGAGAGAAAGTTTATCTGAAAAGTATCAAGTTGCATCAGAATTTGTTAGTGATGCTTACCTTGGAGTATTAGATAAGATAAAGAATTACTTAGGAGAAGAAAATTATAAGGCTATTGGAGAGATTAAAGATCAGGTCTTAGGTGATTTAAAAGATACCAAAGATAATGTCAAACAACGTGTTAAGTCTTGGTATCAGGAGTTTAAGAGTAGTAATTAATACTCTTTTTCTTTGTATTTTTGTCTATTCTTGGTATAATTAATATTGTAGAAAGAAGGTATGTTATGGCTACGCCACATATAGAAAGTAGTTTAGAAGATATAGCAGAAGTTGTACTTATGCCGGGAGATCCATTACGTGCTAAGTATATTGCTGAAGAGTTTTTAACAGACTATAAATTAATTAATACTGTTAGAAATATGTATGGCTATACTGGATATTATAAAGGTAAAAGAATTACTGTTTTTGCCTCTGGTATGGGAGTTCCTAGTATTGGAATTTATTCTTATGAGTTATATAAGTTTTATCATGTAGAAAAAATTATTCGTATAGGTACATCTGGTTCTTTTCATAAAGATGTCAAACTATTAGATGTTGTATTATCTACTGGTGCTTATTGCAAAAGTTATTTTGATCAGTTACTTGATAATCAAGATATTAATTACGTTGAAGCAAGTCATAATTTAAATGATAAAATCAAAAAAGTTGCAGAGGATGCACATATTCCTTTAAAAGTTGGTAAAACTATTACTAGTGATGTTTTTGATTTGTATGCTGATAATGAAGAAGTTTTTCGAACTAATTTTCCAGGAGATGATTATTTGTCTGTTGAAATGGAAGCATTTGGTTTGTTTTATATTGCAAAAAAACTTGGAAGGGAAGCTAGTTGTTTGATGACTGTTGTTGACTCTTTTTATGATAAAAGAAGTCTTTCTAGTGAGGAAAGAGAACGTTCTTTAAATCAGATGATAGAGTTAGCACTAGATACTGCAGTACTTTAAAATATTACAGAAAAGGGTGAAATATGGAATACGTAAAAAAAGACTTGGGTGCATATAGTTTACATTTAATTAAAACTAATAAGTTTAAGACGATTACTGTTAGAATTGCTTTTCGTAGTCCGGTTGTTAAAGAAGAGATTACAGTTCGTAATGTTTTATGTGATATGTTTTTACAATCCAGTAGTAAATATCCAAGTAAAAGAGATTTGACTATTGAGGCACAAGAATTATATGCGGCTGATATACAGACTTATAATTCTAGACTTGGTAATTATAATAATTTAGATATTTATTTATCAGTTTTACATGATAAATATACAGAAGAGGGTAATTTTAAAAGGGCTTTAGAATTTTTAAATGAAATTGTTTTTCATCCTGATGTTTTAAATCAGAAGTTTTCTTTAGAAAAATTAGAAATTGTGAAAGCAACAACAAAGAGCCATCTTTCTTCTTTGAAAGAAGATGGAGCTAGTTATAGTTTACTTCGATTGTTTGAAACGATGGATAAAAAACGAGTTTCTTCTTATCGAATGGTAGGCTATTTGGAGGATTTAGAGAAGATTACACCAGAGTCACTTTATCAATATTATCAAAAAATGATTCGTAGTGATTTGGTTGATATCTTTGTTATTGGTGATATTGACATTAAGATGATGACTCAGATGATTCGTGATGTTATTCCAATTAAAACAGTAAAAAGACAAAGAATCCCTTATTTACTTGAAGATGTAAAACCTCGTTCTAAAAGATTATTTGCGAAAGAAGTCGTTGAGACTTCTCAATCTAAATTAGCTATAGGTTGTCGTGTTCATGGACTTAGTGATTACGAGAGAAATTATGCTCTTACTTTATTTAATATTATTTTAGGAGGAAGCGGGGATTCTAAATTATTTAAAGAAGTTAGAGAAAAATATTCGCTTTGCTATGTTATTAATTCTGTTCCTAATAAACTTGATCATTTGATATTGATACGTGCTGGTATTGATAAAGAGAATTATACTAAAACTTTAGAACTTATTGATAATATTTTATTGGAAATGAAAAAGGGTAAGATTAGTGAGGAAGAGATTCGTGTTGCGAAAGAGTATTTTTGTACTGCTTTAGATGAAGTAGAAGATAGTCCTACTCAAATATTAGATAATTATTATATGATGGAGTTAATTGGTACAGATACTATTGATGAGAAAAGACGTAATATTATGAAAGTGACGAAAGAAGATATTGTTAAGGTTGCGAAAAAAGTGAAGATGGATACTGTGTTCTTTTTAGAGGGGGATAGTAATGAAAAAAATTGATTTAAAGGGATTAGATTTAACTGTTTATACGGAAACTTTAGATAATGGACTTGATGTTATTTTTGTTCCTTTCGAAAATAAAGCAAATTATTTTATGAGTTATGCTACTTATTTCGGGTCTGAGATTACTAATTTTATTCCAGCTGGAGAGAAGAAGGCTAAAAAGGTTCCTGATGGTATTGCTCACTTTTTAGAGCATAAGATGTTTGAACAAGAGTCTGGGGAGGATCCTTTTCAATATTTTTCTCAAACTGGTACTGGTTCTAATGCTTCTACTTCTTATAATAGTACTCAGTATATTTGTTATGGTACGAAAAACTTTTTAGATAATTTGCGTTATTTGATTCAATATGTTAATGCGCCTTATTATACAGATGAAAATGTGGAAAAAGAGAAAGGTATTATTGCAGAAGAGCTAAAGATGTATGCTGATTTACCAGATATGCAACTTGAGACGAGACTTCGTGAAAATATTTATCATGTACATCCTAGGAGAGTAGATATTGGTGGTACTGTCGATGAGATTTATAAGATAACTAAAGAAGATTTATATTTGTGTTATAATAATTTTTATAGTCCTCATAATATGTTTATCCTTGTCGTTGGGAATTTTCCGATTGATGATGCTATTAAAGTAATTCATGAGGAACTAGATCACAGAGAAAACCAGGGTGATGCTAGTGTTGTTCCAGTCAAAGAAAAGAAGTCTGTTCGTAAAAAAGAAGATAGTATTTCTGGAAATATTCAAGTTCCAAAGATTGGAGTAGGATTAAAGATTGCTATTAGTGATTTAGGAGAATATGATGATTTAGAACTGGATTTGTATTTAACAATGCTTAGTACTATGTTATTTGGTTCTTCTTCTACTTTTAGAGAATATGCTCGTAGTGAAAAGTTACTTAATAATATTTTTACAGATTGGGATAATATAGAAGAGTATAAAACTTTTATGATTTTAGCATCCACTAATCGTCCTGAGGAGTTGATAAAAGCAATTAAAAAGGAACTTTCTAATCATGAATTAGATGAAGCAATGTTTCATCGTATGAAGAAAGTATGGATTGCTAACGAGGTTAAGATGGCAGATTATATAGATTCTACGGTTAATAATATTTATGATGATATGATTCGGTATCATAGAGTTATTCCTAATAAAGTAGATGTTATTCGTAATATGGATATGAAGACATTAGAGAAAATAGTATCAGCAATTGATTTTCATAATTTGGCAGTTGTTACTATGAAACCAGATGAAGAGGAACTCGTTTTATAGACGAGTTTTTCTTTTTCTATGGTATTATAATTAGTATGAAGGTATTTTATTTATGGAAAATTATTAAATCCCTATAAAAATTTTATTCCTTGGCTAAAGAAGTAACTTAGTAAACGAGGTAAGCGATGTATTGTTCCACATTTTCCTAGTTTAGAGTTTCAAACTTATGCGAATTGGAGTCATATTTTATCTAGTTATTTAGATATTGGTTGTATTCATTCTGATACTGTGTTTATTACTCATAGTTTAGGCGTCTTTATTATTAAGTTTTTGTTGGAGAAAAACGTTAAAATAAAGAAACTTATAACAGTTTCTGGATTTAATCGGATTATGTTTTCGGATGATATTTCTTTATATCAGTCTTTTTATTTAGATTGGAGAGAAGCTGCTAGAATTTCTTCTATTTGTGCTGAGAGAATTAGTTCTTTTTCGATAATAATCCTTATGTTTCACTTGATGATTTGAAAAAATTTTGTAATAGTATCTGTGCTAAAGAAATTTTTATTGCAGGTTCTGGTCATTTTAATGAGAAAAGTCGATATTTAGAGTTTAAGGAGTTATTATCTTATATTTAATCGTTGTTGCGTTAAATTAAGTGTCAAATGCTTATAAATATAACATTGTTTATTTTTTTTGGATAAGTTTATGTGGTAGAATTAGATAAAAGGAGTAAGATAAAATGAAATCAGGAAATTATTGGAGTTCGTTTAAAAGCAGGATTAATAATGAACCATTAAGAACTTTATTATGTTTAGCTGGAGGTATTCTTTGTGTTATTGTTGGAGTAATTATTTTATCTTTTGCAATTCAATCTATACAAACTTTTTTTAAGGAACATTCTTATGTTACTACTACGGCCTTAGTTGAGACTCATGAGGTAGTAAAGGGAGTGGATGAGTATATTATTTCTTATTCTATTTATGGAGAATATTACTATCATGATCATGTTGTAGACTTACCAGAAGGTCTTACAGAGGGATCGGAATTTAAAATTCGATATAATCCAGAAAATCCTGATGAGTATACTTTAAATTCAGGTGATTTTCCTTGGTTATTTTTACTTGTTGGATTAGTATTCTTCTTATTTGGTATTGCTATTATTCTTCGTAATATTTCTAATTTGAAAGAGAAATTTGGTTTTTCAAAGAATAAATTTCCATCTGATGATATTGCTGTTCTTTCTGATGATGATGGTGAAGAACCAGCTGAAAATGTAAATTGATAAGATTTAGGTAAAAGCTCTTTTTTAGAGTTTTTTCTTTTTTGTTAAGGTTAGTTGACAAAATTCCATGTTGTTTTGATGGTATGCAACTGAAATATTTATTATAATGATTATGAGGTGAAGAAAATGAGTTTAGGTGAGAAATTACTAAAGTTACGAAAAAAGAAAGGATTGTCACAAGAGGAAGTAGCTGATATATTACATGTAACTCGTCAGACAATATCAAAATGGGAGACTGATCAAAGTATGCCAGATTTTGATAAAGTTATACCTATTTGTAATTTGTATGAAATATCTACTGAGGAATTGTTTAAGGAAGAAAAGTCTTCTACTAATGAAAAAATAGAACTTATGGTAGAAGAAGAGAGTTATCCTATAGAACATGCACACAAAAAGGCATTGTTTACTACGATTGCAGTTATGTTATATATTTTGTCAGTCGTTGTAATTATTTTCTTTTCAGTTGTTTTACGTAATCCAATTCTTGGTGTGTGTGTTTTCTTTATTGTAATTGCTATTGCGACAGGATTATTAGTTTATATGGAGTTGATGAATCCTGAAAAAGAAGGAATGGTAAAAGAAAAACGAGTTCTATCGAAAGAGGAGAAGTTATATAAGCAAATTACTAGTGTACTTTCTTTACTTGTTTTAGCTATTTATCTTATTGTTAGTATTTTGACAATGGCATGGTCTATTACATGGATATTATGGATTGTTTATGCACTGCTTACGGAGATTATTAAATTGTGTTTTTCTTTGAAAGGAGTAAATATTGATGATGAAGATGAATAAAAATAAAACTAAAACTATTATAGTTATTATATTATTATCTATTCTTTGTATTTTGTTACTTGGATTTATGATTAGTGTTATGTGTGGATTTCTTCCTATTTGGAAATTTAATTTTGGAACTACTAAAGTAAGTGATGCCTTAGCATTTGAAGAAGTTTATGATACTAGTTTTCAAACTATTGATGTAGATGTTAGTTTTGGTAATATCGAAGTGTTACCTTCTAATGATAATCAAGTACATGTAGCTATTTATAGTGATTATCGTTTGTTTGATGTAAAAGATACCAAAAGTTCTTTGGCAATTATCTTTTCAGAAAAAGAGGGATTTCACTTTTCATTTCCTAAGTCTCGGGATTTAGTTCGAATCTATCTTCCTGATACTAGTAATATAAAAGTTTTACTTACTACTGATTTAGGTGATGTTAAAGTTGATGATTTTCCTAATACTAGTTTTGATATTACGGCTGACCTGGGAGATATTTCTGTTGGTCAAGCGGATGTTTTATCGGTTGACAGTGATTTAGGAGATGTTTCTATTGGTGAAGTTTGTGATTTGACTGTTAAAAGTGATCAAGGTAATATTGAAGTTACTAAAGTCTCAGAAAAGGTGTCAATTGACACTGATTTAGGAGATATCTCTATAGAGGAGTTAAATTTGATTAAAGATTCGAAGATAGTTCTTTCTTTAGGTGATTTAGAAATTACTAATATTACCAATGCTTATGTTGATTCCACAACAGATTTAGGAACTGTAGATATTAAAAATAATAACCGAGAAGCACCTTATGTATTAACCGTTGAAAATGATTTAGGAGATGTTAAAATTGGTTAATTTGTAATCTTTTAATTTACATTTTTCCATATTTAGGGTATACAGATGCTTTGTTTTATGTTATACTATCTTTACTAAAGCGCTAGTATAGGCTTTTTTATAGTCTTAGCTGGCGTTTTTATTGTCGATAGGTGGTAAAAAATATGAAAAAAAGATGTAGTTTTTGTAAAAAAGAAATAGATTTATTTACTAAGGAATGTCCTTATTGCTATGAAGATCAAGGAATACCTGCTATTGTTTGGATAGGAATCATTGTTTTGATAGTTCTTTCTTTAGCAATAGGTATCTATTTAGGAGTTTCCGGGTAAACTCTTTTTCTTTTTGTATGAATTTATGATATTATAATGATAGGTAATAAAGTGATTGGTTATAAAGAGGTTATGTTGCCTGAGAATTTTTTTTTATCAATAAACAGAAGTAGGTGAAATATGAAAAAAGTAGCGATTATCGGAGCAGGTGCTGCTGGTGTTATATGTGGTATTCATGCAGTTTGTAGTGATATACAAGTTGTGTTGTTTGATAAGAATATTATGGCCTTAAAAAAACTTTTAGCAACCGGTAATGGTCGTTGTAATTATTGGAATAGTAATCAGGATTTATGTCATTATCATAGTAGTGAAGAAGCGTTACTTCCTTCTATTATTACACCTGAGATACAAAGGGAAGTATTAGATTTTTTTGATTCTTTAGGTGTTGTTCCTAATATTCGAAATGGTTATTATTATCCATATTCTAATCAGGCTAGTAGTATTCGTGATTTGTTAGAGGTAGAAGCACGTAGGCGAGGAGTTATTTTTTCTCTTGGTAGTGAAGTTGTAGATGTTTACCGGGAGAGTGATAAGTTTGTTATTGTGTATGATGATAAAAAAGAGTACTTTGATGATTTAGTGATTGCGACCGGATCTCTTGCTAGTTTTAAGAAAAGTGGTGAGGGAGAATCAGGATATTTGTTTGCTGAAAAATTTGGTTTAGATGTTAGTATTGTTCATCCAGCTTTGGTGGCATTAAAGACTTCTGGTGATTTTTTGAAGGATTGGGCAGGAGTTCGAGCAACTTGTGTTGTATCTTTGTATCAAGATGGAAATTTTGTTAAGAGCGAAGAGGGAGAGATACAACTTACAGATTATGGTGTTAGTGGTATTTGTATTTTTAATTTAAGTAGGTATGCTAGTTTAGAATATCGATATAGTAAGATGGAGTTAAAGATATCGTTTTTACCATTTTTAAAAGATAAAAGTAAGGAGTATATTACTTCTTGGTTTTCTAAGAGAGGGGAACAACTGGGAGATTATTCTATGGTATCTTTCTTAGAAGGACTTCTTCCTTATAAATTACTTATGGTTATTCTTTCTAGGACTCATATTTCTAAGTCTTCTACCTGGTCTAGTTTAACAGAAGAAGAAAAAGATAGATTGTTATCGTATATTTTAGAGTTTCCACTTTTGATTACTGGTTGTCGTGATTTTTCTTGTGCACAGGTGTGTGCTGGTGGAGTGAAGTTATCTTCCGTTAATTCTAATTTGGAAGCAAAAAAGATACCTCATTTATATTTTGTTGGAGAGGTGTTGGATGTTGATGGTGATTGTGGAGGATATAACTTGGGATTTGCTTGGATGTCAGGTATGATTGTTGGAAAGAGTATTCGAGGTGATGATTGATGATTCGTATTCGTCAAATTAAGGTTCTTTTAGACTGTGAAGATAAGTTATGTGATATTGTTGCGAAGAAATTAAGAATTAAGGCTACTGACATTTTAGAAGTGCATATTCAAAAGAAGTCCTTGGATGCTAGAAGGAAGAATGATATTCATTATGTGTATGAAGTGGATGTTAAGGTAAAAGAGGAAGGAAGAATTTTGAAGAAGGTTTCTTCTAAAGATATCTTTTTAGCACCAGAAGAAGAGTATCAAGCACCTCATTCTGGCAATGTTAATCTATCTAGTCGTCCTGTTGTTGTAGGAACTGGTCCTGCAGGACTATTTTGTGCTTATATGTTAGCGGAATTGGGTTATCGTCCTTTGGTTATAGAACGAGGTGAGCGTGTTGATGAGAGAGTAGAGACTGTTACGAAGTTCTGGGAGCAGGGTATTTTAAATCCTA
>ERZ1643249.4106-NODE-4106-length-12442-cov-5.124485_pt1 | contig 12442 bp, 10 predicted proteins | sample MGYA00579263_ERZ1643249 | MGnify/ENA primary metagenome ERZ1643249 (study PRJEB29033, sample SAMEA4952264) | chicken gut metagenome | biome: Broiler Chicken; feature: Gastrointestinal Tract; material: Caecum | place: Ireland | collected 2018 | study: Broiler...
ATAAATTCACGAATTATTGAATCCACAGGAATATTACTTGTTTCCATTGGTAAAAAGTTATTTAAAAACTCATATAGTCTTCTAGCTTCACCATAAAATTCACTAGTTCTATCAATTTGCAACAATAGAGGTTGTGCAAAAGTTTTCATTACGCTTGGTTCATAAAGAAGACTAGAATTATATATAAAGTCTACAGAATTTACAAATGGGAATATATATTCTGCTTCTCCTTTTTTTACATTTCTCCATAAATCAAATGTTCTTTCAACACTATGACCACGCGTATTATAGTCTCTTACCATACGTCTTAAAAATCTTGTATCAGATGATGAGATTTTAGTATATCCATCTAAATTTAAAGTAGCAATTGGTGCAATATATATTTTATATTTATTCTCAGGTGCTGTAAACTCTGTAAGTATTGGATTTAATGCATGTATTCCTTCAATAACTAAAATATCATTTTCTTTTAAAGTTAAATAATTCCCATTATATTTTTTTGTTCCAACAACAAAGTCAAACTCTGGCAATTCTACTGTTTTGCCTGCTATTAAATCTCTCATTTGAGAATTAAATAATTTTATATCTAACGCCTCAACACATTCAAAATTATATTTACCATCTTCACCAAGTGGAGTATCTTTTCTTTCAACAAAATAATTATCCATAGATATTGTTATAGGGTTATATCCTGTTAATTTTAACTGCACACCAAGCTTTTGAGCAAATGTAGTTTTACCTGATGAAGAAGGACCTGCAATTAAAATCATCTTTATATTCTTTCTTTTTTCAATATCTAAAACAAGTTCTACTAATTTTCTTTGATGAATTGCTTCTGATACTTGAATTACACTATTTATTTTATTCTTTAAGATTTTCTCATTTAAATTTCCTACATTTTCTATTCCAATAACAGAATTTAGATGATTAAATTTTATAAATGTATCATATAATCTATCTTCTGTAACTTCCTTTTTAGTATTCATATTTCCATCTGGTATTACTAAAAGTGCACCTTCTCTATATTTTATAAGGTCAAAAGTTTTTACATATCCTGTACTTGGTGCAAGAAGCCCATAAAAATAATTATACATTCCTTCACAAAAATACATAGTTACACTAGATCTCAGCTTATTTTCTATATTATCTAATTTGTCTGCATCATTTGAAGCAGTATAAAGCACTGTTGCTTCCTCAATTGGTACATTTCTTTTAGTTATAGGATAATTTTTGTTTATTATCTCTATCATTTTATTTTTTATTTCTTTTAATTTTTCATCTGTAAGTTCTAAATTATTAGTAACAAAAAATTGATCTTTATTTATAGTTGCTAAAAATTCTAAGTCTACATATGAATATAATGAAGTAAGTGCCATATATAACACCATTTTTAAAGTCCTAGAATATATTCTATACCCATCATCACTTTGGAATCTTATAAATTCAATAGAACTATCTTTTACTAGCTCATAATTATAATCTTTTACTTCATTATTTATTTTTAATCCCAATATATCGCTTAAATCATTTTCTACAATTTTTAAAGCATCAATTGCTTTTGTTTTGTAATCTACTTCTACTACTCTTGAATCTTCAAAACTTACTTTTATTTTTTTACTCATTCATATCTCCCCCTTTTAAAAGTTACCTTAATATTTTATCACAGCTTTTATATATTATCTACTATGTTTTTATTTCTTTTTTACATTTTCCAAAAATAATTTTATAAATTCTTCATTTGATTTAGTTTTTACAAGTATATTCATTATCCTTTCTATTATCTCCAGATTAGAAAGTCCATTATTATTTTGAGCTATAAGTCTGTGTATACAAGTATTACATTCCTTTTCTTTTTCTGTAAATAGCAAATCATCACGTCTTGTACCAGACTTTTGTATATCGATAGATGGAAATATTCTTTTTTCACTAAGTTTTCTATCTAAATATACCTCCATATTTCCAGTTCCTTTAAACTCTTCAAATATTATATCATCCATTCTGCTTCCAGTTTCTGCAAGAGCTGTTCCAAGAATTGTTAAGCTTCCACCATTTTCAATATTTCTTGCAGCTCCAAAAAACTTCTTAGGAAAATGAAGACAAGCAGGATCAAGTCCGCCGGACAATGTTCTACCACTTGGTGTTACAGTAAGATTATTTGCTCTTGTAAGTCTTGTAATACTATCAAGTAAAATTACAACATCTCTGTTATGTTCTACAAGTCTTTTGGCTCTTTCAAGTACCATTTTTGAAACTTTAATATGATGTTCTGGAGACTCATCAAAAGTAGAATGTATAACCTCCGCATCAATTGATCTTTCAATATCAGTTACTTCTTCTGGTCTTTCATCTATAAGTAGTACCATTAAATGAACTTCAGGATTATTTTTTAATATCCCATTTGCTATTTGCTTTAAAATTGTAGTTTTTCCTGCTTTTGGCTGTGCTACAATAAGTCCACGCTGTCCTTTTCCAATTGGTGCAATCAAATCTATAATTCTTGTTGAATATTCTTTTTGTGTAGTTTCTAGTCTTAATCTTTCAGTTGGATAGATTGGTATCAATGAATCAAATTGCCTTCTTTTTAATGCCACTTCAACTCTATCAGAATTTATTTTATCTATATATATTAATGATGGAAATTTATTTTGTGGATCAGATGTAAACCTTGCAATTCCTTTTAACATATCACCAGTAGATAATTTAAATCTTCTTATTTGTGCTTGTGATACATATATATCTTTATCACCTGGTAAATAATTATCGCTTCTTAAAAATCCATATCCATCAGGCATTACCTCTAAAATTCCTTCTGCTATATAATCAGTTTCCGGATTTTCTATTTGGATATCTACCTTTTCTTCTAATCTATCATTATCTTCAAGATATTTAATAATTTCTTCTACTAAATATTCTTTTTTTAATCTTTGGTATCCTTCTAATTTCAAAGATTCAGCTATTTTTCTTAACTCGGCTAACGTTGTCTTTTTCAAACTTTCCTTTGTATACATAAATTTCCTCCTTATATTAACTTTGCAAATAAATCATAATCGTTATAATCTATAATTTTTACTTTTGTAAAATCGCCAACTATAACTTTCTTTGCATTTTCCTCATTTATCTTTAAATATATTCTTCCATCTACATCTGGTGCTTCATTCATAGATCTACAAATAAAATAATTATCATCTGGTGATATATCTTCTACAATTACTTCATATATTTTTCCTACTCTTTTTTTATTCTTTAGAAGTGAAATATGTTTTTGTACCTCAAATACATCTTTTAATCTATCTTGCTTTATCTTCTCAGGTATTTGGTTTTTCATATTGTATGCTTTAGTATCTTCCTCCCTTGAATAAGCAAAAGCACCTAATCTATCAAATTGTAAATCGATTATCCCATCTCTTAACTCTTCAAAATCTTCCTTGGTTTCACCTGGAAAACCTGTTATTACAGTAGTCCTTAATATTGCATCCGGTATTACTTTACGTATTTTATTAACTCTTTCATAAATCAACTCTTTTGTATCATGCCTATTCATAGCTTTTAAAATTTTATTTGACAGATGCTGAATAGGTATATCAAAATACTTACATACTTTGTCATTATTTGCAATTTCATAAATTAACTCATCAGTTGTTTCATATAAATACATATATAATATTCTTATCCACTTTACTCCTTCTATCTTAGACATTTTATTTAGTAACTCTGCAAGTTTTAGACTTCCATAAATATCTTTTCCATACTTTGATGTATCTTGTGAAATAATACAAAACTCCTTTATACCTTTTTTAGCCAAATTTTCAACTTCAAATAAAATATCTTCCATTTTTCTACTTTTAAAATTGCCTCTAATAAGTGGAATTGCACAATAACTACATCTATTATCACATCCATCGGATATACGTATATAACTAAGTGGAAAATTTGTTGAAATTACTCTATTATTAAAATCTAATTTATGATTTAAAAACTTTTGATTTAAAAAGTTAGATAAAATACTATCTATATTTTCATACTCATCTACACCTATACACAAATCTACTTCTGGCATTGATTCGAGTATTTCTTTTTTGTATCTTTTTGCAAGACAGCCTGTAACTATCAAAGCTTTACATTTACCATATACTTTATAATCTGCCATCTCTAAAATAGTATCTATTGCTTCTTTTTTGGCTGAATTTATAAAGCCGCATGTATTAACTACAATAATATCGGCATCTTCTGGCGTATTAACTATATTCATTTTATAATCTTTAAAAAGTCCAAGTAACATTTCACTATCTACTTGGTTTTTACTACATCCTAATGTTACTAATCCTATATTCATTTCCTTTCCTCCAAATAAGTATAATTATTATACCATATATTTAGAAAAAAATAAACATATTATACTTAAAATTCATACTTCCGACACAAATCGACATACAAATCATGTCACAATACTAATTATTTACTAAGAATAAAACTTTTGTTTGACTTCAAAAAAGTTTTATGATATAATTTAACAAACAAAAGTTTTTTAAGGAGGAATTATATGAATGCTTATAATCTAAACACACAAGAAGAAAGGGTTTTAGACTATATTAAAGAACAAATTAGACTTACTGGTTACCCACCATCTGTAAGAGAAATATGTGCCGCACTTGGATTTAAATCTACTTCATCAGCACATCAATATATTTCAAGACTTGCAGAAAAAGGGTATATTTCAAAAAAAGACTTAAAAACAAGAGCCATTAAAGTAGTCGGTGCTGAATCAACTATTTCTGTACCAATTGTTGGAAAAGTAGCAGCTGGTGAACCAATACTTGCACAAGAAAATGTAGAAGATTATTTTTCAATAGGTGAAAGCTTTTTTACTCAAGATAGTTTAAAAAATGACAACTTCATTTTAAAAGTACAAGGTGAAAGCATGATAAATGCTGGCATCAATAATGGAGACTATATAATAGTAACCAAACAAGATACAGCAAGAAATGGTCAAATAGTAGTAGCAATGATAGATGGTGAAGCTACTGTAAAAACTTTCTATAAAGAAAAAGATCATGTAAGACTTCAACCAGAAAATGATACAATGTCACCTATAATTGTAAAAGATGTACAAATTATTGGTAAAGTAATAGGACTATTTAGAAAAATATAACAAATAAAAATCTTTAGAACTTGAAAACAAAAATTCAAGTTCTTTTATTATATATATATATTCTTAGTCTTAACATCTAATATACTTTTTTCATATTATATGTTGAGGTGAAAAATATGAAATTAGAAAACTTAACTATAGGACTTGGAATAACAGGTTCATTTTGTAATTTTAACGAAGTTAAAAATATAATTAGAGATTTAAAAGAACAAAAAGTAAAAAAAATAATACCTATTGTTTCTGAAAATACAAAAACATTAGATACTAGATTTTACAAAGCAAAAGATTTTATAGCAATGTTAGAAGCAGAGACAAATGAAAAAATAATTGATACGCTAGTAAAAGCTGAACCAATAGGTCCAAAAAATATGATTGATATTATGGTTATATGTCCTTGTACTGGAAATACTTTAGCTAAACTTGCAAATGGAATTAGCGATACAGCTGTTTTAATGGCAACTAAAGGACATATAAGGAACAATAAACCTGTAGTACTAGGAATTTCTACTAATGATGGTTTAGGAAAATCCCTAAAAAATATAGCTACATTAATAGATACTAAAAATGTATTTTTTGTTCCATTTAGACAAGATGATTACATATCAAAACCAAAATCTTTAGCTTTAGACTATAGTTTTGTTGTTGATACTATAAAAGAAGCAATGGAATATAAACAATTACAACCAATTATTGCAAGATAAAAGAGCGCCAAAAATGACGCTCTTTTATATAATTACTTAAATCTGCCTACAAAGCATGCAGGCAAATTCTTTGATACATTTCACCGAACTCTCCGGAAAAATAGAAGCCTTCAAAAACTCGGACTTTTTCTTTTCAAAATCCTGATTTTCTAAAGAAGCCAATACTTCATCTATCTCGGATTTTTCAATTGAAAAAAGTGGTTTAAGCTTCCGCATAAGTATTGCGGTTAACTTAATAGGCTCTCCTCTTTCCTCATCATAGGTAACATCAAACCTATAATGTGGTGGCATTACGCAGCGATTTACTTCACCACTTATCAAATTTCCACTAATTGTTACAAAGTACTCTTTTACCATAAAAGCCTCCTTCTGTCGCAAAATTTCACGACATATATATTATATAATTTTTTACTATTATATAATTATATTCTATTATTGTCAATACTTTCCTAGAATATAACAAGTATTTACCTATTTTTTCCATTTTTATAGTTTAACAAGTTTAAATTTAGTAAAATCACATGATACCATTACGTATTCAATACCATCAATTATTCCTTCCTTTACCATTGTATGTCCAAATCCATGAAGATGTCCATATATACATTTCTTTACATTATAATTTTTCATTATATCACAAAATTTTCCAGTAAAAGGTGGAAAATGCATTGCAACTAATATATCCTTTTTGCCATTAGATATTTTTTTACCTTGCATTAAAGAATTCTCTAACCTTATTTCTTCTCTTCTAATTAGTTTTTTATCTAAATCTAAATCCTTACTCTCATTACTTCCCCAACCGCGTGTACCGCATAAGACGTATTCTTCTAATTCAATCGCATTATTATATAATATATTTATTGAATTAAAATTACACTCTTTAAAAAAATTTTCAAGTTTAGTTTTAGTTGTAAAATAATAATCATGATTTCCTTTTAATAATATTTTCTTTCCTGGCATATCATCTATATATTTAAAATCTTTTTTTATTTCTTTTAGTGTCATCCCCCAAGAAATATCACCAGGTATTATTACTGTATCATTTTCTTTTACTTTTGATATCCAGTCTTCTTTTATTTTTTCTTCATAGTTATCCCATAACTTTCCAAAAACATTCATTGGCTTATTTACATCAAATGACAGATGTAAATCAGATATTGCATATATTGCCACTAATCTTTACCTCCAATTATTTATTATCTCCTATCTTTAAATTAGCTACTGCATTTAAATCCATTTTATCTTTAATGTTATAATATTTGCCAGAAACATAATTATAATATGCTGCACTTCCTATCATAGCTGCATTATCTGTACAATATTCTAAATTTGGCATATATGAGTTAAAATTATTTTCTTTTGCTCTTTTTTCTATCATTTCTCTTAAAACTCTATTTGCAGAAACGCCACCAGCAAGTACAACATTTTTTAAATTTAACTGTTTCATGGCTTCAATTACATTATCCACCAACTCTTCACATACAGTTAACTCAAAAGATTTTGCCATATCCTCTTTTCTTAAAGCTTCTTTTTCCTTATGCGCAATATTTATAACAGCGGTTTTAATGCCACTAAAACTAAAATCCAAATTATCTAGTTTTGTTTTCGGAAGATTATATGTTCTTTTACCATTAATAGCAAGTTTTGAAACTGCAGGTCCACCAGGATATGACAGTCCTAAAACTCTTGCTACTTTATCAAAAGCTTCCCCTACGGCATCATCTCTAGTTTTAGCTATAATTTCAAACTTGGTATAATCCTTTACATGTATAATATGTGAATGCCCACCTGATACAACAAGTGCTAAAAATGGTGGCTTTAATGTTTTATATGTAATATAATTTGCTGCTATATGACCCTCTATATGGTGAGTAGGAACTATAGGAATATTTAAAGCATATGCTAATGATTTTGCATATGATACACCAACAAGAAGTGCACCTATTAGCCCAGGCCCATATGTAACACCTATATAATCTATATCAGCAAAAGTTATATTTGCCTTTTCTATTGCCTCTTTAAATACATACGATATATTTGTAAGATGTTTTCTTGAAGCAATTTCTGGAACAACTCCGCCAAATTCTTTATGTATTTCTATTTGTGTTGAAATAATATTAGATAAAACATCTCTTCCGTCTTTAATCACTGCAATAGATGTCTCATCACAACTTGTTTCTATACTAAGTCCTATCATTTTTTTCTCCTTCATTATAACATAAGTGTAAGTAATTTTAATATTAAATTTGCTATTGGTGTAACGATATAGTTTCCTATACCTGTTACTAAAAATATTATTATTATTAAAAATGAATATCTCTCTAAACTATCATATTTTATTTTTGCCTTATATGGTAAGAAAAATCTTAATACTCTTGAACCATCAAATGGTGGAATAGGTATCATATTAAAAATTGCAAATACCACATTAAATTCAATAGCAAGTATAAGCATATTAATAAATACAAAGGCTACTATATTTGTAAGTGCAAGCTCAGCTACTCCAAAAATAGCTAAAATTTTTAATATAAGCGTAAAAATTATTGCAAGAAGTAAATTTGAAGCAGGACCTGCAAGTGCAACAAGCATATTTCCTTTTGCTTTATTTTTAAATCTACTATCATTTAAAATAACTGGTTTACCCCAACCAAAACCTACAAGTATAATACATAAAAATCCCATCCAATCAATATGTTTAAATGGATCAAGTGTAAGTCTTCCAAGATATTTTTGACTTTCATCACCTAATTTATATGCTGTATATGCATGAGCAAACTCATGAATTGCCAGAGATATTAAAAGTGCAGGTAAAGTATATAAAAGTGAAATTATACCTTCACGCGTAAAAATATTAAATAACAAACGATCAACTCCTTATATTTTAAATATTATATCACAAGCTTAATTTTCTGGCAAGAAAAAAGTATAAAGAATATACTTTACTTTCTTTATACTTTCTCTTTTTTTATTTTTTCGGCATATATCTTATTTATAAGTTCATCTGGATAATTTGCATCTAAAAATTCTTCAAATGCATTACCCGCTTCTATATTTTGCTGTCTTTCACATTTTCTAAGTCCAGCAAAATATGATAAGGTAATATTACAAATCATAAAAGTTATAACAAAAGTAGATGCAAATTTAAATTTATTATTATAAACATACTTTTCTAATTTAAGTAATACTGGATATACATACTTTACAAAAAGTATTCCAAAAAATCCCCAATATATCGAATGAAGAAGACTCGTTCTACCGTGAATATTAAATATTAAATTGCTATAATCCCATGAGACTGTACCAAATGATTTTTCTTGTATATATGAAAATGCATATTCAGTTATAGCACCAAGTATCATACTTGCAAAAAATACCTTTTTATAACTTTTAAATCTTGTAAGTGTAAAGTAATATACTACAAGCCCTATACCGTATACAGGAACAAAAGGTCCATAAACTAATCCTTGCCTTATTTCTAATGAACCATTTTGGAATATTCCAACAATTGTTTCTATAATACTACCTGCAATACTTCCAAGTATAAATATCCAAAAAGCTTTTATAAACCCATTAATTACTATTTTTATTTTTTCTTTATTTAACCATTTCATAATTTTCTCCTTTTGTTTTATTAATTATATTATATATTATCTTTATTATTTTAGACATTTTTTTACATTACAAAATTCTTACATTTTCGTAACTTTTCTACTATATAATATATAACTTATAAAAGTAAAAAAAAGTAACAAATAAAATAGTATTAACAAAAATAGAAATACCTTTTTTAGATATTTCTATTTTATTTTTATGCTTTAAAAGTTTATTGTTTCTTCTTTAGTTAACTTATCATTTATATATATCTTAAGCACTGCACTTTGATATCCATTAATACTAAATGATGCTGTTTTATCTTCTGGCTCAAATGTACCAGTATAAACTGTATTTGTAGCTCCACCATCTATACTTGCTGTTACTTTTACATTAATTTTTTCAACATCAAGAGGAGCACCACCTTGTAACTCTAATAAATCTAAACTGATATTTTTAGTAAGCATTAATTTATTTACCGTAATTTCTACTAATGAACCTTCTTTTAAACTTTGATTTTGTGGATAATTTTGTGCTATTACAACTCCATTAGATTTTGTATTATCTTCGCCATATTTTACATTTACAGTTAATTTTAAATCTTCAAGTTCCTTTTTAGCATCTGCTTCACTCTTTCCTAGAACAGATGGCATAATTACATCTTTTTTACCATCACCTTTACTAACTGTAAGTTTTATTGTACTACCATATGGTGCCTGTTCATTTTTTATATCTTGTGAAATTACAATTCCTGCTTGCACATTTTCGTTTATAACTTCTTCTGTCTCAACTTTAAATCCTAATGTATCTTCTAACTCGTATCTTGCAACTTTTACATCTTTTCCTGTTACATCTGATACTTCAACCATTTTTTCACCCTTACTTACAACAACTGATATTTTTTTATCTTTAGTCTTTGTACCTTTTTCTGGCGTTTGTGATATTATATAACCTTCTTCTACATCTGAATTATATTCTGATTTTTCCTGAATAATTTCTATTCCTTGTTCACTATATTTACTAACTACTTCATCAAACTTTTGATTTCTTACATCTGGTATTTCTATTTCCTTATTTGCTTCTTCATTTTGTTTTATTTTATTATTTAATTTTATACCAAAATATATACAAACGCCTAAAATTATAGCAAGTACTACACAAGAAACTATTAAAATAATTTTCTTTCTTTTTTTTATTTTATCTTGTGATTTTACATCTTTTTTCTCTTCATTATTTTCTAATGTAACAGTATTATCCTCATCCTCTTTAGATTTAATATCCTTTGATAATGTAGAAACATTTGCTTTTCTAGCTTGCCTTGTTCTTAAATTTGGAACTTCTTGTGGAACATCTACATCTGATAAAGTAGGAATAACCTGCGTTGCTCCAGCTTCTACAAAACTTTCAGGACGCTGTATAAGCATATTTGGTTGTAATAGTGCAAGAGATATATCCCTTAACATTTCTGTTGCAGATTGATATCTCATAGCAGTATTTTTTTGCATAGCTTTTAATATTATCTGATTTAAAGCTGGTGAAATACTTGGATTTACCTCAATAGGAGGCACTGGTTCATCTTGAATTTGTTTTAATGCAACAGATACAGGGGAATCCCCATCAAAAGGTACTCTTCCTGTTGCCATTTCATACATTACTACTCCAAGAGAATATAAATCAGATTTTTCGTCTATATATCCCCCTTTTGCATGCTCAGGTGAAAAATAGTGAACAGAGCCCATTGTAGTACCAAAACTTGTAATAGTAGCACTAGTTGTATTTTGTATTTTAGCTATACCAAAATCGGTAACTTTTGCTACCATATTTTTATTTAATACTATATTATGTGGTTTTATATCTCTATGTACAATATGTGCTTTATGTGCTGCCTCAAGTGCTGAAGCTATTTGAGCAGCAATTTTTAAAGTCATTTCATTATCTATAGCACCATGTTCTTCTATATAATCTTTAAGAGTTTTTGTCTCTAATAACTCCATTACTATATAATTTATATTTCCATCATCTTCTTGTCCTACATCATAAACTGATACAATGTTAGGATGAGTAAGAGCAGCAGCAGACTGTGCTTCAGCTCTAAATCTTTTTACAAAAGTTTCGTCTTTTGCATACTCTGGTTTTAAAACTTTTATAGCAACATATCTATTTAATAGTTTACATCTAGCTTTATATACTATTGCCATTCCACCTTCGCCTATTTTTTCTAATATCTCATATCTAGATGCTAATACTTTACCTACTAAATCCATACTTTAATTCTCCTTTTTATAGATGTATTATAATAGTTGTTATATTGTCTAAGCCACCATTAGCGTTTGCTTGTTCAACTATTTTATCAGCCAAATTCTCAAATTTATTTCTTTTAAAAATATGTAATATATTTTCTTCTGTAAGCATGTTTGTAACTCCATCAGAACACAACATTATATATCCTTCTTTTATATTTAGCAAAGAAACTTCAGCAGAAATATTTTTTAAAATTCCAACTGCTTTAGTTAAAACATGCTTTTGAGGATGATTTACAGCTTCCTCTTCTTTTATAACATTAGTTTTTATAAGTTCATTAACATAGGTATCGTCTACTGTTACTTGTTCTATTTTGTCGCATTTATTATTTATATAATAAATTCTACTATCACCTACTGACATATAATAAATATCTTCTTTTACTTTAAGTACTAATACTACAGTAGTCCCCATACCTTTATATTTTTCACTCGTGTTTTCAAGTTTATATATTTCCTCATTTGCAATAAGAAGTCCCATCTTTATAACACTCATAACTTTTTCATGACTAAGAGTTCCAAGTCTTTTTTTATTACTTTCTATATAAGATGATATCTTTTCAACAAGTACTTTACTTGCAATCTCTCCTCCTTCATATCCGCCAAGTCCATCTGCTACTATATATAATTCTACATCATTTCCTAAATTTTTGGCATAATATGAATCTTCATTATTTTTTCTTTTTTTACCAACATCAGTT
>ERZ1643249.4108-NODE-4108-length-12438-cov-4.687313_pt1 | contig 12438 bp, 12 predicted proteins | sample MGYA00579263_ERZ1643249 | MGnify/ENA primary metagenome ERZ1643249 (study PRJEB29033, sample SAMEA4952264) | chicken gut metagenome | biome: Broiler Chicken; feature: Gastrointestinal Tract; material: Caecum | place: Ireland | collected 2018 | study: Broiler...
ATAATGTTCAAAACAAGCAGTCCAATATGATTCTACGGCGATACTGAATACACTTTTGAATTCTTTCAAAAATGAATCATCACATCGAAAATAAAAGCCTACTCCCTCATCTGCGAGCAGTTGCTGCTTAATAGTAATTTTGTTTTGATTAGCACGTTCACATTGTACAGGAAACGAAAAATATTTTAAGATTGTGGTCTTTCCTGAACCACGAGATCCTTGCAGAATAATAGGCATCTTTTGAGTAAAAAAACGTTTTTCATCAAAATCCTTTAATGCACCTGTAGAAAAAGGCGTAAACCAATACTGCATAATTAATTCTGGATCAAGAACATTAGCATTATAATCATCAAAAGGATTTTTAAATGAAGAATCCATACTTTCGTTTTGCTTGTTTGGCATTTTGGTATTTCTCCTTTCGGTAGAAAATAGGCCTCCATCCATTGGAAGAGGACCAGAAAATAGGCAAGCTATTATTAGGAATATTGTAAGAAAAACCAAAACAATATTGCCCGTTTCTATGCCCTAGTGGCTTTTTGGGCTCGATTATTTTTCCATATCCCTCAGACATAATTTTTGCAGGTTCTTTTAGAGTGGGATATTTAAAAAAACATAATGATTTTTCTGAAAATGCTTGATTTCGTTCATCTAAAACAGCACAAGAGACAACCTCAATATTCAGAGCATTTAGTTTCAAAAGCGCTTCATTACTTGATAAAATAGTTAAATAATAGATTTTCTTATTATTGAAATTTCCTTCATTTGCGTAGAAAAAACGCTGTGCAGTTCCTCCACTCATCATAACATCATCTACACATACAATAATGTCGGAATCTGTTTTGGATGTAGGAAAAATAAAGCAATCTGTACTAAGTTGTGCTTCCTGCCGAAAATGATATAAAATAAGACCTCCACTTTCACTCGCTCGCCCAATGGAGGTAAATTTTAGTTTGCCTATGTAATTTTCAACTTCTTCAGAAGATGTTAATCCATAATCAGACATTAACATGTGAACAAATTTTTTGAACAAAACAGAACACAAATGGTTTATTTCCACGTCGTTATAATATGTAAAATTACATAATAGCCATAAAGCTAAACGCCTTTCTTGTTCAACATTAAAAAATATTCCAGTAAAATTTTCCAACCACATATTAATGTCTTCAATATCTAAATCAACTTTCCAGGATTTTTCAAAAACTTTCTTTAATACCGACATCATTGTTTCAAGCGATGGGAAATCGGTAGGAAAATCAATATATCCCATACTATTTCCTCCCAAATCTATACTTTGATCCCTCATAATAATCACGATCAAGCTCAATGGAAATCCACTCTCTGCTCAGTTTTTCTGCCATTGCACCTGTTGTGTTACTTCCCGCAAAACAATCCAGTACTATGTCACCGGGTTTTGTCAGAAAGTTAATAAAAAATTCTGGTATAGCAGGTGCCATTCTAGCTGGATGAATTGGTAATTTACGCTCTTTACATTTAGTGATATAGATATCGTTTGAAGTGGTATTTGCGGCAATAATCACATTAGAAGGAATAGCTCCTCCATTATCAATTGAAAATGCAGTTTGGCTAATAGTGTGTTCTGAGGGACGTGTTCCTGAATTATATTTCCCACTAGCTAATAGTTTTTTCATTTGTCGGCTATATGGTTCGGCTATATTCCTGTTGTTAGCATAGGGATAAGGTGTTTTTGACATCCACCAAATTTGTGTAAACGAGTCCTTGACCCGGACTCGCTGCTTATTTACCCACTCAATTGGTCCAGGTAATCGTGCAGGATTATAATATATAAATTCTTGACATAAATGCAAGTTGCATTGGTTTTTAAACGCAAGTAATGTTTCTAGAGGGAGTGTAGAATAAGTGGGCTCTCCAGAATTCCAAGCATTTCCCATTTCTATAACGATTGATCCTTGGTCTGAAAGAAGTGGCTCTAATTGATTCCCTATGTTACAAAGCCAATCCAAATATTCCTTTCCGACTTTATTCCCATACTTTTTCGCACGTTTTAGAGGAAAAGGGGGCGATGTAAGTATTAATTGAATTTTTCCTTCGTAATTAGGGATAAGATATTTCCGAATTACTTTTTCGCAATCTTCATTTATACAAATACCATACTCTGTTCGGTACTTTCTCCACTTTTGAGTAGGGGTAATCATCACTTTTCCTCCGGTACATGTGTTTTAATATATTTTCCATTTTTTATTCGAGCATCACAAGGTTTCTGCGCATTTACAGGAATTGCCCAAGATTTTCCAAAATGCGTTATTCCTTCAATTCGATTTTGAACACAAAGTACCTGAATACGTCTTTTGGAAATTCCCCATTTAATTGAAGCTTCAGCAATTGACATATATTCCACAGGTTTATTCCTCCGTATAAAAGCCGATAAAATATTATGACATAAATTGACAAAATCTATTATTTTATTTTATACCGAAAAACGAATAAAGTCAAGTAAATATAAATTACAGAATAATTTTTATAAGATCTTATTGCCATTTACCAACGCACAAAGAGCTATTGACAGCAAAATCTGCCAATATATCTCTGCACCTGCTTTATTAATTAAGTAATTGGGTAATTTCATAACCGCCCACAAATCGGATACGAATTTCATCTTTGGATAAAACCGTAATCTGTTCAATAATGCGGTAGGTTAAAGTATCGGAGTATTCTGTCGTGCTTAAATCTTTATCAGAAATCAGCTCTATAATTCCCATTACCTTTGAAGAGCTGTTTTTGTTATGTGCTACAGTCTGTTCTACACGCTTTTTCTGTTGCTTTAATAAAAGAATTTCATCACTGATCTGTTGGAGTTTTCTCTCCAAAATCTCATTTTCTCCATCACCAACAAGGAGAAGAAGCCGATCAAATTCCTGATTTCTCTCATCAAGTTTATTTTGTATCACTGCAAGATCTTCACCTGTTTCTGCACTTGTCAAGTTTACCAAAGTATTTTGAAGGCAAGTGGATATTTCCTGCTGATGATTATGAATCAGTGAGGAAATTCCTTTCATAATCGCTTGATGAAGGGCTTCTTCCGGTACGCTGGGAGAATCTTTGCAGAATTTCTTACCAAACTCCAGGCGGTTAATACATCGCCAGACGATTTGCCTTCGTCCATGAATACTCCATGTTACTCGCCGGTAATAGCAGCCACAGCTCCCGCATACCAATCGTTCAGACAGTGCATACTGACTGGTAAATTTCCCACGGCTGCTTTTGGATTCCCTTTGTGTAACAGGTTCCTTGCTTTTCCTGCGGGCGATTTCTTCCTGCACTCTTTGAAACATCTCTCTGGATATAATGGCAGGATGGTTATTCTCGATATAATACTGGGGAAGTTCTCCGTTATTTTTCCGGCTCTTTCCTTCCAGAAAATCTGCCACATAGGTCTTTTGAAGGAGCACATCCCCCATATACTTCTCATTTTGAAGAATCCGTTGAACAGCCTGTGTGGTCCATTCCTGTTTCCCGGTAGCGGTCCGAATGCCTTTAGATTCCAGCATCGCCTTTATTTTTGCCAGACTGTCCCCATCCAGATAAGCATAAAAGATCATCCGAATAATTTCCGCTTCTTTTGGAACAATTTGCGGAAACCCATCTGAACTTTTTTCATATCCTAAAAAATTCGTATATGGGAATGAAAATTTTCCCTGCTTGTATCCCATCCGTTTTCCTCTTGCAACATTCAGGCTGATGGATTCGCTCTCTGCCTGTGCAAAGGAACTCAGACAGGTAAGGATCATTTCGCTGGTCATATCAGCCGTATTAATTCCCTCTTTTTCAAAAATTACCGGAATCCCCAACCCCTTCAGCATTCGGACATACTGAATACATTCCAAAGTATTGCGAGCAAATCGGGATATTGATTTCGTAAGAATCAGATCGATCTTCTTCTGCCTGCACATCTCAATCATTTGAAGGAACTGTATCCGGTTCTTGGCATGAACTCCAGATATACCGTCATCTGCAAAAATCCCCGCAAATATCCAGTTTTCATGGCTGTTGATCTTATGGGTATAATACTCCACCTGCGTTTCAAAGCTGCTTTGCTGTTCCTCATCTTCCGTGCTCACCCGGCAGTAAGCTGCTACCCGCAGTTTCCTCTTTAGTTTCCGAACATCCATAAGCTGTGGATTTGCCGGTATTTCTCTTACTGTTTTCAATTTTTGTATTCACTCCTTTCTCAGGAAGCAGGATCTGACCGTTACACAATCGCAATCCAATATTCCCATCCGCATATAAAAATACCGCACGAATTGCTGTCTGGAAGAATTCCTTATCCAATTGGTCCTGGATGAAATGGTCCTTGCAAAGCTGCCGTAATCGCAGAGTTTCCGGATCAAAGGTTACATTCACTACATTTACATATTGAGATTGTGCCCTTTCCAAAATCAGAGCAGTGATCTCGTCGGGAGATACAGAAGGCCGACTTAACAAACGCCGGATATTCTGGGTGATTTGCCCAACCAGCAGGGAAATCGAATTCTGTTCGGACTGAGGAGACTGAATTTTTTCAGGGTGTTGAATCAGACAATTGATTTGCTCTTGAATCTGATGGAGAATGTCATCCGGCGGTGGTGATTCGATGTGAATTTCACAACCAGCACAGTACCAGGAAACTTTATTCCGAATTCGCAGATCAAGCTGTAATTTGCCTGAACAGGTGGGACAACACATATATTTTCGCAATTCTTTCCATTCCGGTAAAGTGCTCATTCCCTTCTGTCTACGAATTTCCAAAGCATTTTCATAAATGTTGGGGTCTACCAAAACTGGATAGCTGGATTTACCACAGTATTTGGAATTTTCCAGAATTCTCCGAACCTTATGCTTTTCCCAGCCTTCACTATTTTCACTGTAAGGGACCTTCTGCTGAGTCAGCCAATCTGCAATCTGTTGTAAACTTTGACCAGTAAGATACCGGCTGAATATTTCTGCCACGATTCCTGCTTCTTGAGGGTTACTGCTGACTTCCCCATTCAAAATTTGATATCCAAATGGCGGATATCTCTGTCGCTTCATAGCTTCAGCCGCCTTTCTGTCAGGCATAGCCCATTTACCAACACAAAACGGATGCCGTCCTCTCGGATTCTTACCTGTTCCGCTACCGATTGAAATATATCCTGATCAAAGTTATAGATCGGAGAAGCTGTTTCAAAAAATTCCAGTAAAAACCTGGTTTTTTCCAATACCTGTTGGAGTTGTCCGGAGTCATCGGACAACTTGATTTGACGCCGCAGTTCTGCCAGCTGCTGGTTGATTCCAGAGGTACGTTCCAGATAAAGTCCTGCATCAATACACCCTCTGGTTCTTAATTTTGTTAAGGTATGGTGTTGTCGCATTAGTTCGGCTATCTGTTGATTTTGCAACAGGTACCAGGAAGCATTTTCCCGTTTTTCTTTGGCTTTTTCCAGATCCACAGTCATGGGCAGCAAAATGGACTCCCGATATTCCAGCAGTTTATCATACATCCGTACAAACGCTTCTTGGATTTCCGTTTCTGTAACCGCTTTGGTGGGACATTTTTCTTTCTTTTCAAAATGTTTCCGGCAAACCCAGGTGACTGTCTGGGAATGAGTGACTCTCCTTTTACAGGTTGCACCGCAAACATCACAGATGACCCTCCGGCTCAGAAGATATTCCTTTGGCTGGTTCTGTACCGACTTTTTTCTTCCCATCAGCACCTGTACTTTTTCATACTGTTCCCGCGGAATGATCGCTGGATGACTGTTTTCAATATAGAACTGCGGCACTTCTCCCTGATTCCGCAGAAGCCGGAACGGAAGGAAATCCGGGGTATATTTCTTCTGCACCAGTGCATCACCGATATATTTTTCGTTGCTGAGGATATATTGTACATGTGCATAGGTCCAGTGATGATTTTGCCACCGGCTTGGTATCTGCCTATTTTCCAATTCCTCTGCCAGTTCCTGAATCCCCATTCCGGACAGGTAACAGTTAAAAATAAATCGCACGACCCCCGCTTCTTCTCGGTCAATCTCCAGAAGATTATCATGCAGATGATACCCATATGGAGCCCGGCAAGTGATAAAATCTCCAGTCTGCATTCGTTTTCGGATTCCCCATTTCAGATTGGATGAAATGGACAGGGATTCCTCCTGAGCTGCTGCGCTCAGCATACTGAGCAGCATTTCTCCACCCATAGAACTGGTATCAATCTGTTCCTTCTCAAATTCTACCGAAACTCCCAGTTGTTTCAATTCCCGGACTGTCTGGATGCAGTCCGCAATATTTCTCGCAAAGCGGGAAATGGATTTCACCAGAATTCGGTCAATTTTCCCGGCTTTGCAGTCAGTAAGCATCCGCTGGAATTCGTCGCGTTTGTCTGTCCGGGTTCCAGTTACGGCTTCATCTGCGTAAATCCCGGCGAATTCCCATTCCGCATTCTCCTGAATGGTGTTGGTGTAGTGTTCTACCTGAACGGAAAAAGAATTTAGCTGATCCTCTGAATCACTGCTCACTCTGCAGTAAGCGGCTACCCGCTGCCGCTTTAATTGCTGCGTGATCGCAGGAATAACCTGTACGACCGGCATTTCCCATGCCTCCTTTCCATATTTCTGACATCTTTTTTGTCACACACAACACTACCACAACATGATAGAGAAAGCTATTACGAGAACCACCAAGAATCTGTCTTTTGATGACAGCATAAGCGACAGTGTTTTTGATAAAAAAATCCCGACACCGGGAAAATATCCTGGTATCGGGATCAGCGTCCTTTATTTTCGGTTAATGTTCCATTTTCTCAATCAGCTTCTGAACTTCCTCCACAGGAAGCTGAACCAATTCTGCTATGGTTTCCAAAGACATTTTCATTTTCAATGCCGATTGAATGACCTGCTGTTTTCCTTTGATTTCGCGTTCATCGCCATAGTTTCTGACTGCCTCACACATACGGTCCACTCCCTCATCACTTGCCAAAAAATCTATAAATGAGCATCCGATCCTTATGGTTCCAGATTATCTTCTTGAAACAACGGTGATGCAAAGAAAGTGTCAATTCCAATCCCCAGTCCCTGGCACATCTCATGAATGATACGAAGTTTGACTGAATCATAGGAACAGTTGATGACATTCCCAATGGTCGATTTGGGAACTCCGCTTTTCATATAGAGTTGATACTGTGTCATTGCTTTTTCTTGCAAAAGTTCTGCAAGACGTCTGCTCACTGCTTCATTCAATTTCATATTACGCACCACCCCTGTACCTGTACTATATTTAGTATATGGGCAGTTATACCAAAATTAGTCCCTGCACCTGTACTATTCATGTAATTTGCAGTATGATAGTATTAGGGGGTGCAAATAGATGAAAGTAACATTTTGCGGCCATTCGCAAATTATGGAAACAGAATCTGTGGCAGATTGGCTGTGCATGATCACACAACATCTGATCGAGCAGGGTGCGACGATTTTCTATTTGGGAGGCTATGGAGAGTTTGATAGTTTGGCCGCTTCCATTTTGCGAAAACAAAAGAAACAATACCCACAAATTGAACTGATTCTGGTTCAGGCTTACTTGAATACCGGACGGAACACTTGCGGATATGATGCGACCATTTATCCACCGTTGGAAACTGTGCCGCATCGATATGCAATCTCATATCGCAATCGCTGGATGGTAGAGAATGCAGATATCGTGGTCAGTTATGTACTACGCGATTGGGGCGGAGCCGCAGCAACATTAAAGTATGCAAAAAGAAAAAAGAAAAAGATTTTTTCCTTTTGTGAAAAGACAGCATTTTGAGAACAGGTGCGAATCTTTTCAGCTGTAAGATTATTCAGAAGATAAAATATCATAGCTTCTCACCCCGTATTGTTCCGCTAGTATGTAATTCACTTTTTTTGCATCCTCCCATGTCAATTTTTCCAGTGCCACCAGCTTTTTCACAGCAGAAAACGCCATAAAATACTGGATTTCAGCAATCAGCATGGGGGAGGGCTTGTCCGGCTGGTAAATTGTCTGCATTTGAAACACTTCTTTCTGATACAAAATATTCCGGGCTTTTCTTTTCCCGGATGAATGCTTCCACATCCTGTATGGTTTGCGTCATGGGCATGGAGGGCAGAGCATCCAGCATAGCCTGATGATATCGTCCGCCGGGAATAGCCCGGTAATCCAGGACACTGATGACACAGGTGTCCGTTTCAGTGCGGATGGCCCGTCCGAATCCCTGCCGCAGCTTTTTCTGCATCTCCGGGACTATCACTGCCTGGATATATTCTTGTAAGGTTGGATATTGTTCCCGTTCCGCTTCGCTCAACGGGTCGGGAACCGGGAAAGGCAGCCGCACCAGAATCAAAGAGGACACCATATCCCCGGGAAAATCCACGCCTTCCCAGCAGGAACCGGCAGCAAACAACACAGCGTTTTCCATTTCCTTGAACTGCCGGATGACTTCCTGCGAATTTCTCCAGACCGTCAATAGAGGAAATGGCAGCAGATCTTTCAGTTGGCGGGAAACCGTCCCCATAAGGGCATAGGAGGTAAATAGAACCAGGGTATGTCCCCATGTTGCCTGCACCAATCGGACTATTTGTTCTGCCAGATATGCTGCCTCCTTCTCACTGCCTGTTTGAAACTTCAATGGACAATCCGGGAGGTACAGCAGGCAGTTTTGCTCATATTGAAATGGCGAAGCCGCGGAAAAGGTACGCACACGCTGGTTTTCCGACAATCCCAATACCTGCCTGGTCCGATCAAAACTGTTTCCGGCCAGCAAGGTTCCAGAGGTCAGAAGAATGGGAATTTGCCGGTTCCACAGAGCCTGTCCAAGTTCCATCGGGACTTTCCGGCTGGCAGCGCACAAGGCAGGTGTGTTCTCTTTGTCATACTGGAGAAAAAGAATGTACCGCTGGCTGCGGTCATAAAAAAGACGAAGAATTTCTTCCGCTTCTTCCAGCCGGTGAACAAGCCAGGGGGATATGGTATCCCGCTTTTTCAGGCGGCTGCACAGGGACAGAATGGAACGAAAGGCGTGTTTCCGTTCCGGTGTCAGCTGAAACTCCACCCGTTCCCGATCTTCCTCCCGCTTTTTTAAGGTTCCGAACAGATGGTCAAACTGTCCTTGAAGCTGAAGGGCGGTATAGGAACAGCTGTCTTCGATCAATAGAGCACAGAGATCCTGGGCATCTTCCAGGGAAAATTCCTTTCCATACATCTGGATAGCGGCTTCCGTCAGCTTATGGGCTTCGTCCACTACCAAAGCTCCAAAGTCAAAGAGAAGAGGCGGCAGCCCCCGCGTCCGGTGGATGGCGTCTGCCAGCAGGTAGTTATGGTTGCAGATAATGATGTCCGCATCCTCCGATTTTTTCAGATAGTAGTGGTAGCGGCAGATGTCCTGCCGGGGGCAGCTGCGGGGACAGTATTTCGGGACACAGATCTGCCGCCAGTCGAATCCGCTTAATTCCGGAACGGTATCCAGATCCACGGTTGTTTTCAAAGAAAGCAGCGCCTTTCTTTGTTCTGCGTTCTTGCTTTTATTCCGTATCGCGTGAAGCCGGATGCCAAGACGTTGGTCACAGACAAACCGTTCCTTGCCTTTTCGGATTGTGGCGCGGATAGGTTTACGGATTATTTTGTTTTCCAGCAAAACCCGGGACAGAAAAGGCAGATATTCCCGAATGATGGCTTGCTGCAGCGCCACGCTGGAGGTGGAAATCACGATGGGGTGAGGGTTGACAGAAGCATTCTGCCACAGAATGCAGGCGGCGAGATAAGCGTAGGTTTTGCCGATTCCAACGCCTGCGTCGCAGAGGGCGATCCGGTTTTGGAACAAGGCGTCCAGCATGGAGTGACTGAGGGAGAGCTGCTCTTCCCGGACAGCCAGTCCGTTTTTCGGCAGGAGAACCCGGAAAATTTCTTCTAGCCGGTTGTGTGCCTGAGATGGGAGCATAAGACATTCCTCCTGAAAATTGATGGCAAAGTGATACGGCGCAGGCATTTCTGCGCCGCACGGATTTGCCGTCAATTCATTTTTACGGCAATCTGAATGAAAGTTTTGGTTTGTGCCGTATTTGCAGCGCGCCCCCCGGCACCAAGGGAACTCTGCGGGCAGGCGCAATGCCGTTCACTAGTTTTCCAAGGGTCTTGCTGATTACAACCCAAGGTCAGCCAGCCTGTCTGACGTGCAGGCAAACGATGCTGTGTATCATTATCCCCCGCCCGAAGTCATGGCAAAATTTGCGCTCCAATCTCAAGAGATTATCCTGGCGCTTTTTCATCGCTCGTTCCGGCGGGAACGTACCCACAGAGCTGGTATTCTATTGTCAAGATTCCAATGAGCTTTTCATCCGCTCAATACTATAGCCATTGAAAAAGGGCAAAAACTGACAGGAAAATAAAAAAATTATATTTTCTTTTTCAAACGTGAAATACGCTTATCAATGGCATCTTTCGTAAGGTTGATTTTCTTTGCAATCTCCGTACTGGTATATCCTTGTATTTTATAGAAAAGGATTTGCAAGGTAAGGCTGTCCATCGAAGAAAGCACACGGAACAATTTGGGATTTTCGATACAGTCAATCAATTGATCCACACGATCGACATCCACCTCAATTTCCAGTGCAGCTTGCTGCTGAATAAAGGGGTCATCTGGAATTTGCCAATGATGATAATTCCGTTCTTTCTTAAATGCTTCCCAATCGTATGTATGGAGGCGCTGGATGGTATCCTCATCCACGCCCAGTTCCCGCAGTTTCTTTTCCTCTGCTTCCTTCCATTTAAGCCATTCTTTTTCGGCTCTGGCTTTGTTGAACGACATAAAAAATCCTCCGATCAATCTGAATTTTCTTCATTCAGATTGCCGGAGGCGGCGCACGGGCATGATATCGTTCAATGCATACTTGTTTGATGTCGAAAAAAGTCGAATAAAAAGGGACGCAAGTGAATGAACTTTCACTTGCGTCCCTTTTGAATCTGATGTATTTTGGTTTGAGATATCACTATGAAACCACGGTAACTCAAAAAAGATCACTTGTTAGTAGGAATAGGTAAGCACATATGACAGTTGTATCAACTCATAATATTGCTTTAACATGATTTATAGTACATACTGTAACGAATGAATACCTTCCACCATATAAAGAAAAGTATTGGGATGTAGCAGACAAAACTATATAGTAATGCTTTTCTTTTACCATGAGAGACAAACCGCCATCAGCGGAACAAATCTTCGTTTATTCCAATAGCTAACATACTACCGCTAAATCAGTTGTCTAATCTGCTTCACGATTAGTTGTTGAATGTGGTAGTATCCATAGTGCTTTCGCATCAAGCATTATCGTGATAACGATCATCAACACTGTTCATGCTCTGATGTATTCCATACTTGGTAATTATAGTGTGGTAAAATTTACTGGCATATTGACTGCCTCAATCAGAATGTAGGATAGTTCCTCGCAATGTCAGATAAACCATTTCAGCTGGATCGAAAGACTGTATAAGGAAGCCTTCATGTTGGTATCCATTTATTTTACTCTATCCTCTCTGAAGAGTTCTTTTATTATCCAAGATATTTTTGCATAAAGAAATAAAATGCGCCTAGCATCCCTGCATAATTTCCATTCTCTACACAAACCAACTTGGTGTTATTAGCGATATATGGGAGTAAATACCGATTAAGGCTATTTTGAATCCTGGTTCCAAAATATTCCCACTCTGCCATAATACCGCCTCCCAGTACTACTATTTCAGGATTAACAATATAGCAAGCATTTGCAATTCCCATTCCCAAAATATCCGCTACTTCATCAACAATATGGATGCAGTCAACGTCTCCTCTTTTTGCCATATCGAAAAGTGAAACACCATTCATTAACTCTATCGGTACTTTTTTACATGTAGATGCTCTGCGAACCATAACACTTGTTGAAGCTAAATTCTGAAATTCTCCACCTGGAAGATGTAAGTAACCAATTTCACAGCCTCCACCGCAAAACCCGTGAAAAATCTGCCCATTTATAAGGACTGCACCACCAATTCCTGTTCCAACAGTAATGCATAAACTAATTGAGCTACCCTTGGCGGCTCCTGCATAATATTCCGCCAATGCTGCACAATTCACATCATTTTCTACTTCACAGGGAAGACAAAATTTTTTCTCTAGGATTTCTTTGATTGGAGTTCCCGTATAGTCAGGAATCAATGGAGCTGAGTAGAGAATTTTTCCTTTCTCGCTGTCTACCATTCCAGCAGTTGAAATGCAAATTCCTTTCAGATGATAATCTCGCAAATACTCTTCAACAATAGAATTAACCTTTCGCAAAATACCAGCACCACCATATTGCGTTGCTTCTGTCGGTAGTTTATCTGTTGTTAAAAAGGTACCATTCTCACTAATGAATACGCCGCCTAAAACGGTGCCCTGAGACCGCACGGATGGTGCAGCCAGAA
>ERZ1643249.4112-NODE-4112-length-12431-cov-9.125242_pt1 | contig 12431 bp, 14 predicted proteins | sample MGYA00579263_ERZ1643249 | MGnify/ENA primary metagenome ERZ1643249 (study PRJEB29033, sample SAMEA4952264) | chicken gut metagenome | biome: Broiler Chicken; feature: Gastrointestinal Tract; material: Caecum | place: Ireland | collected 2018 | study: Broiler...
TTTTATCATATCGGAAGGTTTTATTCTATTTACACAACTTTTTCTATACTCTCCAGGATATATATTTATAATATATTTCCATGTACCATATTGTCCGTCAACTTCTATTTCCGTTTGTACTTGATTATTTATTGTTACTTTGTGTTCATTGTTGTTAGTATCAATTAAGGTTATGTCAATGTTTCCTTGTTTAGTTACTCCATCTATATAAATTTTTTCAACATCTTTTTCGACATTAAATTCATTTTCATATTTACTATATTCTTCTTCATATTCATCCACATAAAAATTTCTTGTTAATGTAAAATTGTCCGAACTTGCTTTTTTAGGAACTAATAGAATTATTCCTAAAACTATAATAGCTATTATAACTAAAATACTAATAATTACCTTTTTATTTTTCATTTTCAATTCTCCCATCTTTTATATAAATTATTTTTTTAGCATTTTTTGCTATTTCAACATCGTGTGTAACTAAAACTATTGTCTTACCTAATTCATTTAATTCTTTTAGAATTTTCATTAACTCAATGCCATTTTTATTATCTAAAGCTCCAGTTGGTTCATCAGCCAATATTATATTAGCACCACTTACTAATGATCTTGCGATTGCTATTCTTTGCTGTTGTCCTCCTGACATTTGTGTTGGTAATTTGTTTAATTGATTTTCTATTCCTAATTGTTTTGCTACCTCTAATATTTTTTTCTTTCTTTCCTTTTTCTTGACTTTTTTTGATACTAATGGTAATTCAATATTTTCATAAGCAGTATATTTATCCATTAAAGCAAAGTTTTGAAAAACAAAAGTTATTTTATTTGTTCTTATTTCACTTAATTCATTATCATTTAATGAAGATACTAATCTATCATCTAAATAATATGTTCCATAACTTGCTTTATCCATACAACCAATTATATTTAATAATGTTGTTTTTCCACTACCACTTGCCCCCATAATCGCAATAAATTCATTATCTTTGATTTCCAAGTTAATATTATCTAACACTCTTATCTTTTGTCTATCTACTTTATATTCTTTTGAAATATTTTCTAATCTTATCAACTTTATTCACCTCCTCTAATTAAATCACTTGGCTCATAATGGTTAATTATTATTAGTGGTAATATAAGTATTAGTAAGCAAACCACGAATAGTATAATAATCATATAAATAATTGATGAACTTCCAAGTGTCTGTAAATATACTTCATTAAATATACTCTTGTCATTTAGTGTTTTTAAATATATCATTAAATAACTTATAAGTGCAGAGCAAAATTCTAATGTTATTACTTCTGTAATCAATGAAAATATTATTTTCTTTTTTGTATAGCCAAATGCTATTTTTATTCCATATTCTTTCTTTCTCATTAAGACTAGAATACTTATAGTAGAAATAATAGATGTTATTGCACATACACTTACCATTATTGCTAAAAAGATATTACTGTTTATTATATTTTGATTTGCATTTTTATAATCATCTATCAATTCATTTACTGATGTTATATTCAACTTTATTCCATTTTCTTCAGCATAAGTATTTATTTCCTGAATATACTTATTTATATTGTTTTCATTATTTCCTAAATATATAAAGATTTTTCCGTTCGTGGACTCTTGTGTTATATTATCTTTCTTGTCTAATTCGCTAAATGGAATAATAAATTTATTATCTAGTGAAATTGGTGCAAAACTTATGAAATCATCATTATTAAGCCACTTTTCATTTTGAATATAACCTTTTATAATGCATTTTTGATTTGTTCGTGATAATGTCAATACAGTTTCTAGTGGTAATATATTTTTATATTCATATCCAACATAAACAGGTAAATATTCATCATTACTTATTTCAAACATACTTGCTGTTATATTTGTATCAATCATATTAAATAATTGTGCATCTACATAAATGACTTCTGATATTTCTGGGCTATTTTCACGGTAAGTATTTTTATATACTGTTTGATTTCTTCTTATATATTCCGAATTACTTTCTAATTCATTAAAGTATTCTCCCGTTTCATAAAATGCACCTGTATAAATTTCTTCATCTAAACTTGAAACAAAATTTTTAATATTTGTTATTGTTTCTGCTTGATTATCATTTGTATTTACTATTTTTAAAGTATAAATATTATCAATCATACTATCTTTAAAAGTATCCTTTACCATATCGACCTGTGTATATAATGATACTGCATTAGTAAAAGCATTTAAAGAAATCAAGAAGGATATAATAGATAATGCAATAATTATAGCAGACCATATTTTATTATGTTTTATTGTTTGCAATATGTCTCTTATCATTTCTTTACCCCCTCTGCTGGATTAATTTTTAAAACAAGTCTTATTGGAACAATAACTGCTACTAATATTGAAAGTACAATACATATAAGCATTGGAATTAATAATGTTATATAATTATAAAAGTCAAATTGTTTTATAACAATTAAATCAATAAACAACTGTAATATAATAGCAATTCCTGCTGATACAATAACTAACATTCCTATATCTTTCATTAACATTTTTATTATTCTATAATTTGTAAATCCAAATGCTTTTCTAATAGCAATTTCTTTTTTTCTAACATATATTAAATAATAAGATATAATCATTGTATTTAATAATGCAAAAACAAATAAACCACCAGATATAATACTTTGTCCTGAAATACTATTTGTAAATATATTTTCATTACTTGTTGATTCTAGTGTATAAATTTCTGCATTTGGATAATTATTTTTTATATATGTTTCTAATTCTTTTACAGAAGTATATACACTCTGTTTGTTGGAAGTGAATGTTATATTTAAAATGCCTTCTATTGTAGTATTTTCCAATAATTTAAAGTAGGTTTCGGCTCCGATAATCATTTTCCCTTTTATAAATGAATATTTATCAGCGTCTAATACCTCATATATTTTTAATTTTTTTCCATTTGAACTTACTTCATTTGATTTCGTAATATTACTTGCTATTATAATATAATCTTCTGGCAAATTATCAATATTGCTTTTAGATGGAATTAATAAATCTTCATTCTGCTTTAGTATTATTTCTGGGTAATGTGTTACAGAAGTTTGATCTAAAAACAAACTTAAATCATTTATTGAAATATTACTTTCATTTATGTTAGATACCATATTGTTTAAATCTTCATATTTTACAGTATAATTCTTAAAATCTATCATTATTTCTTCCTTATAAACATATTGGTATTTATTTTGTTCATTTATTTGTCTAATTATCTCATTGCTAGCCGTAACACCATTATATAAAGCAATAAAAGCACTTAAAAAACAAATGATAATAAATATACTCACTACTTTATATCTCTTTATCATATTTTTCCTCCTTCATTTATAAAACTTTTTAATTTTAGTTTTGTTACAAAAAAATAAAAAAAATATAACATCTTTTTTGATGTTATATTTTAAAATTTATTTTTCCCACATAATAGTTACATTCTCTATATTTTCTTGCTCTTCTAAATCTGTATAATCTCCAACATAATAATATATTTTATCTACTTTTTCCTTACCACTAGGAATAAGTTCATATTCAGTATAATAATCTGATAAAGGTTTAAAGAAACTTTCCCAAAGAGTTGTTGAGAAATAAAAATATAAGCATTTTTCTGTTTTACCTTCTTCATCAGTAGTTTCAACAATTTTAGATTTAGCATTTACATAAGAATTATTTTTTAATACAGCATAAACATTTCCGTTTTGCTCTTTTATACTAATATTGTTATCATATTGAATTGGAACTATCTTATTGTTCATATATGAATAAATACTAAATAGAGTTATTATAACAATAATTACTGCAATAAGTGCAAACAGAAATTTGCCACGAATAATTTTCCTTTTTATATTTTTCATGGTTTTTTTAGGGTTTTCTTTATTGTCATCTACTTCTTTTAAATCTTCTAAAAAACTTTCGTCTTTCAATTCTACAAAGTATTTCTTGCAACTTTCACATTCCTTTAAATGTTCTTCAATAATTTCATTACTATCTTGACTTGTAATTTTTTCTATATATAGTGGCAATAAATCTTTTATAACATTACATTTATATTTCACTTTAATCCCTCCTTTATCTTTATTTTTGCTCGATAATATATTATTCTAGCCCAATTTTCTTGTTTTCCATATATTATTGCTATTTCTTTAAATGATAACTCACAAAAAGTTCTTAAATAAAATATTTCTTTATATGGTTCTTCTAGTAGATGAATTTGTTTGTATATATCCAATGCTGATTCTTTATCCATTATTTTTTCTAATAAATTGTCATCTATCATTACTTCAGATAATTCTTCATTTTTACTATTTTTTTTGTAAATTGTAAAATAAGTATTTTTTGCAATCTGACAAAGCCAAACATAAAATTTACATTTCCCGTTATATTTGTTTATATTCTTTAATGCTTTAAAAAAAGTTTCTTGCGTTACTTCTTCTGCTATATGTTCATTATTACAAATAGAAAATACAAACTTATATACATCTTTGAAATATTTATTATATATTTCTTCAAAATCTTTTTCCATCTACTTTGTCATCACCACCAAACAACCTATATTTATTATATAAAACTATTAACTTTTTATTTCGTTACAATTATTTTTATATTTTTTTATAAATAAAATATAACATAAAATAAAAATAATTATATAATCATATATTTTTAATCCATTAAAAATTAAAATACTAGCAAATATTGTTACAAATATAATTCCAATCGAAATAATATTTGCTAAAATATTTCTTTTTCTTGAATACCAAGTTATATATGCAAATAAAGGGGAAAATAACGAGAAAATTATCCAACCACAGATAAATGTCATTGAATACACACTAGTTGTCAATTCGGCCGTTATATAATAGGTTAACAACATGCCTATGCAAAATAAAAACACATTACAACTTGCTTGAATTGGTTTTTTACTATAAATTGATATTAAAACTCCAAACAAAATCCATATAGATAATTCTGAAAACATATTACCGATATTGGTCGTATAAATATCTAAAATTTTACTAACTATTCCCAAAATATTTCCTAATAGAAACAAGGCAAAAGCTATAACTATATTTTTTTTAAAACTATTATTATTAATTATATTTTTTTTCTTTTCCATCTTATAACCTACTTCTATATCATAGCAACAAATTACTATTTGTTATTATTTCTTTTTAATAAAAACACCAAGAGTTTCTCCAATTAGCATCCCTAAACTCATTCCTAATCCTAAATTAAGATTAAAAGTTGTAGAAAAAACGACTCCTAAACTCACTCCTAAACATAAACCTTCAGTTATATAAGTTTCTTCTTTATTTGTCTTTGATTTTGTAGCATTTGCGATAATAATTGCTACACATACACCTATTACTACAAAAGGTAATGCACTAATAATAAATTCTTTCATATTCTTCCTCCTAAGCAAATTACTATTTATTGTTTAGATAATTATACCATAGAAAAAGCAAATCTCTTATATTAGATGATCTGCTTCATAAATTGTAATGTTAGGATTCTTTATTGCTTTTTATTTTTATTTCGATGAGTAGATGATAAGCATAAGAATGATGATCCTAGACACAAAAACACTACTCCCGTACTAGTATTCTTATCAATAAAATTCATGATAGATACAATATAAAAACTTATTGAAGCAACTAGAAAACATATAAAATTTATCTTTTCTTTATTGTCTTTTTGTTCATTTTTCATTTTTACCTCCTAAAAATTACTATTTGTTTTTTACTTATTATAAAAATAATTTCTTTCTTTTAAATATTTATATTATCTTTAACCCAGCTATTATTTGAAACAATTTTATTAATTTTCATCTCTATTTTCATAGATGATGTTTCAATTATCATTTCATTTTCTAACAAACCATTCTTCATTTTAAAGTTTGTTATTTCATCCCATGAAATAAATAAATTATCAACAATATTTCAATATCCCTGAATAAGAAATAAGTTTATTCCTTTTTCACTAAAACCAAACAAATATGATGTAGCTTGTTCAAATGCCAACACATTTACTACTCCTGTTAGTAAAACCCTTTTACTTTTGATTTTGTATGTCTACATAAAATATTATTTTCATAAGTGTAATTATATTTTTTTATTCATTTTTTACTTTTTCTAAACTTAATATTACTTTTCTCCCAAATTAATTATTATAAAAATGATTATGTTCAATTAAATATTCATTATTTTCTTTTACCCATTGATTCATTGCTTTTGATTTTGGAATCTTCATTTCTAGTTTTCCATTTTCTAATTGCAATTGTATTTCATCTTCCATGATTAATCCTTTTTTAAATTTAAAACTTTTTAAATCATTCCAAGCAACAAAAGATTTACCCATCACTTGATATTTATTATTCAAATCTAATGGAAAAAAACTGATTCCACTTTCATCAAAATATATAAAAAACGGCTGAAATTGTTCAACAGAATAAATGGTTAGCCCTACTAATGGCAAAACCCATTTCATTCTCATTTTAGGATGTCCAAAAGTTATAGCTTTCTCATCTTTTAAATCAAACTTTTGAATAACTTCTTTTACTTGTTCGTCTAACATATTTTTCTCCAATCTTTTAAATACAACATTCTATGTTTTGTTTATCTAATTATATCATACTTTACCACATAAAAATAGACTAGTCATAAAACTAGCCTATTGAATTAATTAACTCATCATATTGATTTCCAATACTACCATTTGAAAATACAATATTATCTCCTTCTACATTCCAAGCATTTTGATTATTTGATAAAAGATTTAACGCTTTTTCAGAAGTATCTAACAATGAAATAATTTCATCTATAGAGTCTTCTACAGTAGTATCTTTTATAGAATCCATATCTCCAACAAATTCTTGTTCGTATAGATCAACATAGTAACTATCTAAACCTTTGTCTTCAATATATGACATAGCTTTTTCTTTTGTCATATAGTCAGAATATTTTTCTTTGCATTCTTCTAACTTCTTTCTTGTTGTAGAAATATAATTTTTTGATTCGGTAAAATCTTTTCCATCAGTTTTATAGTTATCTGCCGTTAATAATGTTGTTATTTTTTCATCATTTATTAAATTAGCAATCTCTATACTATTGTCAAAACTATCTTTTAAATATGATTTAAAAGCATCTTCTACTTTAGCATAATCTCCTGTTGTAACAGTTCTATCTAATCTCTTGTTAATCTCATCCATATCAATAGTTTCGGCATTTGCTAAATCATTTATTTCTGATAATTCTGTTTTTAACTTGTCCTCTTGTCCCATATCAGAGATAACCATATATCCCAAAACTCCTACTATTAAGGCTACAATAACTACTACTGCAATTATAATTTTTTTCTTCACTTATTTTTCTCCTTCCTCATTCACTTATATTTTTATTGTACCACAAAAAAACAAGGCAACTATAATAATTAAAAATTTATTAATATCATATTTTTCAAGGCCACTTACTCCTACTATTGTGACAAATTTATTTTTTCATTACCTAATGCAACTACTTTATTTTCTACATTTCCATATACTTTACAAAGGTTTTCAATTCTTAATATTGCAAGCTAATTTTCTCCTTTGTCGTTTTAATTATATGATAACCAAAATGACAAGTAAGTGACCTTTTGAAATAAAAAAAAGACCATTCTGGCGAATGATCCTTCTAGTTATTGATATTCTAATAAAACTGTAATTTCCTCTCCGTTATCGTTTTTGAAAACATATTTGAATTGACTATCTCTTTGTTTTATCAACATATAAAATGTTTCATTTGTATCCACATCAAAACTCGTTATAATTTTATTATTAACAACACTTACTTTATCAAAGCATTGTTTATTATTTACTTGTAGTTTTTCAAGTTCTTCTGCTATTAACTCATACATATTTTTTCCAGAAGATGATTTCGTAATACTTGCGTTTGACTGTAATACACGTTTTAAATATTCATTATAGTTTTTCGGCATAATTTCATCTGCTTGAATAATCATTTCTTTTGTATCTGAATCTTTTACTTTTTTTATTAAATTAGAAATTATTTTAGGGTGAAGAATTAAAATATCATAATTTCCTGTTATTTTAATTTTATATTCCTTCATTTAGTCTTCGTTTCCTCTTAATCTTTCCACAAGGGATTCCTTTGAGAAACTTCTCATAGAAACGATTGTAATCACTATAGGAACTATTGCAAGGACAATTACATAGGCTAATGCAAACAATGTTGGGAACTTAAATGTCATATAATACATACCATTGTTATACAATATATTACATAAGCCATAACCTATCAATACTCCTATTGTCATTGTAACACCAATAGTTGCGACTACTAAAAGTAAACTCTCTCCTAATAACATTTTTCTAATTTGACTTTTACTCATACCAATACTTTCTAGCATAGCAAGTTCTTGTTTTCTTGTAACAATATTTGTAATTAAAGTATTCATCATACTTAATATACTAAACATCATAATAAATATTGCTAACCCGCTAATTGCTCCAAAAATTCTATCTGCTTCAGCCTTATGAATTACTTGTGTTTCTTCCAATGTTTCTAAACTTAATTCTGGTCTTTCAGCAACAATTTGTTCAAGTTCAGCCCCAACTTGATCCATTTTACTTTCATCTGTAGAAATAAGTATTTGAGCATTTAAACTATCATAAGTTAGCCATTGTAATATAGGTTTTTCTGGCATTACAAACCATCCCTCAAGTGAACTACTATTATCTAGTACAAAATCATGATTTAAAATTCCTAATACTTCTAATTCTTTTTCAGCCATTTTATTTCCATCAAAATAATGTATTGTTATTTTATCTCCTATATTAAACTTCCAACCATATATTTCTTCAACATTTCCATTATCTGCAACTAATACATAGTTTCCTGTCATTAACTTATTATAATCAGCACTTCCACTATCTATATACTTATCAAGTTCTCTTATTTGTTCTTCATTTAATGGTAAGATAAAGTCATCATTATTATATTCACTATGTTCTGGAAAATCATATCTAATACCAAAGTTTTTAATTTCTGTTACTTTTTCTACTCCATCAATATTCTCTATCTCTTGCACAAAACTATCATCCATTGGACTTTCTGCTTGTATTCCACTTATACCATTTTCTTCAAGTTCTGTTGCAGACTCTGAATATTGTATATAAAATTCTGCGTCTTTAAAATATCCTTGTCTTGAATAATCATCTTTATTGAAAGATGACATATAAGTTGCTGCAGTTATAAATAAAATTCCACCTAAACCTAATGATAACATTGTAATAACTGCCTTTTTTCTATTTTTTGAAAAATTCATAACTCCCAAACCAATTGGAGTCAAGTTTCTACAAACTTTTTTATTTTTAGCATTTTTCATAGTATCTTGTGGCACATATCGAAGTGCTTCGATAGGAGATACTGTAGAAGCGATTTTTGCAGGTTTTTTTATTGATAACATTGTAATAATATAAATTACGATAAACACAGCAACTGCGATCAATAAAGTATTTATGATACTAAATCCTTCTGGCAATATGAAGTAACCTACTATTCCACCTATCAATATTCCTATTGGAGCAGATTTCAAAAATAATAATTTTCCCTCTTTTGAAACAAACTTTTTCATTTGTTTCTTTGTCATACCTAATGTCCGTAATTGTCCAAATTGATGTATTCTACCAATTACTGATAAGTAAAATACTCCATAAATTACTAAAACACACGCAAGTAGTATTACTCCTCCTACGACTCCATAAGTTAGGACATCTTGTGAACTAACTGATAATGAATCCAAAAACGCTTTTGATGGACTAACAAACTTTCTTTCTATTCCTGCTTCGCTACCAATCAAATACATAGCCACTTTACAGTCATATTCATTCATAGTTGTTGCTCCATACAATTTAGCATAAACTTCAAAAGGCGAATCTTTTAATTGGCTTCCATTAAGTGCATATTCTTCTGAAAAGAATACTGCAAATTGATTAGCATTATCATTTCCTTTTATAATACCAGAAACTACAAAAGTTTCTGTATTTCCATCATAGAAATTAAGTGTAACATTACTTCCTATCTTTGGCTCAACATTTAATCTTTTCAACAATGCTATAGGAACTGCAATTTCGTTTTGCTTTTCTGGTAATCTACCACTTTCTAATTCTGCTATTTGAATTTTATCTGATAGTTCACTAACATAATATGGAATAACATCAAATCCGTCCATTTCAGAAATATTACCAGTTTTTACTTGAATTTGATATGCAATTCTATCATCATTTTTTAATGTTTCTACTTGTTCATTCGTAAGATTATAATATCCAACTTGTTGAGCGTGAGATAAATCTCTTTTATTTTTCTCATTTTGCCCTACTCCAAACATTAAAATAACGGTTAATAAAGCAGAGGCAAGTATAATAGTTATTATAACGAAAATATTTCTCATTTTACTTGTCTTTAAACTTTGCTTTGACATAGTAGAAATCATATCATTCGTTATTTTTTTACCACTCATTTTTTAAACCTCCTTTACGCTTTAATTTTTCCATCTTCAATACGGATTCTTTTATCTGCTTTCTCTGCGATTTCTGGATTATGAGTTATCATTACAATAGTTTGATTAAACTTTTCGCTTGTCATTTTTAATAAATCAATAACTTTATCACTTGTAGCAGTATCCAAATTACCAGTTGGCTCATCAGCAAGTATAATGGCAGGTTTAGAAATCAATGCTCTAGCAATTGCCACTCTTTGTTGTTGTCCTCCAGACAAATGACTAGGATAATTCGCCATTTTACCATCTAATTCAAGGAAGTGTACGATTTCCTTTAATAGGTCTTGATCTTCTTTCTTTCCATCTAAACGTACTGGTAGAACAATATTTTCGTATGCAGTTAAATATGGAATTAAATTATAGTTTTGAAAAATAAATCCTATTCTTTTTCTACGAAATACAGTTAATTGTTCTTCCGTCATTTTTTCAATACTTTTATTTTCTACTTGCACACTTCCAGAAGTTGGAGTATCTAACCCTCCTAACATATTTAAAAGTGTTGACTTACCACTTCCAGAAGTACCAATAATAGCCACAAACTGACCATTTTCTACTGATACATTTACATCATCTAATGCTTTGACTAAACTTTCGTTTTGTCCATAATATTTTTTTAAATGAGAAGCATTTAAAATTGACATATAAAATTCCTCCTTTTCTTTTGTTCACATTTTAGAATATAAAAAGGAGTTCTACAATACTGAATGCAAAATCTAATATCTACAATGCAAAAATTAAAAAAACTGTTGCCAAAAATGTGACAACAGCCTTTATTATTTAACTGGAATTAAAATTTTTAATATAAACTTTTCTTTATCCTTTGTTATCGTACAAGTTCCTCCATACTTTTCAGCCGATTTTCTAATATTAGAAATACCAAAACCGTGAAAAAATGTATCCTTTTTTGTTGTTTTATTATTTTTTGATACTGCTTTTTCATCATAATTATTTTCTATTACAATAGATATAAAATCATTTATTTTCCCTGCTTTTATAAGTATAACTCTTTTTTCTTCTGGAAGTTTTTCTACTGCTTCTATTGCATTATCTATTCCATTTCCGAATATTGTACTTATATCTAATGCTTCAATAGTATCAACATCACTAAAATCTATCATTATTGTAAAATCTATATCTTTTTCTTTGGCTAATTTTACTTTATCTTTTATAATAATATCTAAAAAATCATTTCCCGTATAAATATAATCTTCATAATCTTCAATTTGTTTACGAAGTTTTTTCGCCATCTTCTTTGTTTCTGGTGTACTTTCTTTTCCCTCCAATACTAACAAATGATTTTTCATATCGTGATATATTGATTGTATTCTTTCCTCATCTTTTTGTTTATCTTGATAATACTCAAATTGCCTTTTTAATGTTTCAATCATAAACTGATCCTTTTGTTCTTTTTCTTTTAAATATATATAATTTTTTATGTATATAAGTGCTATTGCAAAAAGAAGTCCTATGATAAACATAAATGTTTCAAGGTTTATATTTAGCCAACTTGTATCTCCCTCTGCAAAAGGAACAATAGACATAGAAGAAAATATATAAAGAATAAAAGAGAAAATAGAAATCGCTACTAAACTCTTGTTATCTATTCCTTCATTATGCTTCTTTAGTATTTGGTAAAATATTGTTATTGCTACTATTTGTAAAAAGAAGTAGCCAAGATATACTTGTAGTAACATTACTTGTGTTCCATCTACTATTTTTGATAATTCATCAAATATGTTTGACATTATTATCATATCTAATGATTCAGCCGTTCTAGCACAAATTTGTTGTATTAAGATACCTGCTATTATTCTTATACTCTTTTCTTTAAATACTAT
>ERZ1643249.4115-NODE-4115-length-12427-cov-16.231005_pt1 | contig 12427 bp, 10 predicted proteins | sample MGYA00579263_ERZ1643249 | MGnify/ENA primary metagenome ERZ1643249 (study PRJEB29033, sample SAMEA4952264) | chicken gut metagenome | biome: Broiler Chicken; feature: Gastrointestinal Tract; material: Caecum | place: Ireland | collected 2018 | study: Broiler...
TCAGAGCGATCAGATCCAGACATACATAGATCACCAGAGCTACGCCGGCAACAAATCCCGGGACCCGGTAAACAACGATCATAAACAGAATGATCAGAGCCAGACCGATAGCCGCTGCCAGCACGCTGGTAGAGATGGCTTCTTCGCCAAGCTGGGCGGCTACTACGCTGGAACGCAGCTCGGAAAGTTCCAGGTTCAGACCGCCGATACGGATAGTAGAAGCCAGATTTTCCGCTTCCTGGGCATCTGCCATACCATCAATCTGGGCCTGACCATTCGTGATCTCTGTCCTTACGCTTGGGACACTTACAAACTGACCGTCATAGTAAATACCAATGCTGTCCTGTCCGTCTTCATAGGCCGTTTTCGTAGCTTCCGCAAATTTATCCTTTCCAGAATCTGTAAGAGTCAGGCTGACCACATTTTCTGTGTTGTTTCCCAGGTCGTCCTGTCCCACCATAGCCTTGGCGTCGCTGACATCTGTACCAGTGAGGACGATCCCGCCGTCTTCCTGGATCTCTTCGATAGATTTTGTCAGTTCATATTCTCCCGTCTGAGTATTCAGGGTATAGTTTTCATTGCCCTCTGAATCCTTGTGGGCAATAAAATACAAAGATCCCGGTTTTCCAAGTTCTTCCAGAATGGTGTTGGCATCGGTCACACCGGGGATTTCCACAACAATACGGTTGTTGCCCTCCTGGTATACCTGGGACTCTGTACTGTACTGCTGCACTCTTTCCTGGAGCTTGTAGATCGTATCTGACATATCTTCTGCACTTGGATTTTTTTCAGAGGCCTGATAAGTGATACTTACGCCTCCCGCCAGGTCCAGACCTGTGTTAATGTTTTTTGCGGCTCCTGTTCCTGTAGGGCCCCAGCCCACCGCTGATGTAAAGATCAAAAGGGCTGTTACGATAACCGTCAGCACCAGGATCAGTACGCCTCTGCTTTTCTTCATGATTTTTCCCTTCTTTACTGATTAATTTTCTTCTGCTTCTTCCGCTTCTGCGGCTTTCAGCATAATGGCACATTCCACCCTTTTTCTCTGAAGCTCGCAGCCGATATCATAGGCGTCATTGATAGAGCCGTGAAAATTGTAGGCGTTTGCCGCGCAGCCGCCGCTGCAGTAGAACTTTGCAAAGCACTTCTGACATTTTTCCTTTGCATAAACATTACAGTTTTTGAATTCTTCCCGGATATCGTCACGTTTTACCCCGTCCCACACATTGCCCATAAGGAATTTTTCTTCTCCTACGAACTGATGGCATGGATATAAGTCGCCCCAAGGCGTTACAGCCAGATACTCGGTACCTGAACCGCAGCCGGAAAGACGCTTATACACACAGGGGCCTCCTGTAAGGTCTATCATAAAATGGAAAAAGTTAAATCCTTTTCCTTCTTTCTTTCTCTTGATCATCTCCTGTGCCAGCTTGTCATATTCTTCACAGATCTTCGGCACATCTTCCTCTCTGATGGCATATTCCTCTTTTTCGTCAGCCACTACCGGCTCCACAGAGATCTGGTCAAAGCCCAGATCTGCCAGATGAAGAACATCTTTGGAAAAATCCAGATTGTGACGGGTAAAAGTGCCTCTTGCATAGTAGCTCTTCTCCCCTCTGCTCTTGGCAAACTTCTGGAATTTCGGCACTACCAGATCATAGCTTCCCGCTCCTTTACGGAAAGGCCGCATATAGTCATGGACCTCTTTTCTGCCGTCAATACTCAGTACCACATTGGCCATCTCTTTATTGGCAAATTCCATGATCTCGTCATTTAAGAGCACACCGTTGGTAGTAAGGGTAAAACGGAATTTTTTATTATGGAGCTTTTCCTGCTCTCTTCCGTATTCTACCAGACGTTTTACCACATCCCAGTTCATCAGAGGCTCTCCTCCGAAGAAATCTACCTCCAGATTTGTACGGTTTCCGGAATTGGCAATAAGAAAATCCAGAGCCTGCTTCCCTACTTCATAAGACATCAGGGCTCTTCTGCCATGGTATTCTCCTTCTTCTGCAAAACAGTACCGGCAGGCCAGATTGCAGTCATGAGCAATATGAAGGCAAAGGGCTTTGACTACCGTCTGCCTCTCTTTGAAATGTTCAATGGCATTTCTGTAAATGTCCTCAGTAAAAAGCATTCCCTGATCCTTCAGCTCCTGGATCTCTCCAAGTGCCTGATTTACATTTTCTTTACCATAATCTGTATCTAAGGCCTGATGGATCTCTTCCCGGTCTTTTCCTTCATCTAAAAGTCCGATGATCTCATATACCAGCTCATCCACCACATGTACAGAACCGCTGTTTACATCCAGCACAATGTTATAGCCATTATTTTTATAACGATGAATCACCGTGCTTCCCCTTTCTCTTATGCACTAAAGTATAGGGCTGCTGCATGAAACAGATATTCCTGTCTCACGCAACAGCCCCACTCCTTATATGCCGTTTTTTTCTTATTTATTCTCGCAGCTCTGATTTCCTACTGTGCAGGATGTCTTGCAGGCTGACTGGCAGGATGTCTGACATTCGCCGCATCCGCCTTTTTTCACTGTATTCTGTAAGCTTTTTGTATTCAATGTTTTAATATGTTCCATTATATTTTCCTCCTTAAGTCTTTTTAACATCTATGCGGTATTATAGCATAGGTACTTCTGCCAGGCAAGCATTTCTTTCCCATAATTCCCAGCGCAATTCCTGTATAATCCCCTACTAAGACAACATTCCTCCTAAAGCGCCCCCCATAATGCAGATAAAAAACGTCAATAATATTTCCGTCAGATCTCCTCTGGAAGAATGCTCTGTCAGATAAGTTACCGCCATCAGCAGAAGGGCATATCCGGCTCCCAGTCCCATTCCCCATAGAAACCGTCTGGTTTTTCCTTTCCTGCCCATATAAAAGCCTCCTGCCAGACAGGACAATATGTAGATTACCATAATCCCCAGATTCACCTGACTTTCTCCCAGTCCGAACTTATACAGGAGAAATGCCAGGCCAAGCAGTAAAATTCCTGTTGCCGCATAGGAAAGAAGCAAAGCTTTCATCATCTGTACCGGCTTTGAAGTATTTACCATGATCCGTTCCATAAAAAGACCCCTCCCTTATGTAAATATATGGGAGGGGTCTTTCTCTCATGACTGATTTATGACTTTTTTTTCTTTCTACCTATTATATAAGCGCTTCCTCCAAGGATTAAAGCAGCTGCGCCTGCGGCTCCGTATAGGAACACAGGAGAATCATCCCCTGTCTTTACAGTACGAATGACTTTTGTGGATGTTTTTTTACTTCCTGCGTTTTTGTTTTTACTGCCGGAAGCAATTTTCCCTGCGGAAGTTCCTGAGGTTCCGGAGTTCCCTGTTGAAGGGACAATAACACTCTGTCCTGCGGAAGTTCCTTTACCGCTGGTATTGTTCTGTCCCTGCAGAGATGTACCTCCCGCGGAGGTTCCTGCTGCACTGTTCCCGGAATTCCCGGTTCCAGTATCTTTAACAGGTGAAGAAGGCTTCTGAGAAGTCGGACTTCCAGGACCTACCAGCTGACTTCCCCCTACATTAAAAGGACTAAAGGAATCTGTTTCAAAAACAAGATACTTTTCTCCTTCTATTGTTTCAACGTTCAGGCTGCCTGCACGCTTTTCAGACAACAGTGAATAATATTCATATTCGCTGTTTCCCAGATAATGGGCAATAGACAGCTGTGAAAAATCATCTGCATTTTCCGGCAGAGGAATCATAACCTTTACCATTTTTCCATCCGGAATCTTATATTCTGCATCCTCTTTCAGATCCCAGAGTCTGATCTCATAAGCGGAAAGTATCTCGCCGATTCCCGGATCAGGAAGCTGATCCAACTCACTGTTGATATCCACTTCCAGATCTACATAATAAGGAATAAAATCTCCTTCCACCCGGATACCGGTATTTTCATCGATCAGACTTCCCACCGGAATGGCTTCCGGAATCTCTGTGGCCACCTCTCCGTTCTTTCCCGGTTCTGCCTGGACAGCATCCTGATCCATAATATCTTCCTCGTCTGTCTCAGGCTGTTCTGTATCTTCTTCCGGTGATTTCTGAGATTCCTGATCCTGAGAATCTTGTTCTTTATCCCCGGCTGTTTCCTGTTCGTCTTGATTTTCACTCTGCTCTGGTTTTTCTTCCGAAGTCTCCTGCTGATCCTGTTTTCCCTCAGTGTTCTCGCCTTCTTCAGCCTTGTCACCGGTACTTTCCGGTTCCTGAGGTTTCTCAGAATCTTCTGTGTTCTCGCCGGTCTCCTGTGATTTTAAGGATTCCACTTTCACGACCACTTCACTAACCACCTGTTTTTTATCAGCATCCCAGCCTTCTGTTTTAGAATAATCCCTGGTTTCTGTATCAGATGGCGTAAATATCACCTTCATTTTTGTCTCATATCCTGCTGGTTTTGAATAGTTTTCCCAGGAAAATTCTCCTTCGCCCTGGAAACCATACTTTGAAAAATCAAGATTTTCTGTCTCTTCAGGGGTCTGAACATTGATCTCTGACGGAATCGTCACCTGTCCGGCAGCCAGAGCTTCTTCCTGTTTTTCCTCTTCTTTCACACCCTGGTTCTCCCCAGAAGCTGTATCTGCAGGTTCTTCGGGCTTCAGAGATTCTATTGTCAGTTTCACATTTCTGATAACCGCCTTTTTCTCAGCGTCCCAGCCGCTGATCTGAGAATAATCATAATTCTTTATATCCTTTGGCGTAAAGACTACCTGGACTACAGACTGATACTCTCCCGGGGCAGTTTTAGCAGCCCAGGAAAAAGAACCATCGCCGGAAAAACCTTCTTCTGAGAAATCAAAAGACTTCCATTCCTCAGTAGAATCCAAAGTGATCTGAGAAGGCATAGAAACCTTGCCAGCTTCCTTTTTCTGTTCCTTTACAATGGTAAAAGCTTTCGCGCCTAAATCTGCCGCTGCGGTATCCACATCTTCCTGCTGAATACTGCCTCCGGAAACTGTCAGTCTGCCCTTTCCTGTGATCTTGATCAAAGCTCCCGTAAAGCCCTCCGCTCTTTTTAAGGCAACGCCCTCCGGTATCTCAATACTTTTTTCGCTGTCTATGACGACCTGTCCGCAAATCAGAACCGTGCCCTGGCTTCCCGCAAGTTTTACAGCCTGTTCCATAGAAGATACCGCTTTTTCTTTTGTGCTCCCATCTCCTTTGCTCTCCGCCGGAAGAGTCCCATTTAGATATATGACAGAGCCTTCTTTTGTATTTTCAGTTCTGGAAGTCTCCGCGGCAAAAACAGATACCGCAGAAACCGTTTCTCCAACAGTACCTGCCGCCATAACAGATGCCAGGGTCAGCCCCAGAACATTTGCCGTTACTCTATGTAAGCCTTTTCTGTTTTTATTCATGAATAACATTCCCTTTCCTAACATAAAAGCTGAACTTCATTAATTTATATATTCTATGTAAACGGAATTTACACTTTATCTGGATTAGTATATCACAGTTTTTCAATTTTCGACACCCCTAAAAATCAACTTTTTTCGCCCGGTTTTGTTGCAAACATTTTGTAAATCATGTATAGTAATCTGTATAGTTTAATCTATAATATTGTCAAAGGAGTTGAAAAATTTGGATTCCAGTGATGTCATACAATTTCTGATCCTGATCATTTTAATCTGTCTTTCGGCTTTCTTTTCTTCAGCAGAAACTTCTATGACAACTGTAAACAAGATACGCATACAGTCTCTCAGTGAAGAAGGGGATGCCCGGGCTAAGACTCTTCTGAAAGTAATTGAAGATTCAGGAAAACTTCTCAGCACCATTCTGATCGGAAACAACGTGGTCAATCTTTCTGCTTCTTCTCTGGCTACTACTCTTACTATGCGGCTTTTCGGAAATGCGGCGGTAAGCATTAGTACAGGGATCATTACCCTGCTGGTTTTGATCTTCGGTGAGATCACACCGAAAACTCTCGCCTCAGTACATGGGGAAGGACTGGCTCTCGCATATGCAAAGCCCATATATATCCTAATGACTATTATGACTCCGGTTATTTTTCTTATGAACCATATTTCCGGCGGGGTTCTCCGTCTGTTAGGTACGGATCCCCACGCCAAAAGCAGCACGATCACGGAACATGAGCTGCGGACTTTAGTAAATGTAGGTCATGAAGAAGGAGTAATCAAGACAGAAGAGCGGCAGATGATCAACAATGTCTTTGATTTTGACGATTCCAGAGCAGAAGATATCATGGTTCCCAGAATTGATGTAACCTTCGCTGATATTAACAGCACCTATGAGGACCTGATCCGTTTATTCCGTGAAGACAAGCATACCCGATTTCCTGTATATAAAGACAGCACGGACAATATTGTGGGGATCGCCAACATAAAAGATCTCCTGCTATGTGATAAGGAAGACTTTTCTCTGAAAAAAATTCTTCGGGAGCCTTATTTCACTTATGAGTACAAAAAGACCTCTGAACTTCTTATGGAAATGAAAGAAAACTCTGTCTCCTTCGCTATTGTCCTGGATGAATACGGCGCTACCTCCGGAATCATTACCCTGGAAAACCTTGTAGAAGAAATCGTAGGAGATATCCATGATGAATATGAAGATCAGGAAGAAGAAGAAATTAAAGAAATCATTCCAGGAAGAGAATACGTGGCGGTAGGTTCTGCCCGTCTTGATGATCTGAATGAAACCCTTCGTCTGGATCTGTCTTCTGAAGATTACGACTCTATAGGCGGCTATATGATCGAACAACTGGACCGCTTTCCTGAAGAGGGCGAAACAGTAGTTACAGAATCCGGTGTCCAGCTTACAGCGGATAAAGTTGAACGGACACGGATCGCCTCTGTCCGCATTTGTCTTCCTCCAAGCCATAATACTGATGAAAAAGAAAAAGAAATAAACAATAATTAGAAAGGATCTTTTATTTATGAGCAGTTTTTTTAGCATGGACAGTCCGGTTATGCGTTTTCTGTCCAGAGTATGTGACCTGATCATCCTTAATCTGCTGGCTATTGTCTGCAGTATTCCTATTGTAACCATCGGCGCTTCCATTACCGCTGTGTTTTCCGTTACACTGAAAATGGTAAAAGGAGAAGAATCCTATATTGTGAGAGGATTCTTTAAAGGTTTTAAAGAAAATTTCAAGCAGGCTACCATTATCTGGGTGATCATGGCTGTCATTGGTCTTTTTCTTTATATGGATTATCGTTCCGCTGCTCTGCTTCCAGACAGTATGCGCAGCATCTTTCAGGTTTTGATCGGCGCCGTAGCAGTTATATATTTGATCATTTTTACCTACCTTTTTCCATATCTGGCAAGATTTCAGAACAGCCTGAAAAATATTTTCAAAAATTCTCTGCTGATCGCAATACTGAATCTGCCCTGGACGCTGCTGATGATCGTATGTCCGATAGCTTTAGTCGTTGTCACCTTCCTTACAACCACTACTTTGGTTTACGGAAGCATGCTTTGGGTTTTAATGGGATTTGCAGTTATTTCCTATTTCAATTCTATTACTTTTCGGAAAGTTTTTGCAAAATATGAGCCTCATAATGAAGAAGAAGAGGTTTCCGATTCTCTGGATACACCGGAAGAACTTCCTGAACACCATGAGACTCCCGCCAAATAGCTGTCCGCGTCTGTCTCAAACAATTTTTTGAATTATCTGGCAGGAATATTTATACAGTATCTTCAAATACTTAGTATAGATATTCCTGCTTTTTTGTATCTGATTATGTACATGTCAGATTCTTGACTTTTTTTGTATAATATTATAAAATCCACATATGGTTTTAGTTATTTTAAACTAACCGCTAAATCTGGAAGTCAGATGGACATGCAAACATATCCGCTTGACTTCGACTCGTTGCCCGCGGGAATAAAATTACAATAGGAGGCAATATATAAGATGTTCAAAGAATGGGAATCTTTTCACGGCGGTATCTGGGAAAAAGAGATCAACGTCCGGGATTTTATCCAGAAAAATTATACCCCCTATGACGGAAATGAAGATTTTCTCCAGAAACCAACCCAAAAAACAAAAGACCTGTGGGACCAGGTTATGGACCTGGCAAAGGAAGAACAGGCCAAAGGCGGCGTTCTGGATATGGATACCAAAATCATATCCACCATTACTTCCCATGGCCCCGGATACCTGGACAAAGATAAAGAAACCATTGTAGGTTTTCAGACAGATAAACCTTTCAAACGCTCGCTCCAGCCCTACGGCGGTATCCGTATGGCAGTAAAAGCCTGCGAAGATCACGGCTATCATGTGGATCCTCAGATCGTAGAATTCTTTACAAAGCACAGGAAGACTCACAATGAGGGAGTTTTCGACGCTTATACCCCTGAAATGCGCGCCTGCCGCTCCAGCCATATCATCACCGGTCTTCCCGACGCCTACGGACGGGGAAGGATCATCGGAGATTACCGGAGAGTGGCTCTCTATGGTGTAGACCGTCTGATCCAGGATAAGCAGCAGCAGAAAGACACTACCAGGACCATCATGTATTCTGATGTTACCAGGGAAAGAGAGGAGCTCTCCGAACAGATCAAAGCATTAAAGGAATTAAAAGAACTGGGACATATTTACGGCTTCGATATTTCCCGGCCCGCAGCCAATGTCCAGGAAGCTATTCAGTGGCTGTATTTTGGCTATCTGGCTGCTATCAAAGAACAGAACGGCGCCGCCATGTCTCTGGGCAGAACCTCTACTTTCCTGGATATCTATGCCCAGAGGGATCTTGCGAATGGAACTTTCACAGAAGAAGCGATCCAGGAGTTTGTAGATCATTTTATCATGAAACTGCGTCTGGTAAAATTTGCCAGGACCCCGGAATACAATGCTCTGTTTTCCGGAGATCCTACCTGGGTCACAGAATCCATCGGCGGCATGGGGATCGACGGACGGCATATGGTGACTAAAATGTCCTACCGCTATCTCCACACCCTGGAAAATCTGGGAACGGCACCGGAACCCAACCTGACTGTACTGTGGTCTACAAGACTGCCGCAGAATTTCAAACGTTTCTGTGCCAAAACCTCCATCGCTTCCTCTTCTATCCAGTATGAAAATGATGATCTTATGCGGGTAACCCACGGCGACGATTACGCCATTGCCTGCTGTGTATCTTCCATGCGGATCGGAAAAGAAATGCAGTTCTTCGGCGCCAGGGCAAATCTGGCCAAATGCCTGCTTTACGCGATCAACGGAGGGGTAGACGAAGTATCTAAAAAGCAAATAGGGCCGAAATTCCGGCCTGTCACCTCTGAATATCTGGAATACGAGGAGGTCATGGAACGGTTCCGGGATATGATGAAATGGCTGGCCCAGGTCTATGTAAATACCTTGAATATCATTCATTATATGCATGACAAATACTGCTATGAACGTATCCAGATGGCTCTCCACGACAAAAAAGTCACCCGCTGGTTCGCTACGGGAATCGCAGGCCTCTCTGTAGTGGCAGATTCTCTTTCCGCCATTAAATACGCAAAAGTAAAGACCATCCGGGACGAAAACGGTATTGTCGTAGACTACGAAGTGGAAGGAGACTTTCCAAAATACGGCAATGACGACGACCGGGCAGACAGCATTGCCTACGATATTGTCCATGAATTTATGTCCTATATAAAAGGCAACCATACCTACCGGGGCGGTATCCCTACCACTTCTATCCTGACCATTACTTCCAATGTAGTTTACGGAAAAGCCACCGGTTCTACTCCTGATGGAAGAAAGGCCGGAGAAGCCTTTGCACCGGGAGCCAATCCCATGCACCACAGAGACAGTCACGGAGCCGTAGCTTCTCTAAGCTCTGTGTCAAAACTGCCCTTTAAGGACGCCCAGGACGGTATTTCCAATACCTTCTCTATCATCCCTGGAGCATTGGGCAAGGAAGACGCAATCTTCTTTGACGACATCGCCTTTGAACTGGACAGAGACTGCGCCTGCTGCGAACCCGGCTCAGAATTGGAGACAGAATAGGACAGTCCTTCCTAAGACAGACTTTCGGAAATCAAAAAACATAATAAATATATGAAATCAAACAGGAGGACAAAATCATGAAAATCAGTGACGCACAGATAGACAATCTGGTAAACCTGCTGGATGGCTACGCAGAAAAGGGAGGACATCACTTAAATGTAAATGTCTTCACAAAAGAAACCCTTCTGGATGCTCAGAAGCATCCGGAAAAATATCCACAGCTTACGGTACGTGTATCCGGATATGCGGTAAATTTCCATAAGCTGACAAAAGAACAGCAGGACGAGGTTATCTCCCGGACCTTCCATGAAGGAATGTAAAAAGCAGGGATATATCCACTCCATAGAGAGTTTTGGTACAGTTGACGGCCCTGGAATACGCCTGACGGTGTTTTTCCAGGGCTGTCCCATGCGCTGTCTGTACTGCCACAATCCGGATACCTGGACCCCAAAAGGGGGAACCCCTGTGACAGTGGAAGAACTCCTGGAAATTTATAAGAAAAACAAAAGTTTTTATCAGAAAGGAGGCATTACTGCAACCGGGGGAGAGCCCCTTATGCAGCTCGCCTTTCTTACAGAACTCTTTGAACAGGCCGGTGCCAGGCATATCCATACCTGCCTGGATACCTCCGGCATTCTTTACCGAAAAGACCGGAAGGAAGAATACCAAAGGCTTCTGAAATCTACCAGCCTTATCCTTCTGGATATTAAACATGCTTTCCCGGAAGAACATAAAAGCCTCACCGGACAGCCCCAGGCCCCGGTGCTGGATTTTCTGGATCTGACCACAAAAGAAAAAGTTCCCGTGATCATCCGCCATGTGATCGTCAAAGGCTTTACCGACTCTTTCCGGGAACTGGAAGAAGTGGGAAGGATCATGGCAGGGCACCCAAACATAAAAGGGCTGGAAGTCCTGCCCTATCACAATATGGGAGAAGGGAAATACGAAGAACTGAATCTTTCCTATCCCTTAAAGGGCATGAAAAATCTTTCCCGGGACGAAGCCGCCCGGGCCAGAAAGATCATTCTGAAGAGTTTTCAGCGCCATCGGCTTCCCTCATCTCTCTCATAATCTCATGAAACTGAACGCCGATCCGCTCAATCTCTCCCAGAACGATCCTGGTCCCCTCTTCTGTGAGATACCAGTTTTCTCTTGTTACATCGCTTTCTCTCACCGGACATACCAGGAATCTGGTGTCCGGATAGAGAAGCTGGTAATAGAGAAGGCTTCTTCTGGCATGATAAGGCTTGCAGCAGAGAATGGCTCTCCGGATCTCCATCCCCAGGCTGTCGGTAACCTGTCTGGAATAAATGGCATTCTCATAAGTATAGGTGGCCTGATCCTCTCGGAGGACAGCACTTTCCGGCACCTGATTCTTTAGCAGGACTTCCTTCAGGAATTCCCATTCAGTCTCATACTTTCCAGAATAAAGCTCTTCCTTTTCTTGGACTCCCCCGAAATGTCCGGTTAAAATACTGTACTTTCCGGAGGGAAGGATGTAAGGAGCGTAATCCCTGTGATAAAGACTGGCCGCTTCTTCTCCAAGCTGAGGAAAACCGCTGCCGGGAATAAAAATGATATCTGATTTCTCCGGCAGATCCTCCACAAAAATAAAATCTGTAAGCTGCTGTAAAAATTTCTGGTTCATAACTTTTCTCCCGGGTATTTTTATTTCAGGATATCCTGATACTCCTTATGGCTGTCAAACCATCTTACTGCATAAGAACAGGTAAGGACTGCCTTCTTTCCCTGTCTGCGGATCTCTCCCGCAGCTGCCTCCATAAGCTTTCCCGCCATACCCATTCCTCTTAAAGAAGGATCCACAAAAGTATGGTTAATATCTACTGTATCCTGATCAATAGAAGGAAACGTCACTTCTCCTTTCATTTCCTGATTCTCATCATAATATACTGCCTTGTGATCTTCCACTGTAATTCCCATAGTTTTCTCCTTTCCCGTATTTATGGGCAGTTCTCTTTCCAATAAAAAACTGCCTCTCTTTTTTCTATATTTTATCATGGATCTTCTCAGACAACAACTCACAGCAGGATCCGGACCTGATATTTTTCCAGCCAGTAATTGACCTGGAGCATATAGGCCAGCATCTGAGGACCTGCCATCAGCTGTCCGTACCAGGGTCTTCCATAATCTGAGGGACTTTCCACAAACTTTTCTGCCTTTTTCTTATCCACCATCTGTCTTATAGGCGCCCCCGGATCTGCCAGAACTTCCAGAAGTCTTGCTCCCAGCATAGCCTCATAATCGGGATGGTAGGTTTTGGGGTAAGGGCTTTTTCTCCTCCAAAGGACTTCCTTTGGAAGTTTTCCTTCTCCGCTTTTTCTAAGAAGGGCTTTCACCACTCCATCCCTGCATTTCATGGACCAGGGCACATTCCACACATATTCTATGATCCGGTGATCAGCAAAGGGAACCCTGGCTTCCAGGCCGGAAT
>ERZ1643249.4119-NODE-4119-length-12406-cov-12.244272_pt1 | contig 12406 bp, 7 predicted proteins | sample MGYA00579263_ERZ1643249 | MGnify/ENA primary metagenome ERZ1643249 (study PRJEB29033, sample SAMEA4952264) | chicken gut metagenome | biome: Broiler Chicken; feature: Gastrointestinal Tract; material: Caecum | place: Ireland | collected 2018 | study: Broiler...
TAAATCTTAATTTTCTTTCTAATTTTTCATTAAATAAAGCACTAGGCATATATTTCATACCTTTATCTAGTTTAATTAAATTCGCTTCTCCATTTACTGAGTTTACCGTAATATACCCTTTAACACCACTATTTCTATTTGTAAACCATTTAATAACCGATGCATATTCAAGAGGAGTTACTCTTACTATTTCATTATTATAATTTATTTGTGTGTATAAATTAGAAACAGTAAATTGGCTTACGAGTTCTGGCATTTGCCCCATTACTCTATCACCTAATTTTTGACTAGAGTCTTTATCTAAAAGAGGTAGAGCATTAAAATTAACTTCACTAACATCATCAATAAAGTTTCTATCTTCATCTATAGTAATTCTACTAGCATAACTCTTAGAATTAAAAAGAGGGGATACTACAAGATTGGAAAGAACTATTACCAAAAATATTCCTATTACAATATAAATACTATAATCTTTCTTTTTTAAATTATAAACTCTTCCTTTAATAATAAATTCTCTTATATTATCAATGTTAAATTTAAAGAAAGTTAAACCTTTATAGAACGCAAATATTATAAATAAATAAAACCAAAAATTAAAATCATGATAGTTAATCGGTGGCAAATAGAAATAATATAACACTAAAGCAAATACTATAACTATAATAATTTTTATAAGTAAATCTTTCTTTTTCATAAAATAACATCTCCTTTTCTATTTTATTTTATTTTATTTTTTAATTTATATAATAAATTAATCGCATCCATTGGTGTTAATTCTAAAACATTGATATTTTTAAGTTCTTTTTCAACAACACTTTCTTTAGGTTCAAAGTCTAATGGTAGAGTTGTTTGAACTATTATATCTCTTTTCTTTTCTTTAGTTTCATATACTTTTAATATATCTTCTGCTCTATCGATTACTTCTTTAGGAAGGCCTGCTAATGTTGCTACATTAATACCATAACTTTTATCAACACTGCCATCTTTTACTTTATGTAAGAAGGTAATTTTACCATCTTCTTCACTGGCTGCTACATGTTTATTTTTTAAATATTTAAGAGTTCTATCCAAATCAGTTAATTCATGATAATGGGTAGAAAATAATGTCTTACATCCTATTTTATTATGAATATATTCAAGTATTGCTTCTGCTAAACTCATCCCATCAAATGTTGCAGTACCTCTTCCTAATTCATCAAACAATATTAAACTATTTGATGAAGCATTAGCTATAGCATTAGAAGCTTCTTTCATTTCAACCATAAAAGTAGATTCGCCACTTACTAGATCATCACTTGCCCCAATTCTAGTAAATATTTTATCAAATATAGGTAAGTTTCCTTCTTTAGCAGGTATAAAGCACCCTATTTGAGCCATTATAACCGTTATTCCAAGTTGCCTCATATAAGTAGACTTACCAGCCATATTAGGGCCTGTAATTAATAAAATACTAGTATTTTTATCCATTATTATATCATTAGATACATATTCGTCTTTAATTACTTTTTCTACAACTGGATGCCTAGAATCAATTAATCTTATTTCATTATTATTATTTATATTAGGTCTTACATAATTATATTTTTCTGAAACTAGTGCAAAAGACTGTAATACATCTATTTCACTAATTACTTTAGATATTTTTTGTAATTTTGGAATATATTCTTTTACTTTATCTCTAATATTTATAAATAATGAATATTCCAAATTAATAATTTTCTCTTCACTAGTTAAGATTAAGTCTTCTTTTTCTTTTAATAGTGGATTTATATATCTTTCGCAATTAGCTAAAGTTTGTTTTCTTATATATCCCATATCTTCTGTTATTTGATTAATACTACCTTTAGATACTTCTATGTAATATCCAAAAACTTTATTAAATCCTACTTTTAAATTTTTTATTCCTGTTCTCTCACGCTCTTCAATTTCAAAATTAGATATAAAGTTTTTACCACCACTTCTAAGGCTCTTTAATTCATCTAATTCTTTAGAATACCCTTCTTTTATTAAATATCCTTCTTTTAACCCAACTGGAGGATTATCACAAATAGATGAATCTAACAATTGAAATAAATCAGCAAGTACTTCTATATCATCATAAAAGTTAATACTATTTAATATATACTTTATCGTAGGAAGCTGTTTTAGTGAATTTTTTAATTGTAACAAATCTCTAGCATTAGCATTCCCTAGAGCTACACGTCCTGATAATCTTTCTAAATCATATACTTCGTATAGTGCTTTTCGTAAGTCTTCACACATTAAAAATTCTTCTAATAACTTACTTACGACATCATACCTATTATTAATTATTTTTTCATCTATAAGTGGATTTTCAATCCAATTTTTTAATTTTCTAGAACCCATTGCTGTTTTGGTGTTATCAAGAAGCCATAATAAAGAATAAGTTCTCTCTTTTAATCTTAAACTTTCCGTTAATTCTAAATTCCTTTTCGTATGAATATCCATTTTTAAATATTCATCATTCTTTATTATTTTTAATTTTTGTAAATGTGTCATATTTCTTTTTTGATCTATTACTAAATAGTATAATAAATGATTTATAGATATTTTATAACGTTCATCTTCAATTCCTTCTATTACATACGTAAAATCAGTTTCTGTATATAAATTATTGGTTATTGTAATAGGTATTTTATATTGATTTTTAAATACATTAATTATATTTGACTTAACATTATTTATAATTAATTCTTTTATACCTAAAGACACAACTTCATTAATTAATTTATTATCATCATTATCTATTATTTTTGAATAAATTTCTCCAGTTGTTATATCTGAATAACTAAGTACATAACAATATTCAAAATTATAAATACTGCCTATATAATTGTTTTCTTTCTCATTTAGTGTATCACTTATAATTGTTCCTGATGAAATTACTTCGGTAACACTTCTTTCTACAATCCCTTTAGCATCTTTAGGATCTTCCATCTGTTCACATATTGCTACCTTATATCCTTTTTTTATAAGTTTATCCACATATATATCTACCGCTTTATGAGGTACACCACACATAGGAACTCTCTCTTCTAATCCAGCTTGTCTTCCAGTTAAGGTTAGTTCTAATTCATGTGATACAAGGATAGCATCTTCAAAAAACATTTCATAAAAATCCCCAAGACGATAGAATAATATTACATCTTGGTATTTATCTTTCAAATCAGCATAGTGTCTCATCATCGGTGCTAATTTGCTTCTATCTACTTCACTTAATTTCATTTTACCTTCATCCCTTACCAAGAAAATTATATCAAAAAAAAGAAAAAAGGACAATTAGTTATCCTTGTTTCTTACTAGTTTTTTTGCTTCATAATGCTCTTCAATTTCGTTAAATTTCTCTAAATATTCTTTAGCACACGTTAATAAAGAACTATACTGATTATATAAATCATTAAACTCTTTCTTTATAGAGTCATCAGTCATTAACTGAGAATCAATTAATTGTTTTATTTCTTCAATTTTTTTTACAGCATTTTCTATTTCGTTAATATTATTTTTATATTGTTTATAAATTGAAAGATTTATTGGGCAACCTCCAAATAACTCTTTTAAATTGTAAAGAATTCCAGGAGTAAGTCCCTTTTTCTTAGAAAAATATATTATTGATCCCATATCATATACAAATTCATTTAATAACAAAGATAAAATAAATCGTAAATGATAATCTATTGAATTAAGTTTTTCATATTCTATTTTATCATTTATCTCAGTAATTATCACTTCACTATATTCAGAACTAGTTGTATCTTTATCATATAACATTAAATTAATATCGTATGGCATATTATCTAAATCTAAATCTAGATAATCTTTAATATCAGAAAGTTCTATATCACTAACATCATACGTAGATACTGTCCTTAAGTTATTAAACACTTTACTATATACATTAATTTTAGTACTGTTTGTTGGATTACTAGACACTTCTACTTCTATTGGTTTTTCTTTTGTACCATAATCACTAGAATATGACTTTTCTATTCCCTTATATACTTTATCTGTTGCATGTTTTTTTAAGCCACCACTAGATAAAAAAGTAACTCCTGTCATAATGCTTATAGATAATATAATTGACCATATTCGTGTACGAATATTCTTTTTATTTTGTTTCAAATCATCTTTTAACTTTTCTAAATGTTCTTTATTATATCCTATGTTTTCTTGATACGAATCAATAATATTTTTGTTATTTTCATAACGTTTTAATAAATAATCAAGTCTTCCATAAATACTTTTTTTATATTTTTTTTCATTTTGTTCATATCTTAATATCAATTTTAAATTATCTAAACTATAATAATCTTCTACATTATTAATATTAATATTTAATAATGCTGTACTATAAGTGTCATCAAGTTCATCTTTTACTAGCCTTTTAAATTTGGCATTTAAGATAACAAAATCTTCTTTCATGAAATTACCTATAAATTGTTTACTTGAATTTTTGTCACTAAAATAATCAAATAAACTTGTTTCATTGGTATATAAAACCTCTTTTTTCATAAAATTATAAATTATACCATAAATTTTAGTTAATATTTGTTTTTCGACAGTACCATTAATATTTTCTAACCAACTTAAGTTATTAAAATTATTAATTATTTGTTTTACAGCCACTTTTATGTGTTCTTCTTCTTTTTCAACATCTTTTTGTCCATAAAATTCAAGTTCTATTTTTTCCAAAAGTTGAAGTACATTTAATAATTGTCCATAGTTCAATAATTCAGTTTCTAATGCAGTTAATTGTTCTTCACTTATTTGGTTTCCATCTAATTGTTCAACATCAAAAATATTTTTATATTTTTCGTATAAACTACCTAAATCAATTCCATAATAATAAAATTCATCCAATTTTTCACATGCAATAGTAATTCTTTGCTTTAAAGCTTCCATTTTTTTTATTTCATCCATTTTTACAACTCCCCCACATGAAATATGCTACTTATATTACCATAAAAAATTAAATATGTCAATTTTTTATGCAAAGAAAACTACTTAAATTTAATTTTTCTTATAATTGAATTGGATTTTATTGATTCAACTCTATTTAATAAATCTTGGGAACCATCTATTACTTTTCCATATCTTTGATATAATTGATAAAATTCAAGTAAATTTTTTTCAAAATCTAAAATTAATTTATTCTTTTCTACATCTAAATTACTAATATCATCTATTAAATTTAATATATTTTCTTTCATTTTTTCTTTTTCTTCAAAGAAATTTCTTTTTTTGAACAAAGAAATTAAATTTAAAGAAATACCTAAACATAATTTTTTATAATCATTTTGTTTTTCTTTAATGACATGACTAGAAATCATAATTAAAAATAATTCTAGTAAAAGCATACAACCAAGTTGAATTAAATAATATAAAAAATTATTTAGCTTTGATATTATAGTACTTTTATCAATTTCTATTTTTACAACATCACTATATTGTTGATAGGGAGTTTTACTTATATAATCTACTTTTTTTATACTATATGTAAAACTTGATAAATCAATACCTAAATAATCTTCTATATCACCATAATAATAATCAGACACATCATATGATGAAAGTATTCTACTTTTTTTTAGGTCAAATAATCCCGTTTTATATACTTCACTATAAGTATTTATATATGTGCTATTTTTATCATTTAAATCAAAAGATGTAATCTTCTCTTTTGTGGAATTATCTAAAGAAGAATATATGGTTATTTTCCCATTATAAAAGTCATTTGTACAAATTTTCTTGCTATAACTTCCTATACCTAACCATATTGACCCATATATCCCTAAAGTCAAAAAAATAGATATAATTCTATTTTTTATTTCTTTTGAACATAAAAATTTACTTTGATAAGCCTCATTTAAAACTTTCATAAAATCTTTTCTAGAATTAATATTATGATTTAATGATGATAAATATAATTCTAGTTCACCTACAATATTATCTAACTCATTTTTTGCTAACTTAATATAATAATTATTATACTTTGACAGTAATTTTAATAATTCAACGTCAATATAATTTATATCTTTTCTAACTTCTTCTAAACTATATAACATTATTTTTATTTCTTCATCATTATTTTCATATTCAAATATTTCTAGTATATCTAATAATTCATCTATAAAACTAATACATAATTTTTTTTCTAGTATAGTCTCTTCATTTAATTTATTTTTTAAGTCAATTATCAAATTATATGCTAAATCATAATTACTAGCCATAATATAAAAACCTCCTAAAATATTCATTAATAGGAAAAGAAATTATTACTTATTTTCTTTTAATAATTTTTTAGAAAAAACTTTTGATGTATCTTCCAAATTGGCTTCTAGTAATAATTTATCTTTATTGTCTAATAAATACAAATATTGATAATACAATTTTTTAAATTCTTCTTTTAATTTTAAATCTCTTTCCAATAAATAATTAAAAGTTTCATCTAAAACTTCAATATTAGTTAAAATTAAATCTTCTTTTTTTAAATATTTATTCGTTAATTGAATTATATTTAAACCTGTAGCATTTCTAGCTAATAATGAACATATGTTGTAAAAAACTCCTAAAGTAATTACTGGTCTATTCTTCGCTTTTCGTCTTGCTAAAATTGAATATACTGTAAAAGAAGGTTCTAAAACTCCTAAAAGAATAAGAATATAAATAAAGAATGATAAATAAAAACCATTTTCGTCTATAACTTCATAAACATTTGTAGTATCAATTTGCGTATCAACTATTTCACTATATTCTAAATCTGATTCACCATTTATATAAAAAGACGAAGCGTAATCAGATTTTTTACTATATTCACTTAAATTTAACTTATCATAATCTTCTATATTATCCAAATTAGCTGATGAAACATCATAAGTTGTATAAGATCTACGTCCATCTATTATTGGTCCATATTCATTAACTACAGTATTAGAAACGGGATTATCAGAAACATTAAATAATTTAACTTCTTCTCTATTACCATAAATATTTGAATAAGAATAAACATTACCCTTATAACATTTTTTTAAATTGTTTTTCTCTGCCACATTTTTAGATAAAACCACACCACCAAAGAGAATTCCAAAGCTCAAAGAAATTGATGTTAATCTTACTAATAATTCTTTTTTCTTTTTGTTAAGTTTTCTTTTTATAATATCTAATTTTTTGACAACTAATTCTTTTTCTGCCAAATGTTCTCGTATTTTATTATCATTAATTTTTATAGAATTAATAATACGATGTGCCTCTTGATTTACTTCTTCTTTTATCTCAGAATTCCCAAAATATTCAATTAATTCCTTAATTACTTCCATTTTCTTTTCTTCATATTCATTTCTTAAATCTGAATAATTAATAATATTAACAGCTTCATCTCCAAATATATGTTGATTATCTTTAATATTGTCTAATTCATCTTTAATAGATGCTACAAAATACTTTTTATTAATATCGCTATTTTCAAAATATAACCATATTTTACTTTTTTTACCTTGAACAAACTCCTCAACCATAATATCAAAAATTACTTTATAAATTCTCTTAGCGATGTAATTATTATCTTCCCAAACATTATAATATTCCTTAGTATCTTCTATAATTTCTAAAATTTTAGTTATATTTTCATCCAATTTATAACTAGGAAAAGTCATAAGTTCATTAGATGTTTTATTACATATCATTAGACATTCAACAATTTTTTCATAAATGCATATTAAATTATTTAATTCGTCTACTTTATCTCGATATAAATATTCTTCATCTTCTATAAATATTTCATTTAACTTACTTTCTAAATAATTTACATTTACATTTTTTAATCTAAATGAATTTATTTTTTGTTTTATATCAATTAATTCATATATTCTACTATTCATATTTTATCCCCCCAAAAAATATATAAAATATAATACCACTAAAAAAAAGAATAGTCAAACGCCATTCTTCATAGTTTTTTCCTTCTTTATACTTGTTTCGATTGCTACCCTTTCAACTAACCCTAAAGCAATCATAAAAGATATTGTATACGATCCTCCATAAGATAAATATGGTAAAGGCACTCCTGTTAATGGTAAGCATCCCATAACGCCACCTAGATTTACTATAATATGCAATGTCATATATGCAAATACACCATAACTAATTAATGAATTATGTAAATTATCAGCTTTTTTTGCTACTTTAAGTATTCTAAATAATATTATTAAAAATATAAGTAAAATAATAATTCCTACGATTAATCCACATTCTTCAACTATTATTGGAAAAATAAAGTCCGTATAACTTTCAGGTAAATATAAATATTTTTGAGTACTTTCCCCAATTCCTTGTCCAGTTAATCCACCATTTTTAAATGCAATAAAACTATTGCACAACTGATATCCTGTCTCTTCTTGATATCTTTCACAAGGATCTTTAAAATTTAAGCGGTCTGCTTGATAACCACGTAGAAAAGAACCACCTGTTGTAAGTAATACAGATAAGACAACAAGTAAACTACCTAAAAATAATTTATTATATGTATTTCTATTTTTTTTACTCATAGGAACAGCATAAAACATAACAATTGCAATAAGCGCTATTATTCCCGCCGTTCCTAAATCTGGTTGAATTGCAACCAAAAAGAAAATAATAACACAAAATAACATTGGTTTAATTAAAGTCCATTGATCTGATAAACTATCTTTATGTTTGTCATAATACATTGCCAAAAAAATAATGATTATTATTTTAGTAAATTCACTTGGTTGAAAATTAAATGGTCCAATACTAAACCAACTCTGAGCACTCTTAGCAATCGTTCCCCATATAGTTAATCCAAATAATGCAATAATTGCTAATATCATAAAAAAATTAATTAAATGCTTATACTTATTTATAGGGAATATAATTACGAATAAAAAAGCTAACATGCCTACTCCCATAAACAATGCTTGCCTTATAAAATAATGATAAGGACTATATCCATAACGCATAAACGATTCCATTGAAGAAGCACTAAGCACCATTATAAGACCAAAAGCAAACATTATAATCGATAATATTAATATTACTTTATCCATTCTCTGTATTGTTTTCCTCATTTAAATCCCTCTATATAATAATAACACATTTTAAATAAATTATATTAATTTATTTAAGCAAAAAAAGAAAAAATATAAAATGTAAAAATTACTTATCAAATCTTTCTTTATATGAACAATGTTTACATATATCTAAAAAAGCTCTACGCTCATTAAAATTATTTAATATCTTATTTACCCTATCACATTTTAATATTTCTTCTAAATTATCATTAAATATATTGCCTAAATTACTTATTCCAAAAGAATCTAAACAGCAAATTGTAATTGTACCATCAACCAATATACCTATTTGATTCCTTAATCCATAACAAAAACCATTTTCTCTACAATATTCATTTTCTAAACTTGGCCATGTAAATTTTTTATCTTTATTTATATAAACATTTTCCTTAATTTTTATATTATTACCTTCCAATATTTTTTTATAACTAGATTCATCAATAGTATATTTTAGCTTTATTTTTTCTAAATATTCCAACATCCGATCATCTAAAATATTATTTTTCAAAGTCCAAAATCTATATACAATAAAAACATTATTTAATTCATCAACGCAATTAAGTATATCATCTATATAGCTTTTCTTCTTATTTTCACTATGAAGTGATAAATTAATTTGTCTAATATTATCATATTTTTTTAAAATATTTATTTTTTCTTTTAACAAAACGCCATTAGTAGTAATATTAACAAATTTATTATATTTTTTGGTTAAGTTAAGTATTTCATCTAAATTACTATGAATTAATGGTTCCCCTTTTACATGTAAATATATATATTTGGTATATTTATCAATTTTTTGTAAAATAATTTCAAAATCTTTAAAACTCATTTCTTTCTTAAATCTATTATCTTTAATACAAAAGCTACAATTTAAATTACATTTATTAGTTATCTCTATATAAATTTTTTTAAATCTCATAAAATCCCCCATTAATGTTAATTATTATTTTTAGAAAGTTCAATTATAAAATCATTAAATGGAATAGGTTTGGAAAAATAATATCCTTGAATAGTATTACATTTAAAACTTTTAACCAAATTATATTGTTCTTCTGTTTCTACCCCCTCAGCAGTAGTCTTTACATTTAAAGCAAGAGCTAAATTAAATACATACTTTATTATTTCACGACCTTTTTCACTATTATCTATAATAAAACTACGATCTATTTTTATTTCATCAATATCTAAATCTTTTAAAATTGAAATTGAAGAATAACCTGTTCCAAAGTCATCTACCAAAATATTAAAACCGTGCTTTTTTAAAGATTTAACAGATCTTTTTATTGCTTTATTGTCAGATAAAATAGTTCCTTCTGTTATTTCTATTTCAATATCATTTACACAAATATTTAAATTTTTCATAATTTCTAAATATTTTTTAACAAAATTACCATTTTCTAATTTTTTTCTAGATAAATTAATAGATATAGGGATCTCAAATCCTTTTTCTTTTAAATAATTAATATCGATGCATACCTTTTTTAATACATAATCATCAATCATGGTAACAAAACCTGACTCCTCTGCAATAGGGACAAATATAGCTGGAGATATCATAGTTCCATCACTATCTTTAAAGCGAAGTAAAGCTTCTGCTCCAATTATTTTTTTAGATATGGTATCATACTTTGGTTGATAATATACATCTAATTTATCATTATCAATTGCCTTAATTAATTTATCGAGTATTTTTTTATTTTCTAACATTTCACTTAACACTTTATCATTAAATATATCATAATATGTATAATTATCCTTTTTAATATTCTTCCAAGCAATAATTGCTTTATTTTCTAAACTTTCAATACTTTCTTCTAATTTTGTAAATGTATAAACACCAATACTTGGAACTATCATATAATCAGTTTCAAATATTTTTAAAGCACAAATATCTTGGTACAAATTTTCTATAAAATGTATTAATTTATCCTCATTACCATATTCATAATAAATTAAATAATGATCAGCCATCTTTCTTGTAGAAAAGCCATTATTTGAGCACCTTTTATTAATTAATTGAGTGATTTCTTTTAAAATTTTATTACTATTTTCATAACCAAATAAAGTATTAACCAATTTAAAGTTATTTAAATCTAATGCCAACAAAGCCTTTTTCTTATGAGAATCACCTCTTAATAATACTTCATTTGAAAATTTTGTATATGAATAACCATTAGTTATAGGATCAACATAAATTAAATTATATAATTTTTTATTTTTTACATAATTAGTTAAAATTATAGTTATCAGTAGGAATATTAATAGTCCGGTAATTCCAATAATTAACATTATAGTCATTAACATAATACTATTATAAGAAGTATTAATAGTAGTACTTGGAACAACCGTCAAAATATACCAATCATTAACATCTAATGGTAAATAATACATCGTTTTATCAACCTTATTGTTATATATTAATAATCCTTCTTCACCATTTATTATCTTCTCTTTCAAAGAATTTGCAACTTTCGTATTTTTATCATTAGCACTTACCAAAGCATCATAAATATTTTCAAAATTATTAAAACTATTTTTATTATTTGAACTTAATATTTTATCACCATTACTATCTACTATATAAGTATACCCTTCACCATTAAATGATGGAATTGATAATTTGGATACTAATAATTTAATATCATATGAAAAAAACAAACAACCCTTATCACCACTAATAGAAGTAATAGGCTCACTAATAAAGATACTGAATTGATTGTTAATAGTATCATTATCTAAAATTATTAAACTTTCTTTATCTTCTAAAGAATCAAAATAATTTGCATATTTAGTAGTAAAATCACCATCAGCAGATATATATATAGTTTTTTCTGGTGTTACTATGCCTATATTTTTATAATCACCATTTTGATAAATTTTTTTTATTGTATCTAACACATGATTATTGGTTAAACTATTTTCTGATTCTATTACTAGAGCCAACTGTTTAACTAAATTTCTTTGTTCTGATATCTGACTTTCTACGACCATTTTATTTTGATAAGCAACTTCTGATAAAGTTATGTTTACTTGTCCAGATAATTTATTTTTTAATATATTTGAATATATTATTATTCCTATAAAAAATAATAATAATATAACCAATGACAACACCATATATTTAGAAAGTCCCTTTATTCTTGTCATAATAGCACCTCTATTTCAAATTAATTATATAATAAATATTTAATATATACAAGAATTTATAAAAGATTAAGGTTTAAAAATAATAGCCAAAAAATCGAACTTTGTCGAGTAGACAAACTCGACTTACCTCTCTTTCATTATTATTTCAAGTG
>ERZ1643249.4120-NODE-4120-length-12404-cov-4.886792_pt1 | contig 12404 bp, 10 predicted proteins | sample MGYA00579263_ERZ1643249 | MGnify/ENA primary metagenome ERZ1643249 (study PRJEB29033, sample SAMEA4952264) | chicken gut metagenome | biome: Broiler Chicken; feature: Gastrointestinal Tract; material: Caecum | place: Ireland | collected 2018 | study: Broiler...
CCTTGTAACATGATTCTCTCCTGTTTTCATGATTCCTTAAGTTCACAACTTAAGGTCTCTGTTTATTTTCAAAAAACTCTTCAATCTGCCTGTCCATACATTTACAGACATCTTTCCCGGCAGCATAGGCTTTCGTCCACTCTACTGTCTTCGCAATCGCCTGATCGATTCCCCATACAGGTTTCCATCCAAACACGCTTTTTATTTTTGAACAGTCAAGCTTTAAGAAATTTGCCTCGTGGGGACCGCCGTCAAACTGATTGACCCATTTCACGCCTTCCCCCCAGTGGGTACAGAACATATCTACCAGCTCTCCTGTTGTTACGCAGTCGCAGTCGTCTGGTCCCACATTATAGAATCCCGCATATTCCTTATTCTGATACTGCTTCTGTGCGATCAGCAGATATACTGCCAGCGGCTCTAAAACATGCTGGTAAGGTCTCGTAGAATAAGGATTTCTTACAATAATATCCTCTTTCTTCAACGCAGCCCTTACACAATCAGGTATGATCCTGTCATTTGCAAAATCTCCACCGCCGATCACATTTCCGGCCCTCGCTGTCGAAACAGCTATTCCCTTCTCATTAAAAAACGAGTTAATATAACTGTGCGTCACGAGTTCTGAGCATGACTTGCTGTTTGAATACGGGTCATATCCATCCAGTGGATCTGTTTCCCGATATCCCCATTCCCATTCATTGTTGTGATATACTTTATCTGTAGTCACATTTAAAAATGATCTTACATCCATTGTTTGCCGGACACATTCACAGATATTCACTGTCCCCATAACATTGGTCTCATAAGTATATACAGGATCTTTATAAGAATCCCTGACAATGGGCTGTGCCGCCAGATGCAAAACGATCTCGGGACGGCATCTGTCAAATACAGCTTTCAGACGGTCTATATCGCGGATATCTCCTATGACAGAGTCCATTTTTTCTCCAATACCGCTTATTCCAAATAAATCAGGATCTGTCGGCGGCTCAAGAGAATACCCAGTCACTTTCGCGCCGGCAGTAATTAGAATTTTACACAGCCAGCTCCCTTTGAACCCCGTATGCCCTGTTACCAGAACTTTTTTCTCTTTATAAAAATCCAGGTCTAGCTGCATCTCTTAATCCCACACTTTCCATGGCGCATTTCCGGACGTCCACATTTTTTCCAGTCTGTCTCTCTCTCTCTGGGTATCCATACACTGCCAGAAACCATCATGCTTATAGGCGTTTAACTGCCCCTCCTGAACCAGTCTTTCCAAAGGTTCCTTTTCAAACACAGTATTATCTTCCTCTATATAATCAAATACTTTTGGCTCCAGCACCATGAATCCTGCACTAATCCTGCTGCCATCTGCTTGAGATTTTTCACGGAAAGCGGTAATATTTCTGCTCTCTCTATCAATATCAAGCACGCCGAAACGCTGACCCACATGTACTGCTGTTAAAGTAGCAAGCTGCCCTTTTTCTTTATGAAATTCTACTAATCTATTAATGTTGATATCAGACACACCGTCTCCATATGTCATTAGGAAAGGCTCATCCCCTACATATTTCTGTATCCGTTTGATACGCCCGCCTGTCATTGTATTAAGCCCTGTATCAACAAGCGTCACCTTCCAGGGTTCAGATACATTGTTGTGAATTTTTATATTATTTTCATGCCCAAAATCAAAAGTGACATCTCCATTATACAGATAGTAATCGGCAAAGTATTGTTTTATCATCTGTTGTTTATACCCACAGCATATAATAAACTCATTATACCCAAAATGAGAATAACCTTTCATGATATGCCACAAAATTGGTTTTTCTCCAATCTCGATCATCGGTTTCGGCCGCAGATGACTCTCCTCGCTGATTCGCGTCCCGAATCCACCTGCCAAAATCACAACTTTCATCATCGCATCCCTCATTCTTTTTACATAGTTCGTGTTATTATAGCATGATTTATGTCGAATTTCTAGCCCCTTCCCCTGAAAATTTATCTGTCAAAATCTTCATTCCTCTTCAATGGATTTTTCTATTGCTTTGGGGAGAAACGACTTCCCACCAATCCCCATACGAATTCTTCTTTCGTCGCCAGCAGTGCTGCGCCATATCCTCCGAAAAATGCGCATCCACTTACCGCCAGCGTGAGGAATGCTTCTATTTCCACACTCTGTACAATTCCGCTGAAGTCTGCCAGCAGCTTGACAGCTGCCCCCGCAGCGCTTCCCAGCAGTATCGCAGGTATGACCTTGCGCCAGCTCACCGCTTTTGCCATGCCCAGAATCGACTCTCTCAGATAGACACACTGGACGATAAGCACTGCCAGTTCTGCTGTCAGCGTAGCAAACGCGGCGCCCGATGAGGCAAACTTCGGGATCAGCGCCAGGTTCAGTATAAAATCGATCACTGCGCCCCACAAGATGGAATTGAGTACTTTCTGTTCCATATTCTGAGGGGTGAGCACCTGTATCCCTGTGGTGTTGGACAGACCGATCAGCAGCACAGTGGGCATGAGCAGGATCATAGGGACCACGGAGCCCTGATATCCTTCTCCTGCAAGGAAAAGAATCGACTCGTCTGCAAAAATCATAAAATACACAGACAGGGGAAGACCTGCGATGACCACAAAGTTCACGGCTTTTCCGATCATCTGATAAAACAGCTGCTTTTCATTCTTTTTCACATAGTACGACAGCCTTGGGAGGAGCACAGTCCCAAGGGATGTGATCAGTGACACGAGAATCGTCTTCACTTTGATCGCCGCGTTATAATACCCGACTTCCGCATCTCCTTTCATGAACTTCAGCATTACCACATCCAGGTTCGTATAAACGCTTGCCGCCGCAGTCATGGCGAAAAACCGGAAAATCGGTTTCATGTGGATGCGAAATTCATATTTCCCGGTCTTTTTCAGGGAGACGAACCGAAACGCATACAGAAAGTTAAATACATAGGACGCGGAACTCGCCAGCACCGTGATGCCGCCATATATGATATAATCCTCAGGCTTTTTCACAAGAAGAAACATGAGGATCAGCGACACGGCCTTCACCGCAATGTTGCATATCGTAATATATGCATACTGTTCCAGTGCATTATAAAGCCATGTGACCGCGAACATATTCAGCACCATACCGACGCCGTTGATAATATACAGCTCCTTCTCCGCGGAGAATTCCGGGATCACCGCCACTGTAACGACGAAGGCTATACAGGTGATGAACATGGTTACTGAATTGATGATCAGAAGCTCCTGCACTGTCTTTGACAGCTTCTCCTTATCATCCCTTACTTTGGCACATGCCCTGATTCCATAGGTGGGAATGCCAAGAGAAGCAAACAGATTAAAGTAGGTAATCACTGCCGTAGCTGCCGCCACCTTTCCGTTCCCCACTGCCATCAGCACTCTCGACACATATGGAAATGTAATCAGCGGGAACATGATAGCTGACGCTGCCATGATAAAGTTCATTATGAAGTTAAATTTCACGGAACGGATCTTCATATATCTCTTCTTCTGTCTCCTCTTTGTATCTAAACTCTGTTTCTTATTCTGCTCATCCAGACGATCGGCCCGTAAAAACGAAAACCGGTTTTTCTTAACAGGCTCAGTGTCCTGCTGAGTTTTCCCGATCTCTCATAGACGCACGGGCTTTTGCTCTTTACCTCTGCATCAAAGGCCTTAAACTTACGGAGCATCTCTTCGTTTCCGGTCGGGAAGCTGATGAAGATATCCGTCTGGTTATTGACCATGTCTGCGATCCGGCGCTCCATAAATTCCGCCTTTGTATTACTGCTGTCTTTGCTTTTTCTGTAAGCGTCAATATGATCCAGTACATGCAGGATCACATCAATATGATTCTGGATATGCTTCTGATATCCCTGTATGCTTACACTCTGATTCACCTGGGCAAGGCGGTACATATATACAAAGATATCAAAGTAAATCACTGTGTCAACATATGGCACAGGGTACAGTATATACTCCACATCCACATAGAAGCAATGCTCGTCCAGCCGGATCGTATGCTCTTTCAATATCTCGGTTCTGACAGCCAGTGCATGCATGGAGATTCGCGTCTCCTTCGCAATGCTCTCAAAGGGCATCTCTGTTTCCTTCTTAATTCCGGGATAAATAACCGGCGTCCGTTTTCCATCTGTATCATTGACCTCATAATAGTTTGTAAACACATAATCTGTACTGCATGTCCGAAGCCGTCTGACCAGCTCGCACAGCCCGTCCGTATCGACCCAGTCATCGCCGTCCACAACCTTAAAGTACCTGCCGGCCGCTTCCCGGATTCCCCGGTTGATCGTTGAACCGTGCCCGCCGTTTTCTTTCGAGATCAGGCGGAACGTCTGCGGATATTTCTCCTCATACCTTTTGGTAATCTCAGCCGTATGGTCTTTTGATCCATCGTCAACAATCAGCACTTCCAGAAGATCCAGCACTCTTTCATCCGCAAAAGAAGCAAGTGTCTGGTCAAGGAATCGTTCCACATTATAAGCGGGCACTGTTATTGTCAATATTTTCTCCACGATACTGTCCTTCTTTCTTATCTTTTCTATAATAATCTGCTATTTTCCGAAAATCTTTTCTTTCAGTCTTCTTGTATATGACAAAAGGCACATGCCTCCATACCACTTTCTCCTGGCAAGTGCCCACAACAGTCTTTTTTTCCCCTGCATTTCCCGGACATATGGATTACTGTCTATTCCCGGAAATCTTCCATATGCGTATTCTCTGAATTTCTCCAGATATGTGTTTCTCCAGTCATGCAGTACGATCTCTCTTATCGGCACAAAAAGCAGATTTTCAAACACTAGATACTCCAGCTCTTTTTCATATTTTTCATACAGTCCGTTCTTTTTGAAGAAATCCAGCACACTATTTGCCGCTGCAGTCCGGTCGCTATAATTTCTGGAGAAGTCCTTGCTGTGCATAATCGATCCCTCCCGCTGGAGATAACGGTACAGTGGTTTCTTTATATAAACCACTCGCTCTGCGCATACCATCACTTTAGGAATCGTCCCCAGGTCTTCATATATCCTGCCCTGGGGAAAAGCGAATCCCCTCTGTTCCCAGAAAGCTCTAAGGAAGAGCTTGTTCCAGGCAGAACAGGATTCCATAATAAGCCTGGGTTCTTGTTCTGCACTGATCACATGATCCGGCGGCAGATGAAAGGTAAAACGCTCCCCTTTATTTCCTCCTGCATCTTCTTCCTGGAAATCAAACATCACGACGTCTGCCGCGTTTTCTTCTGCCGCTTTCACAGTCCAGCGGACCAGTTCTTCACAGATCCTGTCATCGCCGTCCACGAACAGGATATATTTCCCTGTGGCATGTAACGCTCCTGTATTACGCGCAGCGCCCAATCCTCCGTTTTTTTTGTGGACCACATGAATCCGGTCATCCATTTCCGCATAGCGGTCGCAGATGGCTCCGCAGCCATCCGGCGATCCGTCATCTACCAGTATGATCTCAAGATTGCGGTATGTCTGCGCGCAGATACTCTCAATACATCCCCTCACATATTCTTCCACTTTATAGATCGGTACAATCACGCTTACCAGTTCCATTATTCTTCTCCTTGCCTTATCGATCAGCTATCAAAGCTTTCAGCCGGGTCTGCTGACTGCGCAGATCATACACCTCAGCTTCTGTCATATATCGAACTGAACTTCTGTCCAGTTCTTTCATCTCAAGTATCTTTTCTGCCCAGTACTCCGCGCTTTTTTTCAGAGAGACAAAGCAGCACCGATCCGTGATCCTTGTCTCTTCTGTAACCGTATCGCTGATCACACACGGGAGGCCTGTGCACTGCGCTTCGATCCCCACAGTTGGAAGTCCTTCAAACCAGGACGGGAGGACGAACACATCCATCGCCTGCATCAGTCTGTCTACATCACTCCGTCTGCCAAGGAAACGTACGCTTCCGGCAAGCCCCAGCGCTTCCGCCTGATCTTCTGTCATCTTCCTCCGTATCCCGTCTCCCACAAGGAGAAGGACGGCATCCGGCTCTCTCTTTTTCAATTCACTGAATACCTGCAGCAGAAATTCATGGTTTTTCACATAGGTAAGGCTTCCCACAGTGCCGATCACTAACCGCCCCTCCAGCCCTAACTCTTTCCTGACCTCGGATCTTACAGAAGGCAAATATGCAAAACGGTTCCTGTCCACCGCATTATAGATCACCTGAAACCGGTCGGACTCTACGATCTTTTTAGGAAACATCCAGTATCCTGCCTTTTTGGAACACCCGCAGTATTCATTTCCCGCCCGGTAGAAAATCGGTCTGCACATTTTCTGTAAAATGTCAAATATCATCCTCTTTATCACACTCTCACAGTCATTTCCTCCGGAATGGCTGTGCAGTATCCTCCTGGGCACACCGCATGACCTGGCGGCAAAGGCCGCGATCATGTCCATGGATGTGGACACATTCAGATAGACGATTTCATACCCCTCTTTGCGGATCAGATACCTTACCTGCCTGAACTGCCTGAGCGGATGCTTTAGATTTGCCGTCTCATACAAGTGGGTTCCATATCGGCCCAGGGCTTTTTTCAGCCCTGTATCTGCCTTATTTGTCAGAAGATCGATCTGAACCCCCTCCTGCCACACAGCGTCAACAAAATTCAGCAGATAATTGTCCACACCACCGCCATGTCCGTCCATAATAAAGCCGAGCAGTATCTTTTTCATCCTCTTTCCTCCCCACGCCGGAGAATTTCCACAAAGTATCCCAGACAGAGCCAGAAAATATATGTCTGGGGAGCATTAAGATAAAATACCATAGTCAGGAACATACTCCCGACGGCCATCACAGCGGCTGTGATAAACGAGCATGCCGCAAAGTGCCAGTCCTCCTGTCTCACTGCACACAGTTTCCTTTTCATCAGGCGGATCGTATTGCCCGCCAGCGCGGCCAGAAGCAGGATGCCAAGCAGTCCCTGGCTGACCAGAACGTCCATCACAGAATTGTGGAGAGAATCATATTTGAATCCCGACGCAGTATTAATAAGGTACGTATCTGGAACATGGTCTTCAGTATATGCAATTATATTGCGGAAGCTGACACCAAAAACCGGAGACGTGCCCGCAATCTCAAGTCCACTCTTCCAGATCTCGACCCTTCCATTGCTGACGTTTCCCTCAATGTCGCTCTTTCTCCCAACTTGTCCGCCTTTGTTCGGCGTACTGGCAGGATTGTTTTTCTTCTGGGAAGCTTCCACCTTCTTTTCAATGATATTATACCCCTGTTTGGAAAAATAAGTCCCCCCACAAAGCAGACATGCCACAAGAAGTCCCGTGACAATACTCAGGAACGTCCTCTTGATCATTCCCTTTTCCTGAGTCCGCAGTCTTCTGTATAGCAGCACAAAGGTCCACAAAAAACCTGCCGCCCCGAGCATCACCATACCGGTTCTCGAATCAGAGAGAACAATATATAAGAACTGGATGACCATAGAGATCACCAGCAGAGGCTTGATATACCTATTCTTTATCGTAAATAACAGATAAAGCGCAAGGAGTATCGCCGCCACTGCGATGGCGGCGCCGTGGTTCGGATCGTCATACATTCCCCAGAGTCTTCCCCAATTAAAACCGACGACTTTATATTCCACCATCTGCCCATTCTCGGGCCGGTACAGTCCATAGCTTCTCCCCCATGTGACCATACTGATGCTCACTGTATTAACCACACTGCAATAAGCGATCCATATTGCAGCCAGAACCGAGAACTCTTTCTTCATCTCTTTCACGGTATATGTATGGCATGAAGAATACAGGACAAACATAAAGCAGATCATCCATACGATCTCTTTTATATTCTCCGTGACTCCGTATCGAAATGACAGAAGGGAGCTGAGCACATAGCTCATTATCATCCCGATAATCAGCCAGATATTATACATATCCTTGTATTCTTTGTATTTTAGGACAATCGCCGCCGCTGCCGCCATCCCCCAGAGCGCCAGAAGATACGTTGCCCATTCCATATATTTTTTTTCGTTTACAAACGCATTAAACGCAAGCAGTACATAGACCAGATAGTATACTTTAAATGCAAAAAGAAATCTTTTCATAATTCCAGCCCCCTTTTACTTTCCTTGGTTTTCTTCAATCAGACGCCTTATCAGCTTCTCGATCTTCCGGTATGATTTCGGCCGGTCAAACTGTTCTTCTGCGATCCGGCGGGCATTTTCTCCCATCCGTTCTCTCCCTTGCTCATCGGCCAGCAGTCTCTCCACCGCGTCTGCCAGTATGCCCGCATCCTCAGGCAGGATATTGACGCCGAATCCGTCCTGCTCCACTTTTTTACGGAACTCCGAGCTCATGCATGTATTGATCATAGGTCTGCCCGCCGCCAGATAGTCGCCGATCTTCGTGACAATACTCTGAGGCGCTTTTTTCACAAAGGAATTCACGAGGATATCTGAAGCTCTTAAGTACGCCGCCATCTTATCATAGGGTGCATATCCGACAAATTCAACACTGGAAATATTTCTTGAACGTGCAAGTTCTTCCAGTTCTTCTTTCAGCGGACCGCCCCCAAGGATCTTGAACTTGACGTCATCTCTTCCACGGCGCTCCAGTTCTTCCGCTGCCAGCACCATTGTGCGGATGTCATAGCTGGTGCCGATCGTTCCCGCATAGGATACCCATAACTCTCCACCCGGCTTCTTCGCAGAGTCCTTATTCTTCTCTACGCCTTCGTCAAATACAGCGATTTCATTTCCCACGTAGACCGTCTCACGAGGGATATCTCTGTCCTGATTTTGAAGGGGACGGTCCCGATATTCATCAGACGTCCCAATCACACCGGATACCAGGCTATACACCTTCTCGGCGTCACACAGGAGCGGATAGAAAATGATATCGCTTATCACAGGGATATCCAGCACCATCCGCATCGCCTCCGGCCACAGATCGTTGACGTCCGCCACAAAGGGGATACCTCTTTTGCGGGCGTATTCTGCCGCCGCCAACGCTACGTCGTTCGGCGGAATCTCCGCGTAAATCAAATCATAATCCCCTTCTTTTTCAAGGAGGGCGGTCAGATTCTTTGCTGCCGCCCTGTGGCTTATCACACGTTTCAGGTCAATATTTTTCTTATAACCCGGCTCATAGATGAATTTCAGATGAAACTTATAATCCTCCGCCTTGATTTTATCAAGATCGCGCTGCTCTTTTTCCCAGTGCTGGAAAGTGGTCGTAATCAGGTCCACATCATATCCTGCTTCTGTTAGAAAATCACAGATATAGCGGAATCTCGTGTATCCCTTCTCATCATTTAGCCGCACGCCCATCGAAATGACTGCTATTCTGTCCATTGTATCCTCTCCCGGTCATCTTTCTCTTCAACGGATTACTGCAAACACAGTGCCAATCATCACCTTAATGTCTCCGATCACACTGAAGTTTTCCAGATAATCCAGATTGTATCTCATTTTATCAGGAAGAACCCGGCGGATATAGACCTCGTCCACGCTGCCGCCTTCCTTTAAGTATCTCCCCATCACCTCGTCTTCGTCTTTGTAAGCGATACTTGTTTTTGAGGTAATTCCTGCGGGAAGCAGAAGTGTCGCCCACATTTCTTCTGTGTATGCGTCAACATATTTCTTTACTTCCGGTCTTGTCCCGACAAAGCTCATATCGCCCGCAAGCACGTTGAAGAGCTGAGGCAGCTCGTCCAGTCTGCATTTTCTGAGGAGTCTCCCCATCCGGGTAATCCTGCTGTCACCGCTTGTCGTCACTGCCGGTCCTCTCTTATCCGCGTCCGCTACCATTGTACGGAATTTGAAAATCCTGTATGATCTCCCATATTGTGTGATCCTCTCCTGACGAAAGAACACCGGTCCTCTGCTGTCGATCTTGATCCCAATGGCAAGGATCAGCATAACAGGAGATAATATCACAGTGAGAACCGCGGCAGCAGCTACATCCATCGTTCTCTTTGCCGCCAGATCTCTCTTCCGCGCGCGAAGCCTGTCGTAATAGGGTCTGACGCTTTCATTTCTCATTCGTTTCGGCAGCCGTTCCCAGTCCAATAACCGCATCTTTTTCTTCTCCGTTCCTGATCTTTATCATCTCTCTGACTTCACTTTTGAGTACATCATCGGAAAATATGTCCTCACAATATGGACGGCTCTTCCGAAAGAAGTACAGAGAAAGACAGATCTTTTCTTCATACATTGCAGGGCAAGCGCGAGCATCCGGCTGTCTCTCGCGGCAGCCGCAGGTATCAGCCGCTGAAAAAGTGGATCGCCGAAGACTTCTTTACAAAACGTCCTCCTCTTCCTTCTGCTCATCTTCGCCCTCTTGTCACAATTTCTCTCCAAGGCAGAGAGAATATACCGCCCATACAGACTTCCCAGCACAGAGCGGACTTCTTCCGTATCTCTTCCCCAATATTTCTGCTGCTCATACAGCATCGAGATCCTCCGGCGGTGAAGTTCATAATAGTCGGGGACGAATTTTGTCGTAAGGCTTCCCTCCATACGCTTGGCATAGTGATAGGGAGCACAATCCAGTGTGTTCAGACTGTCGATGTCCATACAATATTCAACATTAAACACGATATCCTCAATCAGACGCACAGTCTCGTATCTCAGTTCCTTCTCTCTGATATAATCCACACTGTATACCTTGTTCCAGGCATATCCGTAGACAGTCTCCCGCTCCATGCGCATCACATATTCGTGTATCTTATCTTTGCCTGTAAAATGATTTCTCTTTGGCATAATGACGTGAGAGTAATTAAGATTCCCTCCGTTGTCAAAATATTCCTCCGCATGACCGAATACCGCCAGTTTCGCCGGATGCTCTTCAAAGGATGCCCTGACGCGCTCCAGCAGATCAGCATCCGCCGTATCGTCCGGGTCCATGAACCAGATATATTTTCCTGACGCTTCGCGGATTCCGGTATTGCGCGCCTCACTCAATCCTCTGTTTTCCTCATGGTGAAGCACCTGTATTCTGCTGTCTGCTGCAGCAAGCCGCTCCGCGATCTCGCCTGTCCTGTCGGGAGAACCGTCCTCAACAATGAGCAGCTCCCAGTCCGGACAGGTCTGCTCCCTGATACACTCCACTGCCTTTTCCAGGTACTTCTCTACCTTGTAAGACGGCATCACCACAGTGAAATATGGTCTTTCCAATTTTGTTCCACTCCTCTTCATCATGCCGGATTCCTAAAAAACCGCCGCTTTTCTGAAAATTCTTATCACATAGTCCTGCTGCTCGTCCGTCAGGCAAGTATGCAGGGGAAGCGTGATCTCATTCTCAAACTGGGCGTAGGAGTTCGGAAAGTCCTGGATGTCAAACCCCAGGTTCTTGTATGCTGTCAGCAGCGGAAGCGGCTTGTAATGCACGTTGACCGCAACGCCCGCTTCAGCCATCTCTGCAATAATCCGATTACATTCTCCGCGGCTTCTGCCCGGCAGACGGGTCAAATACAGATGTCCGCTGGACTTTGAACCTTCTTCATAATGGCGCAGCACTTTCACCTTCTCTTCCGGCCACGACGCGTCGTATCTCCCAATGAGTTCTCTTCTGCGCTCCAGTATGCCTTTATATCTCTTTAGCTGTATAATCCCCAATGCGGCCTGGATATCTGTCATATTGCATTTATAGAGAGGCGCCACAATATCGTACTCCCATGCCCCGGCTTTTGTCTTTGCCAAAGCGTCTTTCGACTGCCCGTGCAGCGAAAGAAGCATGTATTCCTTATAGAGCACATCCCCGTCAGCCACAGTTCCTTCTATAGCATCTGACCATGTGACGGCTCCTCCCTCTGCGGTTGTCAGGTTCTTCACTGCATGAAAAGAATAGCAGGTAAAGTCAGCAATCTGCCCGCACATCTTTCCGTCTCTGGACGCCCCGAAGGCATGCGCCGAGTCTGCCATCACAAGAATACGCCCCAATGCTTCCTGACGCTCATTTGCCGGGTGAAAAAGGTACTTTTTCTCCTCAGTAATGCGGAAGATCTCCTCGTACTTTGAATACACGATCCCAGCCAGATCCACACAGATGACGGCTTTTGTCCGCTCTGTGACTGCCTCCCGTACTTTCTCAGGATCCATCTCAAAACTTCCGGGCATGGTGTCTACAAGAACCGGTACAGCGCCCACATGACAGATCACGCTGCATGTGGCTGTATATGTGTAAGCAGTGGTGATGACCTCGTCCCCAGGGCCGATCCCCATCACTCTTAATGTCTGCTCCATGCACGCCGTCGCCGAGTTCAGGCAGACTGCATGTTTCGTTCCGCAGAACGCGGCAATCCCGCGCTCGAATTCCTTCGTGCGCGGGCCTGTAGTGATCCAGCCGCTGCGAAGAGCCGCTGCGACCTCCTGTATTTCTTCTTCTGTGATATCCGGCGGTGAAAACTCAACTCGCATCGTTCTCTC
>ERZ1643249.4121-NODE-4121-length-12402-cov-5.405119_pt1 | contig 12402 bp, 20 predicted proteins | sample MGYA00579263_ERZ1643249 | MGnify/ENA primary metagenome ERZ1643249 (study PRJEB29033, sample SAMEA4952264) | chicken gut metagenome | biome: Broiler Chicken; feature: Gastrointestinal Tract; material: Caecum | place: Ireland | collected 2018 | study: Broiler...
TAACAGCACTTATCTAGGTACTATGTGTGCGGACACTTATTATTTCAATTTATAATGATTAATAAACATTTATTTTTTTGTTGTTTAATAAATTAATTGATAGTATAATAAAATTATAAAGATAGGAGAAGTAAGATGCATAAAGAAAAGAAGAGAAAAAGAAAATTAAGCAAGAAAGCTAAAATAATAATCGTAGTATTTTTATTAATCGTTATTGGTGTGCTATCATGTGTTTTATTGATGCAAGATAAAGAAAAAAAAGAAGCACCACAAAAGAAAAAAGAAATAACAAAAGAGGAAAAGAAAATCCAAATAGTTGATTTATCATCTAATTCTAGGCCATATGCCGTTATGATAAATAATAATAAAGCAGTATGGGGATATCAAGCAGGCTTACAAGATGCGTACATAACTTATGAAATGATCGTTGAAGGTGGAATAACCCGTATGATGGCTCTGTTTAGGGATAAAGATACATCTAGAATAGCATCAGTTAGAAGTTCAAGACATTATTATTTAGATTACGTACTAGAAAATGATGCGATATACGCTCATATAGGATGGAGTCCGCAAGCTCAAAGTGATATAAAAAGTCTTGGTATAAACAACATAAGTGCTGATAATAGTAGTGCGTTTACGTGGGATAAATCACTAAGAAATATAGCAACTGAGCACAGGGCTTATACTACGATGGAAAAATTAAAGCAAGCAGCAGAAAAAAAAGGATATAGAACGACATCAGATAAAGACCTTTTGTTAACTTATCAAGCTGAACCTTTGGATTTGGTTAGTTATGAAGGAGCAATACCAGCTAATACCGTTAGGATACCTTATTCATCAGGTCACTTAACAAGTTATGGTTATGATGCGGAAAATAAAGTTTATAAAAGATATCAGAATAACACGGAACATAAAGATTACGTAACTGGTCAGCAATATACTGCAAAAAACATAATTACTTATAAAGTTCATAATTATACCTTAAATGATGGTTATGCAGGTGGAAGACAAGGATTAAATAATATCGGTAGTGGGGAAGGTTATTATATTTCTGAAGGTTATGCAATTCCAATAACTTGGAAAAAAACTTCTCGTTCTTCTCAAACCGAATATAAGGTAAAAGCTACTGGTGAAAAGTTGGTAGTAAATGATGGTAATACCTTTATACAGATTCAACCCGATAGCCAAAGCTTAACAATCGAATAATAAAGCAGTAAAAACATACAATTAAATTGGTGATTGTATGTTTTTTATTAACCTTTTTCTTATAGGCATACTAATAGGTACGGCAATGATTATCCCTGGTGTTAGTGGTGGAGTTATAGCAGTTATTTTTAACGTGTATGATAAAATGATTTACTCATTGACTAATTTATTTAAAAATTTTAAAAAGAATTTTATTTTTCTTTTTATATTGGGAATGGGTATAATCATAGGAGCGGTATGGTTTAGTAAAATAATGATGTTTTTATATACGTATCACGAGTTACCAACAAAGTTTGCGTTCATAGGGCTCATTCTTGGGGGAGTACCTTTTCTTTTTAATCAAATAAGACTTAATACTAATAAAAAAGTTAATTATATAGCTTTATTAATTAGTTTTTTAATATCTATTATTTTATTTTTTATATCCAAGAACATTTACAATATTGATTTAGATAATGATTCTAATAGTTTAATAATAAACGTATTTAAACTTTTTTTAGCGGGAATAATTTATTCTGTAGGTAAAATAGTTCCTGGAATAAGTGGCTCCTTTCTTTTAATCATAATTGGAATGTATGAATATGTTTTAAAGGTAATATCAAACCCTTTTTCAATCGGGTTAAATGATGTTTTTAAGCTAATACCATTTGTTTTGGGATTAGTATTTGGTATTATCGTACTGTTAAAGATTATGGATAAAATGTTAAAAAAAAGATATAGGTTGGTATACAGCATAATTATTGGTTTTGTTATTGGTTCCATTCCTGCTATAATACCATCTATAAATAATTTTAAAGATTTATTATCTGGTTTAATTATTACGATTATTGGTTTTATATTCTCATATAAAATGTCAAAGTAGTTAAAAACTAAAAAAAAACTACAATGATACTTGACAACGTACTATTTTTTTTAGTATACTTAAAGAGCTTTAAGCAAAAATTAAGTGGTTCCGTGGTGTAGGGGTTAACACGTCTGCCTGTCACGCAGAAGATCGCGGGTTCAAATCTCGTCGGAACCGCCATTTTTTTTTAATTGGCTCTGTAGCTCAGTCGGTAGAGCACAGGACTGAAAATCCTGGTGTCGGCAGTTCGATCCTGCCCGGAGCCACCATTTATAAAAAAGGCAAAAGATTACATAGTTAATCTTTTTTTAATAGGAAGATTGTAACGGTAACTTAAATAATTTAATATAATAGTATTGAAAAATAATTTTTAAAGTGTTATAATTAGCCATGTCAAACGAAAGTTTGCGCTCGTAGCTCAGCTGGATAGAGCACTTGGCTACGAACCAAGGGGTCAGGGGTTCGAATCCCTTCGAGCGCGCCACTTTATGTATTGACTTTATTTTGGTTAGTATGATATAATCATATTGCTTTCGGAAAGTAGCACAATTTGGTAGTGCACGCGGTTTGGGACCGTGAGGTTGCAGGTTCAAATCCTGTCTTTCCGACCATTTGAAATTAACTATTCATTAATTTGAATAGTTTTTTATTTATGTATGTTATAATATAGTAGGTGGTTTTATGAATGTTGTTAAACTTGATACCCTTAGTCTTTGTAGATATGAACCGCGTTATACCGATTTTAAAAATTCATTCAAAAATGATTCAAAATCAAGGTTCATTAATTCAGTTACCGAAAGATTAGAATCTTCTATGTATGGTGAGGGTTTTACTTTTCAAAGTGCATACGTGGTTCTAGATGAAAATATTCCTGTTGGATACGTTTATTTATCTTCGGTACATGATGATGAGGTCTTCTTGGAGGTTTCCGTTTTAAAGGAATACAGAGGCAAGAAGTTAGGCAGGAGAATAATCAATGAAATATGCGATTACTTGTTTACTAATCATAACATTAAGAGCGTAAAACTAGACATTGATCCAAGTAATAAGGCAAGTCTTATGACTGCGGAATCTTGTGGGTTTGAATTTGATGAAGAGGATTTTGAATCAAGAAATTTTATTGGGAAAATGGTTTTTTATAAAGAAAGTGATTGTTATGTTTCAAAAAGGGGGAGTAAATAATGAAACTTGTTTCTTGGAACGTTGCGGGTTTTAGAGCTTGTTTAAAAAAAGGTTTTGAAGATTTTTTTTATCAGTGTGATGCTGATATATACTGTTTACAGGAAGTTAAAGCAGAGTTATCACAAATAGACTTTAATCCAAAGGATTATTATTGTTATGTTAATCCTGCTGAAAAAAAAGGATATTCTGGTACTTTGATTTATACTTTATATAAACCGCTTAACGTGTCATATGGTTTAGGTATAGATGAACACGATCATGAAGGTAGGGTAATAACTTTAGAGTTCGAAGAATATTATCTAGTTAACCAGTACGTTCCTAACGTAAAAAGGGATTTATCAAGACTAGATTATAGAATGACCTGGGAAGATGATTTAAGAAAGTATTTAAAACGTTTAGAAGAAAAAAAGCCGGTCGTGGTTTGTGGTGATTTTAACGTTGCCCATACTGAAATGGACATAAAAAACGCTAAAGCAAACGTAGGTAACGCGGGTTTTACTTATGAAGAAAGAAACAAGTTCTCACTTTTGTTAGAAAGTGGATTTATAGATACTTATAGGTATTTTAACCCAGATAAAAAAGACGCTTATTCTTGGTGGAGTTACATGGGAAAAGCAAGGGAAAATAACGTTGGATGGAGGATAGATTATTTTTTAGTTTCAAAAAGTATTATTGATAAGGTATCTAATCCAATTATTTATAGTGATGTTTACGGAAGTGATCATTGCCCTATCGGAATAGATTTGAAGCTTAAATAGTTTCTTTTTATGCTCACGTAGCTCAGTTGGATAGAGTGTTACCCTCCGAAGGTAAAGGTCATGAGTTCGACTCTCATCGTGAGCGCCATTATCGGGAAATAGCTTAATTTGGTAGAGCACTACGTTCGGGACGTAGAGGTTGCAGGTTCAAATCCTGTTTTCCCGACCATTTATTAAAAAATTATTTTGCTTGATATTATCCGACATAATTCTACTTGGTGTTGGTATTATTATAAAAAAACACAACAAGGAGGAAAGTTATGGATATAAATCAAGAAAACGTACAAGAATTATTTAATTTTATAGAAACAAAATATTTAGTTAGAAAAACCCGTAATAGTAATAAATTCGTTGAGTTAGAAGTTTATGGATTTAGTGGTACTTATATGGTGCCAACGGGTTGCCTAATAATTAGGTATGATAAGGTTAATGAGCAGCTAGAAGTTGATGATTTTAATTCAAAAAATGATGAAGTTGTAGAAGAATTGATTAGTGATATTAAAACAATATTAAATGATGAATATGTTAGAAAATATAGTTTTAGAAAAAATCCAAAAATGATAATAACACATTTTAGTTTAACTGATAAGGATGAATATGTTAAATTTTTTGATGATTCTATAAAAGAAGGTTCCATATTAGAAGTAGATGATTCGAATAAGTCTTTAGTTAAAATAGGAAAACAATGGCAAAAATAATGCCATTGTTTTTTTATTTGAATATTATATTAGTAAAGATGCATCTTTTAAATATGGGGGAGATTTGGCTTGAGTGATATCTTTAGTATGGTTTCTGATAATATTATTCAAATTTTAACTGCAACAATTACTGGTATAGTTGGGTATTTGGGAATAAAAATCAAGAAGATAATTGAAGATTATCTTCAAACAAAATTAAAAAAGGAAATAATAGAAAGAACGGTTGTTTATGTAGAACAAATTGGAGAAGAGCTTACTTGTGATGAAAAAAAGAAAAAAGCGGCTGAAAAAGCATTGGAATGGATGAAGGAGAAAAAGATAAACATAAGTGATACCGAACTTGAAATTTTGATAGAAAGTGCGGTTAAGTGTTTGAAGTAAAAAGAGCTTTAGCTCTTTTTATACTAATTAAATTAAAAAAATTAAATTAGGTATTGCTTTTTTATTTATATTTTGATATTATTAATATGCATTTAAACAAATGCATAATTTTTGGGGCTTTAGCTCAGCTGGCTAGAGCGCCTCGCTTGCACCGAGGAGGTCAAGGGTTCGAATCCCTTAAGCTCCACCAAATGAAAACAAACGTTGAAAAATCAACGTTTTTATTTTTGAAACCAAATATGAAACCAAGTATTTACTATAAATTATTCAATAAATCGACAATTTCATCTTGAATTGTTGGAAATAAATGCATGTAAGTTTTCTGCATTACTTCGATAGAATGCCCCATTCTATTTGATAACATTAAAAAGAATTTAGTAGTATCAGTTTGACCAGACTTAATATATTCATTTATTAGTAAAGACACATGACTATGTCTAAATTCGTGAATTGTTATTTCTTTAATTCCAGCTAATTTAAAATATAGATGCTTTTTTCTATCGATTGTTGTTTGCGGTAAAAATCGGGTACATCCAAAAACAAACCAATTATCAGAATAGTCTGTATATTTCATTACTTCATTTTTATATTCTAATAAACTTTCTTTTAATGTTTTACTCATTTTTATTTTTCTGTTTGTTGCGTTCTTTGTATTAGTGATTTTGTAATGATCAGATGTTTTTACAGATATAATCTTATTTATGATTATTTCATTATTTTTAAAATCAATATCATTCCAAGTTAAGGCTTGAATTTCTGATTTTCTTGCACCCGTATAGAATAATGTTATAAAAAAAGTTTTCCACAACATATTATCAACAACAGATATCAGTTTATTAAATTCCTCTAAAGTTATATACCTTATCTTATCTTCGTCTTTTACAACTTCATCATTTTTCTTTTGGAATCTTCCAAAATTTTTAACTGGATTATCATTTAAAGAATAATTTTTAATAGCATAATCAAATATTGTCTTCAAAATGTCGTAACACTTGTTTAAATACCTAATTGAGAGGCCCTTTTTTTCCATTATCTCGGCCCATTTGCGCACGTCGTATGTATTTACCTTATTTATATAAAAATGCTTGAAAAAGGGATATATATGCTTGTTATACGCATTATTATAACAGTAAACAGTAGATTCTTTTTTTGTTTTGTACATATATTTGAAATAATCATCTGCAACCAAATCAAATCTTTTATTAATCGGGTTATCATTTTTTAAAACAAACATAGAATAAGCTTTTTCTACTTCATCCGTTGTTTTATATTTTGGCGAAGTATAGTGCTTTCCATTTTTATATTTTTTAAAGAAGTACTTTCTTCCGTCTTTGGTAGGCTTATCTTCATATAATGTAATTCCTTTATATCTTATAGATTTCATTTACAAAACCTCCTTTATTTGGTAAAATAGGGTATAGAAAAAACAAGTATTGCGTTTTTTCTGTTAGATAATCTGCTTTGGTCGGGAGATTATCTTTTTTTTATAATTTCTCCAGTATTTACATCAAATATATTACCTTCATCATCTATTTCTATTTGCCTATTTATGTTATATTCACAAATGGTGTCTTGTAAGTCTTCAAGATAAATGTTGTTTAATGGTTTATTACCGTATTTTTCTTGTATTTTAATGAGGCATAATTTACATATGATTTTATAATTGAATTTCGCGTTACTTAAGTCGCATATACCCATTTTTTCATTACAAATGGGGCAACGTAATTTTGATTTATTGTTTTTTTCAACTTCGTATTTTTCTTTTTTTCCGAATTCACTTGTAATTAATGAAATTATTATTAGAATTCCTATTATTATAATAAATGTTGTAGTCATATTTCATCTCTCTTTTATAGTAGAAAGTAATTCATCAATTTGCTTCTTTGTATCATTGTTTATTTTTTCTTCTTCACAATAATTAAATGAATATAAAGTATTTGTGGAATCTTCTAAAAACATATTTAAGTAACACTCATAATATTCATTATCCAGTGTAATATTATATATAGAATATGTTCCATTAAAATTTCCATATGATTTTTCTTCAAACTCTTTTAGTTTGAAATATTCTGCTGACTCACTCATTTCCGTTATTATTGAATAATAACCAGTTATTTTATCCTCAGAAAAATTAAGATCGTTTTGTGACATAATATTTAAAACGGCTGAATTACCTTTGTACGGATAAAGATTTATATTCTTTCCATCGTTATTATTTTCCCAATAACTAGGAGCTTTGAATGATATGCCGTCTATTCCGTAATTTGATAATTTCTTTTTATCGATGAAAACGCCACTCTTAACTAAAATGACAATTAATGCAACAAATAATAATATTACTATTAATAAAATGATTTTTTTCTTAGATTTTATTTTTAATTTCTTCATGCTAATACCTTCTTTCTTTTGCCAAAACATCTATACTAGCATGTTTTAATCTATTTTTGTTCTTTTTTCTTTTGCGATGCCTACTACTTTAATTGGTAATTGTTCTACCTCTTCTTTAGAAAACATCATTATATCATAAGACATATTATATGGTTGTAATATTATACCTTGTTCATTTACTAATAATTTTTTAAACGTTGATTCTGTACCATTAATCATGATAGCACAGTCTTTTCCATTAAATAGGGTAAGATCGTCATTTTGTTCAAATATAACAATATCATCTTCACTATATTTAGGAAACATTGAGTCACCACTTATTTTTAAACCATAGAACTTTTTATTGCGTTTAGTCCAACTTCTAGGTATCTCAACATAATCTATTATATCAGATTGACTTTCTATTGGTATACCGGCTTTAATCGTTCCTAAAACAGGAACTTTTATTATATCTGAATCTATTTTGATAGGCTCAATGTTTTTTATATCAATGCTAAGTGAATTATTATCTAGCAAATTATCTATTGATATATTTAAAGCTTTACACATTTTTATAACGTTACCTACATTAGAATTATCTATACCTCTTTTTAATATACTGTCAACCGTAGTGTATGGAACATCTATTTTGAATGCAAATTGTCTTATCGAACCATATTTTTCAATAATAATGCTTTTAAGTTTGTCTTCTAGCATATAAAATTCTCCTTTCTTTTAAGATTATAATATATTAAATACGAAAAATCAAATATTTTTGAAAAATCGTACAAAATGTATTGACAATATACGAATAATCGTATACAATTAAATCAGAGTTAAGAAAAATACAATTTTTTTTAACAATGATATACGAAAAATCGTATAAGAAAGGAGGGAAAGTTTTGATTCAGTTAAAAGAAATATTAAAAAAATTAAGTATAACTCAATTAGATATTGCTAACGAGCTTGGAATTAGATCTCTAAGTACTGTAAATCAGAAACTTAATAATAAAAGTGAATTTACTGTTAAAGAAGCCATACTTTTGAGAGATTTAATAGTTAAGAAAGGCAAGAAAAAATATACAATTGAAAAATTATTCGAAGAAGAATAAAAAAATATCCAAAAACAAAAGAAGATAGAAGGTTAAGCAATGGAAAAAGAATTAATGCAAAAAAAGTATTTAACTCCAAAAGAGTTACAAAAACTTTTAAGAGTTAATTATAAAACAGCTTTAAAGTATGCTCACGAAATACAGCAGGAAATGAAAGACGAAGGATACTTCATTCCTGAATGTAGAGCGAAAATAGTTTTAACATCAAAAGTAAAAAGGAGATTCGGAATATGAAACAGTTAATTAAAGAATACTTAGGTGCTGGATTAGTATATTTAGCAACGACTATATTCTGTATAGCTATTATGTTTTTAATTTAAAGGAGGTGGTTATATGAGAGCAAATAAAAAGTCGCAGTGCTGAAACACCACGACAGTAGAAAATCAAATGTAAATAAAATTTACTCCTATAATATAACACAAAAATAGGAATAAAGCAAATATAGGAGGTAAATGATGAATGAGGTATGGATAAAACTTCATAAAAAATTTTTAGATTGGAAATGGTATAAAAACAAAAACACAAAGATCTTGTTCATTCATTGTTTACTAAAAGCAAACTGGAAAGATGGCTTTTATGAGGGTGTTGAAGTTAAAAGAGGGAGTTTCATTACAGGACGAAAACAACTTAGTAAAGAGGTGGGTTTAACTGAACAAGAAATAAGGACTGCAATAAATCATCTAAAATCAACCGACGAAATAACCATCAAAACAACCAATGCATTCTCAATAATATCAATAAATAATTACGATAAGTACCAAGCAATTAACCAGCCATTCAACCAACGAGCAACCAACGAGCAACCACAATATAAGAATATAGATACTTCTTATACTACTTCTATAAATAATATAGAGAGAATTTTGGGACGAACTTTGAATCCGGTTGAATATGAATTGATTAATTATTGGTTGGAAAATTACGAATGGAAAAAAATCGAATATGCTTTAAGGGAAACAATGATTGCAAGAGCAAATAACTTAAGATACACAAATGCGATCTTAGAAAATATAAAAAATAAAAATATTGATGAATTAAATAACTCGAAGGAGGAAGAATCAGAGTACGTAGAAATACCTGATTACGATTGGTTAAATGAAGATAATTAATTACGCAGAACTGCTTTTAAAATACGAAGTTCTAAAACATGAAGATAAAAAGCATTTAAGAAAAATAGGAACGTTGCAAAATGAAAATGAAACATTAAGGCAATGCTTATTAAACGAAGAAAAAAGAACTAAGACTTTTAGAAGTAGTTACAGAAAGAAATTAAATGAATTTGAAGATTTAGAAAGGAAATTAAAAAATGGAAATTAATAATTTAAATATTTTTGAAAAAATGCAAAAAATAACTGATGAAATAGGAACTATTATAAAAAATTTAGAAGTTAAAGTTAGTAAAACCTCAAGTTATAAAGCAGTAAGTGAAAAGGACATTTTAGATAATGTAAAGCCGTTAGAAAGTAAATATAGAGTTTATAGTTATCCAATAAAAAGAGAAGTTATTGATAGAGATACTTTGGTTAAAGAATCTGAATATAATGGCGCTATAATTAGAACTAATACATTGTTTATGAGAGTTGAAACAATATATAGATTTGTAAATTTGGATAATGTTGATGAATTTATAGAAACAACAGTATATGGCGACGGTTTAGATACTGGAGATAAAGCCCCAGGCAAAGCGATGACATATGCTGATAAGTATGCACTTATGAAAGCATACAAAATATCTACTGGAGACGATCCGGATAAGGAAGCTAGTCCAGAACAAGGTTATACTAAAATCTCAAAAAAAGAAATTAAAGCAACAGACATGCAAATAAAAAAAATAAAAAACATCTTAAATGAAGATCAAATAAAAAAAGCTTGCGATTTGGTAAAAAAAGAAAAATTAGAAGATTTTACAATTCAAGAAGCAAGCAACTTAATTCAAAATATAACAAAGGAGAATAAATAATGAACGAATTAGTAACAATAAAAGATAATCAAATAATTTTAGCAGAGGAAACAATTAATAAAATAAAGGAATTCCAAAAAACAAAATTACAAATGGATTTAGTAGAAAAAGAACTTAAAGAAAAACTGAAAGATGCTATGAAAGAATGTGGCTTAAAACAATTCATGGCAAACGGAATATATGCTGATATAACGCAGGTTAAAGGAAGAGAAACAATTGATACAAAGAGATTAAAAACTGAATTGCCTGATATAGCAGAAGAGTATACAAAAGTTGGAGAGCCTACTGAAAGATTTACGTTCAAAATTGTAGAGGAATAATGATTGAATTTATAGAAGATGAACATATTTATTTGCTGGATGGAGTGATAACACCATGTGTGTCAGATATACTTCACTTCATCTTTCCAGATAAATATAAAAACGTAAATAAAACGATTTTAAATAAAAAAGCCGAATATGGTTCTACTGTGCATAAAGCTATTGAATGTTTAGAACAAGGTTTGAAAATGCCCGAATTGAACTATATTCAAGAATTAAGTTTAGAGCAATATAAGAAACTTAAAAATGAATACAACATCGAAGTTTTAAGTCAGGAACAAAAAATACACTATAAAGATTTGTACTGTGGAACTTATGACATGGAAGCTAATGTTAATGGTATTCATTCTTTAGTAGATATTAAAACAACGGCTGAATTAGATCATGAGTATTTAAGTTGGCAACTAAGTTTTTACGAACTAGCTATAGGTAAACGATTTAAGAAATTATATTGCCTATGGTTACCAAAAAAAGATTTGGGAAGACTTGTTGAGATAAAAAGAAAAACAAAAAAAGAATTATTAAAGGTGTTGAGTGATTATGCAAACATTCATAAATAAAGTAGATGATGTAATACCAAAGCTTTTAAAACTAGATAGAGATACGTTATACGACTTTAAAATAACAAAACATAGAGAAAAACGTTCTTTAGACGCAAATGCTTATTATTGGCTTATTTTAGGCCAAATAGCAGACGTTATGAAGATAGATAAAGAAGAACTTCATAGAGATTATTTGAAACATTACGGCGTACGTACTCAAGTCATGTTACCTGTTAAAGGCGATGGATATTTTAAATACTATGATTTAGACGGAATTAGAGAAGTAAACGGAAATAGATTTTATGTTTATAACGTTTATAAACCATCTAGCGAAATGAATACGAAAGAGATGTCAAAGTTAATAGACGGAATTGTTGAAGAAGCTAAAACTTTAGATATTGAAACCATGACACCTAACGAATTACAGATTTTAAAGGAGGAATGGAAATGATAGAACTAATAGCAGATAAGTTAACTGAATGGACTAAAAAGAAAGATATATTAAAGATACTGAAATCCGAGGGAGTAACTATGGATGAGCGTAGTTTTAGAAAAATGATAGAGTTTCATAATCAAAGATATTTTGAACATGAAACAGATAAATATTTAGCTCATTCAGTAAAAGGTTATAAATTAACAGATAACAAAGAAGAAATAATTGCAAGTGCAAAAGATTACAGAACCAGAGCTTTCAATCAACTTGTTAAAGCTAGTAAGACGTTAAAAGCGATGGGTGAGAACGATAACATACGCTTAGAAATTAAAGACGGAGAGTTTATAGTAGCTCAATTTTAGGGGGTTAATATGAAAAAACAAGAAAAAATAGTTTATCAGACCATTTCAGAAGAAGAACCTTATTGCCAAATATGTGGACAAGCTTATAACTTGCATAGGCATCATATCCGTTATGGAGCTTGTGGCAGAAAAACATATTTTGGCAATGTAATAGTTCTTTGTGAAAATTGTCATAGAATGGTTCATACAAATAAAAAGAAGTGGCAACCAGTATTAATAGAAATGGCTGATGAACAC
>ERZ1643249.4127-NODE-4127-length-12377-cov-5.722772_pt1 | contig 12377 bp, 18 predicted proteins | sample MGYA00579263_ERZ1643249 | MGnify/ENA primary metagenome ERZ1643249 (study PRJEB29033, sample SAMEA4952264) | chicken gut metagenome | biome: Broiler Chicken; feature: Gastrointestinal Tract; material: Caecum | place: Ireland | collected 2018 | study: Broiler...
GTAAAAGAAATTTAAATAAAGGGAGGAAAAATAAATGGCACTTAGAAAAAATACTTTAGCTGTACAAAGCGACAGCGAACTTTTAAGTTACATAATTAATCAAAATCCGATTTTATCAGAAAACATTGATTTACCAGTTCAAGGCGAGTCAATAAAACCAATTGGGCAAAAAATTATAAATAATGAACGTTACAGAAATGCATTTATCAACACTGTAAATCTTATCGGGTTAACAATAATTAAAAGAAATGGTTGGGACAATCCATGGGATTTCACAGTTCGTGGAACTTTGTCATTTGGTCAACAAATAAGAGAATTAATTCTAGATTTATGTAACGTATATGACTATAACAAAGAATTAAAAGAAGACGAAGCTGGTTTCATAAAGTCAGTTGTACCAAATGTTTTCAACTATATACATGAAGTAAATTTCCAAAAATTCTATAAAACTTCAACGTCTGATGCACAACTTGCTATGGCATTTGAAAGGGAAGGAAATCTTTTCCAATTTATTGAAGAAGCCATCAGCATGTTATATGAAAGTTTAAAATACGATAGATTTATCGTTGATAAATATATGCTTTGTAGAAGAATTTTAGATGGAACAGTTACACCAACTCAAATTGCAAACTATGATACTTTGACACCAAGACAAAGAGTATCTGCATTAAAAGCAGTTAGTAATAAATTTACATTTAGAAATCCAAATTACAACCCAGCCGGAATTAGAAAAGCTACAAGCTTTGATGACCAGATTTTAATTGTAAATACTGAGTTTGAAGCCGATTTCAGTACCGATGTACTAGCTACTTCTTACTTTAGAGACGAAGCAGACATGCGTTCTAGATTAGCGCTAATTGACTCATTTAGTCAACATGATAATGACAGATTACAAAAACTTTTATTAGACGCATATATACCATTTACAGAAGATGAAATAGAAGAACTAGAAAAAATACCAGCTGTTTTAATTTCTCGTGAGTGGTTTATGGATTATTATTACCTTTTAGACAATGCAGGAGAGACAAAAGAATTAAGTTTCTATAATCCACAAACACTTAGAAATAATCATTATTTACACGCTTGGATGGTATTTTCTACTAGCCCATTTGAGCAAGCAACAGTCTTCACACCTACAGCAGGAACTGTTACAGCGGTTAGCGTTTCTCCTCAATCAAGTACAGTTTCAGCTGGAGGACAAGTGCAACTTACAGCAAAAGTAACAACTACAGGTTTTGTCAATAAAGCTGTAAAATGGAGTGTAACAAAAGGTTCAGAAGGAGGAGCTACAGTAGACCAAAATGGTTTAGTAAAAATCCCTTCAGGCTTTACACCAGCATCTAGCGCAGTACAAATTATAGCAACATCAATTTATGATAATACAAAAACAGGCACAGCAAGTATAACAGTTGCCTAAAAGACAAAAATAATAGGGGCATACACAAGCCCCTTTTATTTTTAGAAAGGAGAAAATATGCAAAAACAACAAATTTGGTCACAACTTAATAATCAATTAGCAGTATACTTGTATAGCGTACAATGTAACGCAATAGCAGAAAATGTGTTCACTATAAAGAAATTACCAAAATTTATTGATGAAGGTTATGTAAACAAAAAACTTGTACGTGAAGGTTCAATAGCATTTTTTTATGAAGAAGAACTAGGGACTATTCTTGCATTACCTTATGTAAACTTATCTGGTTTAGATGTTTATGGTAGACCTCGGAAAAGCAATTCAAGTTATTGGTTCAAATGGTTATACGCGTAAGCTTTCATTAGATGATTGTGTAATAATGTATGATAATAATTCAAAAATTCCTATTTTTCCTATTATTTATCAATACGCAACACGTTTGGCATTATGTCAAAGAACTATTGATATAAATATATGGCAACAAAAGACAACTCGAATATGGAAAGTACCAAACGAATTATTGCCATCTGTACGCGATGCAATGTCAAAAATTGATAGCTTTCAAGAAGCTTTAGTTCAATATGACGGAATAGATTTTAATGAACTTACTAGTATTTTAGCCGAAGCACCTTTCATATCCGATAAAGTAGCAGAGCAAAAAGACAAATTATGGAATGAGTTTTTAAGATTTGTCGGAGTGGCAAATATATCATATCAGAAAAAAGAGCGTAATATTTCAGACGAAATTAACGCAATGATGGGAGGAACTATTGTATCTAGGTTTGATAGATATAAACCACGTTTAAAAGCAATTGAAGAAATAAACGAAAAGTTTAGTGAGTATTTGCCAAATGGACAATTAGAATTAGAATACTACGACGGTTTGCCAAATAGTAAAGAGCAAGATGAGCAGGAAGGAGAGGAGGGAACAGATGATGCAACCTATATTTAATCCGTATCTTTTTTGGTATCCTTCTATTCCAGCAAATACACCAATGCCCCCTACTATTAATGATATTTTAAATAGTATTGTCAATGGGACAAAAGAAAATATTTTAGAATGTGTTGGAACGTCAGACTTAGTAAAAGCAGGATATAAATATATATTTGACTTTGATTTTCCACTTTCAGGAAATATAAATAAAGACGAATTTGAGCAGATGATATTATCTCATTTTTTACTACGTCGAATTGGTCAAGAGACTGTAACGCTTTTTAAGATATACTTAAAAAATAAATTAAATGAGATAATGCCTATTTACAATAAAATGTTTGATTCAATGACAAACTGGAATGTTTTTGAAGATGGTCAAGTAATTGAACATAATCTTAATAGCACTTTTACAAGTGAAGAAAATAGAAATAGCGATGTAACAACAAATACTGAAACTAATAGCACAAATACATCAAACACAGAAGATAGACAACGCTACAGCGACACACCGCAAAATCAGATAGAAGATATAGAGCATGACAACTACATGTCAGACTATAGATATAATACAGCAAAAGACACATCAAACGCAAACGGAAGTTCAGAAGGAACACAAACTACAAAAGAGACTAATAATAAAGAAGATAAAAACGGTGTAATCGAAACAACAAAATTTAGTCCTCAAGACAAAATAAAATTATATATAGATTATCAAACAAATATAAAAAATATATATTCACTTATATATAAAGATTTAGAACCTTTATTTTATCAAGTGATTATGTAAAGGAGTGATTATATGAGTAATAAAAATAAAATAATAAAACCGCTACCACCATTACAATGTATACAAAATTTCCCATACGTCGATGAAAGCATAAATGCAATTAATAATTGGCAATTAATGCAGAAGGTTTGGGCTAAATGTAATGAGGTTGTCGATTTAAGTAACTTAACACAAGAGCAACAAACAGAATTATATAATTATGTTTCAAATTATTTTGCTAATTTAGATGTACAAGAAGAAATAGATAAAAAATTAGATGAAATGGCAATAGATGGGACTTTTTATAATTTACTTAAGCCTTATTTAGATGAACTTACAAATAATGTTAATAATAATATAAATGCTTTAAATAATAAAATAGATACCATTTTATCACTAACTCCTACTGCTGTTTCATCTATTGATGAAATGAGTGATAACTCAAAATTATACTTAAATACCTCTGATGGCTATTGGTATTATTATAATGGAAGTTCTTTTGTTAAAGGTGGTTTATATCAATCACCTAGTATTCCAGATAATTCAATTACGCCAGATAAACTAAATATAAATGAATATTCAAAATTAAAAAATATATATATAAGTGATTATTTTTTGTTAAATTCACATATTGGTGGTTATAAAACAATAAATGGTATAAAATATATTGATATACAAACAGGTGATCCTGATTCTCGTAAGATAATAAAATTTCCAGTTGATGGAGTAACAGAGATTAAATTTAATTATCCATATAGTCAAAGTCAAGCATGGGGTCGTGCTTATCAAGTTACTAAAGAAGATGGAGAATTAATAAATAATTCAGATATATTATTTGCAAATTATACATTACTTACTAATAATCAAGCAGAATTTTGTACATTTGATAGTGAAACTAAAATAGTGACTTTAGATATAACTAACATGAGAGCAAAATATCCTGATATAAAAGAAATATATATAGCTATATACGAAAATTCTACATGGACAATTCAAGCTAATGCTTTTATTAATTATTATTATACAATACAAAATATTAAATGGTTGGATTTATCATATTTAGCTTCAAAAACATACGTAGATGAAAAAATAAATAGTATTAATTTTAATAGTAATTACGATGTATTAAATAAATCTAACTTATATGAAATTTGTGCTTATGGCGACAGCCTTACAGAAAACGGAAATGGCTCTACTTCAATTACAGATTATTTAAAAAATGATATAAATAATAATAATGTATCTGTTTTAAATTTTGGAAAAGGTGGTCAATCTTCGGGAACTATTGCTTGGAGACAGGGAGGTCTTCAAATTAAAACTACTGCACCTTTTGATATGCCAAGTGATAACCAATCACAAATAACTGTACCAATCAGTATTTCATCTGGTAATATTCTTAATTTTACAGGTGTAAATACTAACCTTGATTGCTTAATTTTAGGAATTCCATGCACAATGTCCATTAATACTTCAAATTCTAGCGTAAATATTACTAGAAAAAATAACGGCAATACATTAAATATTCCAGCTAATACCTTAATAGAATCTACCCAAAATAATTATAGTAGTGATATGCAAATTATCTGGATAGGAAAAAATGATATACCTAATGCTAAAGATTATCAAGTAAACGGTGTACTTTCTAATATACAATCAATGATTAATTATTTATCACCATCTATAAAACGTTTCGTAGTTCTTTCAATTATTACTTCTACTTCGCAAATAATTGGAACGAATGAATACAATACAATTATGGAAATAAACAATCAATTAAAATTATTGTATCCTAATAATTTTATTGATATACAAAATTATTTAGTAAATAATTGCATATATGATATGCAATTAACACCAACTGCAAGTGATTTACAAGATATTCAAAATGGAACTATTCCAAGACAATTACTTTCAGATGGTGTACATCCTAATCCAGAATGCAGAAAATACATTTCAAAATTTATTTATAATGATTTATTTAAAAAAGGATGGATTATTAAATAAGTAAAAATGAGTGTTAGATTATCTAACACTCATTTATAACACCTCTTAGAATTAATAAAAATACACGTGCTGATACCACGTGTATTTTTGTATGCTGAAATTTATAAATATTAAAGAAGCAAATATATTATATAGCTAAACAATACTATTGTCAAGCGAAAAATTACCAATTTCGTCAGGACTGTGCCAAATGGTTGTACCTCTACGAGCAACTGCATTTATAGTATCCATATAAGTTTGCGGTATGTTTCCATAGCCAAGCATGTCTCCGTCTGAAATTTGAATAAAGTTCCAATGTGTTCGACCTGTGATGTTTGGCTTTTTGACTAAGTTTATTTTATATCCAAATTTTGTAAAATAATTATCAATTATTTCCATGTTTTCATCTTTGCAACGCATTTTTTTAAATACAATATTATTTCTTCCAGCGCTCCAAAGTACGTTGCCAGTAGGCGTTCCGCCTTCAATGTTTGGTAAAAGTGAAGCTGTGTAAAAGTCTCCTATTAAATTTGCAACTGAAAGTGCAGTATTTTGCATACCAGAAATTATTTGCCCAGCTCCTGCTCCCGCTGATGTTATTGCGCCAGCTCCATTTTTTCCAGTAATTGCTCCTGTTACTGTATTTTGAAGTCCTCCTGATAAACTATTTCCAGCGTTTGCCACAATGCCAAGAATTCTTGTAGGTATATTTACTGCGTTCTGTGTTAGCCAGTTTGTGTAACTATCCGCTGACCAGCCACACGTTGGAAATTTCCCCCAAGGAAGCGCCTCATCGTCGTTTGTATCTTGTCCTTTATAATTTTTTGGAACTACTCTAATTGAAGCCCCAACACTAATACTTGCTTCTAAGTCAAAATTACAATATTGAGAATTTTTGAATAATTCATATTTATATATGTTATTATTTCCGCTATTATTTGTAGCGTACAAATAATTATAAGGATAGCAATAGCACTTATTATTTTTTGGATGATAACCGCTAAAACTATAGTTTTTAGCTGGATTCCAGCCTGTACGCCAATTTGTGGTAGAAGGTAAAAGTGCATAAACGATATATGTTTTTCCCTCAGACACAAACGATTGTTTACTTAATGATAAAAGGTCTATAATTGTTTTTGGTACAATAAATATATCTCCAATATCTTCAACATGTCCGTCAACATTTGTTTGGTAAATTAATCCTTGTAAATTTCCTATTGCTGTAAGGCCATTTTCCTGAGTATCAGTGCATAAAAACAAAGTTTTACCAAACACTTGCCCATTATATTGTATAGCTCCTGCAAATTGTTTTTTTGTAGCTGGGTTATAACTTGTCATTACACCAATATAATAATCGTTAAAATTCCATGTTTCGTCTGTTTCTTCACATATTACATCACCAACATTCAATCCCTCATCAACTGTATGCTTTCCAATTGTGTCGTCGTTTACATGTTCGCGAACTACAAAACTTTCAGTAACTTCTATTGAATTGAAAAAAGTTGTCCAGGCATCAATTGTAAAAAATATACGTCTTGCATTATTACTTAAAACTTGCACGTCATCTATCCAACCAAAAAACCACTTATTTGAAAAAACTGGATTTTGAAATGCTACATAATTAGCCTTTATACAATCATCGTATGAAAACGGAACATCTATTTGACCTGGAGAGGTTCTAACATAAGAAAAGTTTGTAGCAATAGCAACTTGATGGTTGGCATCATTACAAAGTCTACGAATTGTATCTTCGCTTGCGTCTGTTACGTTTCTGTATTCTCTATCCATTTTTATATTTTTTGCTATTATGACAATTGAATTATAATTACTCATACAAATCCTCCTCTTCAAAATATAAGTTATAAATATTCTTGCGTACTTCTCTTATAATTAGTTCTTTTATATATTGTATTTCCATATTTAATATATCGTAGTAATTAATATGTATACCAATTGATATATTAATCAAAACTATGTCTATTGTAATAGCGTTTAAATTTATGTCATAATATATTTTATAATTTATACATTTTAATTTTCTATTTATAAAGTCTTTTATTAGATATGTTTTTGTTTTTAATTCTTCTGGGAAATTATCATCATCTAAAAATATCATATATGTTTTTAATTCTTCTGGGAAATTATCATCATCTAAAAATATCATATATTCACCTCCTAATTTCAAAATTGCATGCTTGCTTAAAGTCTGTACCTGTTAAATCGTCACTAAAAAATATTTTATTTTGTCTAAATTCTGTTACAAAAAATTTCTTTAATTTGTCGTTACGTAAATTACTAATATCGTATATATTAGTTTGCCAATATTTTGATTGCTTTATTATATCGCTAAAAACAAGTATTTTGCCGTAAAATTCCGATGTTTTTGGATATATAAAAAATAATGTATCATTTGTCTCTTTGTCTAGCAAGTATTCACATAAAAACTTAAAACCGTTATAATAAAAACCAAATCTAAATTTTACTTTATATTTATTGTATTTTTTTGGTAGTTTTGGTTGTGGCATAGTTTGCCAAGCACCTTTATCTATCATGTCCTTTGCAGAACCAATAGCCATCTGCTTATTTCCAACTGACCTTGCATATTCAATTGCTATTTTGACAACGTTATTTTCATTATGTACTTCTATTACGTCAATATCTCCTTGCTTTTGTTTTCTTACAACGTCTTGCAAGTTCCAATCTCTTAAATATGGATTTACACGTGATATAGTATTACCTACAAGCCAAAGTTTTGTTGTACCTCTTCCTCTATCTATTGTATTATAAAATATCATAAGTTTTGCTGGCTCATTTGCTATATATGTACCACGCTCCATAAATTCTTCAAAAACAATACTGTCTACATCTAAAAATGAAGCTGAAGAAAAGTGTTGCTCTGTCGACAAACTCATACCATAACCGAATTTTAATTCCTCTATCTATAATTTTTCCAAACTCGTCTACTTTAGATAAAAATATTTCTTTTCTATAAGATGTTATATAATTATATTTATCATTAGTAATACGTTTTATGTCAACATCTTCATTGAAATATCTGTCAATCCAAAGGGATGTTATGTCTTCTTTCCAACGTCTTAACAAAATAAATCTTTTACCAGTTTCCAAAAAATGTAAAACCATTTCGTTATGTTTCATTTGATATGATTTGCCGACCTGCTTTTTCGCCATAAATTAAATTAAAATTTGCATTTTTCTTTTTTATTTCTGCATTTGAATAATGTATTTTATTTGCTATTTTTATTCGCTCCCTTCTTTTTTATGTAAAGCTTAGCTATTCTATTTTCAAGTTCTTCTTTCACTTTTTCATATTGCTCTTCGCTTGCATTACCACGCGAAATATTTGCACGTGATATTTTTAAATCTTTACATACACTTGTAATATTTATATTTTTAAAATTATTTACATAATCTCTTGCTTTCATTTTAACACCTCTTTTCTTTATTTTCAATATATTTTGCTCTTTTACTTGAGTTATCTGAAATAAGCTCGCTATATTCTAAGCTTTTTGAAAGTTTATACGAGCATGGAACTAAACAACAGCCCGATTTATCATTGACTTTATAAGTATTTCCTTGATAGTCTGTAATTTCTCTTTCCTCCTGCTCGTCTACATAAAATAACATATTTTTATTTGTGACCTTTGCATCAAATATTAAATTGTCTTTAAAGTCTTCTATTTTATGTAAACAATGTGAACCTTGTTTTGGAACTCCTGCAACTGTAATAAAAAGTGCATCTACTGTTCCATTTTCATTTTCTTTTAAAACATTTGCTGTTATGTCAATATCCTTTTTTTCTATTTCTTCTATATAACAATATTTTTTAGCACCGCTCTGTTTTAAATTCTTTATAAAATGCGTCTTCTTCAAATAGTCCTAGCATGTGTTCTCGTCCGTTTTTGGTCTTTCGGTGCAAACTTTGAAATATCTATATTAAAAAGTTTACTAACAAATTCTATCTTACGTTTTACAAAATTATTATATTCTGTTATAATATTTTTATCGTATCCGTTCTACTAACTTCATACTATCTGTATCACAATATACAACGTAATCATCACATTTTATTACATTTCTTAATAAATTATTTCTTGCATATGCTGTAACCCAAACGCCATAACTAAATGACAAAAAACCTTTACTTTCTTCTTTTTCAAGCATTGTCTCTATCTCTTCATTGTCTAATACTCTATTATAAAATTGTTTATCATTGTTATTATATATTATTTCATCTCGTATTACATTAGTTACACTCATACCATATAAACTATTAAATTTATTTTTTTCTTTTGAGTATTCTACTTCATATCCTTTTAAACCTTTATATTTTGTTTTATTCACATATTTTTCTAAAACAAAATTTATAAACTTTAGTGGTAAGTAATCTGTATTTGCATAGTAACTTTCTATAATTTCATATTCACAATTATACATATCTAAAATTAATCTAAAATCAACATCAGTTACGCATATTTCAAGTTCTTCTGCTTCAATTATTCTACCGTTGTCGTATCTACCTTTTTTTATATAATGGCACTGTGACATTGATATATAACTTGTAAAATATTTTGATTTTATATTATAAAATTTTACTACTAATATATAAGCACAATATCTACTAAGCTCTCTTACATTTTTTATCTTTATTTCTCTAAATTTTGAAGAAGGAAATCGGTGCGACACTAAAATGTACGGATATGAGCTTGTAAAATCATAGCTTGTTACATTTTTTAGTATATCTCCTGCATAAATATAACTAGCATGAGTATAGCCTCCTGCAAAGCAGTCTATAAGCCTGTTGTATACAATCGGATTTATGTTAACAGCTTTCCTTATCTTATTTTTATAACTATAGTCTTTATCTGTTATCTCTCTTAATTCTTGTCTTACATGTCCTGTCGACGTTCTCGGAATTTTATCTACTCTTTCATACGTTTTAAGCTCTTCTAATATATAATAGTATAATACTAAACAGTCGTTTTCACAGTACTTTAGTTCTTCTTCTGTAAGTTTTGTCTTACTAGTTCTTATAAGTGAATAATCTAAATCCCCGAACTAATTTTTGTACTGGTAATTTAAAAAGTTTAGGTAATTGTGATAGTGACGCATTACTCATAAGATATGTACATCTAAACTCAATATTAAATTCTTCATTATATGCAAACATTACTTTGTGTTTTTCTCTTGCAAATACTCTCTCAAAATTTAATATTGATTTTATAAATTGAAACTCAAACGCTAAATTATGTACAAATACTATCTTTTTATGATTGTCATTTTCACGTAGTAACGTTAAAAAGTATATGAATTCTCCCCAAGTTCTACCAAAATAAATGTCGTCATTAATTCCAAACGTCCATTCGTACATGCAAGCACATTTTATTGCTTCTTCTTTTTCATCTTCTGTTAAGTTATCGTATTCTACTCCTGAAATTATTTTATTATTTAATACTAAATATGATGTTGTCTCTATATCAAACGTATAAATAGTATTATCAATTTTCTTTCGTTTCCCTTTAATTTCTGCTTCATGTGAAACATATTCTGTAAAATATTTCATATACATCACTCAATTACATATTTATTATAAATTGCTTTTAATCTTGCTAGTAATTCTAAATCATTTATTATTTCTACTTTTGCTACACGTTCAAACATTTCCTGAAATGTCTCAAAATCTGCTGATACATCTTTTGCTTCTTGTATTACTGCCCAAAAGTCGCTAGCACCGAATGTATTTTGGTACAAAGAACGTATAGTCCGTATCTTCAAACATACGATAAAACGTTTCTGCATCTTCATATGTGAAAGTACTTTCAACATCTATGTGATAACGTCTATAAATATTTTGTATCTGCTCTTCTCTTACTTCTCTTACTCCGTGCAACTCTTGATGTTTTATCATGTATAAAGTTCTCTAATAAATGTATTATACCTTTCATTTGAATTTTACTGAATTTTTTAGAGACTCTTACACGATTACTTTCAGTCCAAGCATTTAATTTTATTGTGTCTAATTTATCACGTAGTTTTTTAGTTGCCCATGTATTTCTGCCGTACTCACGTTCTAGTCTTAAAATTCTTTGATTAGATTGTTTTGCAAGTTTTTTAAGCTCATTATATAACTTTTGCTCTTCTTCTGATAATGTTATCTTTTTAGCCATAGCTTTTCCTCCTTAATTTAAATAAAAGAAGCTTACTTTTAGTAAGCTTCATATTTTAAACAAGTTCAAAGCTTAACGATTTATTTACACTATTTGAAATTGATTTCTTTATTATTCTTATTTTTATACCTTTTTGTATGTCTTCAACTCCAAAAGTTCTAATTAAATTAAACATTGACATTGCAAATATTTTTGACGCTGTTACGTATTTTTTTCCGTCTTCATCTACTAAAATTGTTATTATACTTATTTTAGTATCTGTTATTATTTCGCCTGTTTCTTCATTAAATTCAATATCTTCTTGTTTTAATTTACTTTCTACTCTTTTCATGAATACATCTTTTAGTACTATTTCTTGTCCTACAATATCATTTAATTTTACGTCAATGTATCCATTTTCAATATTAAAAATCTCTTTCTTATCTTGTATTGTTGTTTCTACTTGTATTTTTGTGCCTGTTTCTGTTACAGCTTCATTTTGTACAACTGCTACTGCTTTTTCCTCATTTAAATTTTCTTTTTCTTCCATAATAATACCTTCTTTCTGATTTTTTTATCTAGTTTACTCTAGAGTAAATTTTTATTTATATTTTACTTACGTATACGTAAGTAATATTAATATCTATTTAATTTATATATCTCTTAATAGAGAATTTATAAATATTACATTATTTTCTTCTAATTTAGATAAAATGTCATGAAGATTAGACATCATTATAATTTTTTCTCTTGTTGTTAAACTATTTAAACGCTTAATAACTTCATCTGCTGTTATCTCTCTATTATCTAATAATTTGTATCCTTCATAAATTACCTTTTCGATTTCTTCATCATTCATATTTTTCATATTCTTACACCTCCTCCATATAATAATTTGAATTATAGAAATCAACTACATATTCGTCAAATGATAATGTATAACCAAGTTCGTCTCCTTCTCTTAATAAATCTTCTATAGTATCTTGATAAGATTGTTGCAATCTTTCCTCTGTCCATCCATGTTTTTCTAACTCTTCTAGCATTTCTGCTCTTGATAAAAATTTCATAATAATCACTCCTTTAAATATTTATTATAATAAGTATAGCATAAACAAA
>ERZ1643249.4129-NODE-4129-length-12373-cov-5.648157_pt1 | contig 12373 bp, 8 predicted proteins | sample MGYA00579263_ERZ1643249 | MGnify/ENA primary metagenome ERZ1643249 (study PRJEB29033, sample SAMEA4952264) | chicken gut metagenome | biome: Broiler Chicken; feature: Gastrointestinal Tract; material: Caecum | place: Ireland | collected 2018 | study: Broiler...
ATAATTCTATATACGAAAATGCTCAAATTTTAAATATAGGTGATGGGGAGTATTTGATTGGGACAAGTGCAGGGGGCATGATGCCGTCTTTTGTGATTTATAATTCAAAGACAAATACCTTAGAGCTTTTCCACAATGGATTAAAGGATGTTATTAAGGATGTTTCACATATGGCATATCTTGGCGACAATGAAATTGCTATGTTTAATCAGCTAAACGGGAAAGTCGATATTATTAATAAAAAAACAGGCAAAATAATAAGAAGTGCAATGCCTAATATTAAAAGATTTGTAAGTCCCGTAAAACATCTAGATAATGGGAAAATTCTTATAATAGAGGGTAGAGGAAAGGCTGTCGAGCATACAGCAGAAATATATGAAAAGGATGCAAATAAATTTAGAATGGTAAAAGCAGCCTCTAATTTGACATGGTATCAAGTAAAAAAATTAAGCAATAATAAAGTTTTCCTCAAAAATACACAAGGTACGGAAATATTTGACGGAAATAACGAAACGTTTCAACTACAAGACTATAATTTGCCTGCACGCTGCAATGCATTTGTAAATATAAACGACAATACTGCGCTATGTGCGGGTACAATAAATTACTGGCGCGAAAAATCAAAGAAAAGTTATTTGTTTAAATATTAATTAAAATAAGGGGGTTGTAATGGACGAGATTATTATTGAAAGTGAAGAGAATAGCAATGTTGTATATTCGGGTGTCGAAATAGATGAACCCGATTATCTCGGTGTAGATACAGATACTGATACAGATAACAACGAACCTCCTGTTGTAGATTCCAACTGTATTATAGCCGATATTGGGCCGTCTGCCTTCAACTCTCATATTAATTTTGCAGGAATTCATATTTGCATACCAAGAACCGCCTTTTATTGCATAAACTTTTTGTCCGCGTTCAGCACCATTTGTTGCAACTATTTGAGAACTTGTCCACTCCCAGACATTTCCTGACATATCATAAACACCAAACAGGCTTTTTCCACCCGGATATTGATTAACAGGGGTTGTATATCCGCCGTCATTCATAATTTTTCCAAACAAATCTGTATAAACAAATCCTGTATAATTTTTTATGGTTTATCCATCCGGATACACCGCCGTTTGAGTTAAGAGTGATAACTTGATTTAAGGATAATCTTTGAGCATATTTTACCAATTTCGGGTTATTATAGGTAACTGTCGGATTTTGTTCAAGATAAACGGAGGCAACTAGTCTATTGTAGTTAAAATTATTACTATTTGCAGTGTTGCCCCAAGGGAAAACGTAATTTTTACCCCCATTTGCAGCGTATTCCCATTCGTTAACCGTTGGAAGCCTGAATGAATATTTCGGATATTTCGTTTCAAGCCATTTACAGTAATTAAGAGCATTGTTATAGGAAACATAAACAACAGGATGGTTGTCTTTCCCGCTTGGATATGTTCTTTTTTTTCCAATATTTTGGAGCTTTTGTATTTGTTTCATCAAGGAACATTTTGTATTCATAATTTGTAACTGGATATTTCCCGATATAAAAACTATTGATAGTTCCGTTTGGCAGAATTAAAACAAAATTGTCAGATTATTTGCATAAACATTAAAATTAATAAAGAAGCAAAAAAATATAAGAATCAATCTAAACAGATATAATTTGCTTTTCATAAAATTGTTTCTCTTATCTTTTTACGAATTTATCCCTTAAGAATAATGAATAGTGCTAATTTTCCACTCATTGTTTCGCAAAACAAGAAGCTGCGTTTCACACCCCAGGGTATGGATTTGCTCCCCGTGTAAATAAACACTCAGTTTGAGAATTCTTAACAGACAGTTTGATTATTACAGCATAGTAAATTAGACAAATTAATTTAAAAAATGTAATTATGCCTGTACCGCCGCTAGCAGAACAAAAGTGAATTGCCGCCAAGGCTGACAAGTTAATACAAATTATTGATGAATCGGAACCCGTTTAACATAAATTTACATACCTGCATATTTAAATAATTTCATATATCATAAAATTATGACTGAAATAACAACATATAAACGAGAATTTAAAATTGCCTGCAATCAAATATCTATTGAATTGTTAAAATCATTAGACGATTTTTTAAATAAAAATATCTTGCCAGAAAATATAGAACGCTCTTCAGCCCGCTTTGAATGCAATAGTTTTGAATTAACTGGAAAGATATTACCAGAGATTTTAGAAAATGAAAAATTTATTACTAACTTTAATAACAATTTCTCAATATACTTGAGTATCCGCAATGCAAATCCATATAGCAAATTTAGTATTATTATATTAAAAGAAGCTAGCATCAGAATTTTTGGTTCTATTGAAAATATCAAAGAAGACATTGTTATCGGACAAAAAGAAATTATTGAAAGATTTTTAAAAGAGAAATTTATAAGAAATGAATTACCCATTCAGCAAACAGCTACACCGGCAAAAACTTCTTCTGTATACATTATCAAAAAAAATCTAAGTTGGAAAATTCCAGCTATAAAGCTAACATTACAAGATTTAATAGATTTAGAAAATTTGATAAGGCAAGATTTTAATAATGTTTGCGAATATGAAATTCTAGCAAGTCCTACACAAAAGTATATTCATAAACAACAAAATGCCCCTCAATACAGTTTTGGCTCAATTACCGAATTTAAAGCACAAAATCAGCTATTAAATAATATCAATAATTATTCCATAAAATTTTTAGTATCGGCAGATGACATTAAAATAAACTTATCATTTACCAATAAAGACTGGCTTAGGACTCTTGATGTAAGCGGAAAAAATCAGACTTTATACTATGGTAAATATATGCTGCTAAAAGATTATTTAACAACTAAAAAAACTTGGTATTCGTGCATATATAGCCCACTATTTGCAAATTTTCTATCAGTAATACTATTGTCAATATTGAGTTATTCCATAATAGTAATTTTACATAATATAGCCAAAGGAGACTATATTCAAGGAATCAAATATATTTTATTTATCATAATATCTTCACTATTTATTTTCTTAACGCCTAACATTTTACATAAAAACAATTTTGAATTTCTTGAAACCCCAAAAAACCGATTAACAAATATTTTTCAGCGGTTATGGAGCATAATAGGAGCTATTATTCTTGGTCTTTTTATTAACATAATAACCCCGTACTTTCAAAATTTATTAAATAAAATTTCAAATATATTATTTAATTAATAATAAACTAGAGATCTATACTAATAAGTAAAATTTTAAAAATACAGATATAACAGAGCTGCTAAACTTAGTTCATTCAAAAATATATCATATAGTGAATAGTAAATTTAAAAAGAATGAGAAGCTTTTATACTGCATATCCTAAATTTAGCATACAGTGTCCAATATATTCCTTTCCAAAATATGAGCCGTTTTATTTATAGTATAATTTTGCTATGATTTTCAATGACCAATTAAAACAATATGAGCCTACATATAGTACAGAGAGACTAGGCGCTTTTATATACTCAACAAATGATACAATTGATGATGTTATCCTTCGTTATAAAAACAATCTCAGAATTTCACAAGCACTGTATCCTGAATTATGCACACTGGAGATTATTTTACGAAATTCTATTAATTATGCATTAAAACACATGTTTCTGAAACCTGGATAGAAGATGAAATAGAAAATAACAATATTTTAGAAAAAAATGATTACAATTTATTGATAAGCACATACGAAGCTACAAAAAAACAATGCAAGTCTTCGAATAAAAAATGACTATGGGTAAGGTTGTCTCAAATTTAAATTTTGGCTTTTGGACAAATCTTTGCGTAAAAAAAATACAATTCTGCCATATGGAACAAAGGAGCCTGCTTTAAGAGTATTTTTGTAAATTTCCCAACTGCAAAAAACGATATTACTGTTATTTCAGACAAGTTGTACAGGCCTAGAAAACTAAGAAACAGAATTTTTCACTACGAACAAATTTTTAAATATCCCCAAAAAACACTAATGCTATACAGATATATTCAGGAAATAATGTCATACCTGCCAAAAGATGAATTCAAGGTCGTTTCTGAAATATCAACATCTATGGATGTGTATCAAGAACTAACACATTGTACAAAGCAATAAATAAGTAATAAAAAATCTGGGCTTCTATGCAAAAGCAGGAAGAACCTCCCAGATTACATACGTATATTATTAACCAAAATTCCTCTTCTGTCAAGTGTTTCTGGCAAATTTGCCAAAATACCAAAGTAGGATCATACAATTATTTAAAATGCTCTACAATTCCCTTAACCATCCCAACGTGCCTTAGCAAAAGCTTTTCTAAATCGTAGTTATCAATTATTGTTTGTCTTGCTCTTGCTTTTATTTCTTTAATTTCTTTTGTATTTTTATTATCTATCACATACGTTATTTTTTGCGACAGTTGTTCAATGTCGTAAAAAGGGGTTAATAGTCCATTTTCATTGTCTTTGATAACTTCTTTAACCGGCTCTGTATCAGAAGCTATTATTGCGCATTGTGTGCTCATTGCCTCAAGTAGTGACCAGGAAAGTACAAAGGGATATGTAAGGTATATGTGACAAGATGATATTTGCAGGAGTTTTTTGTATTCACCATAGGGAAGTGAGCCTGTGAAGTGAATTTTTGATAAATCAAGGTCTAATTCCCTCAGCATTTTATTTTTAAAAGTATCATTATCAAGCTTTCTTCCGTAGCAGACCCTGTCTTCTCCTGCTATTACAAAGTGCAGATCATTCCTTGTTTTTTGCAGTTTTTCAACTGTCTTCATAAATTCAGGAAATCCTCTGTATTCTTCCATTCCCCGTGTGGCATAAGTTATGACATTATCATTTTTGTTTAATTTAATATCAGTGTTTGGGATTTTGAATTCTGCATTATCATCAGGGGCAAAATAACCTGTATCAATGCCGTCATGTATTACTTGTATCTTATTGTGTAATTCCTTTGGAAATTGAGCCTTTTGCCAGTTAGTGGGGCATATACCCAAATCGGATGATACTAAATCAAGTAGAATTTGTGCATTTTTACATCTTGTTTTTGCCTTTGAATCATATGTCTGTTTGTTATCAGGATTGAAATCACAATCGGAATTTATAGAGTTATAATACCATTCGCAATAGCTTATCAGGGGAACATCAGGGAAAATATCTTTAAAAAACATTGAATTTCCCCACATATGTGCATATATTACATCAGGTCTAAAACCCTGATTTTTTAACTGAATCAATGTTTCACAGGCAGCCTGTCCATGGATAACTGATTCTTCATATTGTCTTAAATACCTGTGGCAGTTTTTAGGGACTTCTCTTTTTGTTGTGTAATAAACTTTTTGCACATTTTTAATTTGCAGGTTGTTTCTTGTGTTTGTTAAAAAGACTATTTTATTATCAGGATCTTTTGCTAATTCAAGAAGAATATGCCTGAACTGTGCGGGAAAGTTTCTGTGGGAGAAGAGGAAGTTCATAATAACTTTAGTCCTTTTACTGATTTTATTAAGACTGATACTTTGCAATCAGCTTTTCATTATACTCCTTGCTTTCAAAATTGTCTTTGTGCGCTTTAAAGAGCAGGTTTTCTTCTTTTATTTTATCTGAAAATATTTGTATATTGTCTTTGGCTGATTCAATAGCATTTGCAAAATGCAGGAAAGATATATCAACAGCGCCGCTATCAATAGCACTTTCTATAAAGCCTTGAAGCGTATCGACTCTGTCTTCAAAACTTGTTGAAAATTGCAGTCCCATTGTATATTTTTGAATGGCGGATATATCCGCATTTCTTACAAGCGAATTAAAATCAAGCGCACTAAAGCGGCTGTCCGTAAGACCGTTGCTTTCAAGAGTAAGTGCGGTTGCGCGCATTTGAGTTGAAACGGAGTTTATTAAATCATCCATGGTGTTATACGGCATCCAACCCGAGTTTAGGATTTTTAGCTCCTGTTCATTCCTGCATCCTCTGCTTGCCATATAATCCTTAAATCCTTGTTCAAAATCGGTGGATTCTATTTTTTCATTTAAAATATCCGCTCTTCTTTTAAATTCTTCTCTTGTGAGTTTGGCTGCCTCATTTGGATCTTGTGCAATAATTTCCTTTTTCATATTTGCAATTTCGTAGCTTTTAAATTCTTCCAGAGTACTTGGTTTTGTGAGCAGCGTAAGAGAACTAAAGCCGCCTATTGATAAATAGTCATTTGCATTATATATATTGTAGTTGTCGGATGATTTTTTTAAGACGGCGGAATTATTTGCAGATACTGTTTTTCCGGTGCCGTAAGTAACGCAGGATTGCTCTGCGGAACAGATTGGAACTGCCATATATAAACCTCCTTGTCAAGTTCATGAATAATATAACAATATTGTGTTTAATACTAATCATATATATAAAGTATTTATATAAAAATTATTAAAATATCATTTATAAGTTGTAGACAAATATAAATCAAAATAGTAATATCAATATATTGCAAATAATATATGCAATACTGTTTACTTTTTAAAAGATGGAGGATGCCGTATGAGCATATTTCAAGGCACAGAAGGTAATGACAATATTACCGGTTCAAATTACAATGACGTGATTTATGGTAAGGGCGGAAACGATTATCTTCTCGGAGACGACGGGAATGACACAATTTACGGAGGCAATGGCTACGATACATTAAATGGTGGTGAAGGAAATGACGTCCTGTACGGAGAAGGTGGTAACGACTTGCTGTATGGACTTGCAGGTGATGACTATCTAGATGGCGGCGCAGGAAGCGATACTATGTATGGCGGCGCAGGAAATGACACATATGTAGTAGACAGTCTTGATGACGAACCTGATGAAACAGTGCGTCAAGGCAGCGGTATTGACACGGTAATTGCTCAAGTTAACGGTTATACGTTAGGTGAAGATATTGAAAATTTAATACTTGACGAAGGCAAGGCCAGATACGGCTACGGGAATGAATTAAATAACGAAATGCATGGCAATTCTTACGACAACTCTCTGTACGGTTACGGAGGCGACGATGTTTTAATGGGATACGGCGGAGATGACATGCTCAAAGGCGGGGAAGGCAATGATATTTTAAATGGCGGTATCGGTGATGATTTTATGTACGGTGGCGAAGGCAACGATATATATGTTGTACAGGATGAAGGTGACCAAGTAATAGAATATGAAAATGAAGGTCGCGACCAAGTAAATGTCGGTATTTTGGAGAGTTACACACTTACGGATAATGTTGAAGACCTCTTGCTCCTTGAAGGTTCAGGTACATCCATCGGTATAGGTAATTCTCTTGACAACATAATAGCTGGTAACGAATTATCAAATACACTTAGCGGTTTAAACGGTAATGATACCCTGCATGGAGGCGAAGGCAATGACACCCTGTATGGAGGCACAGGCAATGATTACCTGTTCGGAGGCGAAGGCAATGACACCTATTTATTCAGTGCAAGCGATCAGATAGGTATTATACAAGATACATCCGGCACCGACAGCATACTCTTTGATAACTCTGTATCAAAAGACAATATCGCATTCTTTATGGATGAGGAAAACAATTTATACATTGATTACGGTGAAACAGCAGGCCAAGATTTAATTGGCGTTGCAGATCAAGTAAATGGTACAATTGAACATATTCAAGTTGGCGATTACTCTATTTCAAATACTGCAATAGAACAACTTATACAGGATATGTCTGCATATATAACCGAACAAGGACTGGTAATTGATTCGGTAGAAGATGTCAAGGCTAATGCAGAACTTATGACCATGGTTAACAGTGCTTGGACAAGTGCCGCTTAATCATCTTGATGATACACAAATAAGGAGGGACGCCACCCTCCTTATTTTTTTATAAAAATGCAAATTATATATACCTATTTATTACTTTTTGTTAAAATTTTGAGTTGTATATATAATTTTTATACACATGTTAAAACGGATTTGATATAATGTGCGTGTTGTAAAAATTAATTAAGGGATTCAAGGGTTGAGTATTTTTAAGAATAAAAAGAAAGTTGCAATATTTGCTGTTGTAATTGCCATTGTACTGTTTGTTGGTAATTGGTTTTATTGTAATAACCCGTTTAATCCATATTATAAGGTTAAAAATTTAAGGAATTTACCTGAGGGTACTCCTGTGTATATAGGGGATAATAAGCTGTTTTTTGCGGGAAATTATTCTGAATATGAAAGATTTGGCAGAAAAAAAGAAAAAATAACTTGTGCTTCTGTTTATGATATTAAAAAGCAAAAGAATATTCCACTGAACACTTGTATGAATGTGCCTCGTAATAACTATATTCCAATATTGCTTGATAGTAACAGGGTACTGATTCTCGGGGGTAACGGAAAGGGAAAGTTAAAATACGAAACCGGTAATGTCGCAGAGATATATGATATAAAAGAAAATAAGTTCAGGAGAATAGAAAATAGTAAAATTGCATGCAATTCATTTACAAAAATGGAAAAAATCAATAAGAATAATTTTCTACTAGTCCATGCGGGAAATGGACAAATATTTAATAGTACATTAGAAACATTTAACTTAATAGGTCAAACAAAATGTTATTTTTTGCAAGATAATATCAAAATCTGCAATAATATACCTCTTCATGGTGTAGAAATTATCAAACTAAGCGATGAAAGTATTTTATTTGTTGGACAAAAACGCAAATCAAATACAGAAAATGCAATGATATACAATTGCAAAGAAAACAGATTTTTACCAACAGGCAGTCAAATATATCCGCAAAGCGCAAGGACATTGATCAAACTTTCCAATAACAATATTTTAATAGTTGGAGGAAATGATATATTTCAAACAAGGGAGAACAATTCATACATAACAGGTCAAAAGAAAACAGAAATATACAATATTAAGAAAAAAGAATTTAGCGAATTTGCAACACTGAATAGAGGCAGAAGCAATCCTATTGTATTGAATATAAATGACAAAATTTTTGTATTTGGTGGACAAGAAGGAGAAACTTTTAATACAAGTTACCCCAAAGAAGTGGAAATGTGCCACATTGCAGAAAAAAAGTGGGAAAAAATTGGTCGTATCAAAAGAGGCTTCTCTTATGGTAATGCCATAAAAATAAACAGCAAAGAATATATTATAGGAAAAAACTATATAAAATTTAAATAGAAGTGTGGGGGTAAAACAATGCAACATCAAATACTGGCTTTATTAAGTCTATCTTCTTATTGTGATAGAAAAAAAGAGGGTGAACCTATTAAAATATCAATTGAAGAACGTGCAAGACAAACGCTTGAATACTATCAACAAAATAATAATGCCATAAGTAACTGGCAAGTATTAACAGCAATAGAAAGTGGTTCTGGTCTTCAAGCTGTGGCTTATGGCATAGATTTAAATAATGATGAAATATATGAAGATATTGTAATTGCATATAGTGGTACAGAGAAACTCGATTTTAACGACTATATTGCAGACTTGCATTTGTTATTATCTGGCTACAATACTCAAATAGCGGCTGCAATGAATTTTTATTTATCAATTATTAATAATGAAAATTATGCAACAGCAAATATCACTCTTACCGGACACTCATTGGGTGGTGCCATAGTGCAAGATATTTCCTCAAAAACTGCTGAAAATGGCGTAACATTTAATGCGCCAGGCATCAACAATATAAAAACAAACTTGGGTAATATAATCAACTATGTTAACATCAACGATCCCATAGGCTGCTACAGAAACAGTCAACATATAGGTCAAACGCTTTACTATTATTATGAGAACTTAAATGCTATTGATGCACATAAATATTTCGGGGCAGATGTAGACTACTCTAAATACAAAGCCTGCAGCACGCATTTTCAAGAAAAATGGGGTACGCAGCATGCAATAACACTTACAACATTTGAAAATGGTAAAGGTATCAATAATAACAATGATTTTTATTTACAAGAAACAGTAAACCTGCTGAATAATTATTATTACAGCGAGAGTGAAAAAACAGAAGTAAGAGAATTTATAAGTGCAAATAATAGATATGTAATAGGCAAAAGCAGTTCGGATAATCTGGATTATAGATCATCAGAAACAAAGAGAAATACACTAGTATATGCCAATGGCGGCAATGACACCGTCTATGGAAATACCGAAAATGATACAATATATGGTGACAGCGGTAATGACAAAATATATGGTCACAAAGGAAACGACATATTGTATGGCGGAAGTGGCAATGATTCACTCTATGGCGATAGCGGAGATGACGTTCTTTACGGTGAGGACGGGGATGACTTCCTTTCAGGGGGAAGTGGTTTTGACATGCTATATGGCGGAAAAGGCGATAATACCCTAAAGGGCGGCAGTGGTTATGACCTCTATTTGGCTCTTGGCCGCGAAGGAAGACATATTATAACCGATAGTGATAAATACGGCGCAATTATATACAATGGATTATATATCCAAGAAGCCCATAAAACAACTAACGACAATCTTTGGTACGATATTTACGGTAATACACTTAAATATTCAGGTGACGACTTAATAATTGGCGGCAATGTAACAGTTAAAGATTTTAAAAATGGAGACCTCGGGATTTACTTGTACGAGGAAGATGGTTCACTTTCAGCCAATCCTGATGGAAGCGGAGGTTCTAATCCCGGCGGAGGCGAAGGAGGAAGTGAAGGCGGGGGAAGTGAAGGCGGAGGAAGTGGCTCTGGAAGCGAAGGAGAAAATCCCGACCCTGATGAAGAAGGAGAAAATCCGGGCGAAGAAAATTCTGATGAAGACCAAGATGATGAATTAACAGATGAAGAATTGGAAAATATAGAAAATCCGGGTTCAACATTTCACCTAAATGCGGAACACAAAGATGAATTTGACGGTGCAGATAGATTGGATGCACTTCCTTCGGATCCTTTGATTTTTGACCTTGACGGGGATGGAAAAATATCCCTAACAGATTTGGATAATGGAACAAATTTTGACATTGACAATGACGGCTTCGCCCAGAAAATTTCATGGGTAAGCGGACAAGACGGTATATTGGTATTAGATAGAAATAACAATGGGATTATAGATAACGGCCTTGAACTGTTTGGTGAAAATACAGTTACATCAGAAGGTACAAATGCACATGGCGGAATTGATGCATTATCTGATTTAGACAATAATAATGACGGCATAATAGATGCCAATGATTCGCAATTTAGTAATCTGAAATTCTTGAAAGCAGACGGGACACTGGTTTCACTTCAGGATGCAGGAATAAGCCAGATAATACTTCAATATGATAAAATTTCCAACGCCGATGAACACGGAAATGTAATGGTTAAAAGTGCAAGTTTTGTAAAAACAGACGGCAGTGTGCATAAATACGGCGAATTTATGCTAAATCAAAATCACTACGAAACCATACATGTAGATAAACTTGAATTGCCGGAAAGCTATAACAATTTACCCGAGGTTCAGGGAACAGGTCTTGTAATGTCCTTAAAACAAGCAATGGTAAGAGATACATCGGGCGAATTACTAAACACGCTTGAATCCTTTATACAGGAAGATGATTTAGCGCAAAAAAGAGAAATTGTTGAAACACTGATTTACAAATGGGCAGGAACGGAAGATGTAAGTCTGGAAGGCCGCGGCCTTGCTGATGGCAGAAAACTTGCTACAATTGAAAAATTTGTAGGCAGGTATTTCTTAAATGAAGAAGGTAGTGAAGTAGACAAGGAGCACGTCAAACATGTGTTGGAGGAAACTTGGAGCAGACTTTTTGATTATGTCTATGCCCAGCTTGCCGTACAAACACATGGCACAGAATTGCTTGCACATATAGGCATTGCATACAAAAATAATGCTTGGGTTGTTAACGGCGGAGATTCTCTTTCATATTTTGAGACAATTATTGCAAATGATACAAGCGAAAACAAAATGCAATCAAAATATCTAATAAGAGATTTTGGCACAATATTGCATCAATACAATTATGCAGATAATTTTGAAAATTTAACAGAATATATTGCAGAAATGCAAAATCTATTCGGTGAAGAATATGTTGAAATGTTTGTTGCAGGAGTATCAGACGAAGCTTGGACAAACTACTGGGATATAACATATGCAGATGGGGTAATCTACGGCGGAGGCGGAGATGATGACATAAGGGCCGCAAGCAATGCAAATAATTTGTTTCATGGCGGAGATGGCAACGACAAACTTCAAGGCCGCGACGGCAACGATACCATTTACGGCGGCACAGGAAACGACACCATAACTGCTCAAGGAGGAAATGATGTCATCTACGGCGGCAGCGGAAATGATGAAATTGACGGCGGTTTGGGTAACGATGTGCTTGACGGCGGAGACGGAAATGATGAA
>ERZ1643249.4130-NODE-4130-length-12371-cov-15.986440_pt1 | contig 12371 bp, 16 predicted proteins | sample MGYA00579263_ERZ1643249 | MGnify/ENA primary metagenome ERZ1643249 (study PRJEB29033, sample SAMEA4952264) | chicken gut metagenome | biome: Broiler Chicken; feature: Gastrointestinal Tract; material: Caecum | place: Ireland | collected 2018 | study: Broiler...
AAAAAGATAGAGGAATTCTATCTTTTATATTGACATTAATATATTATTATATTATAATATACTAATATAAGGAGAAAGAATTATGAAACAGAAGATAACTGAGATGTCTAATATTTTTAAAATATTATCAAATGAAGTACGTTTATGTATTTTAGTAAACTTATGTAATAATGAAGAAAAGAGAGTAACTGATCTTCAATGTTGTTCTAATTCTTCGCAATCTTTTGTATCACAACAATTATCTAAATTAAAAGCTTTAGGAATAGTTTCGTCACGTAAAAATGGAGTAGAAACATATTATTATTTAAAGGATAAAAATATATGTGATATAATAAAAAAACTTGGTTTAGTAAATAATAAATGTAATAATAAGGAGGAGATATAAATGTTAAAACATGTAAATTCAAAAAATTTTCAAGAAGAGGTAATTAATTCTCAAAGAGCAGTATTAGTAGATTTTTTTGCTACTTGGTGTGGTCCATGTCAAATGCTTGCACCAGTGCTTGAGAAAATATCATCATCTAGAGCAGATTTTGATATAGCAAAAGTAGATATAGATGAAGCACAAGATTTAGCATATAAATATGGTATTCAAGTAGTACCAACAATGGTTATTTTTAAAGATGGAAAAGTTATGAAAAAAATAGAAGGATATCATGATGAAAATGAAATAGCCTCAGAAATGGCAGAATATGTATAATTTAATTTTAGGGGGGTTTTATGAAAGGATATATTTTAAATCCAGATAAAAAATATGTAGAAAAAATAATTGAAGGTATATATAAAAAGGATGGACACTGTCCATGTAGAGTAAATGTAGATGACACAACACTTTGTCCATGTGATGAGTTTGTAAAAAAAGGAATTTGTAAATGCAAATTATATATACCAATAGAAAAGTGATAAAAAAGCTTATAGTCTATTTGTAGACTATAAGTTTTTTTGTTGAAATAAAGATTTTTTTATGCTAAAATTATTGTATAATTGAGGTTTAATATGAAGAATAAAAACTTATTTGAGAGTATAAAACATGCATTAAATGGAATTAAACTTGCTTTTAAAAGTGAGAAAAACTTAAAAAAATATATTGTCATAGCAATAATTTTTGGAGTACTTAATATTTTAACCAAATCTACATATATTGATGCTATTTTTTATATAATATTATGTTTTATTGTATTTGCTTTTGAATACATAAATACAGCTATTGAAAGAGTTGTAGATAAGTTTATATTAAAAATAGATGAAAATGCTAAATATATTAAAGATGTAAGTGCGTCAGCCGTACTTACTAGTGGATTATTATTTTTTATAGTGGAAGGAATAATAATTGTTAAAAATATTATAGCTTTAGGGAGATAAAAAATGATTTTGAATATGTATATAACATTAATGCCTGTTATTATTGCAGGTATTATTAATATGATATTTACTAAAACTAGTGTATATAGAAAATATAGATATCCTATCGATGGAGGTAAAAAATTAAAAGATGGTAAGAGATTATTTGGAGACAATAAAACGTGGATAGGATTTTTTTCAATGATAATATTTACTAGTTTGGCGCAAATTATCTGGGGAAGTATTTGTAGTTTTAATTGGTTTATAGGTAGAAATTATTTGTATAATGCTATAGAAAATACAGTATTAAACAATTTATTTATAGGAGCTCTATTTGGACTAGCCTATGTTTTATGCGAGCTACCTAATAGTTACATAAAAAGAAGAATAGATATAGCACCTGGTAAAACTGTAACTGGTGTAAAAGGTGTTATATGTTATTTATTTGATCAAATTGATAGTATAATAGGTGTAACATTAATTTTATGTATTTGGTGCAAAATTACATTGTTTCAATTTTTATTATATATTTTTCTTGGAGGTATTACACATATAATTGTAAATTTAATATTGTATGGATTAAGAATTAGAAAAAATATTTAAGAGGTGATAACGTGGTAATAATAGGAAAGTACAATAAGTCCGTTATACTTACATATATAGGCGGAATTTTTGCTTTATTTGGAATGATATTTGCAATAATAGATAATTTACAATATTCATTAATATGTCTTATGTTAGCAGGAATATGTGATTTATTTGATGGGAAAATAGCAAGAATGTGTAAAAGAACTGATATAGAAAAGGAATTTGGAAAACAAATTGATTCTTTAGTTGATGTTTTTTCTTTTGTTGCACTTCCTTGTGTAATAGCAATAAAGCTTTTTTTAAATATTAATATATGGTTATGTATAATTATGATATTTTATCTTTTAAGTGGAATAATTAGATTGGCTTGGTTTAATATAATATCTTCTAAAGAAGAAGCTGTAAAATATTTCATAGGAGTACCTGTTGCATATATAGCTGTAGTATTACCTATTATATATGCAATGGATATGCTTTTTAAATTAAATATTGATTTTATCTACCCTATAGTTTATATAATTTTTGCAGTTTTATTTATTCTTAATATAAAAATTCCTAAACCACGAAAGATGGCATATATTGTTTTTATTGTTTTAGCAATATTAATTAGTTTAATATTATTGTTGGTGAAATAGATTATGAAAATATGGGATAGAAAAAGAAATATATTTTATGAAGAAAAAGAATATGGAAAGAAAAAGCTAGATTTTTTATATAATACTTTTTTAGGAAGAATATTATTAAAATTGATTTTTTCAAGAGTATGGTTTTCAAAATTACAGGCTATATATCAAAATAGTAAAATATCTAAAAGAAAGATTTTACCATTTATTTTAAAATATAATGTAGATATGTCAGTATATGAAAATCAAAGTTATAATTCTTTTTCAGATTTTTTTAAAAGAAAAAGAATTATAAAAAATAAAACTTTTGAAAACGAATTAATTGCTATTGCTGATTCTAAATTACAAGTTTTTAGTATACAGGATAATTTAGAACTTAAAATAAAGCAAAGTATATATTCTTTAAATGAATTGATACAGGATGAACAAATTGTAAAAAAATATAAAGATGGAACATGTTTGATTTATAGATTATCTATGGATGATTATCATAGATTTATGTTTTTAGATGATGGAAGTATAATAAATTCTAAAAAAATCAAAGGAGTATTACATACTATAAGACCAATATCTAAAAGATATAATGTTTTTTGCCAGAATTCTAGACAGGTAACATTTCTTAACACTAAAAATTTTGGTAGGGTTATACAAATAGAAGTTGGAGCAATGCTTGTTGGAAAGATAGTAAATTATAAAAAAATAAATTTTAAAAGATTAGAAGAAAAAGGTTATTTTGATTTCGGGGGGTCTACAATAGTACAATTATTTGAAAAAGAAAAAATAAAAATAGATGGTGACATTTTAGCAAAATCAAAAGAAAATATTGAAACAAAAGTAGAAATTGGTATGAAAATAGGAGAAAAATATGATTAAGAGATTAAATTGTTATTTTAAGGAAATGTATCCGATTATTCCAAGATTTCTATTAGGAATAATTATATTTGCAGAGATATATTTTATAATACTTTTAAATTATGGAGTATCAAGTTTTAATATAGGTGTTCAAGAACTTATTGGTGCATTTACGATTTTTAGTTTTTTACTTATGTTAAGGATTGCAGATGATTTTAAAGATTATGAATTGGATTGTAAGCTTTTTCCAAAGCGTCCACTTCCTTCAGGAAGAGTTAAGAAGAAAGATTTAAAAATATTTGTAACAATACTTATAGTAATAACATTTATTTTGAATATTATATTCATGAATAATATAGTTTTCTTTTTATTTTTATATATTTATGGTGGACTTATGTCTGTATGGTTTTTTCAAAAGGCTAAAATTCAGCCAAGCTTGCCACTTGCTTTGGTCACACATAATCCTGTACAGATGATTATGAACATATATATTATATCATTTACATGTATAAAATATCATCTTGAGCCACTAACATATATTACTGTATTTACAGCATTTACTTTATATTTTCCAGCTCTTATATGGGAAATTTCAAGAAAAATTAGAGCACCAAAAGATGAAACAGAATATGTTACATATTCTAAATTATTTGGATATAAAAAATGTGTAAAATTTGTTTTATTAATTACTATAGTAGATATTATAACTAATATTATACTTGTATTTAATTTAAATAAAATTTCAATTGTTATATTACTTTTGAATTTGATTTGGTTTATTGTAGATAGTATAATTTTTATTATAAATCCAAATAAATTTAAATTTATTAAAAAAGTAGAAAGATATACATATATAACTGAAATAGTTATGATTTTTACAGTTGTTATATATTTGATAGTAGGTAAGATATAATGAAAATAGTTACAGACAAAAACTTTAAAAATGAAAAAATTGGAATAAAAGCAAAAAATTTATTTTTATTAAAAAAAGAAGGCATAAATGTTCCAAATTTATTTTGTATAAAAAGTAAGGATTCTTTAACAGATAAAATAGATAAATATTTAGATGAAAATTTTAAAAAAGTTGTAAAATTTGCAATTAGATCATCAAGTTCAGTAGAAGACTCAGATGAGTTATCTTTTGCTGGGCAATTTGATACATATTTAAATATAGAGAGAAAAGATTTAAAAGAAGTAATAGAAAAATGTAGAAATCCTATATCTAAAAATGTACTTGCTATTTATGCTAATGGAAAAAATAAAATAGAAATTAATATTATTGTACAAGAGATGGTAAATTCTCAAAAGTCTGGTGTTATATTTACTTCTAATCCACAAGGAATACTTAATGAGACTGTTATTGTTGTAGGAAAAGGTATTGGAAAAAACATTGTTGAAGATAAAATAGCAACAACATCATATTATTATAATAGAACAGATAATGTATATTATTATGAAAAGCAGGAAGGGGCAATATTATTAACTAGTGATGAGGTAGAGGAATTAATAGAAAATGTAAAAAAAATAGAAAATATATTTGGTAAAATGCTAGATATAGAATTTGCTATCGCTAATAATAAAATATATATTCTACAAGTAAGGAAAATAACTACGTTGGATGTTAATAATCCGATAGTTTTAGATAATAGTAATATCGTTGAAAGTTATCCTAATATTACTTTACCTCTTACTCAATCTTTTATTAAAGAGGTATATTATCAGGTGTTTAAAGGAGCATTATTTAGAATTACTAATGGTACAGAAGTGTTAGATAAATATAGTGTTGTTTTAAGAAATACTATAACTGTGGCAAATGGACGTGTATATTATATTTTAAATAATTTTTATAACATTTTAAAACTTTTACCTTTTGAAAAGAACATAATTAAGATATGGCAAGAAATGATGGGGATTGATTATAAGAATATTATATGGAATAAAGAAATAAAAATAAATTTTAGTACTAAAATTAAAGTTATTAGATCATTTTTTGAACTTTTAAAAAGTAATAGTCAAGAAATGCATGAATTGGAAAAGTACTTTTTAAAAATTGAAGATTATTATAATAAAAATTATACTAAAGATTTAGATAATAAATCTTTAATTAAACTTTATGAAGAGCTAAAAAATATGGTTATAAAAAAATGGTATATAACAATTATAAATGACATGTATGCTTTTATATATACTTATCTTGTAAAAAGACAATTAAGAAAAGAAAAGGTAGAAGATTATGAAATAGTGTCAAATAAGTTAATATCAAAAATAAAAAATTTAGAAAGTATGAAACCATTAGAAGGAATTATAAATATAAGTAAATATGTCAAAGAAAATAATATTTTAAAAGATTTAGAAAAGTTGAATACAGATAATGAGGTTAAAAAATATTTATGCTCAAATACAGTAGATAAAAAGTTTAAAAGTGAATTTATAAATTATATAAAAAATTATGGTGATAGAAATATTGAAGAATTAAAACTAGAAAGTAAGACTTTTAGGACCTCTCCAATTATACTTGTAAAAAAGATAATTGAATATTCAAATGATAATAATTTAGATACATATTTAAGTTTAAATGTAGATAAAGATTTAGATATAAAAATATCTTCAAAATTAAAAAAATATTTAAAAAATGCAGAAGATGGAATTAGAGCAAGAGAAAAATCTAGACTTGCGCGAAGTAAGCTTTATGGATATATGAGAAGTATAGTTTTAAGTATTTCGGAAAATTTTGTAAATGAAAAAATAATAGAAAATGTAGATGATATTTTCTATTTATATTACAATGAAATAGAAGATGTTATAAATTCAAAAAATGTAGATTTAAAAAGTATTATTTCATCTAGAAAAAATGAATATAAAATGTATGAAATGCTACCTTCGTATACAAGAATTATTTTTTCAAGTAAAGTTTTCGATAAAAAACATGAAAATATTAATAATGATGTTATAAAGGTAAATAATGATGAATTGATAGGTATAGCATGTTCTAGCGGTATTGTACAAGGACAAGTAGTAGTTATAAATTCTAATAATATACAAGATGTTGATGTAAAGGGAAAAATAATAGTTACAAAGATGACAGATCCAGGATGGATATATTTAATTGCCAAGGCTATAGGATTAATTTCAGAGAAAGGATCATTACTTTCACATAGTGCTATAATATCTAGAGAATTGCAAAAGCCTGCAATAGTTGGAGTAAAAAACGTAACTAAAATTTTAAAGGATAATGATTATGTAAGGTTAGATGCAGATAAAGGAGTTATTGAAATAATAAAAAAATAAGGTGATAAAATGAAGTATAAGGTTATCGAGTTTGAAAATGAAGAAAAATATATAAATGAATTTTTAAAGTTACCTAAGAGACTATATTCAAAAAGAGAAATTATGCAAGATGAAAAAGAAGAAAAAGAGATTTTAATGGGAACTCATATATTGAGTAAGTATTTTAAAATAAACAATTTTTTGGTGCTAAATGAAAAAGAAAAAGCTGTTGCTAGAGCTATAGTTACTTTTTATGAGAATGATAAAACAGCATATGTGGGGTATTATGAATGTATAGAAAATATAGATGTCAGTAATATGTTACTTGAATATGTTGAAAAATATGTAAAATATAGAGGATATGAAAGTATTATTGGACCATTAAATTGTTCTTTTTGGATAGGATATAGATTTAAGTTGGATAATTTTAGTCATCCATATATAGGAGAACCATATAATAAACCTTATTATCCATATTTTTTTAAAGAAGCTGGATATGAAATTTATCAAGAATATAGCTCTAATATATTTGATAAAGTAAATATAAATCAAGATAATATAAAATTTTCTAGTAGATTAAAAAATTTGGAATGTAGAGGATATAAATTTATAACTCCTACTAAAAAAACTTTTAATAATCAACTAAAAGATATTGGAAAAATGATTTTAAAATTATACAGTACTTTTCCAGGATATAAAGAAATAGAGCTTGATGATTTTTATAGTTTATATAAAGATTTAAATAAAATAGTAGATTTTTCTATGATAAAACTTTCATATTATAATGATAAGATGGTAGGATTTTTTGTAGCAATACCAAATTATAAAAATTTTGTATGTAGAAAAAATTATTTGAAAATTATATTACATAAATTTATGAAAAGGGAATATATCTTAATGTATCTTGGAGTTGAAAAAGAACATTTAGGACTTGGTAGGGCTTTAGCAGAAAGTATGAAAGAAGAGCTCAAAAAAAATAGGGCTACTTCTATAGGTGCATTAATAAAAACGGGAAATGCCAATAAAGTCTATTTTAAAGAACTAATAAAGAATGAATATAAATATGTATTGTTGCATAAAAGATTATACTAAAGAATTTTTACTTATGAAAAGTATATATACTTATTGAATATTTTATAAATTTGTGATACACTTTCGTATATAGAGGTGTTATTAATGAAGCTAAGTGATCTTGAGGCAAAGTATAAGCAAAAGGCATATAATATTTTTGATGGGGTTTTAAATATACAAAAGGACTTAGACGTCACAAGAATAGATGAGCTAAGAAAAACAAGTAAAAGTATTTTGCAAAATAATAATATTTTTGAAAATAAAAAAAATGAGTTTTTATATCAATTAATAGAGGATAATTTGCATAATCTTGAAGAAAATATTAATATGTATAATCAAGATAATTTAGAAAATATATTGCAGGGAAAAATATATGACGCTTTAGATAACATTTCATATAAACTTGAATCTTTAGAGCAAAATGAAGAGTATTCATATGAAGAATATGAATATAATTTAAATGATGATTTAGATGAAAATTTGATAAAAAATGCTCTATTGAATTATTTAAATAAATATAAGTCTAGTATTGTTGAAAATTTAGAAAAGAATAGATACAGTCAAAATACAATTGATTCTGTAGTTGAACAGATAGAAGAAAGTATGTATAATGACTATGCAGATATATTAATTGAAAAGATTATACAAGACGGGATAAAAAATGTTAATTTATTAAAAAATTCATTAATTGAGTTAACAAATAATACTTTAATAGAAATAGAAGATAGATATAATTGTAGTAAAAATGGTATTGTATATGATGAATTTAAACAAAAAAGAGTATCTTTAAAAGAAAAAGCAAAAAAAGTCAATGAATTAATGAGCCAAATTGACATGCTTGATAGTAAGATAAAAAAATTTACACTTAAATAATATAAATAGGGGTGAAATATGAGAAGAGAAAGAAGCTTACTTGTTGTTAATAATGATAATATAATAAGTAAGATAATTAAAAGTTTGAAAAACTTTTTTGGAATAAAGCAAGAAGAAATTAAAGAAGATTGTAATAGAACTGCTAAAATTTTAAAGGAAGAAAAGATAGAAAGAAAAATAAAAAGAGAACTTACATTGGAAGATTTAGCAAATATTGAAAATAGTATTAAAGAAAATATAGATTATATAGATGGTCTTGATGAGGATGAACTAGAGTCGTTAGATGAATATTATGATATTAGAATTAATGAGTTAGAAAATATGTTAAATGATAAAAAGTCTGGATATTATAAATTAGTTTCAGCAGCAAAAATGAGAGAGCTTTAAATGAAAGATATTTTATTTCATTTAGAGCTTTTTTTCTTATAAGTTAAAATTATATTACAATATAGAAAATTTTAATATGTTTATGCTATAATCGAATTAGAAAGAGGTGTAAATATGATTGAAAGCTTTAATGTAATATGCCATAGTGCAATAAGAATTGTAGCAGATAATAAGATAATATATATAGATCCATTTTGTATAGAAAAAGAGGAAAATGATGCAGACTATATTTGTATTACACATTCACATTATGATCATTTTTCACCAGAAGATATTTTAAAAGTAAAAAATGAAAATACAATAATTGTAATTACAGAAGATATATATGTAAATGTCTTAAAACTTGGATTTAAAGAAAATAGAGTAGTTATTGTAGAGCCTAATAAGAAATATAAAATAAATAATTTGATGCTTGAGACTGTTAGTGCGTATAATGTAAATAAAACATTTCATCCTAAAGAAAATGGTTGGGTAGGCTATATTTTAAATTTAGATTGTGAAAGAATATATATTACTGGAGATACAGATATAACACCAGAGAATTTAAATGTAAAGTGTGACTTAGTTTTCGTTCCTGTTGGAGGTACGTATACAATGGATTATGCTGAGGCTGCAAAACTTGTAAATACTATAATGCCTACTATTGCTGTACCAATTCATTATGGAAAAATAGTTGGTACAAAAGAGGATGCCAAAAATTTTAAATGCTTATTAGATAGAAAAATTGATTGTAAAATAATGATATAGGAGAAAAAATGGATATAGCTATTACTGTTATTGTTTGTTTTATAGTTTTAGTTTTTGTATTTTTTATTATATTTTCATATATACTTTTTAATATAGTAATAAGAAATGATACAAACAAGAATTTGATTTTTAAGAATAATACTGATGAAGAAGAAAAAAATGAATATTTTGTTTTAAATAATAAAGAAGAAATATATATTAATTCATATGATAATTTAAAATTACATGCAAGTGTTGTAGTAAATAATTCATCAGATGTGTTTGTAATATTAATTCATGGATATTGTGCTAATTCTGTTTATATGGAACAAAGAGCAGATATATTTATTAAGACAAGGGGATATAGTGTTTTACTTCCAGATTTAAGAGCATCAGGTAAAAGTGAAGGAAAATATATAGGAATGGGATGGCTTGATAGACTTGATATTAAAAAATGGGTAGAATATATAAATAATAACTATCCAAATAAAAAAATAATATTATATGGTGTATCTATGGGAGCTGCCACTGTTATGATGAGTGTAGGTGAAAATTTAAAAAATGTTGTTTGTGCAATTGAAGATTGTGGATATGTGTCTGTTGAAGATGAAATGTCTTATCAGCTAAAAAAGATTTTTAAGCTGCCTAAATTTCCTGTAATATATATTTCAAGTATTATTTGTAAACTAAAAGCGGGATATTATTTTAAAGAGGCATCATGTATAACTCAGCTTAATAAATGTAAAGTACCAATATTATTTATACATGGAGATAAAGATACTTTTGTTCCGACATTTATGGTATATGAACTATATAATCAATATAAATCTAAAAAAGATTTATTAGTAATAAGTGAAGCTACACATGCAAAATCAATGTATAAAGATGGTATTAAATATTGGGATAAAATATTTAAATTTTTAGATAATAATATTAGTTAGGAGGGGAGTTATATGAAATATGAAGATGAAGAAGAAAATTTTTTATCAGATAAAAAGATAGAGGAAAGGTATCCTCAAAGTGATACTTATAGAAGAAGAGGTGGCTCATATGAAAATCAAATAAAGGAAAATAATGAGGAAAAAAGAATTCAAAAAGTGGAGAATGAAGAAAGTGGAGATATCTTTAATACAGTAATAATTATAATAGCTATAATTGTTATTATAATAGCAATTTTTGTAATGATAAAAGTATTTAAGGGTACATCTGATACAAATGAAGAGCAAAATACAAATAATAATGTTACGCAAACAGATAATTCGAATAATCAAAACAATGCTTCAAATAGTAGTAATAGCGATAGTAATAATTCGTCAAATTTAAGTATTTCAAGCATTAATGAAAATTATAATGCATATCCAATAGAAATAGAAAGCGTTGTTCATGTAAAGGGTGGGAATTTTTATAACAATTATGAAGGAATAGAAGGAGATAAAGCTTATGTTGAATATAAGCAAATAAATGGATTAAAAGATGAGGACAAGCAAGATGAAATAAATGAAATGTTAAAATCTTTAAGTGTAGATTTTTATGATAAGAATTATCTTGGTGATGAAAATACTTTATTTATAGATGTTCATACTAAATTAAGTGTAAATTTTAATACACTTTCATATGTAGTATATAAAACATACGAAGATATAGATGGAAATAGAGTAAACGAGGATATTAAAACATTAAACATTTCACTAGAAGATATGGAAGAAATTGAATTTGAGGATTTATTTACAGATAATGCAAATATAAAAACTATATATAAAGAATATGTAAAAGGTAAAGTAAATACATTTTATTTTGATCCACAATATATATACATATATAATGATGATTTAGAAGAAATAAAAATAGATATGAAAGATAACTATAAAAATATAGCTATATATAATAGATTTAAAGATGACACAAAATTATTTGAATCATCTTCAGTATCAAAAAAAGTATTTACAATTTTAGAATCTACAGTTAGTGAAGAAACAAAAGATAGGGCGTTTGTCTCTTCTAAATAAATTTAATGCACTTTATTTAAGTGCATTTTTCTTTTTAGTTGAAATTAAAAATATACTATGATAAACTAAAAAAGGTGATATAAATGCAAGACAAAACAAATGTTATGAGAATTTTAGATAGTAAGAAAATATGGTATAAACCTTATTGTTATAAAGACACAAATGCTATATCTGGAATGGAAGTAGTAAATGTACTTAATGAAGATCCAAATCAAGTATTTAAAACTTTGGTTACAAGATCTGGAAGTGGAGTATATTATGTTTTTATAGTTCCAGTAAATAAAGAATTGGATTTGAAAAAAGCTGCAAAAAGTGTTGGAGAAAAAAGTGTAGAAATGATTAAACAAAAAGAACTGCTACCTCTTACTGGATATGTTCATGGTGGATGTTCGCCAATAGGAATGAAAAAAAGTTTTAAAACTATAATAGATATATCTGCTAAAGAATATAGTAATATATTTGTTAGTGGAGGAAGAATTGGATATCAAATAGAAGTAGGAGTAAATGATTTATCAGATGTTGTAAGAGCAGAATTTTATGATATAGTAAAATAGGAGTAAATTATGATTAAAAGACAGGAAATATATGATATGTATTGGTATTTTGCATATGAAAGACAAAATATATTTTATAATAA